>JACCDV010044268.1_pt1 | contig 63011 bp, 58 predicted proteins | sample 7446131 | NCBI WGS metagenome assembly JACCDV01 (sample SAMN15323448, study PRJNA562643) | freshwater metagenome | isolation source: river surface water | place: USA:Blue River Watershed | collected 2017-08-17
GATGATCGACGAATGAGGCCATGGACTTCATATCCCTTTGCGAGCAAGAACTCTGCAAGGTATGAACCATCTTGACCGGTAACTCCAGTTATGAGGGCTACTTTTCTACTCATCGTCGTACTTCTCCTAAGTTTGCAAAAAAGGCGTTTACAAAAGTCATAGATAAGGCAAAGAAAACATTTAAGTTGGAATACAAGTAAAACAGCAAAGAAAATAGAGAGACTGCACTATATAAGATTCGATTCGAATTTATATAGTCAAGAGCTTGCTTAATAGTAAACACACATAGAAAAACTAATAAGAGCAGACTGAGGCCAATTAGCAACTTGTAAGTATTTGTTAAACTCGGTATAGAAAACAATAGTAAGGAACTTATAATCAAGATTCCGAGGTATCCTATTAAAGTAACATTTAGAGGCCGATAAGGAAGAATTAATGTCCTTAAAACCAGCGTAATAGTCATTACAGCGGCGTAGATAAGTAAGTTGTTATGAGCTAGGGCCAGAAATACAAAGGAATTCAAGGTGCATTGAATAAAGATGATCTTCGCATTTCGCTTCAAATTCCATATTTGCACGTTTAGTAAATGCATAGGAATCATGCAAAAAGTAAGTAAATACAAGTTGTATCCAAAAATTATTCCTATAGCGAAGGTTAGTGGGGAAATGGCTTTCCAAGCCTTAGAACCTGGATGGAATTTACTTCTGAAGTTATGCAATAGCAATGTTCTTATCCATTTCTATGCATTTGATTTCCGGATTTAATATAAGACTGAACGTCGTTAAGTTACTGCGAGTGCGATAGAGAGATACCCCTTGTGAAAGCACATACGCATCTTTAAGGGCATTTAATCCATTTAGCCAGTTTAGCCCTGGTTTATAGTTCTTAAAGTGAAGCCCAGTGCTATCAGAGCTCCTATCTACTTTCAGACTTTTCAACCTCTTGCCATATCTCATTTTGAAATCCCAAAATGCTTTTGTTGAATCGGTCGCTAGGAAAATGTCTTCATCATCGAGTTGGTTTTCAATTTCTCTGAAGAAGAAATCTGATGGCGGAATTTTGCTTGCGTGAAGTTCGTAATCTGTTTCTCGCTTGTGCACTGAAATATATCTCTTGCTTAAATTCAGTTCAGCCTTACTCGTATAGAGGATATCTTCAATGCCATCCGCAAAATTTAACTGATTTCTGAATACTCCCGCTGCCTCCAGAACAGCTTCAGCATAAGATTCACTTCTATTTCCAACATCCAAAAGCCCTATTCGATCGAAAAGGAAACCGTATTCAACTTCATGATTATCAATCTGATTAGAAATATTTCTCGGTTGTTTGAAAAAATATTCCCAAACATTTGATCCTTTTGTCGTATCAAAGTATAGGTATTCAGGACCCAACTCTACTTTGTAGTGAAACTCTCCTTGATTGAGTAACATATTCTCCAATAGGACTGTGGCTACTGAAAACAATCCAGTTCGATTGTGTCCTGTTATTACTCGCAACTTACTCATTAGATTTCATCACTTTTCTTAATCTTCTACGCAGAGCCTTAAATGTAGAGATGAGTAACCCATGTCGTCTTGCAACTCGGAATCGATTTACGAAACTTATTTGTTGTGTATGGATAACGTCAGGTCTAAAGTCATCTGGTTTCCGATTAATCTGATGGTTTGCCTCTTTCAGAGATCTTCCCCAAATTTCATCTTTGATAGCAGCAGGGACCAATTTCAATTTGCTGTGCACATGGAGATTTAACACTTCTATGTCATTTACAAACAATGAATTTTGTTTATTTTGGTAACTTTTTCTAATTTCGTAATGGAATTTGCTGCTGTCAAACTTTGCATCTGGATTTACATGCCCAGATATTCTCCTACCGTTGGTATGGAATGGATCCTGCCCAAAGAAGTACTGGCCCAATGCAGCTCCATCGAAAACAAACTTAGCTGAGCCCGAGGCCTTCTTCTCAATCACAATTGGATAGTTAGGATCTGACGGTAATTCTTCTAAAACACCTAAATTCAGTGCTGCACCTAACAGATTCATGTCATTACTCAAATCATCATCTTCAACGAGAATTCGCTTTAACTCATTCAGTCCGTCGCTGAGAACATTTCTATCTCGTGCAAGTAAGACACTCGCGATGCCGAGTTCACTGGAATAGCGGGGAACTAAAATTCTTGATTTATTCCGAGTGATTTCCGAGAGAGTTTCTTGCTCCAAATTTAGGTAAACATCTGACTCTACATGAACCAACATACTTTCGCCCATCACTTCATAAACTGCTGTCAAGGCAAAGAGTCGCTCTAGCGTGTGAGACCAATAGCCACCGGCAATTTCGCTCAATTCTTTCCTTCGCTTTGCAAAAGAATCGAACCAAGGATTGTGTATCTGCCGAATGTACTCGACAATTTCACCCGGAAAATAAGGGTGTAGGCCTGGTTCATTGGTGATCAAGACGACTCTTGCCGATTCTGAGTGATGGTATGCAATTTTGGCCATTTCGTTCAGGCACGGCGAAGGGTTTGTCCCCAAATGAACAAAAACTACCAGCATCTTTTCGGTGAGCCTCAGCTTTCTCAATCAGACATAGTCTAGACGTAGAATCGGTCTACGTGATGTAACGGTATGGCCGTTAGACTGTCGGCATGAAGGTAATCCTTTTGGCAGGCGGTCTGGGTACTCGGATTTCCGAAGAAACCGCAGATAAGCCAAAGCCAATGGTTTTGATTGATGACAAACCAATTATTTGGCACTTGATGAGTATCTTTGCAACACAGGGACACAGAGAGTTTGTGATTGCAGGTGGATATAAGTATGAGGTAATCCAAGATTGGGTAACGTCTACAAATTTCGATTGGGACGTGGAAGTTCTGGACACCGGTTTAAATACACAAACTGGTGGTCGAATTAAACAGTGCATTCAGCATTACGAAGATCATGAATTTCTTGCAAGTTACGGAGATGGGCTAGGTAATGTAAACCTCTCGAAACTTCTAGAATTCCATCGGTCCCACGGGAAATTAGCCACAGTTACTGCAGTTCATCCCCCGGCTCGATTCGGAGTTCTTGAGATAGAGGATGGGGTTGTAAGACACTTTGGCGAAAAACTCCAAGCTGCCTCGGGTTGGATTAACGGTGGATTTTTCGTAATAGATCGTAAGGTTGCAGAATATATTCATGCCGATACGGAGCCATTTGAGATTGGTGCTCTACCAAGACTGGTTTCAGAAAATCAATTGATGGCATTCGAACATCCTCAATTTTGGCAGCCTATGGATACACTGAGAGAGAAGCAAGATCTAGAAATTCTCGCCAAGAAAAACATTCCGCCTTGGTTGGATTTCCAAGCAACTTTATAAATTAAAAGTTTGTTTAGCTTGTCTTTCTTTGTAGTTCTATCTTAATGTGCACTTTGTTGCCGTTCGAATCAAAGAAATATGCATAACCGTTTGGACCAAATGTCCTAGCTCTCAGAAAATTGATAAAGTTTCCTACAGAAATCGTTTCATTTAGGTCAATTAAGTCAATGTTGTCTAGTGCTTTCTTGGAATTGTAAGTTGCTAAATTCTCATTCTGAACTGTGGGAATTACTTCCTTCGCACGAATTTTAGGCCACACTGCTTCGAATAGCTTGATAATTTCTTGCTGCAATCTTGCGTGTAAATCACCTGCGGTGTCCCAAGAAAACACTTCTACTTCCTTTTGGGCCCAAATCGCGCCCGTATCTGCCTCTCGTGACAATTCATGCAAAGTTACACCCGCGGCTGTTCCATTCAAAATGTTGTGTACATGTGGATACCAACCCCGGTTTGCAGGAAGCAACGCCGGGTGAAAATTGACTGTGATTTCCAAGTTTTCAAAAACAATTTCAGGAAGAATATATGGCCAGTAGACGGTTATTAGAGAATTAATATGAGAATTGGAGATTATCTCGATCACAGCGGACGGGTTACTCCTAAGGTCACCTCGAAATATGGTCGGCCTGGCGCCGACTGGAAATACTGCTTCTATTTGCGCATCAAGGATTGGATTCTGATCAGCCAAAACAAGGAGCGAAACTTCATCTTCAAGGTTCTGTTGCAATAGCCGAGCCACAGAGAGTCCTGCGGTCCCACTCGCAAAAAGGGCTATCTTTCTTCTCATACACGAATTGTATCTATTAAAGCCTTTAAAGAACCGGCTAGAGTCCCGGTGATAATAGATTTTTCTGGTTAAATTGCGGTATGAATTTTTTCTCGGGTCAGTTTACATTTGAAGAGCTAATGAATCGCATTAACTCGTCTGACTTCGATGTATTAAACAGCCTTTCTTCAGCGCTTCAAGTTAACATCACAGGCTCTGGTGAGATGTTTGCCTTGCTTCCATTTTGCAATTCCAGTGGTTCCAAGATTTCAGATGATAATTCGAGTAAAACTATCTTTTTTGCGATGCTTTCACCGGCTCTTGAGAAGGTTGCGGTATTTTCTATTTCAAGGGAAATCGATGACACATATTCAATTATGTGCGTTGAGAGACAGCAATCAATTTCCCTAGATCTCGTACAAGCGGCTTTAAATAACTTGGCATTATTTATCCAAAATGAATTCAAGTACACTGATGTATTCATTGGCATTGAAAGTCAAGATTCTCATATCGTCACAAATGCGATTGAAGAGTCTTTGAATTCATCCATACCTGAGCTTATTCTAACCGCAGGCCCTTCAATCTCAATTCTAGAATCCATGTACGTTATGGATGCTACTCGAAATGGTTGGAATTCAAACCATTCGAATTATATTAGTCGGTTTGAAAAAGAATTTGCAGAGTATGTCGGCGCCAAATTCGCGATGGCAACATCAAGTTGCAGCGGTGCGCTTCATCTTTCATTGTTGTCGTTAGGTATCGGTCCAGGAGATGAGGTGATAGTCCCTGATATCACGTGGGTGGCGACTGCCAGTGCAGTTAGATATGTAGGCGCTAAACCTATATTTGCAGACATTGATCCAAAATCGTGGACTATTGATTGTGAATCATTGAGAAGCAAGATTACTCACAGAACAAGAGCCATAATCCCAGTTCATTTGTACGGCTTTGGTGCAGATATGTTGAAAGTTATTGATATCGCTCGTGAGTACGGTGTTTATGTCATTGAAGATGCGGCACCGGCAATTGGAACCAAAATTGGCCTTAAGAAAGCAGGAACATTTGGCGATTTTGGCTGTTACAGTTTTCAAGGAGCTAAATTATTGGTTACTGGCGAAGGGGGGATGCTGGTTACGGATAATGAGGATTTAATGGCGAAAGCTCGGAAGATTCAAGACCATGGCCGCCGGCCGGGAACTTTTTGGATTGAAGAATTAGGTTATAAGTACAAGATGAACAACATTACAGCGGCCTTAGGTTTAGGCCAGATTCAACGCGCTGATCAACAAATCGCAAAAAAGCGCGAAATTGCCCAGTGGTATAGAAACGGCTTGGAATCTGTTCCAAATATCAGTTTCCAACAGGAAGTGGGGGATACAAAATCCATCCACTGGATGACAAGTTTTTACATTGATTCAGATACAAAAAAGACACGCGATGGACTAATTGAGAAGTTAAAACAAGACGGTATTGACTCTCGTCCTGTGTTTCCTTCAATTAGTCAGTATGAAATATGGGGTTACAGGTCGGAAGTACCAACCGTATCAAAAATGATTGGTGATAACGGAATTAATTTACCGAGCGGTGTGAATTTGAATCCTGAATCGGTTGAGAAAGTTATTCGTAGCGTGAGAGAGTTTCTAGACTAGTTTTGCAGCGATAGAATCAGAATTCAAACCGTAGTAGTTTCGCAGGTGTTTTTGATCACCGCTAATTCGTGAGTTTATTTTCTTAACAGCAATGCTCTCGATATTGGTCCCCTGAAATGAGAGAAGCTCTCTAATTAAGGAGCCAAAACCCCCTCTTTCAAGATGCTCTTCAACAACCACCAACTTCTCAAAAGACTGATTGGACAGAAATGCTTCTAGTTCTGAAAATGCATAACAGCTTACAATTGACGGTTTCAAACTTTCATTTATTTCAGTCGCTTTGATTACTTCGTCAAGGATATTACCTGTGCTCACCACGGCAACATTTGGATCTCTTTTCCAAATAGAAATTCCAAAAGTAGAAGAATCAAATTCAGCAGTTAAGGAACCTTCGCCACCTTTGCCAAGACGAACATATTTTGGTCCGATTGATTTAACAACCTCATCCACGACAATGAGCGTTTCATCGGTGTCCGCCGGCGAAAAAATCTTGATATTGGGAAGTGACGACATAGCGGAAATATCTTCAATCAGGTGGTGTGAATAGCCGGCCGTTCCGTAAGCAAAACCAGCGCCCAGGGCAACTATTGTCACGTCAAGATCCATGTAGCAAACATCGTTGCGAATCTGTTCCATGCACCTAAAGGTAGGAAAATTTCCAATACTGTATACAAAAGGCTTGAAACCTTGGCTTGCCAATCCGGCCGCCGCACTCATCATCGTCTGTTCATTGATGCCAAAATTCATAAATTGCTTTGGGAGTTGTTTTGCAAAATCGTCAACAACCCCATACCCCAGGTCACCCGTTAACAAGAGAATTTTGTCATTCAGTTTAGCTTTTTCCAGTAAACTCTTAACAAATGTGCTTCTCATTAATGGGACCCTTCAATTTCATCCATTGCTATTTGAAATTCTGTTGGGTTTGCAGACTTATAATGCCATTCAATGGTGTTTTCCATGAAAGAAACACCCTTACCTTTAATCGTATTTGCAACGATGCATAGGGGTTGGTCCGACTCCGTTTCTATCGCCTTAAGTATCTCGTCATGATTATGGCCATCGATATTCCGCACATTCCAACCAAAGGCGCGCCATTTATCATCGATGGGATCAAGTTTGAGTGTTTGTTCTGTAAACCCTAGAGATTGAATTCGATTTCTATCAATGATTACCACCAAATTGCGAAGTTCAAGATGACCTGCAACTAGCGCTGACTCCCAAGTTGTACCCTCGTTGAGTTCGCCGTCAGAAACAACTACGAAAGTTTTGACATTCGAGCCTTTTTTAGTGTTAGCAATCGCGATGCCGAGCCCAAAAGGAAGACCGTGACCTAATGACCCAGTTGATAGGGGGATTTCTTTGCTTGCATGGTGATTAACATGACCATATAGCGAAGAATCAGGTGCACAAAAACTTTCTAAATCATCGGTTAGTTGCCCTACTGAATCAAGCACTCCGTAAAGAGCTGCGGCAGCATGTCCCTTCGACAAGATGACATGTGATCTGCTTTCTGCCATTTGTGTTTGCTTTTGAGAAAAAAGTACAGCCAAAATGTCAATCACTGAGAAACATGATGCTATGTGGGAAGTCTTTCTCGAAGAAGTCATAGTTAGTGACTTGATACGAGCATCTCTAGCAATCACTCTTGAAGCTTCAAGGATTTCCGAAGTCGTCATACTCAAACGGTACCACTCTGATCAAGATTAAAAGTCAAGGCGACCAAACTGGAGTTACTTTTTCCCAATTTTCGGGGTAGCTTCCGGTCAAGGTTTCCTGAATATCATAATCAATATAAATCTTTGAGGGCACAAAGACCGTCGGATTACCGTAAATTGCAGCTGCGGAAATCGAAAAAGATGAATTTGCACAAATTAGAATGTCGCAAAGCCCCATAAGTTTCATATTTTCAATTGGTGACGGAAGTTGCTCTTCTCCGATAAATTGAGGATTTATCAAGAAATTGAATTTTTCTTTACACCAATTAATGTCATCAGAAAAAACAAGAGTCCTGCTGATATTCGTACTTCTTATTGAATTGAGACAGGCTTTGTAATACTCGATATCTAGAATCCCGAAAGTTGTTTTCAGATTCATGTAATCTCCACGCCGTACATGAATGCCGATCGAGAGCCCTTGCTTTTTTTCAGATAGTTGCCTCAGTGCTTCGCTCTCCGGAACCGCTGAAAACATTTCCTTGATTTTAGTTTTTCCTTCGATAAACCAATTTAAGTCTTGAAAATATCCCTCAATAATCTTAGTTCTGGGGTTTAAGTTGGGATTTTGAGGGACAATCTCATGGGATTCCTTCACCCCAAAAATTCGTAAATAGGCTTCTCTATGTTTTGGAAACCTAGATTTTAAGTAAAGAAAAAGGTTGAAATATGAAAATTTTCGCAGTGGTTGAATTTTTAAGAATCCATTTGCATCTTTGTAATACTCAAGAAAAGACCCCTTTGTCACAGAAGTAATCAGTAAGACTTTTCTCCCTTTTGATGCAATTGAATAAGCACCTGCAAAAATGAAGACTTGGTTTCCTGTTCCGACTTTCCCTAAATTGATTCTAATCAAATGATTTACCTGCCATGTAGAGATTCGTTGACGTACCATCCATCAAACTGTGAAATGTTGGCGTGTACTCTCCTGTAACCATTATCACTTAGTAGTTCATCGATGGTTTTCTGACTAGCGGAATGGTTATGCTCTACTGTCAGGATACCGAAACTGTATTTATCAAAGTTGAAATGTTTAAGAATCTCAAACTCGGAACCTTCTGTGTCTATAGACATGTAATCAATATACTTAGGAGCATTAAACTTAATAAGTAGATCTTCAAGCGCTATAGTACTTACCGAATATCTTGTGCGTGCGTTTCGGGATTCTTGCATCCCATCATGATCTTCAAAGAGTTTAATAGTCGAAAATTCTGGATACTCAGATTCGATGAATTCGAGTTCCAAGCCGTTTTGACTCCAAACGCATTCCGTACTGATACTTGCAGAACGATTCTTTAGAAGTTCGCTATGCCAATTTCTTCCGGGTTCTGCCAAGATCCCATTCCAACCAAAGTCTTTTTCAAGCATAAATGTATTGCTCAAATCCACGCCATTTGTTGCGCCAAACTCAACAAAAAAACCATTCCTTTTCCATTTCAATGTATCAGCTACAAACAGGTCCTGTAATAGTTGACTCTGAGATTTATTAAGATTTTCTATTACTGCAGAAGCGTCTGATACTTCTCTTAGGAAGTCGAATATGAATCCATTCCTGGTTTCTCGAAACCTCAACGATTGCAATTCACTTAAAGTACTCATATTTTTCACATAGTGACTTTCCCGGACAAGCCTTAAGTCCAATCTTGAGAATAATGCGGAGAATACTTCTTTAAGATTGATTTTCATTTTCTCTTTCGGTTTCATGTTAGTTTGTGAATTAAAAACACTTATTCCTGAAATAAACTTTTGATGCTTTCTTGCAAGGAGTACAGCGCCTCCACCTGAATAGAGATTGGCAACAATGAAACATCAGCACACAAGAAAGCTGGATCTCCCGCTCTTCTTCCTTGTTCCTCCGCAACAACATCAGTACGACCTGCTGCTTCACATACGAGCTTGATGACCTCTCGTACTGATCCGCCGCGTCCTGTGCCAACATTCATTGCGAGTGGGAGCGTGGTGGTGGCATCTGCTGCAGCTAGGTGAGCTGCAGCAATATCTCTCACATCAACATAATCTCTGATGCAGGTGCCATCAGGGGTTGGGTAGTCGGTGCCATAGATGACAGGAGGCTGTCCTGCTTTGAGCTTATTGATGACGATAGGGACAAGGTTTTCTACTGAGTTATCAAGAAGTTCAGGAGCTGCTGTTCCTACGACATTGAAGAATCTTAGGGAAGTTCCGTGGTTGCCTGGAATAGCTAGGAATTTATTGACTTCGCCTTCGGCGGCAAGCTTTGATGCACCATAAGGAGAGATTGGGTTCTTCTCGTCATCTTCTTTGATGGGGTTTGAGTGATCAGGCGCTCCATAGACAGCTGCTGTGGAGGAGAAGATGAAGTTCTTGATGTTATGTTTCTTGATTAGCTCAAGCATCTTTGTAGTTGCATGGAAGTTAACCTCAAAGTACTCATCTGGCTTCTCCATTGATTCACCGACTGCCTTGAGGGCTGCGGTGTGGACGATGCCATCTGGCTTATAGGTGGTGAGAACTTCATCAAACTTAGCTGTATCGCGAATATCAGCAACAATAAGAGGGATCACTTTATTGTATTTCTTCCGAAGATACTCAATCCGTGACTCAAGGCCCTGATAGAGGGAGTCATAGATGGCGACATCTTTACCGCTTGCCAAGAAGGCATCTGCAACGTGAGAGCCGATATAGCCGGCGCCGCCTGTGAGAAGCCATCTTTGGTTAGCCATGGCGCGAGTCTATCGCGTCAGTGGGCGTTACTAGGCGGTGTAACCGGAGCAGGCTGTGTCGATATCGACCTCGAGCGCCTCTCCCAATCCGATGATTCGATCGAGCTCTCGCTGGATTTTCGCAAGATTTGAATAGTTCTTAAGGGTCAACATGATTGCAAATTGCATATTGTTGGCATCGGTTGCATCAATCATTGTCTGCATATCAGAGAGAATTGCTTTGAATGGAGCCGCTGCTGCCGCATCTAAACTTGCCGCAGTATTGATATCGGACTCAACGCTATTTAAGAGGGCTTCATCCTCGTTCTTATTTGTCTCCTTGAAGATAACAGGGTTCAAGGCTGCGCAGGCCGAGGTGAGATATGGGACGGCTGGAGACTTCTTCAAGACCTTAAAGCCAATAAAGCCAACAAGGAGGACTGCGACTACCGCAGCAACCGCTGTGATCTGCTGATTCTTCTTCGATGCAAAGAAGCTAGCAGGGGTGGCTGTCTCTGTAGTGGCTTCGATTGTTCCTTCTGGCTGGGCGTTATAGCCGCACTCTGGGCAGGTTTGGCCGGCGAGAAGTGATGTGTGGTCTGATGTACAAGTCATGGGTAGACGGTAAAGGTGGGGGTAACGTGATTCAAGGAGAATTGAGTATAAGAATGGTCAGACTTTTATAGTCAACCAATACCGCTCTTCGAAAGTTCTTTAGAGCCTTACTAAAAGCGTATTAGTCGAGAACAACAACACCGTGAGGTGTTGTGAGGTGCACTGCGACGATACCCGATTGATCATCATTAGTTGATGGATCAACCCATTCGATAGCGATATCACCGAGGGCTGCAAGGATTTCATCCTTAAACCATGAACCTGCGAGTTGATCCTTATCTGCGATAACAATCTTCTCAATCTCAGAAAGTGGTGTGCCATCCTGTGATGGGTGATCTGTTGTGAGCCACTGGATAAAGAATGGGAATTCACGGACCTCAGAGATCTCTTTAACTCCAAGTTGCTTCCACTTGAGATCACTTCCTGCTGGACGTGTGCGATGTCCTTCTACTGCAGGGCGACCAAACTTCTCTTCAAATGGTGTGATGTCTTTTGTGGAGAAGACCCAGGTGAACCATCCGCCACCTTCATTTGCCTTCTGTGAGACTGCCTTGCCCCATGGAGTTGACTCTGTTGATGGGTGATCGAGAGGACAGACCACTTCGATGTATTGACCATTCTTGAGAGCTGCTGTGAAGTTACGTGTTCCAAAGCGTGGGTGGATTCCCCCATCGACAAAGGTGGAGCCAAGGCGTGAGCCGAGGCGCTGCACAGTGTCAGATAGTTGATCGTGGGAAGTCACATAAGAGACATGGTCTAAACGCATGGCCAAATTATTCACCACCAAATGGGGTGCCAATTACCACTGTGAAGTGGTCGTTGATGGTTTCCCGCCCTACTTACAGCGCAGCCCCTTAGGGGGTAACTTCCCGGTGAGGTAGAAGGCATCTACCGCATCATCTATGCAGGCGTTGCCACGCCCCTGTCCGGTGTGGCCATCGCCGACATAGGTCAGAAGCTGCGAGTTAGGCAGGAGCTTTCCAAGCCCCTTCGCCCACTCATAGGGGGTTGCTGGGTCGCCAGTGGTGCCGATGATCATGATGGTGGCGGAGGTCTTCGTCTTCTTCACCAGAGTTGGCGCTGGAGTCTTAAAGAATTTACAGGTCAACCCACTTAAACCAATATAGGGACCGAAGACTGGTGCAACTTCAGAGATCTTCGCTGCATCGCTACGTAGTTGCGTGACGGTGCGATCATCGCCGAAATCTAAACAATCAATGATCGCACCAGAATCAAATTCATTACTTTGATAGGTGCCATCAGGTGAGCGCCCGGTATAGAGGTCGGCGAGTTCAAGATAGGTATCGCCATAACCGCCAAAGGCCTCACTCAGTGCTTTACGAAGATCAGGCCATCCCTCATAGCTGTCATAGAGAGCAGATGCAGTTCCAAGAACGAGGAGAGATTCAGAGACCTTTCTCTTCTCATCTTTATTCTTAACCGGCAGTGGATTTACTGCAGCGCCCTGCCAGAGTTTAAGGATTGCATCGCGCGCTGCAAGTGGGTCTTTCGGTAGTGGACATCCACTTCGCTTCACACAATCTGAGATAAAGGCCTTGAGCGCATTATCAAAGCCGAGAGCTTGCGTCTTAGTCTGCTCATAATTAGAGATTGTAGGATCTACTGCGCCATCGAGGATGACGCGACCGATTTTCTCAGGAAAGAGAGTTGCATAGAGTGCGCCTAGGTATGTGCCATAGGACTTACCCATGTAGTTGAGCTTTGCCTCACCGAGAGCAGCTCGCAAGACATCCATATCGCGGGCGGCATTTGCCGTGCTGAAAGATGTGAGGTGTGGATTCTTATTGAGACACTTCTGGAGAAACTTCTTTGTCTCCCTCACTGCATCGTTAAATTCAACATCGTTATCTGGCTTTGAATCAGAGGCGTAGTTAGCATCGGTTTCAGCATCGTTAAAGCAGGTGATCGGTGTGGAGCGGGCGACGCCTCGTGGGTCAAAGCCGACGATGTCATAGCGATCTGTCAGCTCTGGATCGAAGATATATTCAGCGTTATAGGCATACTCCACGCCAGATGCCCCGGGGCCACCTGGGTTGATTACCAGGCTACCAATCCGATTGGCAGGGTCTTGCGCTGGATAGCGCAGGAGTGAGATATCAAATGATCCCGTCTCTAACTTCTCATAGTCGATCGGGACGGCAAGTTCAGCGCACTCATAGTTGTCATAACAACTACTCCATGTGATCTCTTGGTTATAGAAATCTTGGAGATCGTTATAGGAAGAGCTCTTCAGTGCGGTGTAGGTGACCATAGAGAGAACGAGAGCACCGACTACTCCAAAGATTCCGAAGAGCTTTACCTTGTTACTCATTGATAGCTCTCATTACGCCTTCGCCAAGCGACACATCAGAGCCTCACATGTGAGAAGCGGCGCAGCGTTATGAGAGAGGTTGGTTCGCGCCTCCATAATTGCACCGATCTTCTGCACGGTGCTGTGGTGTGGATGTTTTGCAGCATAGGCATGAATAGCATCTGACATATCAGTATTGATGATGGCATCAGCGCTTCCTGATTGCACCATCATCACATCGCGATAGAAGGTTGCGATATCAAGGAGCGCACCATCGATAGAGTCGCGGACCATCCGAGTAGCGCGAGCCTTCTGCTCTTTCTCTAACTCTTTCACGGCTTTCGCAGCACCAGTTGCCATCCCGCGACCAGTTGCACCTTTTCCATATGCCTCTTGCAGCGCTGCAATCTCTCTCTCATCGCGATCACTGGCAGATTGCTGTGCTTGTGTTGTTGCAAGATCAACAAGGGTCTGCGCTGCTTTGAAGGCAGCTGCAAGTGAGTTGAGTTGGAGTGGAAGGTTCATAATGGCGGAGCGATTGCTTCGCACGTTCTCATTGAGCGCTAAGTACTTTGCACGACCAATATGTCCCTGGCTTACACGCGCTGCAAAAGTTGCCATCGCAGGTGAGATGCCATCGCGATTAATCAAAACCTGCGCAACTGCATCATCACTCGGTGTGTGAAGTTGAATATGGCGACAACGTGATCGGATGGTGGGGAGAACATCATGGAGAGTCGGTGCGCAGAGGAGCCACACGGTGCGAGCGCCTGGCTCTTCGATCGCCTTCAAGAGAGCGTTAGCTGCTGACTCGGTGAGGCGATCAGCATCTTCCATCACCACTACCCGCCAGCCACCCATAGAGGGCGCCCAGGCGGTCCGGGTGAGGAGCTCACGGACCTCTTCGACCTTGATAGAGAGCCCCTCTGTCCTGATGATCTCCACATCAGGGTGGCTGCCTGATAGGGCGCTTCGACACTCATTACAGGCTCCACACCCCTTATCTGGGCAGATCAGGGCTTGGGCAAAGGCGATAGCGGCAGAGGATCGCCCACTTCCTGGCGGGCCAGTGAAGACCCAGGCATGGGTCATCTCCTGGGATTCAACGCCGCTGCGGGAGGCATCGACTGCCCCTTTAAGGATGGCAATGGCGTGCTCTTGCCCGACTAAATTCTCATAGACAGAGTGCGTAGCGTTCACTGGGGCAGAGTCTCTTATCGCCATTACGACTTCTTACTTCGGATCGCCTTTGAAGCCACCTTCGATGCCCCGCTCTTGGCGCTCCTGGCGCCTTTCGTTGCGCTCTCTGTGGCGCTCTTTGTTGCGGTCTTAGTTGCGCGGCCAACAGCGTGAGATGCAGCGATGATTGGGCGCAAGATATTTCTACTCTGAGGCTCTCGTGCATTGCGCTTGAGTGCAGGAAGTTGCGCAACGCGAGCGATGATCGCTTCGTGAATATCTTGAACAGATGCAGTGCCATCGATGACGAGATAGCGCTCAGGGTCAAGGAGAGCTAGCTGTAAGAACTCTTGGCGGACTCGCTCATGGAATTCAACTGGCTCTGCCTCAAGTCGATCCATTGAGGTTAAGCGACCAAGTCCAACAACTGCAGGAACATCGATCAAGATAGTCAGCGTTGGATAGAGAGTCTCGGTTGCCCAACGATTAATACGTGCCACTTCAGATGGGATAAGGACTCGCCCAGCGCCTTGATAGGCAATGGATGAATCCATATAGCGATCGCTGATCACAACTTCACCGCGAGCAAGTGCTGGACGAATCACAGAGTCAACATGGTGGGCTCTATCTGCAGCATAGAGGAGCGCTTCTGCCCGTGGATTGATAGCGCCAGTCTCATGTCCTAAGAGAATCTTGCGAAGTCCCTTACCTAAATCCGTTCCACCTGGTTCAAAGGAGAGAGTGACCTTCTCTCCTTCTTGTTCCAGCCATTGAGCAAGAAGTTTTGATTGCGTTGACTTTCCTGTGCCCTCGCCACCTTCAAAGGAGATAAAGATTCCATCCGTTGCTTGTCCAGTGATTGCACCGAGCTCACCTTGGAGCGCAGCTAAGACATCAGACCAGAGAGATACTTGTGGTCGATCCTTCATCTGACGATAGGAGAGAACACCGATGAGAAGACCGATCAAACCTGCAATCAAGATAGTGATCTGTGCACCGTTGTAATCAAGGCGGACGTTATAGAACTCGTAGGAGAGCTCACCAATAGTTGCAGCGATAATCGGTGCAATCGCAAGAACTGCCACCAAGGTAATGCGGATCAGTGATTGAACGAAGGCGAAGGTGCGCCCGCGCACCTCATTATTGACCTCCATACCGAGCATGGTGAAGCCGGTAACCCAACAAATACCGCTAAAAGCACCGAGAATTACCACGATAAAGATTGAGATAACAAGGTTTGCAATCAGGGCAAGGAGAATAAGGAAGAAGCCCGCCACAGCAAGGGATGCCCCGAAGAGGCGACGTCGTGAGAATTGAGCAAAGACCTTTGGGCCAAATCCAATACCGAGTGCGAGACCGGTAAAGACAGATGCGAAGAGAACTCCATATGCAGCATCACCGCCACCGAGATCTCCCACAAATGTGCGGGCAAGTCCGATGACCGCACCTGCGGCAGAGAATGCACCGACCATACCGACGATAAGTCCGCGGATGATCTTGGAGGATGCAACTGCCTTCCATCCCTCAATCAGCGACTTACCAATATTGTCATCACTGCCGTGAGCAGATGCTGGCCCCTTAGGGATCTCATGGAGTGAACGGATAGTCCATGCCGCATAGAAGAATGAGAGCGCGTTGATATAGAGCGCGATATAGACAGAGTCGGTTGGAATCAGTGGGCTAATTGCAGCGAGCGCTCCACCGAAGAGTGAGAGGAGCGAGAAGAGAACAGCTGCGATAGGCGCTGTGCCATAGGCGGCTAAGAGTGAGACTTGATTTGCACTCTCCAACTTATCTTTCGGCACAAGATTGGGAACAGATGCCTCTTTCGCAGGTGACCAAAAGAGAGTTAAGCACTCCACCAAGATCATCGCTGTGTAGAGCCAGAGATATGTGTGGACGATAGGAATCGAGATATAGAGCGCACCGCGCATGAGATCGACTACAACCATCAGACGCCTGCGGTCAAAGCGATCTGCAATCACACCTGCCAATGGACCTAAGAAGACAGCAGGTAGGAGGCGAGCGATAAAGACACCTGCGATAGCAAAGTTAGCTGTTGCATAGGAGCCACCAGATAACTGGGCTGCCATCGCTGTAGTTGCAAGGAGTCCTAACCAATCACCGATCGATGAGAAGACCATGGAGTTCCAGAGCTTGCGAAAACCTGGAATAGCCAAGACCCCACGGGTTGCCTCCTGCGCAGGAGCGGCAGGGGTCGGTAGTCCTTGGGTCATAGAGACGAGTCTATCGGCAGAGGTGAGGTGGGTTAAATAAAGGGGAAAATGACCATATTTATGCGGTCAGAGTACCCAGAGTTACATGTCACCCTCAGGCGATAGGCGGCTATCTATATTTCGCAATGAGCTGTGCAAGGTGGTTCTTACGAGCTAAGAAATCTTTACTTGATTTCGCAAAGTAGGCAGAGATCTCATCCACAGTATCTCGCTGTGAAAGAGGTAACTTGAGAAGTCGGTAGGTAGCAAGTTGTTTCATCGGTGTTGTTTGATCGATGACTCCATACCTGACCAAATCACGACCGAAGACTTCGCCACTGCTCACACCAATGATTCGCTCAATCATCGCGTACTTCATAATGGTGTTGAACTTCTTCTGGGCCACACCTTCTGCAGAAAGTGGTGTGGTGACACTTCTTCTAAATGCAATCAACTCTTGGTAGGCGGCAAGGAGTGACTCCACTGATTTAAGAGGTGCATCGGCATCGCTCATATCTTTCACGGTAATGGCTGTATTTGCTACGAGTGCTGCATTGAGCTTCTCTCGCGCTGATTTAATAGCAGCGGCGCGCTCTGCCTCACGTTTCTTTGCAGCCTCGATTGCCGCAGAGTCATCACTTGAAGCACTACCGGTGAGCTTATAGACCTTTAACTCATCGAATTTGGAGTATCCAATACGGGAGTAGAAGGCGATGTTCTTTACTACTGGCGCAAGTCCAGTTCTCACAACATTTGCTGTAGGTGGAGTGATATAGCTAAAGGTGGAGAGGTTGGGGTTGACCCACATCGAAGTCTTATTGTTTGTGTAATCAATCTGAACAATCACCAAGCTATCAGAGTTGAGAGTTCCGGCCGAGGCGGAACCATCATCGAGTGGACTACCCGTGCTATCCATCACTGAAATCTTTGCAGCTTGTGTGCCGCCATTTCCGCCAATTGCACCAGAGAGAGATCCTGCACCATCAAAGAGTCGAACCATTGGTGTGCCGCCACCAGACTGTGATCCAAAGTTAGCGAGGAATTGAATATAAGAGACCCCTGTATTTTGAAGCGGAATTTCACGCTTAATTCCGCATACTTGGTTCGGAGTTGCTGTGCAGCCATACATATATCCGCCTGCAGTTGTCAGTCCGGTATAGGTAAGACCTGAACTATTCATTCCATAATCAGATGTTCCATAGTCAAAAGCCCACGCGCCAACAAAGCCAGTTCCACCATTCTTGCCAACAACATTTCCGGAGTACTCAAATGAATCCTCTGCCACGAGTGTCAGGGTTTGAGCAGCCGATGCTGATGTGGGGGCAATCAATAAGAGCGCAGGGATAATCGCTGCTAGAAGGATTATCTTCTGATAGCGAGCGCGATTATTCATAGGCAGACTTTAAAGGGCTATCCCCACTCATCCAACTCGAAACTCTCACTTCAAATCTAGACAGTGAGTCTGTTTACTTCGCTACTTCTTGGCAGCTGCCTTCTTCTTCGTTGCAGCCTTCTTCACAACCTTCTTGGTTAGAGTCGGTGGCTTATCGCCAGCCTTCTTAGGGGCTGCCTTCTTCCGTGACTTCTTTGGTGTTGGGCCATTCTCTGCCTCCCAAGCGCGACGGCCGGCGAGGAGTTCGAGACCGCGCTCAAGGGTCATCGCCTCAAGGGTGTCACCGCGTCGAAGGGTTGCATTGGTCTCACCGTCGGTGACATACATACCAAAGCGACCATCTTTAATAATGACAGGTTTCTCAGATGCAGGATCAACGCCGAGTTCTTTCAGCGGTGGCTTTGCAACGCCGCGGCGTCGCTCCTTTGGCTTGGAGTAGATATCGAGCGCTTCATCGAGGGTAATAGAGAAGAGCTGCTCCTCTGATGAGAGAGTGCGTGAGTCAGCACCTGCCTTGAGATATGGACCATAGCGACCATTTTGAACGGTGATCTCTTCACCTGCTGAATTGGTGCCGAGAACTCGTGGAAGTGAGAGAAGTTGGAGCGCATCATCGAGGGTGATGGTGTCAAGGCTCATTGTGGAGAGAAGGGATGCAGTCTTCGCCTTTGGCGCATCTGCCTTCTTACGCTTCTTCTTCGGCGTGCCATCTTCTTTTAGTTCAACCGGCTCTTCCGGCAAGATCTCTGTGATGTAAGGACCAAAGCGACCTGACTTTGCAACGACCTCAAGCCCAGTAGCTGGATCTATGCCGAGTTCGCGCTCACCAGAAGGAGCTGCAAGGAGTTCGATCGCCTTCGTTAAGGTCAACTCATCTGGCGCCATATTTTCAGGGATATTGGCAAGCTTTCGCTCACCATCGTCAAAGTTCTCTTGGAGATATGCACCGTAACGTCCCACGCGGATCTCAATCGTCTCAGAGAGATTCATCGTGTTTGTGGCGCGGGCATCGATATTTCCTAGATCAAGTGAGAGCTCATCAAGACCCGGCTCACCATCGTGTCCGTAGTAGAAGTCGCGGAGCCAATCAACGCGTGATGCCTCACCAGATGCAATCTTGTCGAGATCTTCCTCCATCGATGCGGTGAAGTCATAGTCAACGAGCTTTGTGAAGTGAGATTCAAGGAGTCCGGTGACTGAGAATGCCAAGAAGGTGGGGACAAGTGCGCGACCGCGCTTATTAACATAACCGCGATCTTGAATTGTTTGGATGATAGAGGCAAATGTTGATGGGCGACCAATACCGAGCTCTTCCAACTTCTTCACAAGAGTTGGTTCGGTATAGCGAGCAGGTGGCTTTGTGTCATGGCCTTCACAGGTGTATTCATTGACCTTAACTGCTTGACCGACTGACATTGCAGGAAGTCTGCGATCTACCGACTCTTCATCTTTACTCTCATCGGTTGCAACATCATCATATGCAGCAAGGAAGCCTGGGAATGTAATCACACTACCGTTGGCTCTAAAGATGGCATCTTTTCCATCTGCAGTCTTCACATCAAAGTCCACACGCATCTGCATCTTCTTGGCATCAGCCATTTGGGAAGCAACAGTGCGCTTCCAGATCAAGTCATAGAGTGCGAATTCATCACGTGAGAGCTCAGGGGCGAGCTCACCAGGAGTTTTAAAGACATCTCCTGCTGGGCGAATAGCTTCGTGAGCCTCTTGTGCATTCTTGGTCTTGCCTTGATAGAGGCGCGCTGTCTCATAGACATGGTCTGCGCCATAGAGAGACTTTGCTGCAGCGCGAGCTGCCTTAATCGCCTGCTCACTTAAATTGATTGAGTCTGTACGCATATAGGTGATGTAACCGTTTTCGTAGAGACGTTGAGCAACGCGCATTGTGATCTGAGCGCCCCAACCAAGGCGGCTACCAGCATCTTGCTGCATCGTAGATGTTGTAAATGGAGGTTTTGGACGCTCAGTGCGTGGAGACTCCTCCATCGACTTCACGGTAAGAGATGTGCCTTTGAGTGATTCAACAAGTGACTTTGCAGCTGCCTCATCTAATAACAAGATATCTGCAAGTGACTTCTCTTTCACTGCGCCATCTGCACCGAAATCTGAGGTTGATGCAACTTTCTTATTATCAACAGAGAGAAGGCGTGCGGTAAAACCAAGATCGGTAACAGCATCGAGATCCCACCATGATGATGAGATGAAAGCCATGCGTTCGCGCTCTTTCTCAACAATCAGACGCGTTGCGACAGATTGCACGCGACCTGCTGAGATACGAGGCATCACCTTCTTCCATAAGACCGGTGAGAGGCGATAGCCATAGAGGCGATCGAGAACGCGTCGAGTCTCCTGCGCATCGATGAGGTTGTAATCAAGGTCGCGGGTATTTTCCACCGCTGCCTGAATCGCCTCCTCGGTGATCTCATTGAAGACCATCCGCTTAATTGGAATCTTTGGTTGCAAGACTTCTACTAGGTGCCAGGCGATCGCTTCACCTTCGCGGTCTTCGTCAGTTGCAAGGAGGATCTCTTCTGCGCCCTTCATCAACTCTTTAAGTTCGGCAACCTTCGCCTTCTTATCTGGGTTGATGACATAGAGAGGTGCGAAATCGTTTTCGATATCGACACCCTCTTTAGACCAGGCGAGCTTCTTTACCTCTTTAGGGATATCGGCAGCGCGCTGCGGAAGGTCGCGGATATGGCCGACGCTAGCCTCGACGATATATCCATCGCCGAGGTAGCCGCCAATCTTTCGAGCCTTTGCAGGGGACTCTACGATCACAAGCTTTTTCAGCTCGCGTTCGCCCTTTTTAGAAGCCATAGAAGTGGGGAAGTGCCCTTCTTATAGTGATCTTGGTAGTGGTCTTGATGGTGATTAGTACTCGATACCAACTGCATGGTGGCGACGATTGCGCACCAAGGCAGCGATGATGATCAAGGTTGCAACAGCACAGACCACTGCGGTCTTCACATCTGCGCCGGTGAGTGAGAACTCAACGACTGCAGGTGTGACGAGGAGACCAACAAGGTTCATCACCTTGATCAATGGGTTGATTGCAGGACCTGCGGTGTCCTTAAATGGATCACCAACGGTGTCGCCAACAACTGTGGCAGCGTGAGCCTCTGAGCCCTTACCGCCGTAGTTGCCATCTTCGACCATCTTCTTCGCGTTATCCCATGCTCCACCTGAGTTAGAGAGGAATACAGCCATAAGAGTTCCGGTTCCGATAGCGCCGGCAAGGAATGCACCGAGTGCGCCAACGCCGAGACCGAAGCCGACTGCAATTGGTGCCATAACAGCGAGGATTCCTGGTGTTGCAAGCTCACGGAGTGAGTCACGTGTACAGATATCAACAACGCGGCCGTATTCAGGCTTCTCTGTTCCATTCATGATTCCTGGGTGATCGCGGAACTGCTTACGCACTTCAACAACCACTGCGCCTGCCGCCTTAGAGACTGCGTTGACTGCAAGTCCTGAGAAGAGGAATACAACTGATGCGCCGATGATCAAACCGACGAGGTTGCGAGGAGATGCGATATCGAGAACACCCTGATACTGGAGATCAGATGTTGCACGACCGACCTTCACAACTGCTTCCTTGATTGCATCTGTAAATGCACCGAATAGAGCTGTTGCTGCAAGGACTGCAGTTGCAATCGCAATACCCTTTGTAATCGCCTTAGTTGTATTACCAACTGCATCGAGTGATGTGAGGATTGCAGCTGACTCGCCCTTCACATCGCCTGACATCTCAGCGATACCTTGTGCGTTATCTGAGATAGGACCGAATGTATCCATCGCAACGATCACACCAACAGTTGTAAGGAGACCTGTTCCTGCGAGAGCGATTGCAAAGAGTGAGAGGACTACAGATCCACCACCGAGCAAGAATGCTCCAAATACCGCTGATGCGATGAGGAGAGCTGAGTAGACAGCTGATTCAAAACCGACTGAGATACCAGCCAAAATCACTGTTGCAGAGCCTGTCTGTGAGGCTGCTGAAACATCGTTTACTGGACGCTTGCCAACCTCTGTGAAGAAGCCGGTAAGAACCTGGATTGCAGCTGCAAGAACGATTCCGATGATTACTGCACCGAGTGCGAAGACTCGTGGGTTGATATCGCCTGCTTCAGCAGCGACTTCCTGTGAGTAATTTGTAAGGAGGTTGTACTTAGCTGGAAGGTAGGTAAATGTTGCAAGGCCAGTAAGACCAGCAGAGATAAACGCTGACATAAAGAATGAGCGGTTAATCGCTGTCATCGCTGACTTATCTGTTGAGCGTAACTTTGTCGCAAAGATACCGATCACTGCTGTGACGATACCGATTGCAGGAACGATCAATGGATAGATAAGGCCTTCGTTACCAAACGCCGCCTTACCGAGAATCAAAGCTGCAACGAGAGTTACTGCATATGACTCGAATAGGTCTGCCGCCATACCAGCGCAGTCACCGACGTTATCGCCAACGTTATCTGCAATTGTTGCAGCGTTACGTGGGTCATCTTCTGGGATGTTCTTCTCAACCTTACCGACAAGGTCTGCTCCAACATCTGCAGCCTTAGTAAAGATACCGCCACCCACGCGCATGAACATCGCGAGCATTGCAGCACCGAAACCAAAACCTTCAAGAACAACTGGTGCATTCTCGCGGTAGATAATGACAACGAGCGCAGCTCCTACGAGACCAAGGCCAACAGTTGTCATACCGACAACGCCACCGGTGCGGAATGCGATCTGAACAGCCTTAACGCCATCCTTCTGACGAGCAGCTTCTGCGACGCGAACATTTGCGCGCACAGCAAGCCACATACCGTTATATCCAACGAGGGCAGAGAATCCTGCACCTAGGAGGAAGAAGATGGAGCGGCCGAGGCGTAGTGATGTTGTATCGGCTGGGAGAGCAAAGAGTAGGAAGAAGACGATTCCTACGAAATATGAGAGTGTCCGGAATTGGCGGTGCAGGTATGCAGCTGCGCCTTCCTGGACCGCCCCTGCGATCTCGCGCATCTTCTCGGTACCTTCGCTCTGAGCGAGGACCTGTGCACGTAGGGCAACGGCGATAGCGAGCGCCGCGAGGGCGACTCCTAGAACCACGAAAGTGATATTTAAGTTAGACCCGGTGACCTGCACCAGTGAGTTAGCGGCAGAAGCGCGCATATTTCTCCTCCGTTGGAGATTTCAGTGCGGCAACCTGAAGCGTCGCCGCGGCTGGGGCGAGTCTACATATACATATCTATTACGGGTCAAAAAACGAGCGTGAATTTCAACCCTTGAGGGCTAGGCCTTAAGCCAGACCGTGGTGGCAGGAGGCAGGTCATTACCTGTCGTCTCCACCCCATGGACGAGGAAGATTCCAGCCTGAGCCAGTGGCCCTGATGAGTGGATGATCTCTCCCTTGCCGGTGAGGTCATAGTGGCCGCGGCCAAAGTTGGTGATGCAGTGCCAGCCATTTGGACGTGAAAAGTGGAGGACGTTGGCATCTCCACTCTCATGCCAGGTCAACTCCTCTGGCGCTACCAGACTCTTTCGAAGCTCAAGTGCTCGACGGAAGATTGAAAGTGGTGATTGTGGATCTTTGCTCTCCACCTCAATCGACTTCTCTGCAAACCATGCAGGTTGTGGCAGGTGGGAACCACCATCGCCGAAACCAAATGATGAACCTGAGGAAGTCCAAGGAAGTGGAACGCGACAACCATCACGGCCAACATCGACCTTGTTATTGCGAAGATACTGTGGATCTTGAATCTGATCTTCTGGAATACCGAGAACTTCTTGTAATCCAAGCTCTTCACCTTGATAGATATAGGTGCAACCAGGTAGCGCCATAATAAACATTGAGGCTGCGATTGCGCTGCGAAGACCCATCTCTTCATCGAGCGGATTTGTCTTTCCCGCTGAGTTCTTCCAACGGATGCGATCTACAGTTGGGAGGAGCCCATACTTTGTTGCAGGGCGCATCTGATCATGGTTGTTGAGACACCATGTTGTTGATGAACCTATTGACTTCGCTTGAGTAAAGGCGCGATCAACAACTGTCTTAAATTCATGGGCGTTGAAGTTTGCATCAAGAAGCTCAAAGTTAAATGCTTGTCCCAACTCCTCTGGGCTGGCATAGAGAGCGAGGCGATCTGCTGGAACATATGACTCAGCAACTGCAACGCGTGGTGGGTCATATTGGTTAAATAACTGGCGCCACTCTTTATAAATCTCATGCACTTCATCGCGATCAAAGAGGATGTTATCGCCCGGTTTTCTATTGACGAGATCTGGGTAGCGAGCTTGATCCTTAAGCGGCTCAGAGAGATCCTTCTTCAGTGCATGTGCCACATCAATACGGAATCCATCAACACCGCGATCTGCCCAGAACTTCAAAGTCTTGAGGAAGTCTTCCTCGATCTCACGGTTATCCCAGTTGAAATCAGGCTGTTCTGGGGCAAAGAGGTGGCAGTACCACTGATTATGTTTTCCACCTTGTGTCGATTCATGGCTCCAAGCAGAGGGAGCAAAGTGTGATGGCCAATTTGTTGGTGGGAGTTCACCATTAGGGCCCTTGCCGTCGCGGAAGATATAGCGATTACGAGCAGCAGAGCCAGGCTCTGCTGCGATCGCCTCTTTAAACCATTCGTGGCGATTTGATGAGTGGTTAGGAACGATATCTACAAATACGCGAATGCCGACTTCATGTAATTTGGCGAGCATCTCATCGAAATCTGCAAGAGATCCAAGTTTGGGATCAACATCGCGATAATCATCAACATCGTAACCACCATCTGCAAGCGCAGATGGATAGAAAGGTGATAACCAGACTGCATCGACGTTAAGAGATGAGAGGTAATCAATCTTTGATGTGATGCCTTTGAGATCACCGATCCCATCACCATTGGAATCTTTAAAAGAGCGTGGATAGATCTGATAGATAACGGCTTGGCGCCACCAATCTTTATCAAGTGAGAGAGCCATCGCTATCTACCTTTCTATTTCCTTCATCTATTGATATTTGCAGTTTTTTGCATATCCTTTCCCTATTGTGTCAGGAATAGTGGAGATTGCGAAGAAGGCGGGAGTATCTCCGGCCACGGTCTCTCGCGCCCTACGTGGCATGCACCATGTCAATGAGCGGACACGAAAGAAGATCATTGAGGCAGCCCAGCTCCTTGATTATCCAATCCGCCCAGATCTCCTTCCACCAAGTGCAACAACGCGCACCAACACCATCGGTGTGATGGCCCCCTTCATCTCTCGCTGGTACTTCTCACAAGCGATCGCAGGTGCTGAGCAAGCCTTGCGTGAAGCAGGTATGGATCTCCTCCTCTTTAACTTCGCCCAAGTCGATGCCCGACAGCGCGTCTTCCAACAGAAGAAGTTGGTGGGAAAGGTCGATGGGTTGATCGTCATCTCACTACCTCCAACCGATCGTGAATTTGATCAGATCTTGGGCCTTGGTATTCCGGTATCGCTCCTTGGCATCTCAGATAAGCGCTGCTCCACAGTCTCCATCGATGATGTGAAGGGGGCGGAGAGCGCAGCGATGCATCTGGTTGAGAATGGCCATACCGATATCGCCATCATGATGGGCCAACGTGAACACGACTTTAACTTCGATGTCTCTGAGAACCGTCGCACAGGATTTCTCAGCGTTTTAGCTGAGAATGGAATTGAACATAACCCTAAGAATGAGATTGTCGCTAACTTTGATAGCCACACTGCAGAGCTTGCCATGGATGAATTCCTCACCCGGAAGAAGCTTCCCACTGCGATTTTCTGTCAATCAGATGAGATGGCCTTTGGCGTCTATCGCTCGTTAGCGAAGAAGGGGATGCGAGTACCAGAAGATATCTCCATCATTGGATTTGATAATCATGAGTTCTCAGCCGTCCTTGGCCTGACAACTATCGCTCAACCTGTGCAATTCCTAGGACAACTTGCCGCATCGCAGATTATGGCAAAGATTGAAAAGCCTGAGACGCCATCTGCTCAGATGAAGGTGCCGACTTCTTTGATTGAGCGTAGTTCTGTAGCTCGCATCGGTTAGTGGTTAACTATTTGCTCGCTCTTTCAAAATTGATTGGATATTAAATATCAATATTGGTGTGACAAAGATAAAGAGAATAACCGCAATCGCAGATCCCTTACCTTGATCGTATTGAACAAAGGTTCTCGAATACATCTCATTGGCTAGAACGTTGGTGCTGAAGTTACCGCCGGTCATAGTTTCAACTATGTCAAAGAGTTTAAGAGCGCCGACCACTTGTGTTGCCAGAACAACGATGAAAGTTGTCTTGACCATTGGAAAGGTAATATGGCGAAAGAGTTTTAACCCATATGCACCATCGAGCGCTGAGGCTTCAACAATCTCTGAAGGTAGATTCTTAATTGCAGCAGAGAGGATCACCATTGCAAAGCCCATCTGGGTCCAGATAAGAATTACCATCAGCAAGAATGTGTTGAGCGGTTTACTCAACATCCAATTGACAGGTTCGCCACCAAAGAAGGTCCAGATCGCATTGAGAAGACCAATCTGAACATCGTTATCGCGATACTCATAGACAAACTTCCAGATGATTGATGCACCGACAAATGAGATTGCCATCGGCATAAAGAGAAGCGACTTAGGAATCGATTCCCGGCGCATCTGATTAAGTGCAATCGCAAGGACGAGGCCAAGTGCAGTGGTCAGAAGCGGTGCGAAGAGGAGCCAGAGGATGGTGTTTCGCATCGTGGTGAGCATGGAGGGGTCTTGCGCCATCCAGATGTAATTATCGAAGCCGACATAATTCTCTGCTTCTGGTCCTCTAAAGCTAAAGAGGATGGTTTGGATGGCAGGGAGAACAAGGCCAGTTGCCAGAAGTGTCAGCGCAGGACCAACAAAGATTGCAATGGCGACATAGCGCGCCTTCTTACCGTGGAACTTACCTGCAATGAAGAAGATTGTTCCTAAAGCAACGAGAAAGATCGCGATGGCAGATGCAACGCTTCCAAACTTACCTAACGAGGAAGCGAGGAAATCGCCCATCGATTACTTAACTGAGCCGGCAGTAAGACCGCGAACAAAGTAACGCTGAAGGCTAAAGAAGACCACCAATGGGATTGAGATGGTGATGAAGGCACCGGCTGTAAGGGTGGTCCATGACGATCCATATTGGCCGACAAGGGATGCAAGCTTTGCGTTAATCGGTGCGACTTCCTCTGTTCCACCTGCAAAGGTGAGGGCTACGAGGAGATCGTTCCAGACCCAGAGGAATTGGAAGATTGCAATCGCAGCGATTCCTGGGACTGATAGTGGAATAACAATCTTGCGGAAGATGAGGAAGTGGTTTGCACCATCGACATGTGCTGCCTCCATCAACTCACGTGGAAGTGAGGCGATGAAGTTATGGAGGAGATAGATTGCAAGTGGCATCGCAAACATAGTGTGAGGAAGCCAGATACCTGCAAAGTCTCCAGCGATACCGAGCGCTGGAAAGATTGTTACAGATCCAATGTGAGCTCCACCGGTGAATAGTTGAAGGAGTGGAACGAGTGACATTTGGAGCGGAACAATTTGAAGAGCAAAGATTGCGAAGAAGATAAAGTCACTGCCTTTGAATTTAACCCAGGCGAGACCGTATGCAGCCATTGTTGCGATGACGATTGGGAATATGGTCGCTGGAAGAGTGATCACAATCGAGTTAACGAAGTAGGGGAGGATTCCATCACTTAAAGATTCTGATGCTCCGCCGAAGAAGACATCGCGGTAATTTTGAAGGGTAAATGATGGGTTGGTAAATGCAGACCACCAGCCACTTGCATAGATATCGTCGCCATTACGGAATGAGGTGACGAGCAGACCAAAGGTTGGAATTGTCCAGAGGATTGTGATTGTCCAGACGGTGACCGCTGCGATCTTGGTGGAGAAGATCTGGCGTCCTGAGCTTGGCTTTGAGAGTTTTAGGCTCATTAGTGTGCTCGCTCTCTACGGATGGAACGGATGTTATAGATCAGGATCGGGGTCACACAGATAAAGAGGACTACCGCAAGGGCAGAGCCCTTACCTTGATCAAATTGAACGAAGACCTGTGAATACATCTCATTGGCAAGGACGTTGGTGCCGAAGTTACCGCCGGTCATTGTTCGGACGATATCGAAGAGCTTCAAGGCGCCGACAACCTGGGTTGCAAGAACAACAATGACCGTTGTCTTCACCATTGGGAAGGTGATGTGGCGGAAGAGTTTAAATCCATGTGCGCCATCGAGGGCAGAGGCCTCAACGACATCGGCAGGCACTGCCTTGATTGCAGCTGACAGAATAACCATTGCAAATCCCATCTGAGTCCAGACGAGAATAATCATTAAGAGGAATGTATTGATTGGCTTGCTGAGCATCCAGTTAACTGGCTCACCGCCGAAGAAGCTCCAGATTGCATTGAGAAGACCGATCTGAACATCATTATCGCGATACTCATAGACAAACTTCCAGATAATCGATGCGCCAACGAATGAGATCGCCATCGGCATAAAGAGGAGAGATTTTGGAATTGATTCGCGCTTGATGCGATCGAGCATTACTGCGAGCAGCAGACCAAGTGCGGTGGTGAAGAGTGGTGTTACGAGAAGCCAGAGAAGTGTGTTGCGCATGATGATGGCAACATTGGGATCTTTCAACATCCAGGTGTAGTTATCGAGACCGATAAATTTCAGTGAGTCGGCATCCATGAAGCTAAACATCACGGTGCGAATCGCTGGGATGATCAAACCTGCCGCTAAGAGAATAAGTGCAGGGGCTACAAATACAACGATTGCGATGTAGCGAGATTTCTTACCGTGGAACTTTCCTGCAATAAAGAAGATTGTTCCGAGAATGACAATGAAGATTCCAATGGCAGAGAAGACGCTGCCAAATTTGGCGAGCGTGGTGGGGAGGAAATCTTCCACTGTGTACACCTCTTCTACTTGGGAATCTTCTTCTGGATCGTCTTATAGATACATTTCAATGAATTGCTAAATCATACCTAGAAAATAGTAGTTCCGGAGGGCTCCATTTGGAACCCTCCGGAACTATTTACATATTCTTATTAGTAACTAGTTACTAATAATTATGATGCTGGCCAAGCTGCATCGATCGCCTTTGTTACCTCAGCGATTGACTTGCCCTCACCGAACCATGCTGTGAATTCCTTCCACTCAGCACCGGCACCAACAGCAGCTGGCATCAAGTCTGATGCATCGAAGCCGAATGTTGACTTAGGGTTTGAGAGATAGGTAGCAGCAAGCTTGTCGATTGGGTTCTTGTATGCAGCTAGTGGAACACCACTGTTTGCAGATACCCAGTTATCAAGCTGTACGCGTGATGTAGCGAATGTCGCTGATGAGAGGTAAGCCTGAACCTGCTGAACCTCTGGACGTGATGAGAATGCAGCTGTGAACTCGCCGCCACCAACTACAGGTACTGAAACCTTTGAGTTAGTTGCTGGAAGGTAGAACGCAAATACGTCACCCTTCTCAGAGATTGTTGCACCCTCTTCTGCAAGGATGTTTCCGTAGAAAGATGCCTGCTGAAGCATGTTGCACTTACCTGAAGGAATTCCCTTACCTGCATCCTGGAATGTTGTTGTAGCAATAGCCTTAACATTTCCAACCCACTTAGGGTTCTGCATCCAGTCAGCAACCTTCTTCATTGATGCCTGAATACGTGGATCTGAGAACTTGACCTTATGTGAAACCCAGTCAGCGTAGACCTTTGAGCCGTGATCGCGAAGAACGATCTGCTCTACCCAGTCAGTTGCTGGCCAACCTGTTGCTCCACCAGAACCGAGACCACCACACCATGCAATCTGGCCGTTTGCTGCCATCTTGTCTGAGAGTGCTTCCATCTCTGCCCATGTCTTTGGAACTGTGTAGCCGTTCTTTGCGAACTGCTTTGGTGAGTACCACACGAGTGACTTCATGTTTGAACCAAATGGAGCTGCGTAAATCTTCTTGTTAACAGTTCCGAGCTCTGCCCATGATGGTGACCAGAACTTCTTGATGTTTGCTACAACAGCCTTAGGAGCTGGAACAACCTTTCCTGTTGCAACCATCTTCTGAAGAAGACCTGGCTGTGGGATCCATGCGAGGTCAGGTGCGTTTCCGCCCTTAACACGTACTGGAAGAAGTGCTTCGAACTGGTTTGATCCTTCGATCTTGATCTTTACGCCAGTACATGTCTGGAAATCCTTCATAGCTGTGTTGAGCGTTGTGAGCTCTGGCTCGAGGATTGATGTAAAGATAGTTACTGTCTTGCCCTTCATGTTCTTGTAGCCTGTGTATGGATCACAGTTCACAGCAGCTGATGCTGGTGAAACTGCAGCCACAGCAGATGCAACAAGAGAAACAGCGAATGCACCAAAAACGATGCGACGGCTCTTTGTCATTTTCATCCTTTGTAATTGGGTAATCGAGGCAAGCCAGGAAGCTTGTCTCCGTGGGCCTATTGTTGAACTCTTAAGCCCTAGTTGCAAGGAGTTGGCGCGCCGGTGTGAGCGTGAGCGTCCTAACGATTGGGTAACGCTTCCCTCCCTGCTTTTTGCAGGATTTTGCAGGATTCTTGATGAGCTAGAGGCTCGCCCCATTGCTCTTAACGACCTTGGAGTACCAGAGGCCAGAGTCCTTGATCGTCCGCTTCTGGCTCTCAAAGTCAACGTGGACGATGCCAAAACGCTTCTCATAGCCGAGCGCCCATTCGAAGTTATCGAGGAGCGACCACTGGTAGTAACCCTTTACAGGTGAGCCTTGGGCGATCGCATCTCTCATCGCTTTGAGGTGCTTCTCGAGATAGGCGATTCGGCGATCATCATGGACTGCCCCATCTGCAGAGACTCCATCACCATAGGCGCAACCATTTTCAGTGATGTAGAGATCAGGACAACGATCTCCTAATTCGCGCTTCCATCTCACAAGGAGATTAGTAAGTCCCTCAGGTGTAATCGCCCATCCCATATCGGTCTTATCGCCATGCATCGTCATATCAACATTGAGATCGAAGACATTAGACATGTCATAGAACTTCTCACCATCGTTACCAGGAAGTCCCATCCGGTTATCGAAGTAGTAGTTGATTCCAATAAAGTCATTTGGTGTTGCAGCTACCAACTCAAGATCACCTGGCTGAACAACTGCATTGATTTCATCAGCAAAGTGCTTCAAGAGAATCTCTGGATACTTTCCTTTATACATCGCATCCATCCACCAGCGATTCTGTTGTGCATCCATCACATCATTGGCGTGGATCAGGATTGGATCTTGTGGATCATCCATTGGGAAGTTTGCTTGGTTGAGCACTGGACCAATAAGGAGATCTGGTCGCACAGCTTTCATCGCACGTGATGCAACAGCGTGAACCATCACTGTGTGGTGAGCTGCAGCAAATGCATCTTTACGTGATGTACGTCCAGGAGCATGTACTCCGATTCCATATCCAAGCCAAGAGACAACCCATGGTTCATTAATTGGTGAGAATCGCTTTACTCGATCACCAAAATGCTTTGCGACTTCGGTTGCATAGAATTCAAATGCATCAATAATCTGGCGATCTGCCCAACCGCCTTTATCTTCCAATGGTTGTGGGAGGTCCCAGTGATAGAGAGTTACAAGTGGTTCGATACCTGCAGAAAGTAGTGCGTTAATTAACTTGTCATAGAACTCAAATCCGCGCTCATTACGGACTCTGTCGCCATTGGGAAAGAGTCGTGGCCATGCAATGGAGAGACGGTAGGACTTCACGCCAATCTCTTGCATAATCTTTATATCATCGAGGTAGCGGTGATAGTGATCGCAGGCAACCTCACCAGTATCGCCATTGGCTACCTTTCCTGGTGTATTGCAGAAGGTATCCCAGATTGAAGGACCTCGGCCATCTTCTTTCGAAGCGCCCTCAACCTGAAATGCTGCAGTAGCAACGCCCCATACGAAATTATCTGGAAAAGTCATATCTACCCCTTATACATGTGAACATAGTTTCACCTAATGGCCATTTAAAGTAAATAACCACCGCTCCTGCAATACCCTTTCCTTATGAACGCTGCTGCAAATCTCTTTGATGCTCACTCCATTGTTGGAGATTTAGGTCTTGTTGGAATTCTTGCAATTATCTTCTCTGAGACTGGCCTGCTTATTGGCCTCGCCTTCCCTGGCGATTCACTTCTCTTTATTGCAGGTATTGCAGCTTCATCTGCTGGCGCTGAGATTTTAGGTGGTGCATCCCTTGATGCCCTTCCACTCTTTATCGGTGCCTTCTTATCTGCAGTTGTTGGTTCACAATTTGGTCACTTCTTAGGAGATCGCTATGGACGCAAACTCTTTGATCGCCCTAATGGTCGCTTCTTCACCCAAGAGCGTGTAGCTCAGACAGAGCGTTGGCTTACAAAATACGGAATTGGTAAGGCGTTGATCCTTGCTCGCTTCATTCCTTTTGTGCGCACGCTGATTAATCCAACTGTGGGAATCATCGGTTATCCAGCGCGGAAATTCTTCCTATGGAATGTGGTGGGAGCGCTCATCTGGACTCAAGGAGTCATTGGGGCTGGCTACATCCTTGGAAATCGAATTAGTGGATCGGTAGATAAGTATCTACTTCCAATTGTTGGTCTCATTATTCTGATTAGTGTTCTCCCAGTTGCACTTGAGGTGCTGAAGGAGTGGCGAACAAAGCGAGATCTCAGCTAGTTAACCCTTTGCAGGATTATTCTCTTAAAGATTGAGGTTAGAGGCCGAGATCTGAGAGTTGATAGGCGGCGTAGTACTTATAGCCGGCATCTTCAATAGCTTGCTTGGCTCCGCGCTCAACAATCACAGCAACTCCAACAACGATGGCTCCAGCCTCTTTGAGGGCTTCAACCGCTGTCAGAACTGATCCGCCGGTGGTTGAAGTGTCTTCAACCGTTAATACTCGCTTACCTGCAACATCTGGTCCTTCAATGCGGCGTTGTAATCCGTGAGCTTTACCTTCTTTACGAACAACAAAAGAATCGAGTGCGCGACCACTACGAGCTGCTATGTGCATCATCGCTGTTGCAACCGGGTCTGCTCCGAGTGTGAGCCCACCGACTGCATCGAATTCAAGATCTTTCACAAGATCAAGCATCACTTCACCAACAAGGGGCGCTGCAACATGATCGAGTGTGATGCGACGTAGATCAACGTAGTAATCAGCCTCTTTACCTGACGAGAGGATGACTTTGCCGTGAACTACAGCTTTCTTGATGATTTCTTCTTTGAGAAGTGCCTGTGAACTCATGTCGTTATCTTACATATATCTCTTCCTATCCCTAGGCTTCTTCTATGGCTTCGCTCACTGCAGATCAAGAACGGTTAGCGATATCTCGTCTCTATCATCGAACTGGTTTTGGACCTCGCCCAGGTGAATTTGAAGCGGCGCTCACATTAGGTTTTGAGAAGACCAAGAAGAACTTTCTTGTTAAGCCAAGCACAGAACAAATAAGTTCAGATCTCAATTCCATCTTCATAGAAGATCTTGGCCCTCGTCCAACACCTGGAACCTTTGCCAATACAGAGTATGCAATCAAGATACGAACTCAAATAAAGGAGATGACGCTCTGGTGGTTGGACCAGATGGTCACAACTGATTATTCGCTCAATGAGAAGATGACGTGGTTCTGGCATGGACATTGGGCAACATCGATTGAGAAGTTGATTTTTGCACTTCCGATGTATAAACAAAATCTCACATTGAGAAGTAATGCTCTAGGTAATTTCAATACTTTGAGCAAGGCGATGTATGACGATGGAGCGCTCCAATATTGGCTCGATGGCCAAGAAAATACTGCAAAAGCCCCCAATGAGAATCTCTCCCGTGAATTTATGGAGCTCTTCACCTTGGGAGTAGGTCGTTACACAGAAGATGATGTGAAGGCCTTAGCGCGGGTATTTACTGGTATTCAAGTACAGCGCACCAATGGAGTGGTGACCTACAACCCCCGCCGCCACGATCCATCACCGGTAAAACTCCTTGGAACAACCCAGGCCTTTACGGCCCAGCAAGCCATTGAACTTCTCGTAAATCGTGATGATTGTTCTCGATTTATCTATGAGCGGCTCTGGTTTAGATTTATCTCTAGCACTGAAAACTATCCGGAGAGATTAGATCGAAGTGCTTTTAATAATCGTGATCTATTTGAAGCGATGACATCACTCATTAACTCACCTCACTTCCATGCCTCGCAGAATGCAATGGTGAAGAGTCCTATTGAATGGTTTATTGGGGTCTGTCGTAATTTAGAGATGACTCCAAGTTCAATGAAGAATGTAAATAACATGTTGGGATCTTTGCAAAAGCTCTCCCAGGTACCTTTTGCTCCGCCTAATGTAGGTGGGTGGCCAGCGGGTGAGTTATGGCTTACTAGCGCCTCTGCTCAATTTAGATTGGCGCTCAGTCAAGCTATTTTGAAAAATACAGATCTAGCGAAACTGAAAGCTACTTCACCTAATATGCGAGTGAAGTATCTTCAGAACAATCTCGGTATTTATCAGTGGAGCAAGCGCACATCAGATGCCCTAACTATTGCCCGTAATGAGCCCGAGCGCCTCTATCTCCTTGCAATAAATAGTCCAGAATATGTAGTGGGTGCGTAATGGATACTTTATCGAGAAGAAGATTCTTAGCGCTCAGTGGTGGAGCAGGTGTTGCAGCCGCAGCAAATATTTTAAGTGTTACAGAGATTGCAGATGCTGCAATTACTCGTCCTCTTCCCAATGGAACACCAATTCTTGTAGTTGTCACTCTCTATGGTGGTAATGACGGTCTCAACACTGTTGTCCCTTATTCCGACTCTCTCTATTACTCTCTAAGACCAGAGATGAGTTATGCGCCAGATAAAGTTTTGCAATTAGATTCAACCCTTGGGCTCAACCCAGCGATGACTGGGATTAAGAATTTGTGGGATAAGAAGAAGGTCGCAATCATTCGTGGTGTTGGCTATCCCAACTCTGATCACTCTCACTTTTCATCGATGGCTATCTGGCAGAGCGCAGAGCGGACGCAAACTACAAAGAGTGGGTGGCTTGGCCGTTGGGTTGAGACCCAGCCAGAAGATCCACTCCTTGCAATCAATCTAGGTTCTGTTCTCCCCCCGCTTCTTGTAGGTAAGAAGCGAAGTGGCTCAGTACTTCCTTTAGGTGGATTGATTACTCCATCTGGTTCGCTCGCACGAGATTGCTCCCGCCTCTCACTTCCAGCTCAAGGAGAGAACGCACTTGCTGCTCGCGCAGCAACCTCGCTCCGTAATCTCCTCAATATCTCTGAATCAGTCTCACCTGTCTTAAAAGCTCCAGCGCCAGCCGCTACTGATCTTCCTACGGTCAATGGCGGAAATGCTGGTGGCGATAACAACCTCTCTCAACAGTTAGATGTGGTGGCCAAACTTGTCGCAGCAGGTGCGCCTACCAGGGTCTGGGCGGTTTCACTTGGTGGCTTTGATACCCACGCCAATGAAGCCAACGCACAATCAGAGTTGATTGGAATTGTCTCTTCCTCCATCACTCGTTTCCTATCGCAACTAGAACCTTCAGGGCGATCAAAAGATGTCACTGTCTTGATCTATTCAGAGTTTGGACGAAGAGTTGCAGCCAATGCTTCTGCCGGAACTGACCATGGAACATCAGGTCCGGTATTTGTTATCGGTGACCGCGTGCAGGGTGGAATGTATGGAGAGCAGCCATCTTTAAGTAATCTCTATAAGGGAGATCTCGCTGTCACAACAGATTTTAGAGATATCTATGCCTCGCTACTGGAAGGTGTTTTGAAAACACCAGCAGGACAGATTCTCAATGGGTGGAAGGGGAGAATTAATTCTCTTCTTCGTACACAATAACTTCTTGCTTCTTCTTACCTAGTAAATTCTTGCTCTGTAACTTCTTGCTCTGTAATTGTTGCGTTAAATCTTTATCAATATCGATAGCTGGGTTCTGGGCGAGAAGTGCATCAACCTCAATCCGAAGTTGCGCTACCTCTATCGCCATATTGGCCATCGCATTCTCTAACTCGATGATCCGCTTAATGCCAGCATGGTTAATACCTTCACCTACAAGGCGTTGAACAACGCGCAACGATGCGATATCTCGAAGTGAATATCTACGATTGCGTCCCTCGGTCCGACTTGGTGAGACAAGACCTAAGCGATCATATTGGCGGAGAGTTTGTGGGTGAAGGCCTGAGAGTTCAGCTGCGACAGAGATGACATAGAGACCCTTCTCATCATCTATCTCTTCTGGTTGCTTCTTCTCACTCATGGTTGTAATTACACCTTCGCCTTACTATTAAATTCAGCTCTCACATCATGCTCTTGTGTGAGTTGATCAAACTTCTTGAGCGCCTCTAGCGCTTCACCTTCAACGCGTCGCGGTACCTGCACCTCAATAGTGACTAAGAGATCTCCTACAGTGCTGCCCTTTGTAATACCCCGACCTTTAACACGAAGTACGCGTCCTGTAGGGGTTCCAGGGGCAAGGCGAACTGTCACATCTTCACCAGAGAGAGTTGGGATTTTGATATCCGCACCGAGTGCTGCCTCTGCAAATGTCACAGGGAGTGTGAGGAGAAGATTCTCGCCTTTACGTGAGAAGACAGGATGTGGTTTAACTGTAAGGAGGATAAAGAGATCGCCAGGTCCTGCCTCACCTGGTGCACCTTTTCCTTTAACGCGGATCTTTGCTCCATCATTAACGCCAGCTGGAACACGAGCGGTAATCGATTGGTTCTTACCTTCTCGTGAGAAGTTAAGTTCAAGAGTTGTGCCGAAGATAGATTCTTTAAAGGTGATGGTTGATTCGGTTTGAAGGTCTTGACCTTTGCGAGGACCTCGGCGCATACCTGCACCACCAAATAAATTGGCGAAGATATCTTGTGGGTTGCCGCCACCGAATATGTCCGAGAAATCTCCACCTTGGAATCCACCACCAGTTGGCGCGCGAAATCCTCCACGTTCAAAGAGTGATCGCGCCTCATCATATTCAGCGCGTTTCTTTGGATCAGAGAGGATGTCATAGGCCTCAGAGACAGCCTTAAATTTCTCCTCCAACGCCGAATCACCTTGAGTCTTATCAGGGTGGAGATCGCGCGCTAGTGAGCGGTATTTCTTCTTAATCTCATCGGCGCTAGCTTTCTTATCAACGCCTAAGACTTTATAGAAATCCTTCTCATAGAGATCTTTTGCCGCCATTGTGTATTACTCCACAGGCTCTGTTACCGCTACACGTGCAGGGCGCAAGATGCGCTCCTTGTATTTATAGCCAGGTTGCAAGATCTTAGAAGCTGTAGCAACTGCAACATCTGCTGATGTTTCATGCATCAACGCTTCATGGACTTGAGGATCAAATTCATCACCATCGTTCCCATACTTCTCAAGTCCAAAACGGTTAGAGAGAGATGTAAGTTGATCTGCGACAGCTTTAAATCCACCAGTGAGTTCACCATGCTGGGAGGCGCGGTCGATATCGTCCAAAGTGGCCAATAGCTCAGTTAATACAGAGCCGATAGCGAGCTCATGGGCGACTGCTCGATCGCGCTCAACGCGCTTGCGGTAGTTGGAGTACTCAGCTTGAAGTCGTTGAAGATCTGCAGTGAGGGCGGCAACCGGGTCAACCTCTTGACCCGGCGCCTCCACTACACCTTCTTCACTGATTACTGCTTCAGCAGTGGTGTTGAGATTCTCTTCTACAACATCCTCTGTTGTTGAATCACTCATTACTTGCTTTCCTCAGCATCGATGACTTCAGCATCTTCCACGCCATCTTCAGAAGGTTGTGCACCTTCTGCCTGTGCTGCGTTATTTGCATAGAGCGCACCACCGAGGGCCTGTGAAAGTGTTGCCACCTTCTCTGTCGCTGACTTAATCATCTCGAAGTTAGCTCCGCCGAGTGATGTCTTTAGCTCTTCAAGAGCTGAATCAAGTTCGCTCTTCTGAGTTGCAAGTTCACCTTCGAACTTACCTTCGTTATCTTTGAGGAACTTCTCTGTCTGATAGAGAAGTGAATCGCCTGTGTTGCGAATCTCTGCCTCTTCACGACGCTGCTTATCTTCATTAGCGTGTGCTTCAGCATCTGCCATCATGCGATCGATCTCTTCCTTTGAAAGAGCAGATCCACCTGTGATGGTCATACCTTGCTCTTTACCTGTTGCAAGATCCTTCGCGGAGACATGGACGATTCCATTTGCATCGATATCGAATGTGACTTCAATCTGTGGGACGCCACGTGGTGCTGGTGCAATACCAGTGAGCTCAAACATTCCGAGCTTTTTGTTATATGCAGCCATCTCGCGCTCACCCTGATATGCCTGGATCTGCACTGCAGGTTGGCTATCTTCAGCGGTTGTGAAGATCTCTGAACGTTTTGTTGGGATTGTGGTGTTGCGCTCGATGAGCTTTGTCATCACTCCACCCTTGGTCTCAATACCAAGTGAGAGTGGTGTGACATCGAGAAGGAGAACATCCTTCACTTCACCCTTAAGAACACCTGCTTGAAGAGATGCGCCAACAGCCACAACTTCATCCGGGTTTACGCCCTTATTTGGCTCTTTTCCGCCGGTGAGGTCGCGAACGAGATCAACAACAGCTGGCATACGGGTAGAACCACCAACGAGTACAACTGATTGAATCTTGTCGATAGAGATTCCAGCATCCTTAAGTACTGCCTGGAATGGCTTCTTGCATCGCTCAAGGAGATCAGCTGTGAGCGCTTGGAATTGCGCACGTGTAATGGTCTCATCAAGGAAGAGTGGGTTCTTCTCAGCATCTACTGTGATGTATGGAAGGTTGATGGTTGCAGATTGTGAAGATGAGAGTTCGATCTTCGCCTTCTCTGCAGCTTCACGAATACGCTGCATCGCCATCTTATCTTTGGTGAGATCGATACCGTTTGCAGAACCAAATGTCTTCACAAGGTGATCGACAAGTGCCTGATCCCAGTCATCTCCACCAAGGTGGTTATCACCGGATGTCGCCTTTACTTCAACAACACCGTCGCCGATTTCAAGGAGGGAGACGTCAAATGTTCCACCACCAAGGTCGAAGACGAGAATTGTCTGCTCTTTATCTGCCTTATCAAGACCATATGCAAGCGCTGCAGCGGTTGGCTCGTTAATAATACGGAGGACGTTAAGTCCTGCGATCTCACCAGCTTCCTTAGTTGCCTGACGCTCTGCATCGGAGAAATATGCAGGGACTGTAATCACAGCATCTGTTACTGATTCACCGAGGTAGCTTTCCGCATCGCGCTTTAACTTCTGAAGAACGCGCGCTGAAATTTCTTGTGGTGTGTACTTCTTGCCATCAATATCTTGTGTCCATGAAGTACCCATGTGGCGCTTAACGGATCGGATTGTGCGATCAACGTTTGTCACCGATTGACGCTTTGCAACTTCACCGACGAGAACTTCGCCATTCTTTGCGAATGCGACGATCGATGGGGTTGTGCGAGCGCCTTCTGCATTTGCAATAACTGTTGGCTCTCCACCTTCGAGAACTGAAACGCAGCTATTGGTTGTTCCTAAGTCGATTCCGACTGCTCTAGCCATTTATTACTCCTCTTATCTCTCTATGAGAGCGCTCTCCCTGAAGAGCTCTCTCGTCCTCCCGAGCCGATCTGGGTCGGGGCTTACTAGGAAGACCTGAGGCGATATTACCTAAAGAGTTGAGTCGTATCGACTCAGGTTTCTTGATAGGTAGAACAGAGGGGGGTGGGGCTTTATTCCCGCTCTTTACCCGTAGGTGTCTCGGGGGCCGCGGCCATTGCTGATTGAGCGCAGACCCTTCTTCCAGCTTGGAGCTTGTGGCCCAATAAAGGTAACCGCCTCAACAAGGGCGCCTGGAGCGCTTGCTTGGATTGTCGCCACAATATCGCGTTGAGCCAGGGTTAATTGGGTGGCCCAGGCGGTGGAAGAGCAGCGAACAAGGAGTTTTCCATCCAGGAGTGAGATTGGCTCGGTATGGCTAGCAACATCACTCCCCACGATCTTCTCCCAAGTGGCAAAGAGGTTTCCTTCAGCAAGCCCTGAATCCCATTCACGATCTTTAACAAGTTCATCCAAGATATTGGCAACAGGGGTGGGATCTCCTGGACTTTGCCCTCGCTCTGGGCGGGGGTGGCTCTTCTTCACAAAACCAGTTTTATAGGTGCGGAAGAGATCGAGTGCGAGATCGCGCTTAGCCATAGATCACACTCACCTCTCACTCGAAACAGAGCCTGGGCTCACATAGAACTTTGCTGACAATAACTCAGGTGGGAGATCGCTTTCAACTGCGGTGGTGATGATGGTCTGCTCTGCAAGTTGAGTCACTGCAGTCAACTGTTGGCGGCGTTGGTTATCGAGCTCAGCAAAGATATCGTCGAGGATTAATACTGGATCTGCGCCCTCTGATTTGAGGAGGGTGTAACTACCAATACGTAGCGCGATCGCCATCGACCAGGATTCCCCATGGCTGGCATAACCTTTAGCAGGAAAGTCACCGAGTTGGAGGTGGAGATCGTCTCGGTGTGGTCCGATTAAAGATGCACCGCGATCCATCTCTTGTTTTAACACTTGTACTGCGCGCTCTTGCAAGACTGCCACATTCTCACTGATATCTGCCGTTAAACCTTCGGTGGAAGATTTATAGGAGATTGATGCGGGTTTTACCTCATTGAGATTGCGGTAATGCTCTGCAACATATGGGTTGAGGTCATCCACTAACTTCACACGTTCAGCTGAGAGCTCTGCACCAAATCGGATTAGTTGTTCGGTCCACGGTTCTAACGCACTCTGTGGTGCTCTGGTTTTTAATAAAGTATTCCTCTGACGGACAACTCGATCGTAATCGCTAATCACACCTGCAAGGCGTGGTGATTGGGTGATTAATAACTTATCGAGAAAGTTACGGCGGTCTGTTGGTTCGCCTCTTACTAAATCAAGATCTTCTGGTGAGAAGTAGACGATTTGGAGAGCTCCGAGGATTTCACGTTGTGATTTCACTGGGTTGCCATTGAGGCGCGCTCTATTTGCCTTACTTGCATTGATCTCTAAATCAACCTGGAGTGTGCGATTATCGCGTTCTATCTCAGCGCGGATGATTGCTTGATCGGAGCTGAGTGATAAGAGAGGTTGATTAGTTGAGACGCGGTGAGATGAGAGGTAGGCGAGATAGATAAGGCTCTCGGCAATATTTGTTTTGCCGGAGCCGTTATTACCGATAAAGGTGGTGGGGCCAGGTTGGAACTCAAGCTCTAACTCTTTATAAGAGCGGAAGTTATTGAGCGCTAGCTTCTTAACGCGCATGAGATCGCGCCTTTATGAGGCGTAGCGCATCGGCATCAAGAGGTACTTATATGTATCTATTGATGGACCATTTGGTTCGATTCGCCCTGTGAGGATCGCAGGTTTATTAGAACCGGTAAATGAGATCTGCACAAATGGTGTTCCAACAGCTTGGAGGCCATCTGCTAAGAATGTTGGGTTAAATGCAATAGAGATTGGATCTCCGTTAAGGAGAACGTCGATTGTCTCCGTCGCTTGCGCTTCCTCACCTGTTCCTGCTTCGAGTGAGACACCACCATCTGCAAATTCAAGACGGAGTGGGATTGTCTTATCTGCAACAAGTGCAACGCGGCGGACAGAGTCAAGGAATGGTGCAACTTCAACGATTGCTGTAGTTGATGCATCGCTAGGAAGGAGGTGGCGGTATGGAGGGAAGGTGCCATCCAACATACGTGATGTCATCATCTTTCCATCTCCTGCAAAACCTGCGAGTCGATCAGATGATGTTGCTGGTGCAAATGAGAGCGAAACTTCTTTTGAACCTGTAAGTGATTTAGCGGCATCTGCAAGTGTGCGAGCGCGCATGAGAGCAGATGTTGAAAGTCCTGGTGTTGCTGGGTTCCATGTGAATTCGCGTACTGCAAGACGGTAACGATCTGTGGCAGCGAGTGTGACCTTATCTTCTTCGATCTCAACATGAACACCAGTAAGTGTTGGGAGTGAATCATCACGTCCTGCAGCAACTGCAACTTGTGAGACAGCTGTTGCAAAGGTATCGCTAGCAACAACACCGGTGCGCTCTGGAAGTTCAGGAAGGTTTGGATACTCTGAGAGTGAGAGCGTTGGAAGTGTGAACTTTGCAGATCCTGATATCACCAATACTCGTGAACCATCGAGTGTGATTGTGATTGGTTTATTTGGAAGAGAGCGTGAGATCTCAGCAAGTAATTTTCCTGGGACTAATACTTCACCTTTTTCAAAGATATCTGCTGCAAAGTGAGATTTCGATGATGTCTCTAAATCAGATGCGGAGAGGATGACCTCACTGCCTGTGGCATCGATCTTGATTCCAAGAAGCTCTGTCTTAATAGGGCGGCTTGAGAGGGAGCGGGAGACCCAGTTGACGCCATCAGTTAAGGCGTGTTGATCTACAGTGAACTTCATGGCGAACCCCTCATCGGCATCGAGCTATCTCAGATATAACTTCTTTTAATTGTTGGTTTTCATACTGGTTTTGATTCTGGCTTTAATGCTGTTGGAAAGTCTGGCATAGAACCTGCCAATCGCGGAATGGGAGCTTTAACCCCTGTTCGCTTGGGGAAGGAAGATATGTATATATAAAAGTAGTAGTAATAGGTGGGCGGGCAATCTGTGGGAAAGTGGTAAAAGTGCAGGTCACAGGCTAGAAGTTATCCCTCTACCTTGTGGATAAACCTGTAGATGGTGTGGATAAGCGGTGGATAGATCTACCGTTGCCACGCTGATAAACCCTACCCCCACCTAAAAAACCCCTCCAAACCTAGAGATATACACCTAAAACCCCCTTTTATCCACAGTTATCCACATCTTTTCCACATCTGGGGGTAAAGGTGTCAAAGCGGACAACCCTCAAGAGGTCATTAAGAAGGAGGGGTTGAGGTAGCCCCATTTAATATCTTTAGTAAGAGCTCTGCTGCTTAATCTTTGTGGTGATCTCATTGACATGGTTATAGAGAGCTCGACGCTCTGCCATCAACTCACGGATCTTCCGGTCGGCATGCATCACCGTAGTGTGGTCGCGCCCCCCGAAGGTCTGGCCAATCTTAGGAAGAGAGAGGTCGGTCAACTCACGACATAGATACATCGCGATCTGGCGAGCCTCAACCAACGCGCGAGAACGAGATGTTCCACAGAGATCTTCCAAGGTGAGTTTAAAGAAGGCCGCGGTCTGCGCCATGATCGTCGCTGCTGTGATCTCAGGGTTAGATTCAGAAGGTATGAGATCTTTAAGAACAATCTCAGCAAGACCCATATCAACTGGTTGGCGGTTGAGACTTGCAAATGCGGTGACGCGAATGAGCGCACCCTCTAACTCACGGATATTTGTTGAGATCTTGCTTGCAATAAATTCAAGGACATCATCAGGTGCGTTGAGGCGATCTTGCGCCGCCTTCTTTCGCAAGATTGCAATACGAGTTTCTAGCTCTGGTGGTTGAACATCGATTGTAAAACCCCATGCAAAGCGAGAGCGCAGTCGATCTTCCAGTGTTGTTAATTGTTTTGGTGATCGATCAGATGAGATAACAATCTGCTTCTTTGCATTATGGAGAGTATTAAATGTATGGAAGAACTCTTCTTGAGTGCGCTCTTTATTTTCTAAGAATTGAATATCATCGATAAGGAGCACATCGAGATCGCGATATCGACGCTGGAAAGAGGTCGCCTTATCATCGCGGATTGAGTTAATAAAATCATTGGTAAATTCTTCAGAAGAGACATAACGAACTCGAATATTAGGAAAGAGTTCGCGTGAGTAAGCACCAATTGCATGGAGCAGGTGAGTCTTACCTAGACCAGAATCACCATAGATAAAGAGCGGGTTATAGGCTTTTGCTGGCGCTTCAGCTACTGCAATCGCAGCAGCGCGAGCGAAGCGGTTTGATTCACCAGTTACGAAAGTCTCAAATGTGTACCGTTCATTTAATTGTGAACCAGCTGCATCACTTGCTGTTGTTGATGAGATAAGTGCTGGCGCTTCGCGACCTGTTCCTGGTCGTGGTTGATCAACAACTACTGTTGGCTCTGGAAGATCTGCAAGCTCGATACTCTCATCGACCATCACTGCGATATTTGCAGCGCCCCCAAGCTCTCGAGAGAGAACCTCGTTGACTGTTGGGCGAAGGCGTGACTCCAATACATCTTTAGCAAAGGCGTTGGGAGCTGCAACGAGGAGGCTCGTTGGTCCATCCTCGTTAGGTAGGAGGCCAAGCGGTTTGGTCATCGCCAAGAAGGCGCGATGTTGAGGTTCCCCGGCTGAGACGTGGTCGACGACCCGCTCCCAGAGCTGGGTTAATTCGGCGGCAGTTAGCGGCATCTGACCCCTCCCCAGCTAGATATTGGATATCCACAAAGTTATCCACAGGGTGTGGTCTAAACCCAAGGTTGACCCTTGATTTTCGACCCATTTCGACGGATACCTGTGGAGAACCCGCAAAGTAGACCCTTTTCCAGGATTTAGCAAGTAGTTATCCACACCTCAACCCCCTCTGGGGGCGAGAGAGCGAGTTTGACCTCGCGCTATCCACACCCTTACCGTTACCTCCTTGCTTCCCCCGTATTTCTGACCTGATCGATAAGAGGGCTAAAGGGTTCACCCCCAACCTCTTCTATATTTTGGAGTTCTCATGACAAAGCGCACCTACCAGCCAAATTCACGCCGTCGCGCCAAGAAGCATGGCTTCCGTGCTCGTATGGCAACACGCGCAGGACGCGCTGTTCTCTCAGCACGTCGCGCAAAGGGTCGCTCACGCCTCTCAGCGTAAGAAGCTCGTGCTTCCTTCATCTGCACGTTTAACTCACGCCTCAGATTTTGCTCGCACCACTAAGAGCGGTCTACGCGTTACCACAGAGCATTTCGTTGGATATCTCTTCATCACCCCTGCCTCAACAGAGCAACCGCGAGCAGGGTTGATTATCGGCAAAAGCGTCGGAGGGTCAGTCCGCCGCCACCGAGTATCACGTCAGATCCGCCATGCGATTGCACCAACGTTAAAAGATTTCCCCGCCGGCTCTCTCATTGTGATCCGTGGTTTAAAGCAGAGTGAAACAGTTGATGTGCAGAGCGAGATTGCTCAAATCTCACGACGACTTATCTCAAAGGCGCAATCTCGTATGGTGCAGCCAACTCAAGAGAGCGCAGCTCAATAATGAAGCCAATCGCGCAAACCCTCATCAAGGCATATCAAGCTTTCTCCTCAACGCGTGAACCGCGATGCAAGTACTACCCATCATGTTCAAACTATGCAGCCACCGCAATTAGCCGCTATGGATTTAAAGGTCTCCTCATGGCCTCATGGAGATTACTCCGCTGCAACCCATGGTCAGATGGCGGCGTTGATTACGTTGATTATGAGCTCGATAGCGCAGATGCCCTCGCAAATATGCGCAACACAATGGTTTCCAATCAAAGAAGAGAAGGGGTCCGCTAATGGGCTTTATCTTAAATCCGCTCTATAACATCGTCTCTGGTGTGATGGTTGCATTCCATAAAGTCTTTGAACCTATCTTTGGTGCAGACTCTGGTGTGACATGGTCGCTATCAATCATGGGCCTTGTTGTTCTCATCCGTATTATTTTGATTCCACTCTTTGTGAAGCAGATCAAGAGCCAGCGCGCACTTACTGCACTTCAACCACAGATGAAGGCGATCCAAAATAAATATAAGGATGATCGCCAGAAGCAATCAGAAGAGATGATGAAGCTCTATAAAGAGCATAAGACAAATCCACTTGCATCATGTTTTCCAATTTTGGCGCAAGCACCAATCTTCTTCGCACTCTTCACAGTTCTCAATGGAATAGCAGCAAAAGATGACAATGGAGTTCCAGCTCCAATCGCTCGCGGTTTCCTCAAAGGTGAATACCTTGATTCAGCAGCTCAAGCTAAATTCTTCGGTGCAAAGATTTCAGAGAGCTTCCTTGGAACTGATCTTCTCTCAGTAAAGATCGTCACCGTTATTCTCATTCTCTTTATGTCAGCAACAACCTTCACAACTCAGAAGCAGTTGATGACAAAGGGAATGCCAAAGATGGATGCAAGTAACAATATGATGTTGCAGCAGCAGAAAATCATGTTGTATTTATTCCCACTCATCTTTGCAATCTCTGGTGTGAACTTCCCGGTTGGAGTTTTGATCTACTGGTCAACAACAAACCTCTGGACCTGGGGTCAGCAGTTCTACGTCATTAAGCGCAACCCAACTCCTGGCTCACCTGCCTATGAGGAGCTCCAGCGCAAGCGCGCTCACAAAGCCAAGGCCGATGGTAAGGAGATCGCAGGGGAGGCGACCCCTGAGGTTGAAGCCCCTAAGGTCGAAGGCCAGCGCCAGCAGCCAAAGAAGGCCAAAAAGAAGAAGAAGTAATTCGGACAATCTATATCAATTTATACCAATTCATATCAATAATATATAATTCACCCTACTAATGGAGATAGATATGCCAGATACACAGGAAGTCACGACAGAAGAGAGCGTTGAGCCTACAAAGAAGGCTCCTAAGTCAGTTGCCAAGCTTGAGGAAGAGGGCGATATCGCAGCCGACTACCTCGAGGGGCTCCTCGATATCGCAGATCTCGACGGAGATATCGATATCGATGTCGAGAATGGCCGCGCATCGCTCGCTATCGTCGGTGGCAAGCTCACCCACCTAGTCGGCAAGGATGGAGAGGTCCTCGATGCCCTCCAGGAGCTCACTCGCCTTGCTGTGCAGACAACATCTGGCGACCGTAGCCGCCTTATGCTCGATATTGAGAACTTCCGCGCCAACCGCCGTAAGGAGCTCACCGCTCTAGCAAAGAAGCTCGGCGAAGAGGCGAAGTCGACCGGTAAAGAGATCAAACTCGACCCAATGAACGCCTTTGAGCGCAAGATTATCCACGACACCATCCAAGATATGGGGCTCACCTCAGAGTCTGAGGGTGAAGATCCACGCCGTTTCGTCGTCATCTTCCCTTCCTAATCCCTATCGCCTCAAGGATAGTTTCACGTGGAACCAACCCTAGATGAGCTGATCGCTCGCCACTTCCCCCAGGAAGAGGCGGCTATCCGCGCCTATGCCGACTTCCTTAAAGGGGCAGGTATTGAGCGTGGCCTCATCGGCCCCCGTGAAGGTGAGCGTATCTGGGAGCGCCATATCCTCAACTCTCTCTTTGTCTGCCAATTACTCCCTCAAGGAGCCTCTCTCTTCGATATCGGCTCAGGGGCAGGCCTTCCTGGAATCGTCATCGCCCTCTCTCGCCCAGACCTCAAAGTGACCCTCATTGAGCCACTTGAGCGGAGGGTGGAGTTCCTCAAAGAGGCAACTGCCGGCACTGAGATCCAGGTGATCCGCGGGCGAGCTCAAGATGTCAAGAAGAGCGCAGATTATGTGACCGCAAGAGCGGTAGCTGCCCTCGATAAGTTGAAGAAGATGAGCTGGCATATGCTCAAGATGAATGGATCCCTCCTTGCTATGAAAGGGGAGTCTGCGGCAAAGGAGATGGAGGCCGTTCCAGGCTCTATCTTGCATGAGATTACCCTTGAGGGGATCGGCCTCGGCCGGGTTGTTGAGCTTAAAAAGCTTCCCAAGAGCCCCGCGCAGTAAAACAACCCTCAATTCAGTGGTTCAATACCCCTGTGGATGATTCACGTGAAACAAGCGGAAAAGTGATAGGTGTCCGTCGCCTCAAAGAGGCGATGGCTAAACCTGCCTCAACCCGCATCTTCACCGTCGCCAACCAGAAAGGTGGGGTGGGAAAGACCACCTCCACCGTCAATATCGCAGCAGCCCTGGCTATGGGTGGCCTTCGGGTCCTAGTGATTGACCTCGACCCACAAGGAAATGCCTCCACCGCCCTCGGTGTTGAGCACCGCGAGAGTAAGGGTGTCTATGAGGTCCTTATGGGAACCTCACCAATCGCATCTGTAATCCAGAAGGTGGCAGGTTTCCCAGAGCTCGATTGCATCCCATCTAATACATCACTTGCCAACGCTGAGATCAATTTAGTCTCGATGGTTGCACGCGAACTTCAATTGAAAGAGGCGATCGATGAGATCAGCCTCAACTATGACTACATTTTTATCGATTGCCCACCATCGCTTGGGTTACTTACCATCAATGCATTTGCAGCATCGCGTGAATTGATGATTCCAATTCAAACTGAGTACTACGCACTCGAAGGACTCTCACAACTTCTTGAGACATATGGCCTTGTGAAGAAGAGACTTAACCCATCTCTCAATCTCTCAACAATTATTTTGACGATGTTTGATTCACGTACTCGTCTCTCCAATGATGTTGCAGCAAATGTCCGTGCACACTTTCCCAATGAATTGATTGATATTCCAATTCCACGTGCTGTGCGCGTATCGGAAGCACCTTCATATAACCAGACAGTGATGACATATGACCCACTATCACCAGGTGCGATTGCATATATGCAAGTTGCGCGCGAGATTGCAGAGCGCGGTAAAGCAAAAGAGCCAGATCTCTCTAGTGAATTTAATTCAAATGTTGTCAGTATTAATTATCTAGGTGAGACATCAAAGGGAAGTGCATGATGGCGACAAAACGCGGCGGCCTTGGAATTAATTTAGATTCACTTATCCCATCATCATTAACCGTTCAAGGCAGTGAAGTTGCAACGCAGAATGAGATTCCACTTGATCAGATCTCACCTAACCCACGTCAACCACGCACAGTCTTTGATGAAGAAGCTCTCAATGAATTAATCTCATCAATTAAGTTATTTGGAATTTTGCAACCACCTGTGGTCCGTAAAGTTGCTGAGAATAAATATGAATTGGTGATGGGAGAGCGCCGCTTCCGCGCCGCTAAAGCAGCTGGTTTAAAGAGCATTCCTGTCATCATCCGACAGACTCCCGATAATGAATTACTCCGTGAAGCTCTCATTGAAAATATCCACCGCAGCCAACTCAACCCACTTGAAGAGGGCGCTGCCTATCTCCAACTCCTCACCGATTTTGGCTGCACCCATGATGAGTTAGCTCTTAAGTTAGGGCGATCACGGCCACAGATCTCCAACACAATCAGACTTCTCAATCTCCCTGAATCTGTGCAGCGAAAAGTTGCAGCAGGAATCTTGTCGGCAGGACATGCTCGCGCGCTCCTTGGACTTACCGATGCACACGATATTGAGAAGTTAGCCTCTCGAATTGTTGGCGAAGGTTTAAGTGTTCGCGCAACCGAAGAGATTATTGCAACCCATAAACCAACTACCTCAAAGCCTAAGAAGGCAGGGGCTAAGGGAGTATCAGGTGCTGGCCTTGCTGCAGCAGAGCTCCTCAGTGATTACCTCGATACCCGCGTAAGCGTTGATCTGGGTAAGGGCAAAGGAAAGATTGTGATTGAGTTTGCTGGCACTGAAGATCTTCAGCGCATAGTTGATCTTATTGAAGGCAAGTAAGAGTTAATTAATCGCAGTGCCGCGGCGCTGCATCTCTTGCTTGATCACTCCACCAAGGGCCTTCACACCTTCGCGAATACGCTCTGGGGTTGGGTGGCAGTAAGACAGACGCATCGACCATGATCCAAGACCATCTGCATAGAAGGCATTTCCTGGAACATAGGCAACCTTTGCAACAATCGCCTTTGGCATCAAAGCTTTGGTATCAATCTCTGCGGGCAAGTTAACCCAGACGTAGAAACCACCACCTGGCTTTGTCCACGTCGCCTCTTTCGGGAAGTGTGCTTCAAGTGATTCAAGCATCGCATCGCGACGGACCTTATAGAGCTCACAGAAGTTTGCAATCTGATCACGCCATGGTTGATCTGCAAGATAGCTAGAGATTGTCAGCTGGGTGAAGTTTGAAGGACAGAGGATTGATGATTCAGATGCAATCACCAACTTATCTTTGAGTGATTGGGGAACGAGCGCCCAGCCAACACGAAGACCTGATGCAATTGTCTTTGAAAACGATCCAAGGTAGATGACATTCTCTGAATCTTCTGCGCGCATCGCATTGGGAGATGGCTTATCAAAACCAAGTAGGCCATATGGATTATCTTCCACAACAAAGATCTCAGCCTCGCGGCAGATATTGAGAATCTCAGTTCTGCGATCTGCTGGAAGGCAGACTCCTGTGGGATTCTGGTAATTAGGGATGAGATAGAGGAATTTAATCTTCCGTCCCGCTGCACGAACGCTCTTAATTGCATTACGTAGTGAGTCAGGGACCATGCCATCGTGATCCATCTCAACATGGACAACAGATGCTTCATATTGGCGGAATGTTCCGAGAGCTCCCACATAACTTGGGGCCTCAACAAGAACAACATCACCTGGATCGATAAAGATGCGAGAGATGAGATCGAGGGCTTGCTGTGATCCTGTTGTAATAACAACATCGTCAGGATTTGCCCGAATACCTTCAAGCGCCATCACATCACAGATCTGCTCACGAAGCTTTGGATGTCCTTGGCCACTTCCATATTGGAGCGCCTCTGATCCATTGGTGAGGATTAAGTCATTAACAACCCCAGCCATCATCTCCATAGGAAGTGCGGAGAGATTTGGCATTCCACCTGCAAGCGAGACGATCTCAGGGCGTGATGCAACTGCGAAGAGGGCGCGGATCTCTGAAGGCAACATACCGGCGGCTCGCGCTGCGAATCGAGTCTCTAGATTCTGCGGAGCACCGGTTTGATAGCGAACATTGACCTCTGACATGGGATGAATCTTCCCATACCGCCCTCATAACTCGTTACTTAATTACGAGTTAGTTTCCTATCGACGAATACCTGCGCTTCGCAGATCTGCAATCCGCAAGGTGCCGGTCTTGGCATCATCTTCTGCAGAGAGATAGAGGCGTTGGATTGCGATGATAAAACTCTCAGCAAGGGTGTCACGAAACTCTGGTCGGGCAAGGCGAGCGGCATCACCCTCATTGGTGAGATAACCGAGATCGACCCTGATTGCCGGGCATTGGGTTAGGCGCAGAGCATCCCAACTCTTTGCATGGGTGCGACAGTTGAGGAGATCGGTGCGAGCAGATATCTCGCGCTGCACCAAGCTGGCAAAGCGCTCGCCCACAATGGAATGAATTCCATGGGCATCGCTACCATAGAAGAAAGTTGCAACTCCTTCAGCTGATGGATTGCTATGGCGATCTGTGTGGAGTGAGATTAAGAGATCGGCGCTGTTCTTATTTGTGAATGCGATGCGCTCTTCTTCACTTGGATTGTTATTGGCTCCTCGTGTGAGAAAGACAGTTGCACCAAGGGCAAGTAAGCGACCTTCAATACGATGGGCAATATCGAGTGTGATCTCTTCTTCACCAGGAGTGGAGCCAGGATCGAGAACTACAACTTTATTGGCAAGAGCTGGTCCACGATTCTTCTGTTGCGCACTCTCGCGAAGTGCAGTCGGTGCACCACCTGAAATTGTCTTTGTTAAACGAAGGAGGGCGATGATTGTTGCTGGACCGCAACGACCATCAACTTTTGCACCGACCGATTTTTGAAATTCTTTAACAGCATCTTCAGTCTTTGGACCATAGATGCCATCGACGCGACCACAGTTAAAACCCATCTCAGTCAGACGAGATTGAAGAGTGGCAACATCATCACCACGCATCATGGGAGATGGTTGGAGGTGGAGGGAGCGATCTCCGAGTTTCCATCGCGCCTCTTCTAGTGCGCGTTGGGTCGCCTCATTCAACTCACCGGTGACATGGAGACCACGCTCTTGTTGAAAAGAGCGGATCTCGTCAGGTGATAACTCCTTCATTGAAGGTTTAGATGAAGCCTTCAAGCTCCTTCAGGAGCGCTGGCTTTGGCTTTGCACCGATGATTGTCTTTACAACTTCACCGTTGACATAAACATTGAGCATTGGGATCGATGTGACGCCATACTTAATTGCGATAGCGGACTCTTCATCTGTGTTGAGCTTTGCAATTGTGAGCTTGTCACCATATTCAGCTGAGATATCGTCCAAGATTGGAGCGATTGCACGGCATGGACCACACCACTCTGCCCAGAAATCAACGAGAACTGGCTTGCTGCTCTTCAATACAACCTGGTCGAAATCTGCTGCTGTTACCTTGATTGGTGCGCTCATTACCTGCTCCTATTTTTACTTTTACTGATCTGATTGATTATTACTATTAAATCGATAGTTGAAGAATACTAGTGAGAGAGGAATTTCTCTGCGTCTAACGCGGCCTGACAGCCAGAACCTGCAGCTGTGATCGCCTGACGATATGTGTGATCGACGAGATCACCACATGCAAAGACGCCTGAGAGGTTGGTCCGCGTTGAGCGACCCTCCACCTTTACATATCCCTCACCATCGAGCTCTACCTGTGATGTCACAAGCTCTGAACGTGGAATATGTCCGATAGCGACAAAGAGTCCAGTGAACTCACCTGTTGATTCAGCACCGGTCTTTGTATTGCGCAGTTTTAGACCTTCGACCTTATCGGCGCCAAGGACATCAATTACCTCTGTATCCCACATAATCTCAAGCTTAGGATTATTAAATGCGCGCTCCTGCATAATCTTTGATGCGCGAAGTGAATCGCGACGATGGATCAAGACAACCTTCGAAGCAAACTTGGTAAGGAATGTCGCCTCTTCTACCGCTGAATCTCCTCCACCAACTACAGCAATCACCTGATCACGGAAGAAGAAACCATCGCATGTTGCACACCATGAGACGCCGCGACCAGAAAGACGCTTCTCATTCTCAAGACCAATCTCACGATAGGCAGAGCCCATAGCGAGGATGACAGCCTTCGCCTTCACAACATTGCCAGAACCATCTTTAATAGTTTTGATCTCGCCATCGAGATCCATCTCAACGACATCATCTGTGATGAGTTCTGCGCCGAAGCGCTTAGCCTGCTTACGCATGTTATCCATCAGATCTGGACCCATGATGCCATCGATAAAGCCAGGGAAGTTCTCGACCTCAGTGGTATTCATCAGCGCACCACCTGCGGTGACAGAACCTTCATAGATCACTGGATTTAACTGTGCGCGAGCTGCATAGATTGCAGCGGTGTATCCAGCAGGGCCAGAACCAACAATGACGATATCGCGTACTTCAGTGCTCATATGCGCACCTTACCGCTCCTTTATCGCTTGAGCTTAGCCAGAAGTGATGTGGCGAAGGCGCGAAGACCTGCGATTTCAGCCACTTTAAAGCGGTGGGCGATAAAGAGATAGCCAAGGCCAGAGAGGAGCAAGGTTGCCGCCAATCTCAGCGCGCGAATTCCAATACCAGCCTCATCTTCTACCCATCCAAGATAGGTCGAGAGGATAAAGAGCGGAGTCATTGCAAGAAGGGAGGCAGCAAAGAGAGTGAGGTGTTGTCCTGCAAAATCTCTGATGGAGAGAGTTCCCACATGTTTCTTAATTAACCGCAAGGTGATGGAGAGGCCGACGATATAGCTAATGGAGAAGGCAAGACCTAAACCGATAGTGACGACATCGCTCCGTAACTTCCAGAGGAAGAGATAGGAGAAGAGAACTGAGATCACATTGATGATGAAGATCGAGATTACCTGAGTCTTTGTATCTTCAAAGGCGTTAAAGCCTCGAACCAAGATCAAGTTGATACTAAATGGAACAAGCCCGAGACCGAGCGCGGCAAGTACATATCCGATATAGCGAGCATCATCGAGTGAGATTCCCATATAGAGAACCTCAGTAATAAGCGGACCAAAGAAGAGGAGTGCGATAGCGCTAGGGACTGTGACAACACCGACCATCTTGATTGCACGGATTAATTGAAGGCGAACATCTTCCACCTTCTTCTCAATTGCAAGCTTTGATAAATGTGGCAGGAGCGCTGTGACGATAGAGATTGTCACAATGGAATATGGAAGGAGCATGATGTAGTAAGCGCTTGTGTATGGAGTGAATCCAACACCTGTAGTGATTCCAGCTTTAGCGCTGCGCACCGCAGCAGCTGTCGCCACATTGACTGTTACAAGATAACCAAGTTGTGAGATGAGGACATAGATCAAAGTCCACCCGGCAAGCGAGAATGATTTACCAAGACCCTTCACGCCAAATACTGGACGTAATTTGATTCCTGAGCGCTTCACAACTGGAATCAAGATGAGGGCTTGAATCACAACACCTGCAGTTGTTCCCCATCCCAGTAGCTGCACCTGCCAATCAGTGATTGTGCCGACTGAGATATTGCGCTGGAAGGCGAGGAAACCACCGAAGACTGCGATAACAACGAGATTGTTAGCAATTGGCGCCCACATCAGAGGGGCGAAGGAGCCCCTGGCGTTGGCAACTTGTCCAAGCATGGTGAAGAGACCAAGGAAGAAGATCTGTGGCAGGCAGTAGCGAGTAAAGGCAACTGCAATCGCCTGCTCTTGTTCAAAACCAACCTCTGAGAACTCTGGTGCATAGAGGCGGACGAGGTATGGAGCAAAGATCACACCGATGATGACGAGGGCAAATAAAATTCCAGAGATAGTTGTGACTAGGCGTGATGCAAAACCATGACCACCATCTTCATCGCTAAATGATCGAACGAGTTGTGGAACAAAAATTGCTGTGAGCGCTCCACCAACCAGGAGGTTGTATAGGATGTTAGGCATCGTATTTGCAACGTTGTAAGTATCGGCAAGGAGCGCTGTTCCCAACACTGCAACCGCGAGAATCGCTCTAAAGAAACCAGTAATACGAGAGAGGATTGTGCCGACTGCCATGATGGAGGAGGCGCGGAAGAGTTCGTTATTTTTCATGACGACTCCTTCGAATCCTTCGTACTGATTGCGCTACCGCTCCGATAAATAAGAGTACGCCCGCACCTGTCGTAAACCAGGCAACTCGTGAATCAATCACGGTGAGTGTGAGATTGAGTTTTGATACTTCACCCACACGAGTTCCTTGCGGTGTCATAAATTGGGCTAGTACGAGACTAGATCCAGATGCAATCACTTCAAATGGGACAGAGATCTGAATCTGTGATTTAGGTGGGATGGTGATGTTATTGACATTCTCCACCTGCACGCGAGAGTTCATTGGGATAAGTGAGAGATTAACGGTTGTAGCGGTCTCAAACTTATTTACCAAGGTGAGTGGAACCTTTGTGGTTGCAGAGGTGAGTTGGTAACGACCTGAAACAACTTTGAGTTTTCCTGAGACCTTATCGACAGCATCACGAGCTGAGTAAGAGAAATATGCGCGCTCCTCAACGCTCAATAATGGATTGAGCACTATCCCGATCCGCTGTCGCAGATCAGTAATCTCAGGGGTGTCGATGACTTTACTTAATCCAAGGAGGAGGGTGCGATTGTCGCGATAAAACTCTTGGAATTGGCTATCTAAGCGTGATTTACCGCTTCCCCAGCCATTTTGAGAGATCACAGGGCGGGAGAAGAATCGCTCTAACTTCGAGGCACCGATTGCGTAATAGAAGTTGATTTCACTTGGAGCAAGTTTGCGAGTCAACGCCGCATCTGGATTTCCATAGGGAAGAGCAACAATGGGATTTCCAACTGTTGCAAGGCGAAGTTGTTGTAACCAGATTTGAGCGATGCTCTGCCCTACAGGATCTTCTTTACCTTCAAAGGTATAGCCATCTGCCATATCGATAATCTCATCAATCAAATAAGCATCGATAACCCATGTTGCAGCAGAGTTAGATTGAAAGAGTAACTTTCCTAAACGACCATCTGGTGTGAGAGTTGTTGCTAAATCATTATCGCGAAAGGTGCCATCGAAGTTGCGATGGGGAACATCAACAATACGAATGACCGGTGTTGCAGCGCTTGTACTCGGCATCGAGATAAAGCAGGCGATAGCTGCGAGAAGGGATGCAAATAATCTCTTCATCGCGCCTCAAGAATGGTGGTGGCGTTGGTGCGAGCAATCAACTTCTTCTCATCGGGATAGGCAAGTCGCTCAATAATCTCCTCTAATGGAAACCAAGCAACTTCGTCTACTTCACTCTCTTGCGCTGCAAGGAGGCCGCCGTTTTCTCGGAAGAGATAGTGGTGAACCGTTTTATGGATGCGTTTTCCACCTGCCATAAACCAGAAATCGATTACACCGAGCGGCTTCTCAATCTCCGATTGAATTCCTGTCTCTTCCGCTACCTCGCGCAGAGCTGCCTGCTCAGGGGTCTCACCCTCTTCAATATGTCCCTTAGGTAGCGACCAGAGAATCTTCTTACCGCTGGAATCTTTCTGATCGCGTCTTCCGATGAGAAGTCCGAGCTTGCCAGTGGTGTCGACGACGAGACCGCCGGCGCTGACCTCATCGACCCGCTTTGCATAGGTGCGCGCAGAAGCGCTCTTTTTTACAGGGCTCTTCTTCTCTTGCTGCCCACCCTCTTGGGTAGGTGAATTCTGTGGGGAGCGATGCGCCGGACGCTTACGTCTGCGCTTCTTCTTACTACCTTCGCTGCCCGCACTAGGTGCCGGGGTCATACCCCAAGGGTACGCCAGTAGGCTTATCTATTGTGAGCGATGTGAAGAGCAATTTAGGGCGCGAGTTGGCTTTAGCCACCCTCGTTGAGCGAGCACCCTTGGCTAGCTCTCTCGCCTTAGCCTTTAAAGAGCAGGGGTATCGACTCGCCCTCGTGGGTGGACCGGTCCGCGATGCGATTCTCGGTCGCCTTGGAAATGATCTCGATTTCACAACTGATGCACATCCACTTGAGACAAAGAAGATTCTTAAGAAGTGGGCTGAGAATGTCTGGGATACCGGAATTGAATTTGGAACAGTTGCAGGAAAACGTGGCGATACAACAGTTGAGGTAACAACATATCGCACCGAAAAGTATGAAGAAGATTCTCGTAATCCTGATGTTGAATATGGCGAGACAATTGAAGGCGATCTCTCCCGCCGAGATTTCACCGTCAACTCAATGGCGCTTGAACTCACAACTGCAACACCAGAATTTATTGATCCTTTTAATGGAATCGATGATTTAGCAAAGAAGATCTTGCGCACACCATCGAGTGCAACTCAATCTTTCTCTGATGATCCACTACGTATGATGCGCGCTGCTCGCTTTGCTAGCCAATTGGGATTTACCCTCGATAACGAAGTGGTTGAGGCGATGCGCAATATGTCAGGTCGCATCTCAATCATCTCAGCTGAGCGAATCCGCGATGAGTTTGTGAAGATGTTGATGTCACCATCTCCACGTATTGGAATCACAATTCTTGTCGATACTGGAATTGCAGAACATGTATTACCTGAGATTCCAAAGTTACGTCTTGAGATTGATGAGCACCACCACCATAAAGATGTCTATGAGCATTCAATTACTGTTCTTGAACAGGCGATCACTCAAGAAGATCGTTTAGGAGGCCCAAACTTAGTTAACCGATTGGCTGCGCTCCTTCACGATATTGGAAAGCCAAAGACCCGTAACCTCATTGAAGGCGGCGGGGTCTCTTTCCACCACCATGAAGTTGTCGGTGCTCGCTTAGCAAAAGCCCGTTTGAAAGCGCTCCGCTTTGATAATGAAACGATCGAAGCAGTGGAGACACTTATTGCTCTTCACTTACGTTTCCATGGTTATGGCGATGGCGAGTGGACTGACTCTGCTGTTCGTCGCTATGTCCGCGATGCGGGCGAGCTTCTCACTCACCTCCATGTCCTTACCCGCGCTGACTGCACGACCCGTAATGTGAAGAAGGCAGAGCGTCTTTCACGCACCTATGACGGATTAGAAGAGCGCATCGCAAAGTTGATGGAGGAAGAGGAACTTTCAAAGATTCGCCCTGATCTCGATGGCGCACAGGTAATGAAGCTCCTTGATATCAAACCATCAGCAGATGTTGGAAAGGCGCTTGATTTCCTCATGGAGCTACGGATGGAGCATGGCCCACTCGGTGAAGAGCGCGCAACAGATGAGCTCCTTAATTGGTGGCGGAGCCGCCGTCGCCCTTAAGGAAGAACTTTGCAGGTCGCAACAAGATTGTTGCAACCAAGAGATAGGTAAGAGCTATCAGTGATGGGACCAGCCAAGAGTCACCGCTCTGCGGAAGTAGAAGCGCAGAGATGATGGCAAAACTGACGATGCAGCCGTTTACAACAACATCGTAGACAGCAAAGACGCGACCACGGAACTCATCACTGATCTTCGATTGCACCAAGGCATCGTTTGTTACCTTGACGCTCTGACCAAAGAGACCGGTGGTGAAAGCTGCTGCGCAGAGGAGAATCTGATTCCGGTCAAATACAAGAATCAAAGTTCCTAGCGTTGCCGCAAACATTGATAGCCGCATCCAACGATGGCGACCGGTCCACCTCACGCCCATCGGTGCAATGAGAGCTCCAATGGTAAAACCGATGGCAGCGAAGGAGAGAGCGATACTTAAACCAGCAAGACCTGCTTCGCTATCTGATGGATCATTAAATGTATTTCGCTCAAGGAGCATTGCAGTCAGCGTGAGAGCTGTGATTCCACCACGATGGATAGCAGTTGCAGCAATACCACGCGCTGCATCTTGGTGGATGGCGAGGAATTTAAATCCTTCTCGGACTTCGATAAAGCCTTCCAATAAAGATGCCTTACGGATCTGATGTGGTGCAGGGCCAATCTCAGATTTCTTCATCATCGATGCAAAGAGCGCTGCAGTCAAATATCCCAGCGATGCTGCGAGGATGAGATAGGCATCTGCATGATTTGCCGAGGTGAAGGCATCGGTAATACGCCTTATTAATAGCCCCAATCCGCCACCTAGAACAACCCAGACTGAACCACCTGTCACCGCAAGAGCATTTGCTGCAATGAGAGAGGATTGTGGTGCAACAAGTGGAAGACCGGCAGATAATCCAGCAAGGATCAATCTATTCACACCAAATGCAATGAGAACAAATACGGTCAGCTCTAATCCAGTTCGCCCTTGGAAGATAAGAAGTGCGATGAAGAGCAATGTCAGTGAACGAGTCAGATTAGAGAAGAGAACTGCGCGTTGACGCGAGAATCGATCAAGGAGAGTTCCCACCATCGGTCCCACGATGGAATATGGAAGAAGTACGACAGCAAATGCGAGAGCTGCGCTGAGCGCTGAAGCTTGGCGCTCCGGTGAGAAGAGAATAAAAGAGGCGAGTGCACTCTGAAAGATGCCATCAGTGAATTGGCCGGTCCATCTGGTGCGCAGAAGTGGGCGTAGGCGTCGATCCATTATCAACTGCCAGAAGGTTGCGCCCTTTGCTTGCACTCGATAAGCGTAGTGGCGTTATAGCCAATATTCTTCTCTCTATGGCATCCCACTCCAGGTCGATGGAGGCAAGAACTCAACGAGGCTTTATCGACTATTCACTCGATAAGCGCGCCACCCTGCTCGCGCTCTTTCGTGGTGTCGTTGATGCATGTGATGCCGATCCATATTTAATGCGTGCGGCAAAGTTCCATGGTGAGAAGGCGGGACGTAATTGCCCTGTCTGTAAGAAGGATTCACTCGTTGAGCTCCGCTACACATTTGGTGACCAACTTGGTCAATATTCAGGGCGGATCAAATCACCTGCCGAATTGATTGAGATGGAGAAAGAGTTTGGTGAATTCTCTGTCTATATCGTTGAAGTTTGCCGTGAATGTTCATGGAATCACCTCTGTTCCACCTATTTATTAGGTGATGGAAGTGTGCGAAAGCCACCACGTCGCCAACGAACCCTTGAGGATGAGGACTTCAGCGGTAACCTTGGAAAGTGATAAAAACTAAGCTCATCCGCGCCGCTGTATTTCTAGGTGGTTTTGGCTTTGTAGCGGGTTCAACCCTCTTCGCCCTTGCTTGGTTTACCGTCGATATTCCAGATCCCAATGCCTACGTCAATAGCCAGGCAACAGTTATCCAATACTCCAACGGCCAAGAGATCGGTCGTATCGGTGCACAGAATCGCCAGATACTTCCATTGGCAAAGATTCCACTCCGTCTTCGCTATGCAGTAATGGCGGCAGAAGATCGCAGCTTCTACTCCAACCGAGCATTTAGCGTTAAAGGTTTATCACAAGCTGTCCTCTCCAACGTTGTCACACTTGGTAGGGGTCGCGGTGGATCGACGATCACTCAACAATATGCAAAGACAGCATTCTTAACGCCAGAGCGAAGCATCCAGCGAAAGATTAAAGAACTTGTTATCTCTCTCAAATTAGAGAATGCGATGACAAAAGATCAGATCTTAGAAAATTACCTCAACACTATTTATTTTGGTCGCGGCTCTTATGGTGTGCAGACTGCAGCACAGCAGTACTTCAACCGTAATGCCAACCAACTCTCCATCTCACAATCTGCTGTGATCGCAAGTATCTTGCGTTCACCAGGTCTCTACGATCCTTTCTATGGTGATAAAGCTCAGCGCGAACGTAATGCAAAGCGGTTAGAGGCGCGCTTCCACTATGTCATCGATGGCATGTTGGAGGAGAAGTGGATTACTGCCGAGGAAGCAAAGGCAGCAAAGATGCCAACGATTGCACCTCGCACAACCGGTGGCTCACTCAGTGGTCCTAAGGGATACATCATTGATGCTGCGCAGAAAGAGTTGAGCAAACTTGGATTTACTCAAGAGCAGTTGATGGTCGGTGGTTATGTCATCAAGACCACCTTGGAACAACGCGCTCAACAATCTGCAGTTGATGCAGTCAATAAGTTATATCCAGCAAAGGCTCCATCAAATCTTCATATTGGACTAGTTGCGATTAGACCAGGCACCGGTGAGGTCATCGCTATGTATGGTGGAAAAGACTATGTAGTACGCCAACTTAACGATGCCACCCAATCAATTGCGCTCGCTGGTTCTACCTTCAAGCCTTTTGCGCTGATTGCAGCTCTCGAACAAGGAATTCCACTGACATCGATGTGGAATGGCGATACACCGCAGACCTTCGATGATCTCGGTAAGCCATATCTTGTAGATAACTATGGTGGTGAAGGTTGGGGTCAGGTAGATCTCCTGACTGCAACACAGCACTCCATCAATACCGTCTATGTTCCACTCGGTATGAAGGCAGGACTTGATCGAGTCGTTGATGTTGCTCGTCGCGCCGGAATCCCACAGAACATTGCGATGATGCCAACTCCATCTGTTTCACTCGGTGTTGCTAGCCCCCATGTCATCGATGTCGCCAACTCTTACGCCACCTTTGCTGCAAATGGCATCTATGCCAAGCCTTATATGGTCGCTCAGGTAATTGGTCCTAATAAGGGCGTGCTCTATGAAGGAAAGCCTCAGACCCAAGAGGTCTTTAATAAAGATGTGATGGCAGATCTGACATACGCACTTAAATCTGTTGTGAATGGCGGAACAGGAGCTGCAGCTCTTGGCCTTGGTCGACCAGCAGCTGGTAAGACTGGAACTTCACAATCAAATGCATCTGCATGGTTTAGCGCCTACACGCCACAACTTGCTGCATCTGTTGCTCTCTTTAGAGATAGCGCATCAGAGTCGCTCAATGGAATTGGTGGCCTCACCTCAGTTACTGGTGGAACATTCCCAGCTCGTATCTGGACCGCATTTATGAAGGGTGCGCTCAAAGATCAACCAGTACTTGATTTTCCTGCCCCAGCAAATATTGGTGGACTAGATCCGATTGTTATGACTAGCGGCGGCAAGCAATCACAGAAGAAGAGGTAGTAGGTCCTCTTCTATGCGCGTAAGTACTCGCATCGTTATCGCCTTTGCCATCATCGCCTCACTCTTCTCCTTTGCAAAGTTCAGCCATTGCGAGAAGACTGTTTGGGCAGGCCCTGATCAATATATCCACGCCTGTTATAGCGATCTACCAGCACTTTTTAGTGAGCGCGCCTTCGGTAAAGGGCAGTGGCCATATACCGGCGGTGATCAAGCAGTTGAATATCCAGCGCTGCAAGGCGTGGTGATGTGGGCAACGGCCAAGATCTCCCCAGATGGACCGGTGAGTTACTTCAACTTCAGCGCAATCTTGATTGCACTCCTCTTTATCGCATCTGCATTACTTGTCTATCGCATCAAACCCGATAACGCACTTGTCTATACCCTCGCTCCCACCGGAGTCTTAGCGCTCTTTATCAATTGGGATCTCTGGGCGATTGTGACAACTCTCCTTGCAATCTATTGGTTTGATCGTAAGCAAGAGTTGGCAAGTGCGGTGATCTTGGGTGTCTCTATCGCAACCAAGTTCTTTCCGATTGTCCTCCTACTCCCAATTGCGATTATTTATCTACGTCGACAAGAAGTGAAGAGCGGAATTCGCTATATCGCGATTGCTCTGGGAACTTTTATTGCAATCAATATTCCATTTGCGCTTACTACACCTGAAGGATGGTGGCGCTTCTATGATCTCAATCTCCACCGTGAAGCTGATTGGGGATCGATCTGGTATGCGCTGAGCGTCTTTGGTATCAACCTGACACATATCAATTATCTTTCAATCCTCACACTCCTTATCGGAGTTGCAGTGGCGGCAATCTTTCTCTTGCAGACGCGAGAGATCCTCACACTCGCTGAGAGTTCAATCTTTATCTTTATCATTCTTATGACGGTGAGCAAGGTCTACTCACCGCAATATGTTCTCTGGTTAACTCCACTTGTAATTCTGGCCATAAGAGATAAGAGAGATCTCAGTTGGTTCTGGATGTGGCAGAGCGCAGAGGTGGTGTATCACCTTGCAATCTGGCAACACCTTGCCCTCCTCACCGGCGCTGAATTTGGATTACCGGTAAAGGCATATGCTGCAATTACGATCGTTAGAATTGGAGCGGCAATTGCACTCGCCATCGCCTTGGCTCGAAGGCACCGCTCTGGCGGGCTCCTTGATGTGGGGCGCTGGCCGGAATTACCCGTCTAAACCAGCGTAAATTTCTCCTTTCTTGCCCTGCGAGTTACCCTTTACCTCCTGCTTCACAGCGGCCACCGGCCCTTATGAATCAGGTTTTTAACCCTCCTGTCACGGAAATACCGTGGCCGTCTTAGTCCAGAGGAGGTCGGGTTAACACATGCGTCACTATGAACTCATGATCATTCTTGATCCAGATCTAGAAGAACGTACAGTCACACCATCACTTGAGACATACCTCAAGATCATCAAGGATTCCGGTGGAGTCGTCAACAAGCTCGATGTTTGGGGCAAGCGTCGTCTCTCATTCGAAATCAACAAGAAGCCAGAAGGCATCTACGCAGTTGCAGATATGAACTGCGAGC
>JACCDV010042918.1_pt1 | contig 62880 bp, 50 predicted proteins | sample 7446131 | NCBI WGS metagenome assembly JACCDV01 (sample SAMN15323448, study PRJNA562643) | freshwater metagenome | isolation source: river surface water | place: USA:Blue River Watershed | collected 2017-08-17
GCCCATCCCCTCTTGATGAAACCAGTATACGGATTTTTGACAGGCTTGCAAGAATTATTTTCGCCTTTTGTGAAAAATGCGACGAACCGTTCATCGCATTTTTTCATTTTTCCTATTGACACGCGAGGCGATCCGGCCTATAATGAGAGTAGCGGGCAAAATTTTCGGCGCTATTGAGCGCATCATTCCATTGTAACATTTTTTGGCGCGGGTTGTCAATAGGAAAAATAAAAAAAAAATAAGCGGCTAAAATAAGCCGCTTATCTTGTCTAGTGTCATTATGGCAAAAGCGGCGATTAAGCCTAGGCCAAAAATGGATTCTGTCATGCAGCCATCCTTTTGTTTACGTGAGTAGCATTATAGCATTTGATGCCGATTGAAAGCATTGCATCAATAACCTTAAGGTTATCATCAAACATAATCGCCTTAGCGTCAGCCGCGCAATTGAAACCTTCGCTAATGAAATAGGTTTCTAGCAGGCGGATCTTAAGCGATGCATCGCTTTCCATGTTGCCAATTTCCCGATGCAGCAAAGCATCATAGGCCAAGCGATTGACAGCCAGAAACAATTTGTCGGCAGGCTGAATCGCGCGTGCCGTGCAAACAATAACCTTATGTCCAGCGGCCATGACAGCCCGCATTGAATCAGCCAACGGCAAAAGCGAATCGGACATAATCTTGTCGGCAGTATTGTTAGCGAACCAATGGTCTAGGTCAAGCGAGCCATCCGCCTTAGTTGCTTGGCGATGGGTGGAGTCGATAACCGTTCCGTCTAGGTCGAAAATTACATAAGCCATTTTAGTTTCCTTCCGTCTTGATGCACCCTTATACCTAGTGCAGGTCGATAGGTCAATGCCTATCGCAACCATATTGGCTGCTTTTTATTTTCATTTCGGGAGTTATTCCCTATTGACGCGCCCGATCCCACATGGTATAATGAGAGTAGCGGGCAAAATTTTTGGCGCCAATTGGCGGTCTATTCGACCGCCAATCCAAGCTCTATTAATCCTTCGTAACCCCATTCGCTTTCAATAGCGTCTATGACAGCTTCAACCGGTGTCGAGCCTGACTCAAACATATTCCAGTAATCCTGATCTGGAAAACCCTCTCGATCCAATCCTATCAGCCTAATGAAAACTGTATCGACAGCGGCAAGCCATGATTCAAATTCATTCATATTTATTTCCTTAGCTAATTGCTTGAACGATGGAGCCAGTCAGGTAGGTCAGGCCAATGAATGCAACGGCTGACAATGCCATAACGTTAACCATTGCCTTGTCATTCTTGAAACGAGCGATGCAATATATCGAATAGAACACGCCCAGAATCGAAGTGATATAAAGAGCGATAGCGACTACATAATCCATTTTTCATTCCTTCCGTCTTGATGCACCCTTATACCTAGGGCAGGCCAATAGGTCAATGCCTATTGATACCAAAATGAAAATAAAATAAATTCATATTGGTTGCGATAAGGGGTTGACAGGGGGCGGTTAAGAGACTATAATATTACACGCTTGCTGGGACTACTCCGCACGTACTACTTGGGGTGAAAAATCGCTACTAAGCGCTATTATAAAGCTCGCCTCAGTCATCGCCCTCAACTTAGGATATTTCGACCTAAAATGGCAATAAGCCGAAGACCAAGTCCCCGGACCATAAAACTCTTCCAACTCAATATGATAGAAATACATTATATTAGCAACCAAGTCGCGATTACTCGCATACATTTTTCGCCCCTATAAAAGAAGCTATATCCACCCCGATCTTCTCTACGAAGGCCGCCCAAGTCCCAGCCCTGTCGCCCTCCCGCTAGTTTGTATTTCATATTATATTTCCCCTTACATATTCCCAGAATCGCTTAGCATCCTCCGAGATATCCTCGCTTAATCCAGTCACTTCCCCAGTCTCAAGGTGAATCTTGATTTCCCCAAACGTAAGATAGGTTGGTTTAAATTTTGCTACTGTTATATTCCTATATTCCATACTTTCTTTTACTTCATCTTAGCCAAAAAGTCAACAAAAATTTTATTCAACTGTCAAAAACCATCCCCTCCCGTAAAAAGAACTTGACATAAAAGGAACCTCCTGTTATAATAAACACTGAAAAACGGGCCTAACTAATGCCCAAGGCAATAAAGAGGGCCTATGAGTTATATTTATAATCTAACCGATACTTGGAATTCAGCTGGTACAACATTCACTGCAATAAAGATGAATGTCACAGATACTGCATCAGCCGCCGGATCTAGAATCCTGGACTTTCAAATTGGTGGAGTCACAAGATTACACCTTGATAAGACAGGAACTCTAGTAGCTGCTGGTGCTGTCAACGCGAACTCCCTATCACTTACAAATGCACTTCCCATATCAAGCGGAGGTACAGGTGCTAGCACAGCATCCGGAGCACGAGTAAACCTGTTTCCTAACCTAACTGGAAACGGGACAAAAGTGCTTGCCGTAAATGCAGGTCAAACCGACGTCGAGTGGATTAGTCTTCCAGGTGGCGGAACCGTAACCTCAGTAAATGCTAGTGGCGGATCAACCGGACTTACTTTCAGTGGCGGTCCAATCTCTTCAAGCGGCACCCTCACCCTTGGTGGAGTGCTAGCTCTTGCTAGTGGCGGAACAGGCTCAACGACAGCTGCGGGCGCACGACTAAATATTCTTCCTTCGTATACAGGTAATGGTGGTAAGGTACTAACTGTAAATGCTGGCGGAACTGACGCCGAGTGGACAGTCTCTGCTGCTGGAATCACCTCAGTTTCTGGAACTGCTCCTATCGTTTCAAGTGGCGGAGCTACTCCAGCTATTAGTATTACTGCAGCAACAACTTCGGCCGCAGGTTCGATGAGTGCCGCTGACAAGACTAAGCTAGATGGAATTGCCTCAGGTGCTACAGCGAATGCTGGTACTGTTACAAATGTAACTGGTAGCGCTCCCATATCTGTAACTAGTGGTACTACTACCCCAGATATAAGTATTAGTCCAGCAACAACTTCGGCTGCCGGTACTATGAGCGCCGCTGACAAAGCGAAATTAGATGGTGTTGCTGCAGGTGCTACAGCAAATGCTGGTACTGTTACTTCTGTATCAGGTAGCGGCCCCATAACTATAACTAATCCTAATTCTACGCCAACTATAAGCATATCGGTAGCTACAACTACAGCTTCTGGTACAATGAGTGCTGGTGATAAAACTAAATTAGACAATTTAACGTCTTCAAAGACAGCGAATACTTTCTTTGCAGCACCAAATGGAACAGCGGGCATACCAGGTTTCCGCGCGATTGTTGCAGCCGATATTCCAACTCTTAATCAGAATACAACTGGTACAGCTGCGAATATTACAGGAATTTATGGTGGTAGCCTAACTTCTTCGCAGGTAACAACTGCGCTAGGTTTCACGCCTTATAACGCGACAAATCCTAATGGTTATACTTCAAACGCAGGTACTGTTACTTCTATAACAGCGGGAACAGGACTCTCTGGTGGAACAATCACAGGAAGCGGAACAATCGCATTAGCTGATACTACCGTTACTGCTGGTTCATATACTACTGCTAATATCACTGTTGATGCTCAGGGCAGAATTACAGCCGCATCCAATGGTACAACAAGTACAAACGTAAATCTAGTTCAGAATCCTGTAGGCTCTACTTACGGAAACGGAGTAGCGGGCTTACCACCATATTATTTCGCACAGGCTGCTGGAGATAATGATGGTATGAGCATGTATGCCGAATCACCTGCTACGAACCAAGTTCGTATGGTATTCCAGCTACATGACGATATTGAGACTGCACTTGATGATCAATGGGCTTTTCGTAATAAGAGAACTTACGGCGATCTACTAGCAAGAAACGAGTTTTATATTTCTGGAACTGGTATAAGCTATTCACGTAGCGAATCACGTGCACCTATCTTTAGAGACTCCGAAGATGCCGCTTACTACTTAGATCCAGCTAGTACTGGAACTTCGATGGTGATTGCTGGTAAAATAGGGATTGGTAATTCTACTCCTGGGCACTTAATTGATGTATGGGGCGCCGCAGGTAATACACCTACTATTATTAGAGCTTTCCATAATGTTACTGGAAATTTCTCCGATTACGCTGGATTAAAAGTACAAACCTCGAATATGTCGGGTGGCATGGTCGCATGGGCTCCTGGCTCAGCGCGCGCGGATACAATGTGGGTACAAACAGATGGAGCTTATCCTCTGATACTTGGTACAAATGATACTGAGCGTCTGCGCATTCGCCCTGACGGTAATGTTGGTATTGGTACCAGTAATCCTGGTGCAAAACTTGAGGTTGCTGGTCCGCTTACTATAACTTCAAATACGTTCGCAACACTAACTCTAGGCAGATTTGATGCTGGTTTTCCGTGGGCAATTATTCGTCCTGACGCATCTGCTACTGGCATTGAGTTTCGTAGCCATGCTGGCGACCAACATCTTTCGATTGTCCAGGCAACTGGTAGAGTCGGAATCGGTGTAGCGGATCCTATAAGTAAATTTCAGGTTTCCAGCACCGAAGGTGGCTTAATCGTTGGTTATGGTAATGCTAACTACTATGATGCAAATGCCCATTATTTCCGCAATTATGGTGCTACTGCAACTACGTATTTGATCGCTAATACAACATCAACACTATTATCTACTAATACTACGCTTCCGCTTACTTTTGGTACCGATAATACCGAACGTGTGCGCATTACTAGCACAGGTGATGTAGGAATTGGAAACACAAATCCTTCTGCCAAATTCCATGTAACTGGTCAGATTAGAATTGAACATGCCGGAGACAAGGCTCTAGACTTCGTAAGATCTGGAACAAACACTTATTCGATCGAACACGATACAGATCGCTTATACTTTTATAATGCCACAACAGCAAATACTGTACTTACACTTAGCAACGCTAGTAATGTTGGTATTGGCACAGCCTCACCGGGCGTAAAGCTAGATGTGGTTGGTAGCGTCCGTGCATCTCAATCAGTCACTATTGGTAATGCAGGAACATACGAAGCCGGAAGTATCTATTCTGACGATAACTGGGGTATGATCTTCAGAGCCAAAAAAGCTTCGCCTGTTTTTGCGCAATTCCGTTGGGCAAATAGTAGCGATACTGAATTGATGCGCGTTTCTACTGATGGCTATCTTGGTGTTGCAACTTCATCGCCTGCCGCTAGATTACACGTGCTAGGTAATGCTATAATTGGACAAACTAGTGATAACTCAACGGCCGCAAGACTCGACATTACTGCTGGTGGATATGGAGCAGATTCTGTAATCGATCTAGGATATCATACTGGTACATTTGATGCTGCTATTTGGCATATCAAACGTCATGGTGCTGATAACACTTTCAGAATTGCTTATGCTGGTAGTGGAGTCGAAGTTCCTGCATTTACTATAACAAATGCCGGCGATGTAGGTATCGGTACAACTTCGCCAGTTTATCCTCTATCTGTTCGACGTGCTTCATATGGCGTTACTGCGCAATTCCTTACAGAAGATGGAACAGGCAATCCACGTCTAGTGATTTATGGTAGTTCATCTGGAACAACTATACAGCAAACATGGGCATCTGGTGCATCTAATCTAATCTTTGCAAATGGAGGTCCTGTTGGCTCTGGTACAGAAGCGATGCGCATTAACAGCGTAGGCTTTGTTGGAGTCGGGACTACTGGACCTTTCACCACGTTCGATGTTACTGGCGGAGGGATTTCCAACACTGGATGGGTCGGTCGTTTTGGAAACGATTCAAGCATAGGTGTTCTACTAGGCGTTAGATCTAATGTTGCTAGTATTGGAACACAAGGTGCTGTAAATCTTGCTATTAATCCTGATGGTGGAAATGTTGGTATTGGAACTACGAATCCAACTCTAAAACTAGATGTTGACGGTACATTCCGTACTACAGGAACCGCATATCTTGGAGACCAAACATCAACATTAATTGCAAGCATCGGAAATAGCACATCATCTGGTGTTAAGATCATTCAGTTCCAGCGTGCTTCGGGAACCGGAGACAACGTATTCATTCAAGGTATTAATACTGGTATCGGTCCTGCCGATATTGGTATGCAAACTTCTGGTGGTAGTGTTGGAATTGGTACAAGTACTCCTGCACGACAACTGCATGTACAAGGTACTACTTCAGCGTATATTGGTACATTCGCATCAAACAATAGAAACTATACTATTGGATCTGACGGTAATGGCTTCATAGTTTTTGACGACTCTGCAGCAATTTACCGCTTGAAGATTAATCCCGCAGGTGTTACAGAGTTAATTTCTGCCAGTGATTTCCAGCTATACTTAAATGGCGGTTCTACTTCATGGGCAGGTATTCTGTTTGCCGATGTAGCTGGCTCAAATACTATATACTACAACGGTGAGCATTCTACCTTTTCAATCGGCGGTGGCGGATCGAACGTAGCTAATAAAAAGCTGCATATTGACGGTGGTACTACAATTGGTACTAACTTTGATTATACCGCCGTAGATGCAAATAGTCTTAGAGTAGAAGGTTCCATTATAAGTGGAACTACTAGTATCGATCCGTCAGGTGTAACAGGCGTTGGTCTAGGTAATATCTTCGAGTCAACTACAGGTTGGAGTGGAACTGGTATTGCTTTCGGCTCTGTAACCGGGCAACGTGCTTCTATTGTCATGTCTGGTGGTATCATGTATTTTGGAACTGAAGATGGTTCCGATAATACAATGTCAGCTAGAATGTATATAAATTCAGCTGGTCAACTAGTTGTTAACGGCGATATTCGCACTCCTATTTTGTATGATAATAACAATACTGCATATTATATAGATCCAGCAGGTACATTCAATGTAGCTAATATTACTTCGAATAGATATGATTGGTCCGGATCTTTTGCTAGCGGCAGTAACTTGAATGCGTCACCTGACACTTCAATGTCTGTCAAAGGCTCAGCGGTATTAGGAGACGGCTTACATCTAGATACGCTTGCATTTAATCCACCTAATACAACAGAAGTTTGGGATGGTAGTTCGTGGACAGCTATTACTACTGTACCGGATTGCTTTATTGGTCACAATGCATTGCGTTTTGGAGGTAATCACCTTCTAACTACTACGAATACTAGAATACGTTTTACATGGAATAATTATGGGTATCGATTCTTTGATACACTTATTGTTGCTGGTAATGCCCAAGGCAATAATCTTTATGCTACAATTGAAGGTTCTACTGATGGGACTACATGGACAGCTCATGTTCCAGAAACAGATATAGGCGGAAACTGGCCAGGTGTTAATGTTCTTAGATACCCTGGAAATACGAATAGTGCATACCCGTACCTAAGAATTACTCTACGCCGTTCATTAACTAATTCGAATAGCTATAATATTCAAAATATTAGCTTACTAGGACAGTATGGTAGCGGGGCGCGTTTATTAAGCTGGGATGCAGGAAGAAATATCTCTACCGGTGGCGGAGTTGGGTCATGGAGAGCACCAGCATTCTATGACAGTGACGATGCAGCTTATTATCTCGATCCTACCTCGACAGGTACATCTCTGAATGTTAGAGGTGAGATTAATACTCCAGCAGTATGGATTAGTGACGGCGATAATTATGGTAGTTATAATGAAAATATTCGCTTAAGAAGCGCCCCAAACGGTGTATCAGTTATTTCATTTAATGCTGCTGGTACGTCAGGAATACCGGCTTCTTCTATTATTGGATTCTCTGATAGACAAGAGGTTCGTTGGGGTGATAATTGGCAGGTTGCTGTTTATAATGGATACGCACTAGCGGCCAACTCATACCGTGCACCTATCTTCTATGATAGTGACAATACTGCTTATCAGTTTGATGGCACTGGTACAACCAACATCTCTTATCTTAAGGTCAATACGGCTGGTTCAAGTTCGGGTACTAGAGCCCTTACTATCAAAGATACGACTCAAGCTGAAATCAACTTTGGTTCATATGCCGGAGGCTGGACTTCAGCTCTTCAAATCCAAAACAACGATAACTCAGACTTTGTCTGGATATCTCCACTTGATTCCAATAATAATGCTCGCTTTAGAACTGGCGGCTGTGGTCTAGACTTTTACACCGATGGTGCGAATGATTCCGGTACACTTTCATTGTTTGTTGGTAGCGGATATGCGCAATCGCCAAATTCATTACGTGCTCCTATTTTCTATGATAGCAACAATAGTGCATATTTCTTTGACGGTGAAGGCACTTCAATGTTGCTTACTGCGTCGATCGGCGGAGGTCAAACAGTTAATGGCCAGTCACACTTCCAGTGGGAAGGAGCGGTGTACCGTAATCCAGGAGACCATACTCCTTCACTACTTATTCGTCGTGATAATGCTACTACTGGTATCAACGGATCACGTCCTGCTCTCTCACTTTATAACGAAAATGGTGGCGATCAAACTACTGTTGCACTTGCATTCGTAAGTAGAGAACAAAGTGGTGCCGGTAATGCTGTTAACCTGGCCGGTATCGTTGCAAAGAAAGAAATTGCCGGTTCTTCTGGCGCTTGGACCGATGGTTCATTGACTCTATATACTCGTCAAGCTGGTACAAGAAGAGATGCCTTATACTTAGACCGTAGTGGTTTTGTACAAAGCGACTTTTCAATGCGTGCACCTATCTTCTATGATACCGATAATACAGCTTTTCACGTAGATCCAGCGGTTACATCTAATTTCAATCAAATTAATTTAGGTGATACTAGTAAATTTATTCGAGGAGGCAGCTCCGGGCAGACAATTCTAGGAGTTGGTACAGTAAATGACGCTTACTTACAGGTAGCCGGCAATTACTATTCAATATGGAATGCTGGCAACTTCGATCCGGCCACCAAGGCTGGTCTAACTTCAACCAACATTTTTACCGGCACAAATTACTTTTTCAGCAGCGGTAATCCGCAAACGTCAACCAGCCCCAGTCTTCAAGCTTGGACAAATGACAACGCCTCAGGTGCTTGGATGTCGTTCCATCGGTCGAACCAGTATGCCGTCAATGTAGGCCTTGATAGTTCAAACGTGTTCCGCATTGGTGGTTGGTCTGCTGATGCTGGGTTGTTTGCTATGGATATGTCCGGTAACCTCACGATGCAGGGCAGTAATCGTGCGCCAATCTTTTATGACAGTGACAACACCGGTTATTACATCGATGCTTTCAGTACCTCTGTACTCAACGGTATTAATGTTGCTGGAGGTATAGGAGCATATGATAATGCTGGCAGCGACCCTTACGGTAAAATATCTGTAACAAGAAATACCGATTCTAATTGGTCGTATTATGGCCTAACTCGTGCCGGTCAACTTGGTATGGGTATAGGTATTGATACAAATAGCCGTTTCTTTATCGGAGCTACTACAGCTGGGTATAACGGTGTGTTAAGTGGCGGAGCTTGGATGCTCATTGATACTGGAGGCAATGTTACTTCAGCAACATCATCCAGAGCGCCGATCTTCTATGATAGCTCTAATACCAATTACTATGTTACACCAGGTGGTCAGAGTAATCTAAGTAATGTTAGTATATATAATGTTACTAATCTTGCCAACGGCTCACCTCTTTATATTTCTTCTGTAAGTGGTGCGCATCAACGTGTGGATTCTCGGAATGAAGATACAACTCAGGCTCGTGCTCACTGGTACGGCGTTACAAACAGTGGTGCAACAACCAATTTCCGCCATGCGTGGTATGATGGTTCAGAATACTTCTATATTAATGCTACTCCAGGTCAGGTCGCCTTTACTAGAAGTGGTGGCGGTATAATATCTTCTGATGGAGAACTTCGTGCTCCCATTTTCAGAGATAATAACGACGGTGCTTTCTACTTAGATCCGAACTCTACGTCAGTACTAAATGCGGTTCGTGCTAATAGTGTTCAATTTAGTAATGCAAATACAGCACTTGTGCTCAATGGCACTACTTATTTACAACTTAACGATCCAACAGGTAGAACAGCTGTCTTCCTAGGAGGCTCTGATCAGGGTAACTACTATGATAATGCTATGCATTACTTCCGAGATCGTAATGGAAGCACATACGCTCACTTTTCTGGTACTGGATTATATTTCCGTAACAGTTCGGGCAGTGATGTTAGAGGTGCATACGGATCTAGATTTGGTTGGTCACCTTCGTATAAGACATTAGTTCTTGGTAACGAATATCTAACAACCATCTCTATGGGTGTAGATGTTAGTGGAAACGCAAGTGGAAGCTTTAACGGAGGCGGAGAAGGTCGCGAAGTTCTATTCCGTCACGGAGTAGCATTTATAACACCAACCGCTGCTAATACGGATTACTATAATGTAATGCAGATGACTGACGGCAATGTTTATTTTACAAATATTGCACAAGCTTCTGGATCGCATCGTGCTCCTATATTCTATGATAGTAACAATACTGCGTTTTATACTAATCCTAACGAGACTTCGAATCTAAACTTCCTTAATGTTGGTGGTTCACCTGTACTACGCTCAGATTGGACAACTCGCTTTCAGTCAAGTAGTGATTTCGTAGACGGAACATTAGTTTCGACAGATATTGCTGCGACGTCATGGGCTGGTGAAAGCTTCATTATCGAAATAACAGGTAAGAGTTACGACGGAAGTAACCCACCATTTAAGGTAATAGCTCAAGGATACCTATATAACGATACTATTATCAATGTATCAGGAATTAGTTATGGTGGTAACTTCGCATCCTCGATTAAAGTATTCGAAGATGGAGGTGTTGTAAAGTTCTGGTGGCCACGTATTAGTTACTGGAATTCATTTAACGTTAATGTTATGGGTATGGATGGGCCTAATACCGGCTCAATTACACGTAACCGTATAACTTCTATTACTAATAGTACTGAGCCTACAGGTACGAAGAAGCAAACAATTAGCTTAGCAAGGTTCATGCGAGCCGATGCGGCTGCTACTAACTCTTCGTCGATATACTCACCTATCTTCTATGACGCTAATGATAGTGGTTATTATGTAGATCCTAATACTACTGGTTGCGCAATCCGTACTGCTGGTTATTGGATCGCTGATAATACTGTATGGGGAGGTGATACTACTAGCGGTAAAATACAATACCATGACAATAGTTGGTATTTTAGCGCAGCAAATCGTTGGATATTCAGAGCTAGTGGAGGCAGCGAACCGTTTACCGTAACACAAGCTGGTATAGCAACTGCAGCTGCTGATATGCGTGCACCTATCTTTTATGATAGCAACGATACAGCTTTTTCTATTAATGCTGCAAGCGAATCATCTATCAATACATTAAGAACCGCGGGCAGTGTTGTTATTGGAGGTAACTTCTCAAATAATGGCTATAATGACGTAAGTAGTACTCGTCTCTTGTTCGGTGGTGGTAGTGAACCTAATGATTATTTCATAGGTACAAACTTAGAAAATTACGGAGGTAATTACACTAAGTTAGACTTGCGTTGGCACACTGGTATCCGTATGGGTGCTCAATCAATGTATGGTGGTATTAGATTCTATGATTCGGAAGACTTAGGAACACAAGTATTTGCTATCAATAAGGATGGCGCTTATGCTCAAGCAAACCAAAGCATGCGCGCTCCGATCTTCTATGATTTGGATAACACCAGTTACTTTGTTGATCCAAGTGCATCAACCTCACTACGTACTGTAGGAGATTGGCGTTCAAATAGTGGTGATTGGACTGGCGAGTTTTCTGGTAAAATTCAATATCACGCTAATCACTGGTATTTCCAAGCTGCTGATACTTTCAGATTTAGAAGCAGCGGTGGGTCTGATGTTGTTGTATTTAGTCAGACTGGATTCGGAACTTTCAGTAGTGATATTCGCGTTGGAAGTGGACAAAATGCTTCGAATATCTATATGGGAGACGGTGATGAAGGTGAACGCCAGATTCATTGCAATTCAAACCGTATTGGTTTCCTAACAAGTGGAGGAGGTTGGGGAGCATGGTCTGAAGATAACGGTTCTTGGCAAACAGGTATCGATATGCGTGCTCCTATCTTCTACGATAGCAATAACACTGCATACTACACAAATCCAGAATCGGGATCTGTTTTTGGAGGTCAAGTATCCTTTGCTGGCGGTTCATATGTTGCTACAAATGGTGACATATATGCTAGAAGAGATGCAGGCACAACTGGTGTTCTTTACTTTGCCGATGGTGGTAGTAAATATCTATATCATGACGCTTCCAATTATGTATTTGGTTCACAAGGATGGGTAACTTCAAGTCAGCCATTCCAAAGTAACTCTAGTGTTCGGGCTCCTATATTCTATGATACCGAGAACACAGCGTTCCAAATAGATCCAAATGCAACATCAAATCTACATAATCTAACTCTAGGTGGGCGCAATATGCGAACATTCGAGAGTAGTTCCTATATTGAGTTCACGGTCGATGGAGATGCGAATACTTACTATCCAGTACTTCTTCAGCCTTCTCTAAACTTATTCCACTTTGGAACTTGGTCCATCTCTCGTGGATATGCAGATGCCGCACCTTGGGATCCAATCGGCACCGGTGCTCATCGTGGTGGTTTGACTCTCACTTGGCAGTGGTCTTCAGACTCAGCTTGGGGAGGCAATGATAAAGCCTATCGTGTTATAGAGTTCGCTGAACAATATACTACTATGGTAGGCGGGATGACACTATCCGTTAATGGTATGATTGTCTGGCTACGTGGCGGTGGTGCTTACTATCGTTTCCACGGCCCAGGTGGTATGACCAACAATGTTTCCGTTACTCTTGGAACATACACAGCAGCAAATGGTGCAACATTCCCTGCTCGTTCATGGAGTCAGGCCAGTATTGATGCCGAGATTAATGTTCGTTATCCAATACGAAATAGCGGATCGAGTACTGATCTATGGGACGGAGGAACTAGAGTTCTTTCAGAAGATCGCTGGATCAATACCAAGTACTTTAGTAGTTCGGGTCACATTTATGGTAGTACATTCTATGATGCTAATAACAGCGCTTATTATATTGATGCCGACTCGTTCTCTAGAGTATTGGCTATAGGTGCAGATAATAGAGTACATATAGCTGAAAGTCGGTTCCTTTATATGGGAGGAACGGTAACTACTGAACAGTCTTGGGGTTCTCGTGATTGGACACAAGCAGGTCATCGTTATTTCAACGCAAGAAGCTTTACCTTTAATAATGAAGGTTATGGAAGCACTTATTCTTTCATTGTAGATTCTAATGGAAGCGCAACTTCTTCTGTTGACATACGTGCACCGATCTTCTACGAGCATAACAATACTAATTATTATTGGAATGGCGATGGCACTTCTAACTGGACTACATCGAGTCAGAGTGGTTGGCACTATTTTAATAACTGTGGTTATGGTATAGTAGGAGCATATGACTCGACTAAATTCCAACAAGTCTTTGCTATGGGTGATGCTTATAAAGGCAATGCTGCTGGTACAGATATCGCAGGTGCATACGGTCTTTGGTGGTCCCACCCAAATGCTGGAGGTGTTGCAAGTAACTTAACTACCCACGGATTAATGAGTATTGTTAATGGTCAATGGCAGGCTCAGCTTGATCCTTCCATGCGTGCTGCTACGGATATGCGTGCTCCTATCTTCCGCGACTTAAACGATACTACATATTACTGCGATCCAAATAGTGACTCGAGTCTATATACGGCCAAATTCTGGGGTAATAGCATCACAGTTCGTGGTAGTTCCCCAACTATACATTTCCAAGATAGTGATGAAAATAGTGCAATGTTGCATAACAATAGCAATCTGTTCTATATCCTACGTGGCGGAAATGATACTACGTCATGGTCTCAAGTAGGCGGTTACTGGCCTGTATATTGGGATTTGACAAATAATAATGCTACGTTTGGTGGGTCTATTTGGGCTGCAGGAAATATTACCGCTTACTCAGATGCAAAGCTAAAAGAAAACGTAGAAACCGTTGATAATGCTCTCGAAAAGGTATTAAATCTTAGAGGTGTTTATTATAATCTTATTAGAGACGAGACTAAAACTCGTAAGCTAGGTGTCATTGCTCAGGAAGTTCAAGAGATCGTTCCTGAAGTTGTAATGTTACACCGAGATAAAGAAGATGAAGAAGGAACACTTTCTGTTGATTACGGTAATATGGTAGGTCTTTTAATCGAGGCCGTCAAACAACAACAAGAATACATTCGTACACTAGAAGAAAAAGTACAAAGTATTCTTAATAAATTAGAGGAAAAATAATTATGGCACTTACTTATACATGGAAGATTAAAAGTCTTAAAAAACAAGACGATCCTTCTACCCAACTAGATGATATCATTGTGCAAACCTACTGGGAGTGCACTGGTACAGATGGAAGTGGTAATTCAGGTACATTTCATGGTGCGACACCATTTGAACCTGATCAAATCGATCCAAACAATTTTACTTCCTATGAGGATCTAACCGAAGCACAAGTGATAGGCTGGATTCAGGATGTAGTAAACGGAAATGTTGGGTACAAGACTCATATCGACGAGCAAATTCAAAAGCAGATCGATGCAATTGTTAACCCGAAAGTTGAAGTAACAGGCGATCAACTTCCTTGGGCAGAACCTGCCCCTGAACCAACCCCTGAAACAATAGTAGAATAAAGGAGAATATTACAATGGCAAATAACGCCGAACTAGACTCGAAGCTTGTAGAAAATCAACAGGCACCAACCGTTCATTTTGAAATGGGCGTAAACGAAGTAAATATCATATTTGCAGCATTACAGGAACTGCCACACAGAGTAGCAGATCCAGTTCTACGCAAACTTATGGAGCAAGCTCAGGCGCAGCTAACTCCAGCGGGTTAAACAATGCCTTTGCAGACTAGTGGACCTATTTCACTTGCAAATATTCAAACTGAGTTCGGTGGGAGCAATCCCATCGGACTCAATGAATATTATGCGGGTGGTTCTCTTGTCCCTGCTGGTACTTCTGGCACTAATGGTGCTGTTCCCTCGACTGGTGCTATTTCGTTAAGTAACTTCTATGGTACAGCCAAACAGTATACTATTAGTTATTTAGTTGTTGCTGGCGGTGGCGGCGGTGCCTATGTCGGCGGTGGTGGCGGTGGTGGCGGTATGCTTACTGGTGGTCAAACACTTAATGTTGGAACAGTTTATACTGTTACCGTCGGAGCAGGTGGTTCTGGTAGTACCTCTTCTGGAAACGCTGGAACAAGTGGTTCAAGTAGTGTATTCGGACCAGTATCTACAGTAGGAGGAGGCGCTGGTGGTGCTGATGGAGGAAATGGTGTTGTAGGTGGATCAGGCGGCGGCGGTGGCTGGGCCGGAGGTGTCGGTGCCGCAGGAACCTCTGGTCAAGGTAACGCGGGAGGTAATGGCGAGTATGTTATTTCCGGAGGCACTAACTTCTATGTCGCCAGCGGCGGCGGCGGTGGTAGAACCACTGCAGGTGGTAACGGATCTGCTATGGACTTAGATTTTGGAAATGGTTATGCTCAGGGTGGAGCCGGAGGAACCGGTAGCCCGAATTCAATTACTGGCACTGAAATATATTATGCCGGTGGCGGTGGCGGTGCTGGAACAAGTTCCGGAGGAGGAGGCGGTATTGACTGGGGAGGTGATGGAGGCGGCGCCTTCGGCGGAGGATCTGCTGGTACAGCTAATCGTGGCGGAGGAGGAGGAGCTGGCTGGGGTGGAGCCCCCGGAGGTTCTGGGGTAGTTATACTCTCTGTTCCAACAGCTAACTATAGTGGAACTACTACAGGTTCCCCAACCGTGACCACTTCAGGGTCAAATACTATTCTACGGTTTACCGCATCAGGGAGTTATACAGCATGAGTCACTTTGCTAAAGTCGTTAATAATATAGTAACAGAAGTACTAGTTATTGAACAAGATGTTATAGATACGGGTCTCTTTGGGGTTCCTGCACTATGGGTACAGACCTCATATAACACACACGGTGGTCAGCATCCAGCAGGAACTCCATTACGTAAGAACTTTGCTGGGGTAGGATACACATACGATGCTGCTCGTGATGCGTTTATTCCTCCTAAACCATACCCCTCATGGCTGCTTAATGAGGATACCTGCTTATGGGATCCACCTGTAGCACGCCCGCAACAAGAGCCTGAAAAATATCGCTGGGATGAGAATACTCTATCTTGGGTTCCGATAATACAAGTTTAAAGGATATAAATATGACAGTTACAAGTACATGGGGAGTAGTTCAGATGGACTGCTATCCAGAATATGAAGGAGAACCAGATATTGTATTTAATGTACACTGGAATCTCCAAGCTACAGACGGCCCTTATCGAGGTTATACATATGGATCAACAAGTATAACACTTACTGAAGGTGCTACATTTACACCTTATGAGGACCTCACAAAAGAACAAGTTCTTGGTTGGGTACACGAAGCTCTAGGTGAAGAAAAAGTACAAGCCTACGAAGCAAGTGTATTGCAACAGATTGAAAACCAGAGAAACCCAACGGTGGTAACCCCACCCTTACCTTGGGTCCAACCCTCAGTACCCGAATAACAAAATTAACTACGGAGCTACCGTCACTTAACCTAAAAATAGCTTGACGGAGAATCCCCTCAATGGTATAATCCAAATTATGACTCAAATTGCACTCACTCCAGAATGTCTAGACATTGCTAACGCTTATTTAACTTATGGCTCTGCGAAAGATACCGCGGAGCAATTAGGCATACCAGAATATCAGGTAGTGCAGTTTTTAGAGCGCAAAGATGTAAAAGATTATATAACCGGCGTATATCTAGATCGCGGGTACAGAAACCGTAACAAGCTCGGTGCCGTACTAGATCGTATGATTGACTCCAAGCTAGAAGAAGCCGAAGAATCCGGCATATATACTTCTAAAGACCTTCTTGAGCTTCTACAGTTCGCGCATAAAATGCGTATGGACGAACTTAAGAATGACAATTCTGGCCCTACAGTCAATATCGCTAACTTTGGGCAAGGAAACTATGGACAGTTGATGGAGAAACTCCTTAGTAATGATAAAGGAACTAAGTGACGCCTTTAGGCAATTAGTTCGCTCACTATCTTTAAAGCCTGTAGCCACATTAGCTTCGATTTGCATTATTGCAATCGCTTACGTAAGCGTACAAAGCTACAGCCGTATCGAAAAATTAGTCGTAACTCCCGACGAAGAAGCCCTTAGATTTCGCGAGCAATTAGAAAGCTCAAAGTTAGTAAACGCAAGTCTCGAACAGCTCAGAGTTTCTCTGGGCGCTCATAGTGTTGTTATAAAACAATTTCATAACGGAAGACACGATCTAACTGGAATACCGTTTACTGAATCTTCGGCCACTTACTATACAGAGAGTTATGATGACTTTGGATCCGAGACCGTATCTACAATGAATACTAGCCTGAGAAGAATCTGGACAGAGATAGACAAGCCACGTTGCATTGTTCTTACTGCACCAGTGGACGCTTCGACTAGAAAATACTTTATGGCATACGAACTCAAAAAGATAGTAGAGTGCCCCCTCACAAACTTACTGAACTATCCAATCGGTAAAATTACCGTTGGATTTTCACAAGATAACACAGATGATGAGATTGCTGTAAATAAGACGGCGGCCATTGCAAAACGTGTTACAGGATACTTAAATAATGGTTACTGAATATATTAAACGCAATCAGAAAATGGGATTCGACGAGAACGGCGTTCTGGTTTATAAAGTCCCGGTAGATGCTGAAGCTCCAGTTGAAGCCCCTGTTGAAGACCTACTATTTGATCCCCTACTAGGAGACGACTAATGAAATGGCTTCATCTAGAGACAAATGAAAGAAAGAACATAGCTCTCTGGATGATGTTCGGCGGTTCACTAGTATTTACCGCTTACGCAATCGCTGGTCTAATAATGGTAAGTTCAAATCCTGGATTCGTTTTCTGGCTCGCAATGGCAGCACACGTACAAATTTTTAGTATCATGTGTGGGTATATAGCCCAGCTTGTGAAAAGAAGAATCTCGGCCGGAAAAGATGGCGTATCCATAACGGATGAAGGAGTAAATGAATAATGTTTAAACTTAGTCAGACTTCTTTAAATAGATTAAAGGGAGTCGATCCCAAGCTAGTTAAAGTTGTCGAGAGAGCGATCGAGCTGAGCACAGTAGACTTTGGTGTTACTGAAGGTCTTCGTACCGTAGAAACACAAAAGAAGTATGTAGCAGCCGGCAAATCTCAGACAATGAAAAGCAAACATATAGAAGGTAAGGCAGTCGATCTAGTCGCTTATGTAGACGGTAAGGTTAGCTGGGAACTTAATCTATATGATAATATTGCTGACGCCATGGCGAAAGCAGCGAAAGAATTAGGAGTGCCACTAAAATGGGGCGCGGCTTGGAATGTTCCAGATATTACAAAGTGGAATGGAACTATGGAAGCTGCTATGAATCATTATGTGGACGCTAGGAGAAAGGAAGGAAAGAGACCCTTCATTGATGGGCCTCACTTTGAATTGACATGATAGTAAGTAGAGCAGATATTCCAACAGATGTAATTGTACAGTACCCAAATGCTTTCATGAGGGTGCCCATCGCTAATTATTTGAAAGAACTAGAGGTTGATCCTCTACCTTCCCAGATAGCTCTAGTAAATGGTATAAACAATCCAAAGTATCGTTTTGGATGTGCTGCTCTATCTCGTCGTCAAGGAAAAACCTATATTGCAAACGTTGTGGGCCAGGTAGTATCTTTAGTACCTGGCTCCAATGTTCTTATTATGGCGCCAAACTATTCGTTATCTCAGATCTCGTTTGATTTACAAAGAGCTTTGATAAAGAAATTCGGACTAGAAGTAACGAAAGATAATGCCAAAGATAAGGTTATAGAATTATCAAACGGATCGACGATAAGAATCGGTTCGGTGAATCAGGTCGATAGCTGCGTTGGACGCTCTTACGATCTAATTATCTTCGATGAGGCTGCGCTCACAGATGGAATGGAGGCATTTAACGTTGCTCTTCGTCCTACACTAGACAAGCCTAACTCGAAAGCACTATTTATTTCTACACCTCGTGGTAAAAATAACTGGTTCTCTAAATTATTCGACCGCGGATTCAGAGATGACTTCCCAGAGTGGTTCTCAGTAAAGGCAACTTGGAAAGATAATCCTAGAATGACAGCAGATGACGTAGAAGAAGCCCGTCGCTCCATGAGCGAAGCCGAATTCCGTCAGGAGTACGAGGCCGACTTCTCGATTTTCGAAGGAAAAATCTGGAACCTAAAACAACATTGTATAGGCAATATTCCAGAGGATCTCGATTTAAGAAAATGCGACGTTTTCGCAGGACTCGACCTCGGTTTCAGAGACCCTACAGCGATGGTTGTAGCCGCATATTCGTGGGATCACGAGAAATTCTTCCTACTAGATGAATATAGAGACAGTGAGCGTGTAACTTCGGGACACGCCGAAGAAATCAAGAAGCTAATGGATAAGTGGGCTATAGATTACATCTATATTGACTCCGCAAACCAGCAGCAACGTTTCGATTTCGCACAAGAATACGACATTCCAACGACAAACGCAAAGAAATCTGTTCTAGATGGCATTGGATATGTTGCTTCATTAATAGATACCGACAGAGTATTCGTAGACTCATCACTATCCCACGTGCTACACGCTTTAGATCAGTACCAGTGGGACGATAACCAGAATCTACAAAAGGAAAAGCCAAAACACAATGAGGCTAGCCACATGGCCGACGCCCTAAGATACGCACTCTATAGTTATAAAACGAGTGCCGGAGGATTCTAATATGTACGTTTATATGCAGGGCGAAAGCATACTTATACCAGCTTCAGTGACTGGTACAAAAAGTCTTATTTCAAATTTAACAGTAGTAATGAAACTATCCAAAAGAGGAGAAGTTCCAGCGGAGTCTGCGGCAGTAGCAGCAACTCTAACGGTCGAAAACTACACTAGTCCAGAAGTAACTGATGGATATTTATTTAAGTTAGTAAACAATACACTAGCTGCTGGAATTTATTACGTAAATTACGAATATATGATTGCGGGACAAACTTTTAAGGGAACTCCTAAGAAAATAACAATTAAAGAGAGCGTGATATGATCACATTTCTGTCTCAATTAGAGCCTGCGGCCTCTATAGACTGGAAGTTTTATAAGCCTCCAGCGTCCGTAGTCTGGTTGCATCCAGAAACACGAGAGATAGAATCTGAAGATCAAAGAGCGCCAGCTAGAGGTCCCGCAGAAGTAATCCCTACTGTAATTATTACAGCAGTAACAGGATTGCCATACGAATGGGATCAATTGGGGTGGTAAGATGGCAGCAGTAAAATTTTTTAAAGTCTCAGTGTTACCCGGAGTTCTCGAACCGGATAGCTTTTATTATGTAGAGAATGGACAATTTGCAGAAGCATATCTTACAGATAATCAAGGTGTTGCCAAGAAAGTCGGTAATACGGAAATGATTCAGAGTGTAACTCAAGTGATAGACGGTTCGACATTTATTTAATAAAGTAATTTCATACCAAGTGCAATTTGCAGCTTGACTTTGAACCCTCAAAATAATATAATTACAGAAATTAAAAGGAGAAAAAATGTCTGGAGCAAGCTTACTGCGTGATCCGATTAAATACGTCAGAGACCGGGCAAAATCTAAGTACGAAAAAGGCTCTCAATGTGAAATTTGTGGGAGCACAGAGTCCCTAGACTTTCACCATTACTACACAATGACTCCATTGTTTAATAAGTGGTGCAAGGACAAAGGCTTTACAGTTAAGACAGTAGACGATATACTAGCGATTCGAGATATTTTCATCGAAGAAGAGCATGATAAAGTCTACAATCAGACGGTAACTCTGTGTCACGAACATCACTTGAAGCTTCATAGCGTATATGGAAAAGATCCTACACTGACAACTGCTGCGAAGCAGATGAACTGGGTAAGGATTCAAAAGGAGAAACATGAAGCTAGGAAATTGGATTTATGAGAAACTAAATCCCGCTCAGCGCTGGATATCTACAGCAGAACCAGAGAGTAATTCAAGAGAGCCTGAACGCTCTTACGTATATTATTTCGAGAATTTAGAAATAGTTAATCGTGCAGTTAATATGATCATCGATGATTCTGCCGAAATAAATTATTCAATAGGCACAGAAAAAGTAGGATTTCCTGTTAGAGGCGGTTTAAAGCGCAAAACAGTAGAGACCTTATTAAACTATCAACCTAATCCATTTCAGGATATTCATTCGTTTAGAAGAAACCTGCTAATGGATTTTATGTTAGATGGTAATATGTTTATATATTTTGATGGATCACATCTATATCATCTACCTTCTAGTAAAGTGGTGATTCACTCTGATCCAGAAACTTATGTAGAAAGATATGAGTTTGAAGGTAGTATCGACTATCTTCCTACTGAAATTATTCATATTAAAGATAATAGTTCTCAATCAATATACCGAGGCATTTCTAGACTAAGACCTGCGGTAAGAACTATGAAGCTAATGAAGTCCATGAGAGACTTCCAAGATAATTTTTTCAATAACGGAGCAGTCCCAGGACTAGTCATTAAGTCCCCGGATACTCTAAGTCCTCGTATTAAAGAGCGTATGAAAGAACAGTGGAGACAAACTTATAGACCACAATCAGGAGGTAGAAATCCTATGATCCTAGATGGTGGTATGTCAGTTGATTCGATTTCTAACGTAAACTTCAAGGAACTGGATTTTGGACCTTCAATTGATTCCAACGAAAAAATTATTCTTAAAGCATTAGGTGTACCACCTGTTCTTGTAGATAGTGGCAATAACGCTAATATAAGACCAAATCACAGAGTTTATTATCTAGAAACAATTATTCCAATAATTAAAAAGATGAACTCTGCATATCAAACATTTTTCGGATTTGAAATTCGTGAAGATGTAGCAGGTATACCAGCATTACAACCAGAATTAAAGGATGAAGCAGCCTACTATTCAACTCTAGTAAACGGAGGAATTATTACTCCAGATGAAGCTAGAATAGGAATGGGGATGGAAGCTCTACCTAACTCAGCAGGAGCTGAAATAAGAATACCGGCTAATATCGCGGGTAGCGCAGCTAACCCAAGCCAGGGCGGAAGACCCGCAGATAATACGGAGCAATAATGTCAAGAGCATCAGTACTAAAAGAGTTAGACAAGTACTTCAAACAGAAAGGAAAAGTACTAACATATAATGAATATATCGAACAAGAAGACGCACCTGTTAGAGTCCACATCATTAAAAGAGCAGTAGGACCTTGGGGACGCATAGAAAAACTATTAGGTAAAATGCCAGCAGAAGTAGTAGTAAGTGTCGAGGTTAAGGCTCCTGAAGCCGAACCAGCACCTATCGAAGAGCCTGTGGCCGCAGCTCCTGTAGTAGAAGCACCAAAAACGGCTAAGAAGAAATAACATGGCCCGCGTAGGAGGAGAAGAAATTGATCTAACCCCTACAGACGGTATGGCTAAAGAGGCGCAAAAAGCATTAGACTGGAGAAAAGAGGGCTTCGATGGAGGCACCCCGGTAGGTCTAGCAAGAGCAAGACAACTTGTAAACAAGCAGGAGTTATCTCCTAGTACAGTTCGCAGAATGCACAGCTTTTTTAGTCGCCATGAAGTAGATAAACAAGGCGAAGGATTTAGCCCAGGAGAACCTGGTTATCCTTCAAATGGTAGAGTCGCATGGGCTTTGTGGGGTGGAGACGCCGGACAAACATGGGCAAGAGCTAAGTCTGAAACTTTAGATCGTCTAGAAAATAAAAACATAGACTACTTATTAGAACCTCTAGATGATGATGAAGATGATGATGATGGATATAAGGCAGCAGCTAGCTCCCTGAAAGTAGGAAACTTTGTTAAGTGGAGATCCTCAGGAGGTACCGCTAAAGGTCGTATTGAACACATTATGACCGAAGGAGTGCTAGGCATACCTGATAGCAGCTTTTCTATAGAAGCAACGAAGGACGATCCTGCAGTACTTATACGAATTTATAGGGAAGGCAGTGAAACGGATACCTTGGTTGGTCATAGAGCTTCTACGCTGACAAAGATAACAGAAGAAGAAGCTATGAAAAGCTTAAAGAGGCAATCTATGCAAAAGATTTTCAAATTAGATTCTTCAATTAAATCAGTTGAAGAAGGCGAAACAGAATTAAAGATCGCTGGATATGCTAGCACAAACTCTATTGATAGAGCATCAGATAAGATCCTATCAACAGCTTGGACTAGAGGCGGCTTAAAGAATTTCCAAAATAATCCTATTCTACTGTTTAATCATAACTATGATAAGCCAATTGGTAGAGTCGTAGAAGTGGAGACAGATAACAAGGGGTTAAGAATCAAAGGCGTTATCAGCAAGAGTGCTGGTGATGTTTATAATTTAGTAAAAGAAGGCGTACTATCAACATTCTCAGTTGGCTTTCTAATTAAGGACGCAGATTATGATAAATCTGCTGATGGCTTAATTGTTAAAGACGCGGAACTTTTAGAGGTATCGGTAGTTTCCGTACCATGCAACCAAGATGCTACTTTCTCAGTAGCTAAATCATTCGATAATCAAGAAGATTATCAATTATTCAAGAAACAATTTGTTGAAAATGCTCTAGGTGGTCAGCCTCCCGCTGAAACCGGAGGCTCATCAGAGGGCGCGAACGTAGCGTCAAGGAATTTAAAAATGGACGAACAAAATACACAGGACATGATCAATAAGGCAGTTGCTGATGCTCTAGCCGCTTCACAGAAAGCAGCAGAGGAAAAAGCAGCTAAGGAAGCAGCTGAGAAAGCTGCTGCTGAAGCACTTGAGCAAAAAGTAGTAGAAGCAACCGCAAAGGTTCTAGCTTCTTCAGAAGAAAAAATCGTAGCTGAGCTAGAAAAGCGCTTCAAGGATAAAGAAGTCGATCTAGAAAAGGCTGTTGAAGGTCTACGCGGCGAACTAGCTGAGAAGAGCGAAGAAATCCGCAATATCACAGCTTCAAAGCGTATGTTCTCAGATCGTGGTGACTCAACAGGAAGCTGGAAAAAGTCTTTCTCAAGCGATATTGAAGACGCTTATCTTCTAGCTCGTATCACCAACAAGGGATATAATACAGATTTCGCAAAGAACCTACTAGAAAAAGTAAACACACATTCATCAGTACAGGTATCTTCAGCTGACTTCGAACAAGAAGTATCAACAAACATTGAGCGCGACATTCAGAATGAACTAATTCTTGCTCCAATGTTCCGTGAAATCGCAATGAACACAGCTAGCATGATTCTACCAATTATGCCAGACACAGGTTATGCTGAAGTAACTTCAGCTGCTGGTTCAACCGATGCAACAGCAGCAAATGGTACTCTAGACGTACGTGGCGGAACAAACCGTGCAGGTATTGCTCTAACAGAAATCGAACTACGTACAATCAAGATGGTTGCTAAGAGCTATCTAGGTAATGAAACAGAAGAAGATGCTATTCTTCCAATTCTACCACTTCTACGTGAAGCAATGGTACGTCAACACGCTCGTGGTGTTGAAAATCTATTCCTACTTGGCGGACATGAAGATGGTGCGTATCCAAGCATTACAGCTGCTTCAGGTCTCCTAAAGTATGCTTCTACACAGAGCCGTGATATTGCTACTGGTACAGTAGGAACACTACCAGCTCTAACAGCAGCTGGTCTACTAACTCTACGTAAGAACATGGGCAAGTATGGTCTACGTGCTAACGACGTAAGCTACATCGTATCACAACGTGCATACTTTGAACTACTAGAAGATCCAGAATTCCAGGACTTCAACTTAGTTAACACCCAAGCTACTAAGCTAAACGGTGAAGTTGGTCAGATCTTCGGATCAGCAGTAATGGTTTGTGACGAGTTCCCAGACGCAGCAGCTGGTAACTACTATGCTCTAGCTGTTAACACTCGCAACTTCGTAGTTCCACGTCAGCGTGGCGTTACTGTAGAAAGCGATTACAGTGTAGAAGATCAGCACAGAGTTCTAGTAACTTCACAGCGCCTAGGATTCAAGGAAATTATTCCAAATGCTAAGTCAGTATTTGGTTTCAAGTATCCTGCAGCATCATAATAATTAGCTGGGAAGGGGGTTGCTGCTACCAGCAGCCCCCTTTTCATTTGGAGTAAACATGGCAGCTTTAATAACACTCGAAGATTATAAGCTTTACAAGAAGCTGACCAAAACTGATAGCGACGAAGAACTCGGCTCTATCATTGCTTCAGTTAGCACCCTAGTTAAGACTTATTGTGGACATACTTTCATAGATTATTACTCTACTCCTAAAGTAGAAACATTTAATATCAAACCATCTCAACACGCAATACTGTTAAACGAATGGCCTGTAAATACAGTTAGTCTAGTACAGTATAGAGAAGATTCAGCTAGTGCTTATCAGACAATGGCTACTACGGATTATTATGTAGATACTTCTATTGATACATTATTTATTCATAGTGGATATTGGCAAGAAGGATTTGGCTCAGTAAGAGTAACTTATACTGCAGGTTATCAAACAACTCCTGAAGATGTAAGAATAGCCTGTCTCGATTTAGTTCATCATTATCATAAAGAAGAATACAAAGAACGTAAAACTCTAGGTGCAGCAACAATTGACACTGGACTTAGCAAGCAAGGAAACTCTAGATGGCCTGCTCACGTTGTTCGTGTTCTAGATATGTATAGAAATGGCTAAAGGTGATCTTCATAAATTAATTACAGAGGCTAGAGAAGCTTTACAAGGCTCTAATAAAATCAAAAAAGTTAGAGAAGAGTATAATAAAGAGCCTCATGTGTATATAGTAAATTCAGAAACTATTAAAAACCAGATTCTAATTCAGATAGGTCGTAAAAAAAGTACTATAACATCGAAACAAGATGAAATGCTGGATACTATAGTAAAAGAATATACTAAAGCTCTTTTTGGTACTTTTATCAACAGAAAGAGTAAGACTTTTAATTACAAAGTACACGGTAATGAAAATAACTTCTATGTGATTGTGAGCACACAAGATAATACTTCTAGTTTCGATATATATAAACAAATTGCTAAGGTACGAGAAGATAGATTATCTACTCTAAAAAATAAAGTAGTAAAGCTATTTCCAAAAGTTACTAAAGAAGATACTAGACATTTATTAGAAATAGGACACCATCCCGGACATAGTATATCAGAAGTACGTATACAGAAAGCTCTAACTAATTTAAGATCATTTGGTGCTCTTAGAGAAGAACCTTTAGCAGATAGCGTACTGAATCTTGTATTAACTTCTACGGAGCCAACCTCTGGGAATACATTAAAAACATATGCAATGTATGTCGAAGATGAAGCTATAAAAAGTAATACTGGAGTCAGATCAGCAGGAGAAAATAAGCTCCTAATAACTGCTAGAGAAGTTCTTGATGATTTTCTAAGGAAAAATGACTGGGGAAACCAAGCAGGTTCGAACTCTCCTATAGATATAGCAATAACCGAGATATTAAAAGCATCAAAAAAAGCTGGAGCCAAAACCAGATCTAAACTAGTAAAAAGAGGTTCCGCTAAAAATACTGTTAAAACTTCTTTGATTATGAAAAATAAGGCCAAAAAGCCTAGAATGGTTAAGGACCCGGGAGTTGGACTTATAGATGTTCCAGAAGGTTCTATTCAAAGAAACTGGAACTCTTTATTACCTTTAATAAATAGTAAGTTAACTCCAGCAGTTATAGCTAATATGAAATTTCCTTCTCTGGTAAATAGAACCGGAAGATTCGCTCAATCAGCAGAAGTCGTAAGAATTGAAGAAACAAGAGAAGGATTCCCATCTTTTGTATTTAATTATGAGAGAGATCCCTATGATGTGTTTGACAAAACACTAGGAAGAGAGCCTTGGAATACGCCCATGAGAGATCCAAGAGCCTTAGTAGATAAATCTGTAAGAGATATAGTCAGAGAAATGGCAATAGGTCGTTTCTACACTAGGAGAGCTTAATGACAGCAATTAACAGAACTAGAAGAAGCTCAATTGTAGAAGCTTTAGAAGATAAACTAAAAGCTATTAGTCTTGCCAACGACTATTCTACAGACTTAGGGCAACAAGTTTATCCTCGCATGAGATTTTGGGATGAAATATCCGAATTTCCCTGCGTTTGTCTAGTAGCCGGACCAGAGACTATAGTCCACCAAGGCGCTGGAATGAAAGACAGATACTTAGATATTACTCTAAGGGCGTACGTAAATGAGGAAGACTCTATAGTAGCCTTAGAAAGATTACTAGAAGATATCGAATTAATTATTGACAGAAATGGCAGGTTGGCATACGTCGATTCTTCTGGTAATCTAGGCTATACTAGAGACATAATTATTACACTAATAGATACAGATCAGGGAGCACTAGCACCTCTAGGTGTGGGCGAAATGACCCTACAGGTAAAGTACTAAGGTACTTTAGGAGATTAAAATGCCAGCAGGCGATACAAACCTATTTTTTAATAGAGATACAAAAGTATACTTAGAGCAAGGTGGGGCTATTTGGGAACTTCCTGTTCTAAACGGATATTCTTTTACACAAACCACAAATTCAAGCAACGTTACTCTTAGCGAGATGAGCGATGCGACAGGACGCAGCCGTCGTGGTCAGAGAGTCTTCAATGACTCATTAGCTCCAGCAGAATGGAGTTTCGATATCTATGCACGTCCAACAATCGTATCAAGCAATCACAGAGCACCAGAAGAAGCTCTATGGAACTCACTATTCTCAGCGAGAAACTTCGTAGTTGCCAATGCAACAACAGGTATTGGTGGTACTTTCACAGCCGCTTTTTCAGGTACAACAATTACACTAACATTTACTGGTGTTGATCCTTCGAGCTTCTTTAATATTGGAGATGCTATAAACGTAAGTGGTCTAACAGCTAGTACCAATGCGCCAAACGGGTTCTTCACAGTAACTTCGGTAAGTTCAACCACTCTTACCTATACTGCACCAGCAGCACCTACTGGAAGTATTACAGCAACATCAGGTGTAGTAAGAAGCGGAGCAGCAGCTTCTACAACAACAGACTTACAGTTCTCAGCAGCAGGGTCAAACAGATCAGCTCTTGCTACTTTTAGTCTTTACTTTGTACTCGGTGCTAACTCAGTAGGAACAGCTAATTTCGCAGCAAGTGAAGCCACAACTATCTATCAAATTACTGGATGCTGCGTTAACGAAGCAACTATGAACTTTGAAATTGATGGAATTGCTACTATTTCATGGTCCGGAATGGGAGGTAAGATCCAAGAACTAGCAACCTTTGACGCAAGTGCAGCTCTACAGATCGGACTAGCAGCTACTGGAAATATGATACGTAATCGTCTAACCGCGGCTACACTAGCGGGTATAGCACCATCTGCTGTAAATAAGACATATAGCGTAACATTAACAGGCGGAAGCATCACCATCAGCAATAACATGACGTTCCTAACACCAGAAACTCTAGGTGTGGTTAACGCTCCACTAGGACACGTTACAGGCGGACGTACTGTTACAGGTTCATTAACCTGCTACGCTGATGAGCAAACAAATGGAAGTATTGATCTATATCAAGATCTTCTAAATGCGACTACAGCGGTTACGAATAAATTTGATCTAGAAATTCTAGTTGGTGGATCTACAGCGCCTTCAGTACTCTTTGATATGGGACAATGTCACTTAGAAGTACCAACTATCAATTCAGATGATGTAATCGGATTCGAAGTTAATTTCACAGCGTTACCATCTACAATTAGTAACACTGACGAAATTTCAAGAATTCGCTATATCGGAGTATAATAGATTGAATACTATTTTTTAATACCTAGGTGTAAAAAAATAGTTCTTGACTTTCTTAAGCATAAATTTTATAATATATATAAATTCGGGGGAGCAAAAGCTGATTTTGCTCCCCCTTCTTGTAATATATGTACAACATCAGAAAAAATGCAAAAGCGTATATTGTATACTATGATACTGCTCAAGCTGTGTATAGGCAATATCAGGTAGAAATATATAACGACATTACTGTTTCTCAAACTTTTGACGAACAAGGATATAAAAGAAAGACGCTACACAGTTTAACAGCGGTACATGACCATGCTACGGTTAACAGCGCGAACCCCGCTAACTTTAGTTTTACGACTCCATTACTTAGCATCTCAGAAGCCCCTATATTCCTGTCTCTAGGAGGGGACTGTAGTTCTGGAACTCTAAATAGTTTCGATCTATATGTAGAGTCAGATAATATTATTTATAAACTAACAAAGTGTGTGATTGAACAGATGAATTATAATATAGAAAGAACCTCGATTCTAACTATAGCTATATCAGGCACGGGATCTAAATTAGAGAAGTTCGGTAATGTTGGATCAGTAACAATACCTGGAACTCCATTAACATATAATATAAAGTCTTATATACCTATTGATAAACTATCAATATCTATAGACGATACAATTTTAGACAGTATTTCTGGATTGAATATAGACTTAAGAAATGATATTTTATGGTATCCAAGTAAAACAGTAAATGAAGCAATAGCCGGTACTACAATGTATCCAACCGCTTATGCACTTCAAGGAAGAGCATTTTCTGGGTCGATAACTGAATTTTTAACTTCTGAAAATGTAGACACATTATCGGAAACTAGTACAACATCACAAGTAGTCATAAAAGTATTCAGTGATACATATTCATTAAACACCGCAATATTACAGTTCAATCTACCTTCAACAGTATTTACTAGAAGATTGAACCTTGAAGAGTTAATAAATCGAGTATATGACTTTAGACTAAATACGAATTCTGGAATAGTATCTCCAGAGTATGGACAAGTAACTGTAGCGATACTCGACAGAGCAGGTAATATTATTATGGATAGATTCAATGATAATATCCTAGCAAGGAGCTAATATGTATAATTTTAAGAAAAATATAAAATTGTATATAGTGGAGCTTAATTCTTCCGGAGTTCCTACTAATAAGCATCAGGTAGAAATTTATAATGATGTATCGGCGTCTCAAACATTCGACGAACAAAGCTATAAACAAAAGAACCTGCATAACCTACTTCATCTGCATGAGCACGCAGTAGTTAATAATGCAAATACAGCTAACTTTAGTTTTACTACTCCTATACTTAATATAGCAACCACACCTTTAGTTCTATCTCTGGGAGGAGATTATAGCAGTGGTACTATTGTAAACTTTGATATTTATGTAGAGTCAGATAATGTTATTTACAAATTAACAACCTGCGTAATAGAGTCACTAACTTTCAATATAGAAAGAACCTCGATTCTAACAGTTTCAGTATCTGGTAGCGCCTCCAGAGTTTCTAAGTTTGGAAACGTAGGGGCTGTAACTATTCCGGGAACTACATTTAATGTAGGAACAAAAGCCTATATAAGTATAGACAAGCTGAATACAGTAATCTCCGGAGTAACTCTTGATAACATAGCAGCTTTAAATGTAGATATAAGAAATGACATAAGCTGGACTCAGAATACTACGGTGAACGATGCCATAGCAGGAACCATGGTGTATCCTAGCTCTTATGTTTTGCAAGGCAGAACATTCTCAGGCTCCATAACACAGTTTTTAACATCCGATAACGTAGATACTTTATCGGATACAAATACAAGTGCTTCAGTACTTATAGAAATCTATAGTAATGGGTACTCTCTAACAACTCCAATATTACAATTCAATTTACCTTCAACCGTATTTACCAGAAGATTGAATTTTGAGGAGCTAATCAATAGAGTCTACGATTTTAGACTCAATTCTAATTTAACAATTGTAAAGCCTATTTACAAAGGAGTATAATAAATGAATTTAAGTGAATTAATGGTCGATACCAAGTCAGCATGGGTAGAACACCCTGCGTATGAAGGACTAGAAGTAGAACTAGTTAATCTATCTCGACCAGAACTAACTGCACTTCGTAAGCGTTGCGTAAGCACCAAGTTCGATAAGGCGACAAGAAAGCCAGTAGAAGAACTAAACGAAGAAAAGTTTATTGCAGAATTTACAAAAGCAACGATTAAAAACTGGAAAGGATTCAAGTATAAGTATCTAGAAGAACTAATGCTAGTTGATCTATCTTCAGTAGAAGCGGAAGCTGAACTTCCATATAACCAAGAGAATGCAAAGCTATTGATCACAAATTCTGCGGAATTCGATACATGGGTTAATGATACGGTGTTCGATCTAGAAAACTTTCGTACAGGAGCAAAAAAATCTCCTGTGGCAAAGACTGCAAAAGTGGCAGAGTAGTTTCGAAACCGGAATAAATAAAGAGAAGTACCTGGCCCTCTGTGAGCAGATGGGTCAGGAACCTTCTGAGGAAAAATGCCCTCCTGATTATGAGGATTTTCCTGTGCCAGTTCAGCAAGCTATCGAAGTATTTAATAAATTGGGGGATAGAGTGTATCCCGACATAGGGTATATGGGCAAAGACTATACTGCTCTCCCTCTACATATGGACGTAGTAGGCGTCACAGAGAAAGATATATTTTTAGAAACTTTAGTTAGGCTCGATGAATCTATGATAAAGAGATCGGCTGAACAACTAAAGAAAGCACGGGATTCCGTCAAAAAGAAGGGAAATGGCTAACAACGCAACAGTAACACTTACATTTAAAGTATCGGAGGACGGCTCGTTAAAGCTAGCCACCGGTAACATAAATAAAGCGGCCAAGGCCACAGATAATTTAGCTACCTCTCAACAGAAGCTAGGTAAAGCTTCAGATGAAACTAACTATAAACTAAACCAAGGAACAATAGGTAGCTCCAGTGCAGCGAGAAGTTTCTCTAAACTAAACCAAGCAATCGGTGAAGGACCTAACGGGCTTGTAGGCGCTTATGCGACTCTGGCAGCGAACGCGTTCGCCGTTAGTGCTGCTTTCAACACTCTCAGAAGTGCTGCTCAAGTAGAGCAGATGATGAAAGGCTTAGCAGCACAGGGAGCCAGAACAGGTAAAAGCTTAGTAAATATCTCAACTGAGCTGCAAAAAATAACCGACTACTCTATTAGTGCTGCTGAAGCTATGGAAGCCACTGCACTAATGTCTTCAACTGGATTAAGCTCTAAAGCTATGAAAGAGTTAACCGAAGTTGCCTATAATGCTTCGCTAGCATTAGGTAGAGCGGTACCAGACTCACTAGATAGAATTAGTAAAGGCGTAGCGAAACTAGAGCCAGAACTACTTGACGAGCTAGGGATTATGACGAAGCTCAGTGAAGCTCAGTCTATGTATGCTTTACAAAATAATAAAACCGTACAGTCTCTGACCTCTCTAGAAAAGAGACAAGCGATGGCTAATGCTGTTGCAGCAGAGGGGCAAGCTAAATTCGGTGGATTAGCAGAAGAAATAGGGGCAAATCCTTATGATAAACTAGCTGCTAACTTTAGTAATCTAGTTAAAGAAGTTCTAAGCGGTATTAATACTCTTATAGAACCTTTGGTCGGTCTATTTAGTGGAAGTAAGGCAGTACTGCTAGGCGGAATCATTCTTTTTGCTAGCACTATTAGACAGCAGCTATTACCTGTATTATATTTAATGGGTAAAGTTGCCAAAGAACGTAGACAAGAGTTCGTAGATATGGCAGAAGAATCTAGAAAAGCAGCAAAAGCTTCTCTAGATGCAGCTAAAATAGAACAGCAGGCTGCGATAGTAAGAGCAAGATCCTCACTCACTGGTGCTGCTACAGATAAAGGTAGAAAGCTTGCTCCAAAAGGATATAGCTTAGAAAAAATTCAGCAAGGAGAAATTTCTTCTGGTAAAGAATTAGAAGCTCAATTAAACAGTCTTAATAGAAGTATTGAATCTCGTGGCAGAAATTTAAAAAAATATTCTGGAGATAGATTCAATGAAAAAAATAAAGAACTTGATTTAATTAAAGAAGAAAAGAAAAGACTCCAAGAACTTTACGATATTCAGATTAATGGAGATAAGAAAGTCAGTGCAGCTAAGAGAACTTCTAGACAAGAAAACTTAAATTATTTTGCTAACTTAAGAGGTGCTCGTGCAGAAGAGAAGAGGTCTCAAGCTATTGAATTAGCTGGTGAAGGTCAATTCGGAGCTGCATGGACCAAAGCCTCACAAAGTGTAGATGAATATAAAAAGAAAGTAAAAAAAGAATCACAAGCATCTAGAATACTCGCTGATGGATCTATAAAAAGTCAAGGAGCCTTTTCCGCATTAGCCGATAAGGTAAAAGTAGCAGGTTTCGAGATAGGTACGGTAGGCCGTGTAGGTGCCGCCGCATTTATGCGACTAATACCAATGATAGGCACCGCGACTTTAGCTGTAGGTATGCTATGGTCCGCTTACGAGAAATGGGGCAGATCAAATGCAGTCAAGGCTCAAATAGAAGCACTAAGTAAATTACAAGAAGTTTTAGACAATACAGCAAAAGCTGCAAAGGAATTAAATAGGCTAAGCACAGCAAGCATACCTTTAGGGTTAAAAGCTAGTCAAGCTCTTACAATTCAATCGAACTCAACAGAAGAATTAGCGAGTGCTTTTGATGAAGTTATAAAAGCAACAGGTAAAGCAGCTACAAATACTTCTACAGATAGTTTTTTCAAAGCATTATTCGGGTCTCAAGAAGATGCTACAAAATATGTTACAGGTATAACCAGCGGGCCTTTTCTAGCTCAAGCACAGAAAGAACTAGAAAATAGTACTGCAGCCTTTATAGGTAGAAGCTTGTTTGGTCAAGAACTTGGTACAAAATTAGGCATTCTGTTCGCAGATATATTGCCACAAGAATTCAATGGAATAGATGAAGTCGCACTAGCTTCTAGTAAAGCTATGAGTCAGCTTTCCTTAGTCATGGATAAAGAAGTTTATGAGTCCATGATAAAATCAAAAGGTGGTCTAGAGCAAGTTTCTGGAAGTTTAGAGCTACAATCTCAATTTATTAAAGAAGCAGCTCAAGCCTATGCTGGATTATCTGATAGTGTAAAACAGCTACAGGAGGCTTTTAAATCAGCAGGTGAAAGTACAAAAGCTTATTATCAAAGCATCATACCAAAAACATCATTTGATGATTTAGTTTCTTCATTTCAAAGTATAAATAAGGAACTATTTAATTTAGATAAAGTAGTTGGTGGAAGAAGTGCTATTAAACAATTAAGTCTGTTATCAGCTATGCCAGACGAAATAAAAATGACACTTACTTTCGATCAGTCTGATACTCTTACTAAAGTTCAGCAGTTAAATAACGAAATAAGTATATATAACGATAAAATCGTTAAAATAAGAGCTGAAGAAGGCTTAAGCACACAACAGAAACAAAAACAAATCGAAGTAGAAGAGAAGAAAATCGAAAAGATAGAATCTCAAATACAGTTAGAAGCAGCAAAGCTTCCTTCTATTAAACAAGAGTTAATAAACAGACAAAATATTTTACAGCAGTATCAAGAGCAAGAAATATCTATTAAATCTCAGCAAAGTCTACAAGCTGCTATAATGAAAGCGGAACAAGAATTATATGACAAATCTGCCGCTGGAGTCGCTAGAAAAATTGATATGCAAAATAAATCAATTAGACTAGAACAGGCTCAATTAAAAGTTCAAGAAGCTATGATCGAACTAGATCTAGATAGACAAAGAGCACTAGTAGAGCAACTAAATGTAAAGTTACAGCTTCTTGGTGTAGAAGCAGATTTAAACTCACAAGCAGCTTTAGGAAATAAAATTACTGCGGAAAGAATAAAAGCTGAAGCTGGAGCAGCCGCAAAGATCACTCCTTCAGAGCGTGGAAAAATAGATGAACAAATCGCCTTAGCTAAAGAAGAAACTCTAAGTTCTCTAAAGTCACAAACAGCTAGTACTGCAGATGACGAATATTTCAATGCTTCTAGAAATCTTAGATTAGCCGAAGTAATTCTAGATAAAACTATTCAAAGAGAAGATGTTAATAGAGCCATAAGAATAGGCGAAAATGCAGTCAATGCTCTGAGAACCCAAAATGCCGCGCTTGAAAAAGGAATCACAAGTGAAAAAACTAAACAAGTAATGTTAGATCAGTTTAACGCTGATAAAGCAAAAGAAATAGCGGATAAGAGACAGGAAATATTAGAGCTAACTTTAAAAAATAATGAAACAGAAAAGAATATATTTAAAACCTTAACAAATCAAAAAAGCGTTATAGAAGACACAATAATTGATATAACTAAACAAGCCGCTGTAGAAAAACGTAAATTAGAGAATGAAAAAATAGCTATGAAAGAAAAGGCTAGATTAGAAGTAGAATATATTCGTTCTCTAAATGAAGAAAAATCAATTACAGAAGGTGCTGTTGCAAATATAGAGGAAGCAGCGAGGCTAGATGCCCAAATCTTAGATCAAAAAATTAAGCAAGTAGATCTAGCGGCTCAATTAAATATGTTCCAAACTATCTTAGGTGGAGGTCTTGAAGATTCTCTATCAAAGCTACAGGAAACTATCGCTTTAGAAATAAAAAGAAGAGATATTGTAGCTGATATAGCTGAGAAGCAAACAAAAATCTCTCAACTAAGATCCGAGATCTCTATAATTAGAGCGGGTGGTCAAGTTAATGAAAAGACTCAGAAGCAGTTCGCAGTAGAGTCAGCCCAAATAGCTTATGAAAACGCTTTAAGAACACAAAAACTAAGAGAAGCATCTATAAATGCAGAGTATGATTTATTAGATGCACAAAACAAAGTAAATGTTGCTAATTTCAAAATGCAAAGTTTGCTAGTTAAATCTTTATGGGAAGTATTCAATCAAGGCAAAGAAATGCCAGCGGATCTAGCAGCGACATTAGCTAATTTAGATCAATCGGCCGAAGCTTTAAATAGACTTGATACTAAAGCCATGAGAGAAAGCGCGATTATAAGTTCTAGAAAGGATGTAGAGTTAGCAGGCTTAGCTTATGAAAAAGCAAGAGCCGAAAGAGATTCCGTAACCGGACTATCTAGAATCGCTAATGATATATTAAATAGACAAGCAACTAGAGAGTCGGAAAGAAGAACTGGATCTAGAGAGCCTACCCTACTGTCTGTAAATAATAAACCCCTATACTCAGAGGAAGATACCAATGCAGCAGCGAAAACAGTAGCTGTAGTTATTGCAGCTAAGCAGGCAGAAGCAATTGAGAAAGTATCTAATATAACAATTGATACATTAACTGATTCTGCAGAAAAAGCAGCTAAAAAAGTTAGTATTATACCAGAAGGTAGTCGTATAACATCAGGTTTTGGTATGCGTAAACATCCAATAACTGGGAAACAAACGCTACACCCTGGTGTAGACATAGCTATGAATCAAGGTACTCCCATTGCTGCCCCTATTTCTGGGCGACTAAGTTTCAACGAACATCCCACCGGAGGCAGACAAGCTTTTATAAAATCTGAAGATGGTAAAATGGTCGTAGGTATGGGTCATTTAAGTAAACAATTTGAGCATTTAAGTGGTAAGATTGTAAAAGCTGGAGATATAATTGCTAAATCCGGAGGCACTCCAGGAACTCCAGGAGCCGGTAAATCTACTGCTGCTCATCTTCACTTATCATTAACTGTTAATGGAGAGAAAGTAGACCCTACCGAACCTTTAAAACTTGCTATGGAAACAAGCATAACTCCAAGCGCAGAAAATAAAGTACCCTCTCAGATAGTACCAACTAAAGAACAGGGTGAAGAAGCTAAAGGAATAGTTCAACAAGCCCAGGGAATAGATGTAGTAGCGCAACCCAAGCCATTAACTAATATAGTGGATACTAGAACCGCTTCACAGCAGTTTATATCTGGATTCTATGAAATATTAGATAGAGCTAGAGCTGATTTCGAGGAATTCTCTGCAGCAGCTCAAGAAAGACTAGGACAGGATTTTGGACCACAAGGAAGAGTTCTTAGTAGTTTAAATACTCTAATGACTTCTTTACCTTCAAAATTTAAAGAAATTAGTTTATCTTTTTCTCAATTTAGTAAAGGTTTAGATATATGGAAACAAGGTTGCTTCGATGTTAAGCAGGCACAAAGCGAAGTTGCCGAAAGCTCTAAAAAACTAGGGGAAACTGCAGCTCAAGAGACAGATAAAGCTACAGCTAGTACGGATAAATTATCTACTGCACAACAAAAGAGTAAAGAAGGTTTCTCTATGATGGCAGAAGGAGCAGCAGCAGCATTTAGTGCTATATCAAGTATTATAGGAATGATTGCTTCTGTTCTCAAAGCTTCATCTGATGCAAAAATAGCTGGTATAGATAAAGAAATAGCAGCAGAGCAGAAAAGAGATGGCAAATCTGCAGCAAGTCTATCGAAGATAGAAGCCATGGAACAGAAAAAAGATGCCATGGCTAAAAAATCCTTTAATATACAAAAGAAGCTAATGATGGCTCAAGCTGTTATGTCAGCAGCGGCTGGTGTAGCAATGGCTTTAGCTAGTGCTCCTGCACCTTTTAACTTTATTTTAGCTGGTATTACGGCTGCCATGGGAGCCGCTCAAATAGCTATTATATCTGGAATGCAGTATGAAAGTAGTTATGCTCCTAAAGCAGTCTCTATGCCTTCTACCGTATCTATAGGCAAGCGCGATAACTCAGTTAATCTAGCTAGTGGTCCAAACGCAAATGCTGGCGCAGAAGTTGGATACTTAAGAGGCGCTCAAGGTACTGGAACTAATGCCGGTAACTATCGTACTATTGGTTCTGCTTATGGTGGTGAACTAATGAGAGGCTATGGCAATAGAGGTTTCGTCGTTGGAGAGAAAGGTCCTGAAGTTATTACTCCAGATACACCAATCTCAGTAACACCAGCAAATGAAAGCAGCCAAGCACAGTCAATCAATGCTAGCTTCAATATTCAAGCCCTTGATGCTTCTGGAGTACAAGATATTCTAGTAAGCCAGAAAGGAAACATTATTAAAATGCTACGCGAAGCATCTAATGCTAGTGGCAAGTCGTTTATGGAAGACGTTAATGTTGACGTCTATACTAGGCCGTCAGTAGGGAAACTATAATGCCAACTTTTACAACCTTCTCGGACCTACTACCAGATCCGATTAATAAAATAAATAATGCAGGAGCTGCTGATGCAGCAGGTAGTGCTGGACCGGGATTCGCTAAAATAAAGTTTACCTCGGACAATACTACTCAAGTATCTCGAACAATAAGTGGGAGGGGCGTAACTGCCTCTCCCAGTTATCATAGCTGGTCTTTCGATATTGCATATAATCCTATGACTAGAGAAGAATTCGATCCCGTAGGTGCATTTTTAGAGATGCGTAGAGGAAGATTAAATCCTTTCTACGTTATTCTTCCACAGCATGCAAGACCAAAAGATACTACTTTTGCTACTTATGCTGCTGCAAATATCAATGGTATAACAGCGGCTGCAGCAACTTCAGCAGGTTCTCCTACTCTTATGCTCAACGGATTCAGCGGAATATCAGGAAGTCCTCGTCCAGGAGACTTCTTTACAATTACTGATGCATCAGACGTGAACCATAAGAAAGCTTATAAAGTACTAAGAGTAGAAGATAATGGTACATATCAGGTAGGTACTACACAGCCTGCGCTCAATACTCAAAGAAGAGTTTGGACCCAGCCTCCAATGTCAAGAGCAGTAGCTAGTGGTGCTATAATTAATTTTATAAATCCACAATTCAGAGTGATTCAAAAAGGAGATACGATGGAATATGATCTAGACACAGACAATCTATATCAGTTCTCTCTATCATTGGAAGAAATCCTACCATGAGTATTACAGAAAGACCAGTTGATTCAGCATTAAAGACTATGCTTGTTAATAATGAGCCTTTTCAGTATGCTCATTTAATAAAATTTGAAAGACCTTCTAGACCCGATTCACTGTCGGGTTTAGTATCTACTGCGAAGCAAAGATATACCTATCTCACAGATGCCAGTATTAATGTAAGCTTTGATGATGGTAGTAAAGATTTAAGTGGTACTTCAAACGGAACCCAAATCTATTTAGCAAACAAAGTTCTTAGTGTAGGAGCTATTCAAGAGCAGACCAAAGCCACGACCTCTAATACTTCTCTGGTACTTGATGGAAATGGTCTAGGGGCAGATATAACTGCTAATGCTACTATAGCTTTAGTATCTCCGGGTATTTGGGATATAGCGTTCTCTGCACCAACATCATTAGATGATCTATTGGCGGAGGGTTTTAGAGAAGGCGATAAAATAACTCTATATAATGGAGTAAACTTTGGTATAGACGGTAATGGAATACCCGTAAATATTAACAGCTTTAGAGCCAATAATACTTTACGAGTAACTAGAATTGATACTGATCTTATTACTTCCGTAGGTAGTATATCTACTAGATTAAAACTGGCTTCAGAAGAAATCATTAGTATATTACTAAACAAAAACGCTGCAGACTACTCCTCCTTCATTAATAGAGAGGTGTTTATTTATAGAGGACACTTCCAGAACGGTATACTTGTGGGTAATCCTATATGTATATTTAAAGGAATCATTAATGGTGTCAGCTTCGAAGACTCCGATACATCTATCAGAGTAACTTGGGGGCTATCTAGTCATTGGTCAGACTTCTCTCAAGTAAAAGGAAGAGTTACCTCCGACTCAGCCCATAGAGCATTAGACGCAAACGGAATGCCTCAGGTATCTTCCGCACTAAAGCCTATTTATGCTTATGATAAGGGTTTCATTCATGGAGAAACTTCGATAAACATACTCGCAAAGTATTCTGTGCAAGTAGAAAAACAAGAGATAAAGGTTAAGAAAGGATTTCTAGGTTTATTTCCAAAAGTCAAAGTAAAGAAGTCTCTAGTAAATGAAGACAGGTTTACAGATCTAGATTTGCAGATTCAAGCAAAATCTATTCCGATTATTTATGGAGTAAGGAAAACGGATGCCATACCTGTATTTGCCGATACTCTCAAGAATAATAGTGCGGAAGTATATGTTGCATTTGTATTATGTGAAGGAGAGATCGGAGGATTATATGACGTTTATGTAGAAGGCAATAGCCTTATATGTAATGATGCAGCTGATTTCGATGCAAGAGCAACCCAAAACTCCGATAAAACCGTAGAAGTAATTTGTAGAGGAAGATCAGATAGAGGAGATGTTCTCGGTGGAGTAGCTAGTGTAGCAGGTACTTCATATAGCTATTTTACTCCAGAAGGAGAAGAAGTATCTGTATCTAATCCAGATACAGGTAATTATCCAGGCGCTTGGCGATCGAGTGACTACATACCTCCAGCTTATGCTCCTACATATAATAATTATGGTATAATTGATGGAGAAAGTATAGCTCTTACTACTCCTTCTAATATGACTTTAGATGTATTTACAGGAAAGTCGGGGCAGAAAGCTTCGGCTCTTTTATCAAAAATAGCATACGATAAAAACTTCAAAATTCAAGAATCATATTGGACAGGTAGTGATACTTATGAGTACTGGGGACCAAACCACAGATTAATAGACACTGCTTATATTGTAGGTAAGTTTATAATTTCAGAAGGTGATACTACAATCCCTGAACTGAGCTTTATTGTAAGAGGTAAGGTAATTGAATGCTATAATTATGATTATAGCTACTTGCACGATGAGAAAGCAAGTTCCGAATCACACACAAATTTTTCCTTAGGTGATACTGTTACTTTATGGAGAAGCGATACTAACACTCAAATAAATACTACTGACTCATTACAGATTATTGATAAGTGGACGTTCGTAAATCCGGACGGAACAACGAATGTAAGGTTTAGACTTAGCTCACCTCCAGCACTTGGATATGATGATAGTGGTAAACCAAGTATAAAAAAGTTTTACATGAAGAGCGTATCGAACGCAACATGGACTATGGTTACATATAACTATAATATATTTGGTGCTGAGTATGCGGATTCTACTAATAGAAAGTTTGTTCAAGAACGTATAGCAGCAGAGATAACTTCTACCACAAACTCTTCGGGTTTGCTAGTTATAACGTTTGCATCTAATGCTAATATGACGACCAACGGTGACACTAAGAACTCCTCTGCATTATTTAGTGTAGTAGAAGTTAACGATGAAGATCCAACAATACTCGATAGACTAAATAATACACAAACTTTTACTACAGCAATAGTATCAGGCCCTACTACGCCAACCACTGTAGTAACGGACTTACCTTATACACCGTATGTTCCAGAAATTAATGATATAGTTGCTTCTTCTCCTACACCCGTGTATCTCGCATCTAATAATACTGTGAGATTACCCAATACTGCTAGTTCAGTAAATGATTTCTATAAAGGCTACTTATTAGAAATAACTAGATATAACTCTATAACAGGGAAAAGTTTAGTACAAGTAGGGGAGATATTAGGTTACAGTGGAAGTAATAGAGTAGCTACTATTGACGGTATATGGGATTTTATCCCAACAACCACAGATACTGTAAGAATATATCCTAAGTATGTAGACGGAAGAGTAAGCATTAACCCTGCTATACAGACATTAGACTACATAACTTCGCCAAGTTACGGTAAGGGTCTAGATCCATATGTAGATCTAAATCTCCCTTCCTGGCTGGAAACAGCGAGAAAGTGCGATACTAGATCGGATGTAACTGTATTGTTTTCGCTAGGAGCACCAGTAATAGGTGACGTATATAGATATACCAACTCTGCTGGTAAAATAATTTGGCAGGGTACTGTATCCCTAGTACTAGGTAATTATATTACTTTCACTGATGTAATCGGTAAACTAACTAATAAATGGAATTCATGGAAGACCTTTTACAAAGATGAAATAGTATATAATGTAGAAGGTAATCTATATAAAGTAACTGCAGACCCTAGTACAGTAATTAGTACAGAACCTACTGCACTTGTTACTCCTAGTGGCATAGTTACTTTAACATCTTTAACTCTCTCTAAAGCTAGTGGAATAGGATCTGCTACGATCGGAGTAGATCTTTCTTCTGGAAATCCGATACAAGGTATTAAAAATGGTCAGAAGATTTCTGGATATTCTATTTATGACTGTGACGATATTAACTACTGGAAAGTGTCTGGATGGGATGAACATGCCCAAAGATACGCTACTAAGAATCAATGTAATATAACGATTGATACTTCTGCTCCACTATTTGATAACGTAAATGGTATGTTAGAGCATTTCAACGGAATACTTAGATATACCGCAGGAAAATACTATCTAGATATTGAAGAACCTGAATACTTTATACCAGAAAGCGATGTAAGAACGATTACAGTAGATGATATTATAGGCAAAATTCAACTTAGTGACGAAGGTACTAGATCAGCATTTAACTCACTAACAGCTTCTTTTGCTGATCCTGCGAATAAATTCGAGCCTAGAAATATAAGTTTCTTTAATTCGGATTATCTCAAAGCAGATAGAAACGTATCTAAGAAAGGCAATCTCTCAGTTCCTGGAATAACCAATTACTACAATACCAGAACTTTGGCGGATAGCTTTTTAAACAAGTCTAGGTTTGGACTTACTATTAATATGACTGTTAGACCTTCTGGATTTTTACTTCTAGCTGGTACAGTAATTCAAGTAGTGTATCCTAGATACGACTGGGTATCTCCCGGCAAGAAGTTTAGAATAGAATCTATCAACTATCAGCCAGACGGATTAGTAGATGTAGTAGCAAAAGAGTATGACAATAGTTTCTATGTCGGTACAAATATAAGAAGGGTACCAGGCACAGGACCAACCACAGTACCAACTACATCAGTTCCAGGAAATCCCACTAATTTAATTGTTACTAGTGCAGATACTGAAGATGAGCTAGAAAATGGAGTAGAGTTATTTTGGAATAATAATCCTGTAGTCAATGAATCTATAAATGCTTCTACAGAAATATATGGTTCTTTATGTCCCAATTTATTTGTTACTGTAACAAGTATAAGTTCAAATACTATGAATACCTCCGTTGCACATGATTTAGTTCCTGGGATGCCAGTTTATCCAGTGGATAATTATAGTACTCAAATAAACTCAGAAAATGTTTATTATGTACTAGAAGCTCCTAGCACTACTAGCTTTACTTTAACTAGTACAAAGAATGGTACGACTGCAATTACTTTAAGTGATAGTATTTCATTAAATTTAAGAATAAGAACCGCAACACTATTAGGTGCTGTTCCAACTCCAGTAAGATCCTTTGTTGATAACGTTGCTAATGACGGTACAGGAAGGGTTGAAAAATACTACTGGGTAAGACATAGGATAAATAGAGCATGACAGCATACTTTTCAGAATTTTACCCTGCGGAAACAGCAAATGGAGCCAAAGGTTCCGCTGCCTTTGCTGGAACTACAAACATAGCTATATTACAGCTATATAAAAGATCGGCTACAACTTTAACTAATTCCGATAAGCCTAATGGATCAGTAACTTATACATTCGCCACTGCTACTTCCAACCTATCAAATATCACAAATGGTTGGACTAGTACTGTGCCTTCAGGCTCCGATCCACTTTATGTGGTCGGAGCTACTGCGGCAAGCAGTAGTACTTCTGATACTATTGCTCCAAATGAGTGGTCAACACCAGTTATTGCACCTCAGAACGGAGCCGCAGGATTAAACACAGCCACAGTATTTTTATTTAAGAGAGGAAACACTAGTACACCTCCGGCTTTGCCAACCCAGTCAGCTACCTATACTTTTGCTACAGGAATAGCTCTCGGGTCGTCTAGTCCACCAGATAATACGGTATCACCATACTTAGATGGCTGGAGTCAAACGGCTCCAGATAGTGCAGGCAATAGATATCTATTCATTACTACTGCGGCTGCTATAAGCACAGGCGCTACAAGCACTATTTTGCCGACTCAGTGGGCAGAAGTAAAAATACTAGCACAAGACGGAGCTACAGGATATACAGGATATCTAACTAATGAGTCTCATACTCTGCCAGCTAATTCCGATGGAACGATTACAAGTTACTCTGGAGCTACAGGCGAATTTAGAATATTCTTACAAGGCACAGGGGATATATCAAACTTTTTCACGTTATCCACTGTATCTAACCCACAGACATTATCAATAGATTATACTGGAAATACCTATACAGTTGATAGTGGGTTTGATGCTCTAGAAGATATCGGTACAGTTACAATAAGAGCTACAGGATCAGGCGCTTATTCGGGAGTAAATCTTGATAAAGTATTTAGCTTAACTAAATCTAAGTCAGGTACTGATGGGAGTTCTCCTAAGATAATTGTTGTAACTTCCGATAGACAATTAATATCTTACAATACTGCGAATAGTTTAAGTCCCAGTGTACAAACTACGGTACTTTCTGTATTTAAACAAAATACAACTGGTACAGTTAATTGGACTATACAAGACATAGCAGGAAATATACTAAATCCTAGTACATACTTATCGGCTACTACGGGAGACAGTGTTAGCATTACTGCGGATAATTTCGATTCAGCAATATCAGTAAATGTAACCGAAGGAATAGTTATAACGGCTACTGTTACTGATGGAACTGTTATTACAGATAGAATTACTTTAATGAAAGTTAAAGAGGGTCCCCAAGGTGCTCAAGGTGGTCAAGGTAATCTTGGTCCTCAAGGTAATCTAGGACCTCAGGGTAGTCTCGGACCTCAGGGTTCAGTTGGTGCTCAAGGTGCAATGGGTGCTCAAGGTGCTCAAGGTGCTCAAGGTGCTCAAGGATTTCAGGGTGTACAAGGTAATCCTGGAGAATTAGGTCCTCAAGGCCCTCAAGGTGCAGTAGGATTCCAAGGTGTACAAGGTAATCCTGGAGAATTAGGTCCTCAAGGCCCTCAAGGTGCAACAGGAGCACAAGGTGTTCAAGGTAATATAGGGGATGTAGGTCCGCAAGGTGCTCAAGGTGCAACAGGAGCACAAGGTGTTCAAGGTAATATAGGGGATGTAGGTCCGCAAGGTGCTACAGGTCCTCAAGGTGCTCAAGGTCTTCAAGGTGCTCAAGGTAATATAGGTGATGTAGGTCCGCAAGGTGTACAAGGTGCTCAAGGGTTTCAAGGCTCTCAAGGTAATCCCGGAGAAATAGGTCCACAAGGTAACGCAGGTCCACAAGGTCCACAAGGTGTTGTGGGTGCACAAGGTAATCCAGGTAACGTAGGTCCACAAGGTGCTCAAGGTGCTCAAGGAGTCACAGGCTCCCAAGGCAATCCAGGAGACGTTGGACCTCAAGGTGCTCAAGGTGCTTTAGGGCCTCAAGGTATACAGGGTAATCCTGGAGGTGCAGGACCTCAAGGTGCAGTAGGTCCTCAAGGTAATACAGGTCCTCAAGGTGTAACAGGTCCTCAAGGAGGTGTAGGTCAGCAAGGTGCAATCGGAGATACTGGTGAAACAATATTTCCATACTATAGTAATGCACCTAGAACATATTTAGATTCTATCGCATCTAACCAAGCAGGATGGTCTTCAGGATCTCTTTACAGTAGAGGAGACCTAAGTTTTTATGCTGGATTTAATTGGGTATGGAAAGGATTAGATAACGTAAATACAGGAGCCCCAGGGACAGATGTAAACTGGGTTAAAATACAAAATTATAATTTACTTACACCAAAAGGTAAACAAACTGTAAGTGGTACCTTTTCAACTGTTGGAGGAGTGTATTTATGGTACTCTATACCTACTTCAGTTCCTGGCGGTGTAACTAATATATTTTGGCAAAATTACGCACAAGAAGCATTCTCAGCCGATATTAAAGCAGCTTCCTTTGCTAATTATTCAGCATTTTTAACTGTAGGAGCACAAGGTCCCGTAGGTGAGCAAGGTGCACAAGGACCTCAAGGCTTACAAGGTAATGTTGGTCCAACGGGTCCTCAAGGTGATGCAGGTCCTCAAGGTGCTGCAGGTCCTCAAGGTGCTCAAGGTAACGCCGGTGCTCAGGGTAACGCAGGTCCACAAGGTGCTCAAGGTTTAACAGGTGCCCAAGGTAACGTAGGTGCTCAAGGTAATCTAGGGGCTCAAGGTGCTGTAGGTCCGCAAGGCGGCCAAGGCGATTTAGGACCACAAGGTAATCCAGGAGCTACAGGTCCACAAGGTCCTCAAGGTTTAACAGGTGCTCAAGGTAATGTGGGACCTCAAGGTAATCTAGGTGCTCAAGGTGCTCAAGGCTTAACAGGAGCCCAAGGTAATCTAGGCGCTCAAGGTAATCCAGGTGATACAGGCCCCCAAGGCCCTCAAGGTCTAGTTGGTGCTCAAGGCAATGTAGGGCCTCAGGGTAATTTAGGAGCCCAAGGTGCCGTAGGCCCTCAGGGCGGTCAAGGTAATCTAGGACCTCAGGGCAACCCAGGAGGTACAGGTCCACAAGGTCCTCAAGGCCCAACAGGAGCACAAGGTAACCTAGGGCCACAAGGTAATGTAGGGCCACAAGGTGTTACAGGACCTCAAGGTGCTCAAGGTGATGTAGGTGCTCAAGGTAATGCAGGTCCTCAAGGACCCCAAGGGCTACAGGGTGCGCAAGGTAACGCAGGTGCTCAAGGTAATGCAGGCCCACAAGGTCCTCAAGGTCTTCAAGGCGCTCAAGGTAATGCAGGCGCTCAAGGTAACCAAGGACCACAAGGAGCTATAGGCGCTGCTGGAGCAACGGTTGCATTCGATGTTGATGCCTTTGTTGACAGCGATGCCGGTAAGACAACATTATTACAGGCTGTAAAAGGCAGTGCCGTTGCTGTAAATGATATTTACTGGCATATACAATCTGATCAGATGTGGAGATATTCTGGTGCATCATGGGATAAACTACCTACTCTATCAAATGGTACAGGAGGCAGTAGTATAAATCTCAATGGGGGTTCTAATCGAATAGAGGTCAGAGACGCCGCAGGTGTAATAAGAGTAAAAATAGGTAATTTAGCTTAAAGGAAAACAAAAATGTTTATTATGATTGACAATTTCTATAGAAATCCTATAGAAACTAGAGAATTCGCTCTAACTTGTGATTTTAACGTAAAAGGTAATTACCCCGGTGCAAGGACAGCTCCTTGCACCGGAGAGTATGTCACTAGTATTATTAAAGAGTTTGAAAATATTCTCAATAGAAAAATTACTTATTGGCCTAACCAGTATAATACATCTTTTCAGGTAACTACATCTTCAGATACTACTTGGATTCATCACGATGGTACTACTGAATGGGCTGCTGTAATATACCTGACTCCAGATGCTCCAATAGATAGCGGTACTGGTATATATAGACATAAATCTACAGGTATATTTATGCATGATCCCAAAAACGAAATCGACTTTAATGAAACTCCTACTAACGAAAGTGATTGGGAGATTATAGCATCAGCGGGAAATATTTTTAATAGATTAGTACTATATAAAGGTAGTTACTACCATAGAAGTATTGTCCCTGGTTTTGGATCCTGTAAGGAGGATGGAAGGCTTTTTCAAACCTTCTTCTTTAGTACATGAAACTATTAGTTACACTATTAACTTCCAATGATATTAATAGACTATCTAGACTTGTAGATAGCTTTTTAACACAAAATCCTACTAACTATTTTTCGCAGGTAACAGGAGTCATAGTAGTTAATACTACTAATGACTTCTATTATCAGGAAGTACTAAGTAAGAAATTCCCTTTGCCAGTAGTTAGGACAGAAAGTAATGGAAGGCCCGGAAAAGGTAAAAACTCCTGTCTAGAGATATTTCTTGATTCAGACTTCGATTTTGTTAGTCAGATAGATGGTGATGATATATTATATCCTACATATTTACAATCTCTAGCTGAACATATATCTAGGTTTCCTTGTATTGATATACTAGGTATAATTCCTATGGATGTAATAAGTGATGATAAGAATATATTAGGACATAGAATAGAATTCACAGATGAAGTAGTAGGAGGGGTGTGGGGTATAAGTCTTATTCACCCTTCCTCCAATAACCCAGGACCTGGTAGATCTTATATGTGGGACAACCCGTTACCTCAGTCTGCCGATTTCATTATTCTACAGAGCAGAAAGTCGGCGGAAATAAAAATGAATGAAGCTATGGGTGTAGGCGAAGATCATCTATACTCATTGCAACTATTATCAGAACATCAGAAAGGTAATCTTTGTTATTTTCATACTATGTCTAGTGATATGTTCATAATAGATAGGACTACTGCTGACTCGGTTCAGAAAATATATCCGCAGCACGAACACGTAGGTGAGTTAAAAAAACTAGCTTTAAACTATGTAGCTGAACATAGAAGTAGTATGTGGGAGCTTCCTATAATCTATAAGGAATTACTTCTATCAAGTGCTGAGAAGGAATACTGGTTAAAGAAATTCTGTTCTAATTATAATCATATATGGAATACAGTATAAGGAGATTTAAATGGCGTATGGTTTAGAAGCCTGGGATGCTAATAATATAAAGACTATTAGCTTAACTACTAAAATAGCTAAATTTTTTGGTACCGCGAATATTGGAAATAGCTATACAGGTACAGCTGTTTCTGGTACGATTACTGACTCTAGATTTACTCAATATAGTGGGCATACTCCTTTTGCTATGCCTATTTTTGGAGGAATCGACCTAGACGGTAATACAGTAGTACTTAGTTTTAGTGGCAATACTTTAACTTGGTCTTTTCCAAACGGAGCCCAATCGCCGGGTGCAAGTACTAGACCTAATACTACCATAACATATGGGATATTTTAATTATGAGCTATGGAATGGAAATATATGCCTCGGATGGCACTTTACAGGCAAACTCCGAAATGCTATGCTGGTTTTGTAGAAAAACTGGAACAGGTACTACATTAGTAAAAGGGTTAGGATTAGGAAATACGACTCCTTCTAGAATAGAAGTGGACACTACAGGAATGACTAACCCCGTAGTTGCTATACGAATGAATGGATATACTGTTGCTCGAGCCGGCGGTTATGGTATATTTACAAGTGATGCTCCAGTAGGAACTTCTTATACTTACTATATATTTGATTATTCTGCTTCATTGCCTGCATCTACCGGTTATGGCTTAGAGATATTTAATGCAGCTGGACAGCGTACTTTTAATAGCAGTTATTTTCCTATGCAGGTTTTAAATATGCTAACTGGTAGTAGCAATACTAATATTACAGAAACAGCTACACACACAGGAAAAGTACTAGCGATAGCTAGCTCAGTTATGGGAGGATATAGAACAGCCGGAGAATTATATTGTTATGACTCAGGAGGCCCGGTTATAGATGAAGGCGGGGCGGGAGGCTTCTGTTATGACTTACGCTATCAGAACGACGCTAAGTTATATGGCGGCGCTCTCAGCAATTCCTCTCAAACAGTAACCACAGCAAATGTTAGCTTTGATGATGTACAAGTGTCAGCGGGAGATTCTAATTCGTATTACATCCCACCTAATTGGGATAGACCAACTAAAATATTAGTAATCGACGTTACAAATATACCAATAGGAACTACTTTCTATTAAAAAATAAGCCCCGCTAGATTGCTCTAGCGGGGCTATTCTTTTACTTAATCGGGCAAGCGCCTGTAGCGCAATCATCCTGAGTAAGTTCATCAAAACTCTCGGTATCGTTTAAGTCTACCTTAAGCAATGTAGATACATACTTATCGTATGTTTCCTTAGTCACAACTTCCTGTGGAAGATATAGATAACCAAGGTCTTTAGCTGTCTTTGTAGGATCGTTTCTATATAAGAAGCTAACTCCTACATAGCTATCCCAATTCGCAAGAAGCCATTCGATAATATCATAGACTTCAGACGGATCATAGCTAATTGTTACCGATGTGTTCTGCTGAGTCCAGCTTGTCTGCAAGAGCTTATAACGCTCAAGCTGTGCGATAGCCGACTCAATGTTCACATCCATTCCATCGACACGATCAAAAGGAACATCCTCATATGCCACTGGGAATGTTACTAGAACACCGTCGGGATCTGTAGGATGATTTACAACCGTATACTTAGCTGCACGAAGCTTCTCAATAATAGGATCGTGCTTACTAAATGTAACATTGTTGAAAATGTACTTACCTAGTGGCTTGTGTACACCTTCTGTAGTATCCATGATCTTGCTAAGAGTACCACTTGGCTTGACACAGGTAACGTTCTTTGGATATGGAAGGTCTAGTTCCTCAGCCATTGAAACAGCACTTGCATTAGCAGTACGTGCTAGATATGAATAGTCATAAGACGTCATATCGGGACGCTTCACGATTCCAGTGAGACCTACTCCACAAAGACGTAGGAAGTAGTTATTTAGATGCCAAGCTTCTTGTAGAATACCATCACGAAGATTGACACAAGTCTGACGGTAATTCGCACGAGCCGCAAGTCTTACAGCATAGTGTAGACCAGCATTGTCGCCGTGGAACTTACCAATATCAACTTCGGTCAAGTTACAGAAGCTCTTGTTTCCTAGTAGAATCTCTACGCAAGGATTGCATCCCTTGAACCAAGGAGCACGACGACGGGCTTCAACAGCATTGATAAACCCTGGCTCTGAGCCACCCGCTTCTTCCATAAGCTGGAAGATATGCGCTAGTTCATCGAAAGTAGGCTTGTCATTAAAGACTAGGCTGTTGTTTGACTGTGTGCGATGCTCACGATCATAGAGCCAGAAGTCCTTCTTCGCAACAGCAAACTCTTCCCACTCTGGCTGACCGTACTCAAACAGAGCGATCTCTGCCGAACGACGTGAAGAAAGAATTGTTCCTAGCCAGTTTACAATGTCTAGAATATCCATACGTGTAAGAAGCGCATCCGCACGACCACTTAGAATCTTAGCTATTGCGGTATATGCCTTAGCAATAGCGCGATCTCCACTACTGATCCATCCGTACCCCTTAAGACGCTCACCGGCTGGTCGGAGTTCTGAAAAATCGAGGACAAGTGTTCTGGCGGGATATTTCCCAGCCATAAGCTTACCAACAGACTTTGCCCATGCTTCTGCACTGTCACCGACTTTAATCGTCCAAGTCTTTGTATCTTCATCCCAGAATTCTTCATTATATTCCTTTCCACCCTTATCTGTGCGGATGCTACGGACTACTTCGATATTTCTGATTGGCTTAGAGAAACCATTGAGAGTTCCAACTACTGGCTTGAAGCCTACGCCACAGCCCTGAAGTAGAAGCCATAGACAGTCTACTACGTCATAGACTGTTTCGACTTCGGTAAAGCTACAGTTAAACTGGCTCGCTTCTCTCAGCTTCGCAACATTTGTTCCGCCTAGCCATAGAGTTCTACCAGAAACTGAAATCTTACGTTCGAGCATCAAACGCTCTAGATCATAAAGTTCAGCGTACTCTAGATCTGTCAACTCTCTCCCACCCGCAGCGCGGCTCCATAGCCACTCTTGGTGGTCAATTACACGACCAACAGTTTCTGCCCAAGTTTCAAACTCGGTACCAGCATCGTTCTTAGGACGATTGTATGTTCTTCGTGTAATAATTTCTGCTCTTGTACTTACCATAATTCTCCTTTACGCTTCTAGTATTAGCTGTCTGCCAATATCTTGAAGATTAACGTGGCCTATAGCTTCTTTGCAAAAGCTAACTAGGTCCATTAGTTCATAATTTATTAGTATCTGATCACGATTCTCATTGACTGCTTGGATAAACTTTTGTTTGCCGGGCAGTGGGCAAGCATCGTAAATGTCCATAGCACTACCATATTGCTCGATGAGAGCAGCGGCACGCTTAGGACCAACACCTGGGATGCCGGGAATGTTATCGCCGGAATCGCCTGTTAGCACTTTGTATGAGATATACTGTTCGGGCGTTACCGGATAATCCCACGTATCAAGCGTATGCTCTTTTCTAGTAACATAAGAAAAGCGAGACACATACTCATTAACAAGAAGATCCCAGTCACGATCAGAGCTGATAAGCCAAGCTTGATTAAAGCCAAACCACTGTAGCCTAGAGCAGATATACGCTGCAATATCATCAGCCTCGACACCCTTATACCTTAATACTTTAATTGTTCTTTGCTTGTCAAGAGCTTCAAGTGTACGTTCGTACTCATCGAAGAACTTGCGAGCTTGTTCTTTTTCTTCCGGAGTCTGCTTCTCTACTAGTTCCTTACGGTTAGCTTTGTACTCCGGATAAATTGCTTTACGCCATGTAGATCCACCCCAGTCAGCAGCGGCAACGATAGTGCCTGCGTTGTATGACTTAGCTAGGGAGAAAACTGTGTTAACGAATTCGTCTGCAAAGTTAATATGACCAGAATGCTTCCAGCGAAACGCTAGATTCATACAGTCTACGATCATCAAATTTTCTGGCTTGGCGTCTGAGGTAAATGTAGCCATTCAATTTTTTCCTTATCTATCCATTCTTCTAATAACATAATATAACAGTTTAGCCATGGAATGTCAATATACTTTTCAACATTAACTGGCTTTATGCTGGTCGCAACAAAAAATTTAGACCTGTTATACTTAAATATAAGAAGTGGCTTCATTGTACCACTTTGTTTCTGTAGCTTAGTCCACCACTGAACAAAGTCGTTTGTTTTGTTAGTTAATATTTTATCATTGAAAGGAGATTCCGCATAGTTCTTTACTTCTATGCAGAACACATTCTTAAACTTAGGAATGTGTAAGTCTCCTTTAATGATACCGTTGCCCGATCCCGGAGTCCGCTCAAAAGTATAAGGAGTTCTAGCATCTAGAAACTCCTTAACTTTATTCTCTCCTAGTGCTCCCTTAGCTCTAGGATTAACCACGATCAATCCAGCTAACGCCATCCTTTTTCTTGATGGTTAGTTTATCCACCAAGGGATGCGTCCAAGAGTGGGACACGAGAAACGTGTTAAGACCTTCCTCTCGTAGCAGAACTTCAACCAATCGCTCTCTTCCGTAGTCGTCCAGAACTGAGATGACCTCATCCAAGAAGAGGACGTTGATTGTGTTCTTGGATATTCCGGACATGAGCTTCCGTATAGCGAGGAGGGTAGATATATTGATCCTGGCCATTTCTCCGCTTGAAGGGGAATTGATACTAATCTCTTTGCCTTCATCTGTGACAACAACATTAAGCTTATCACTTGATATGCTGAACTCAATAGTAAATCGCCCATCGGATAGCTCCGCAAGATATTCATTTGTAAAAACCTCTAAGTCTTTCACTAGATTTTCTAGTTTATAAGCAATAAGACCATTAGTACTGAAAGCTTTCTTTAGTACTTCTAGATTCTTATACTTATCCATAATAGATTTTAGCTGTTCTCTAGCTTCTACTAGCTGAGTAGCGAACTCTTCATTCTGCTCTAGATAAATGTCGATCTTGCTGTTATGCTTCATTGCCGCATTATTCTCGGCAGTTAACCTAGAGATCTCGGCATTAAGCTTAGCAATCTTATTATGAATCTGAGTAAGCTCATCTTCTAGATCACTAGCATCTAGAAAGTCATTCCCAAGATTTAGATCGAGCTGGCTTTCTAGCTTCTCATACTCAGCAATCTTAGATTTGATACTAGCAATTAGAGTGTTCTCTTTTTTAACGGATTCAATCGCAGCCTGTAGAACTTCTATACGTCCTGCACACTGAGAAGAAGTAGCTGTATTTTCAGAGACTAGATCTTCATAAAAATGCTTGTCTATGTCTTGTAAACAAGTAGGACACTTATCTTCAAGACCTTTCAGCTTCTTCAGTACGGTATCCGCGCTAGATTTACTACTCTGTAATGTACCCATTTCCTGCTGGTAGTCATCATAAGACTTCTCAGTAAGATCATGTGACTTCAGATCTTCAATATCAACAGCACTTAGTTTCTTACTAATTGTATTGTTTCGTAGTATCTTAGCATTTATCTGCTCGATGTTAGAAATTTTTGAAGAAAGATCTCCAATTTCAGACGAAAAATCAGGCCGATCTGGAATATCTAGAAGCGGCTTTGTTTCCAAATTTAACGCAGAGTTAGCTTCCATCCACTTATTGATCGTGGATATTTTACCTTCTAACGTACTCGTTTCCGTTCCTAACGTCTTCGCTGCCTCTTTAAAAAGCTCAAACAAACGCGTATACTCACTGAGATCAAATAGATCGATCAGAAATTTTTTCCGAGCAGTATCTGTAGCCGTGAGAAATGCGAGAGAAGAATTTGTCGACTGATATACCAATTGTTGAAAGGTCTTAAAGTCGATTCCAATAAGTTCTTCTATTTGCTTAAAAGTATTTGTAGCCGTGTGACTACTAATATCTTCATCATTTTTGTAGAGCTTGATTTTGATACCCGAACTACGTTCGGTAGATACTACGTAGGTATCACCATCTACTAGGAATTTAAACTTGATAGAATAGCTACCGTCTAAAAGCCTGTTAGGAATATCGGCTTTCTTCACTCCCTTTGAGTTTTTATTGTATAAAGCTTCTTCCATGATTAGTGGAATAGAAGATTTACCATACCCATTAGGAGCAATGATCTGGGTCAAAGGCTCAGAAGAAAGATCAATTGTATTGTTCTTTCCAAAGCTAAAGCACTTGTCCCACTCAATTGATTGAAGTACTACTGTACTCATTAAATACCTCCATAATACTTTCTATCTCTTGTTCGGGCAACTCTTGAATATACCTGAGATACTCTGCTAGCTCGTCCGAAATACTCATCTTCTTGTCTAGAACTAGTGCTGTATCGCTGCTACGCTTTACTAGCTTCTTGTCTAGCAGATCAGAGTTCTCAATCTTACTAAGATCTTTTATATTGCCTTCCAGCTCATAGATTGTATGATGGAAGTCAGTAGGAATCATTTCAGAGGGATCAGATACAGTCTTTCTTAATAGCTGTGGCAAATCAAAGGATTTCCACTTCCATGACCAGTCCTTATCAATTAAGATATAACCAGTATCTACTTCGCTTCTGTGAAACGAGGTAGTCATTGGACTGCCGGGATAAACGATGTTTCTCTGAGTATTAGAGTGTGAGTGCAAATCTCCTGCAAAAACTACAGGGAACTTATCCAACCACTCTAGCGGAATTTCAGGTTTGACGTGAGGAGGAATCTCTCCTCTGACGTGTGTAAAGACTGGCTTGGCTTCTAATTCGTCCCATATATCCTTCTTTTTAACGAATTCATAAGGTACAACATAAAAGCCTTTCTCGTCTTCATGTATGTAGTCTACAACTATTTGCACTAAAGGGTTGAGTCTTTCTGAAACTCCTTTAAGTTCCGTGAAGAAGCTCTTTCCTTTCTTAGTAGCCTCGTGGTTTCCCGTTGAGATAATTGTAGGTACTTTTCTCTGAGATATAAATTCGAAGTATAAAGTTAATTCATCTAGGGTTGGCATCCGATCAAAGATGTCACCTGGAATAACAATCATACTTGTTTCTTTCTCTACCTCAGATACTTGATCGAAGAACATTTTATATCGGTTGATAGCCCACTCTTTGGGTACGTTCTTTTGACCAAGTTTAATATGTATATCTGCTAATAGTAATAACATAACTCTCCGAATAAGAAGCCCAGGACACTTAAATAGCATCCTGGGCTTGTTTGTCTTACGTGATTTCTAGTTCTTCTTCAACTGTTTCGTCGATTGTTTCTTCGTCACCCTTTAGAATCTTTTCTAGTAGCTCTTTTTGTTGAGCTGGGGTAGCACGAGGAAGAAGCTCTTCGATGCTCTTAGACGAAGCGATTGCTTCCTTTTCCGCATCGGTTAGAGGGCCTTTTGAGTTTAGGCACTTAACAGTTTGAAGTGTGTACTCTACGTTGATAGGTAGAGGACCAGTCTTTTTCTTCTGGAACTTTAGAACCCAACCACTTTCGGGGTCGGTAGGATCACCAAGATCAGCTACGTTCGCCATGATCTGGTCGAATAGCTTCTTCTTGAAGTTAAAGACCATTGGGCGATTCTGGCTGTCTAGGCACATCATAGAGTAAGACCAGCTGCACTTTAGATCGGGGAAGAATTCCTTTACCCAATCCTTTTCTGCCTTATCGAATGACTCGCTTTCACGATTGAACTCAAGACACTCGAAAGGAAGGTTCTTATCGTTGGTTCCCTTGATCCAGTAAACGTAGCGTGGCAAGATGTTACCAAAGAGACGAACTGAATTGTCTCCATCTACGATCTTGTACGAATCTACTTTATCTTTCTTTGCTGAACCCTTAACTGAACCAAAGCTTAAACCTGCCATTTTATTTCTCCTTGTAGTCTTCATACAGAAAGTGTATATCATTACCTTCTATACGAAGTAGTCTGTTTTTGTTTATAGCGTCTTTCCCAACGGGACTATGGGATAAGTCTAATGTTAATTTTCCATGTATTCTATACTCAGCTAAGTTTCTGTAACTTGCTAAGCCTATGTAGTCTGCTACTTCTTTCTCAGTCCATAAATGTCTGTTATGAAATAGAGCATAGGGATTTGCTAGAAAACTGGATCCCGTAAAATCTTGTTTGATATACCGAAAAAGCGGATCGTACCTATTTTTCGGCAGCTCTCTTGCTATCATTGAGTAAACAGCTAGTATGATCCGTCTCGAACTCATCCCAGCTTCTTTACTGATCTTTTTCCAATCATAGAGGAGCATAATAGCAAAAAATCCTTTGATTGTCAAGAACTATTTTATGAATTTGATCTGATATCCTTCTTTCATATAATGTCCTAGACGATTGTTAAATTGACGATACACTGTATTCCCATCTAGTTTAATATCTACTATAACAGGTTTTTGTTTGCCCGGATATTCACGAATGATACGTCCGATCAACTGTTCTAGCAAAGGCATATTGTTCAAAGGGGTCGCGAGAATAATACAGCTTAAAGGATTAATAGACAGTCCTTCTGATACTAGACTTTGAGTTCCCCATACTTGAGTAATCTCTTCGTCGAATATCTTCTTTATAACGCTGTCTCTATCTTTTGTTTCGCCTATAATTAAATCCGACGGCTCACTAGACGCTTCGCAGCAGTCTTTTAGAAACTCTACTCTTTCAGAAACTACAATAACTTTGTGTCCATCCCTAGCATATTTATCAGCTAGAGCGACAACTAGATTCCTATATAAATAGGACTCCTTAAGTACAGTTATTTTTTCTGCCCAAGGTGTTCCTGCGCCATCTGCAAAGCTAATACCAGCATTAATAACATGAACCTCTGGTACCATCGTATTTTCTTTATCCGGCTTATATATCTTACTGCCGAAATAATCTTTAAACACGACATGCTTCTGATCCTTTCTTTCTATGGTCCCTGATAGTCCAATCTTGTATCTAGAGAACATAGCGTCTATAACTTTCGAGAAAGTAGGACTAGATACGTGATGCATTTCATCAAGTATGATTGTTCCAAACTCTCTACTAATTCTGCCAACGTGCTTGACTAGACTCTGTATGTTAGCTACTACTATAGGACTATCGGTATTGAATTTGCCGCTGCCAATAACTCCAGGCTTAATGCCTAGTGTATAGATGATTTCTTTCTCCCACTGGCTTCTTAGAGCTACAGTGTGAACTACAACAAGAGTTTTCTGTTTTAGCTTAGATGCAATGGCTAGACCGGTAAAAGTCTTACCATAACCTACCTTCGCATTAATAATGCAGTTATCTTCAACATCGTCGTAAATCTCTTGCTGACTTGGTCTTAGCTCATGCTTAAACTTAGGAAAATCTTCTATGTCGTTATATGCGCGTTTATCTACTATTTCATAATCACTGGGAATTAGGTCAACTCTACCAACAGGAAAAGCTACTAGCAGCTTGCCTCCTGCAATATTGTAATTAATTACTTTTAGATTTTTTATTAAAATAAATTTTTCTGGTTCGTTATATGAGGGAATCTTATACGTAAGCTCTTTATCGAGAGTCTTATGCAGAGAAGGCTCTACCGTCATATATATCTTGTTACTAATTATAGCCTTCATCAGCGAGAATTACCTTGATTGGATACTAAAGTATCTTCTTGGAGCCTAGTAGGCTCGGTTGTACATAGAGGGGTCCTCGGAGTTGAATAACTCCGAGGACTTTAGACCAACAGGAATTATCGTCTATTTAGGACTTCGTCCTTCTTAATGATATAGCTCTTAACTAATTCGCTTCTAACTATATCTTCCTTTTCAAATTCGATAAAATCGAACTCATTCATTGATCTTATTACTTTATAGAAATCTTCGAATCCGTTCTTATATAGATCGGACTGTCTAATATCTCCGCAGAAGATAACTCTACAATTATCTCCAAGTCTAGTTATTAAAGAGTCTAACTCATGATATGTCATATTCTGAGTTTCGTCTACAATGATAACTGCGTTTCTAAGAGTAACACCTCTGATAAAAGAAGTAGACATAAAGTGTATGACGCTTTTCTTTTTCAGAATCTCGTAGGCATCTCCACGACCTAACAACTCTGTTGCTATGTCGATGTATGGAGCCTCATACACTTCTACTTTCTCTTTTTCATTTCCTGGCAAAAATCCAATGTTTCTGGTAGGAACTGCACTTCTCATATATACAATCTTATCGTATTTGCCATCAAACACGTCTGAATATGCAATATAAGAGGATAGGAATGTCTTCCCCGTTCCAGCAAATCCACTTAAGACTAGATTTCTGTTACTTCTCAGTAGCTGCTCTTGTCTTGGATTTAAGGGGCTAATACTTTTTAATTGAAACTCTAGAGAGGTTTGTTGTTGACGATTTTGTCGCCTGTCTCTCTTTTTATAGGAATTACCCATGTTCTCTCATACTCGTCTATACGAGTCCTTGCCTCTTTCCGTGGTAAAATCATAGATAAACCACGGACTGCCTTTGTAATATAATACTCTTGCCCATCTAGCATCTCCATAAGGAGGACGAGGAATACTCATGGGACAGTTTATATTTCGGAACCATACAATGCTACAATCGTCCCTAGGGTCGATCTTAAGTACAGCATGGTGGATTAGCGGACTGTTTACAGTTTTACGATATATAAAAGGTGTACCATTACTGTCAATAAATGTATTCTTCTTAGAAGCTATCATAGACTGAAAGTCTGGATAGGCTGTCTTAAGTCTACATAAATCTTTTCGTCCGCATTGTAGACGGCGAACTCCTAGGGAGCTGCCTGGCATATTCTTATCGTCCAAGACTTTGCCATCATTAATAAATAGTACCTTATCCTGTGTATACCAGTCTTTAGAAGGCAAGGCATACACAGGAAATTTAATAGTTTTTAGGTCTTTAAACTGCTTGTACATTGAGTACACCCATACACACACTTTCTAGTGGTGGCGCGTAACACAAGCACTTATACAGTTCCTTCGGCGCAGTAACAATTTTTACTTGCTGTTTATTGCATAGTAACATACTGCTCCTCGAATTTTCCAAAGGAATAATCCTCGCCTACATCGAAGTCACATCCGATAGCAGAACCCGGAATAGAAAGACCACGATCAGTCTTAATAAAGCCAGTTAGCTTCTCAATGTAATGATCTACTTCATCATCGGGAACCTCTGCTAGAATAGAGTCATGCACTAGAGCAAAGATTCGGGCTTTCATACCCCAGCGATCAATATAATTCTGCATATCAATGCCTGCTAGCAAATTGACGTCACTCGCAGGCGACTGAACTAGGAAGTTAAGACCGGAGCGAACAGCGTGACCTTTAACAGCTCTATCAGTAGACAGAACATTTGGTAGGCGACGCTTACGACCGAAGAATGAATAGATATATCCATTCTGAGCGATAAAGTCCTGATTCTTAGTGATCCAGTTCTTTAAGCCCTTGAACTGCTTGAAGTATGCAGAGATAGCTTCTTTAGCGTCATCTTCTGTGAATACATAGTCAAGACCATTCTCCTTCGCATCTTTCGTAACCTGCCAACTAATTTTACTAGGACCGGCACCGTACATGATACCGAACGTAATAGCCTTAGCGGCCTGACGAAGTAGTGGATGCAATTTCTTGACTTCTTCCACAGAACATTCTAGGTTAAACACTTTCTTAGCGATGGTAGAGTGGAAGTCTCCGCCGCTCTTGAAAACGCCCATCAACTCCTTGTCGTTAGACAGAACCGCAGCGACGTAAACCTCGGCTGTTGTTAAGTCGACTGATACAATCTTATGGCCTGGAGTAGCTTTGATGCTACCCTTAACCGCGGAGTTGTCACGAGGTAGCTGCTGCAAGTTCAACTTACCAGAAGAACTTAGACGACCGCTAGTAGTAACATGAATGTTGAAGTTAGTACGAAGCCTCTGGTCACGATCGAGCTGAGGAATAATCTTATCTAGATAAGTATTCTTAATCTTGCTCTTTTGACGAATATTCAGAATGAGTTTAGGAACGTGATGTTGCTCACTCAATTCCTTAAGAACTTCGGCATCGGTAGAATTGGCATCCGTACTGGTCTTTTTACCTGTAGGTTGTAGACCTAAATAGTCGAATAAGAAGCTGCGAAGCTGCATTACGCTGTTAGGATTGAAAGGTTTACCTTGTGCTTCCTCAAACTCGCGTACTTTAGGCTCCTTATAAAGTTCTTCGATAGACTCATCAATGCTTTTCTGCATTTCCTTCTGAGCGAACTTTAGTCGTTCTATGTCAAAAGGAACTCCGTTGTCCTGAACCTTAATAAGGAACGTGGACGCTGGAATTAGAATGTCTTTGTAGACTTTATCTAGCTTCTTATTCTTGGTAACGGCTGGCTTTATCTTTGCATACAGTAGAAAGGTGACTACAGCGTCGATAGCTGCGTAAGTTTTGATAATGTCAAAAGGAATAAACTCGAAAGAGAAGTCATCCTTCAAACATCCGGTCTTCTTACGATATTCGTCAATCCAGTCATACATAGGCTGTTCATAGTCGCCATAGTCAGTATACTGTAAAGCTAGCTGCTTTAGACCGTGAGTACCTGGATTTTCATCAATACAGTAGTGAAGAAGCATTGTATCTTCATAAACTGGGAAGTTCCAGCCGAAATGGAACTTCATAAAGGGCAAGTCGAACTTGGCATTATGAAACACTACGGTCTTTTTGTTGAATAGCTCCTGAAAGAGTTCGGAAGCCTCATCGTCGATACAATCGGACGAGATATAGGCTCCATGATCTCTCTCATAGCATAGACTCACACCTAGAATATATCCATTTCTAGGATAGAGGGCGGTAGTTTCAGAGTCGAGACCGATAAAAGAATTTGGACTAGCAATCGCTGCTCTTAGAAAATCTTTTAGATGGTCGCTCTCTGTGATTCCGTAGATTTTATCTGTGGAATAGGTAACTACCTTTTTAGTTCCTGAAATATAACCTATGATACTGTCGCGGGACTCCTCCCACAGCCGAGCGGACTCTGGCTTGAACGTAATCATAGCAGGGTTAATTACAGGAAGAAACTTTTCTTCGACTATCTTACCACTGTAATCAGTCACAGAGGCATTTTTAGTGTAATACTTGCAAGCGTCAGCACCGACTAGAATCACCCACTCATAATTGTCTGGGTCGAAGTCGATGTCAACGTTCTTTTTAAGAACCTTTTTGATGGTTGGGTCTGAGCATAAATAAAACCTATCGAACTCAAAGGCTTGGTTGAAGCTCTGATAAAAGTCGTTCCTACTAGGTTTAGTCTCAATGATAGCTACACTAGCCATTGTATAATGTCTCCTTTAATTTGATCACTTGTAAGGCTGTCAATTCACCTGGATCTTTATTGTTTCCGTATATAATATTTCGGGTACTTATGTCTCTAGCTTCTAGAAACTCTTTGAGGCTTTCTGCGGCTTTTTGCCCTGCCTCATCGTTGTCAAAGAAAATATCTATTCCAGAGACTCCCTGAATTTTTAGAATGTTTAGCTTATCTTCTGTTACTTTGTTAATTCCGAATGCACAAACTGCGTTTGTCAGGCCTTTGTCGTGAAGGTTAATCATATCCATAATACCTTCTACTAGAATAATTCGACCTTGTACTGGTTTAACAATAGGGAACAGAGGAAGTTTGGCACCTGCTGGATGAAAGAGATATTTAGGATCTCCGTTCGACTGGTGTCTACCACAGAAGGCAATGATCTTGCCACTGATACCTCTGATTGGAAACACAACTCGGCCAATAAACTCTGGATTGTTGTGTTGGAAGCCTTCAAACTTCATAAATGTCTCGCCAGAAATACCGCGCCAGTCTAGATCGAAAGGCACGGCATTCTCTGGGACATTGTAACCAGCAGTTTCTGCTAGTTTATCCAATATAAGAGTTTTCATCTTTTCTCTACGAATCTGAAGCCAGTTGGCTTTTTCACCGAAGAACTCAAACAAGTTACCTTTAAACCCACAAGATAAGCAGTTAAATATGCCCGTCGTTTTATCAACTCTAAGGCTAGGGTTCTTATCCTCATGGTCGGGATTCAGACACCTAATAACATAGTCTTTACCGCTGGGGCGAAAATCTATATTTCGTGATTTTAATACTTCGTCAACAACCATATAGTTTTCCTTTAGAAAGGTGGATCGTCATAGATGTGATCCATGACTGGTCTATCTTCATCTTGCTTGCTAGACTTCTTCTTGAATGAAGTCTTTTTGTTGGGCGAATCCTCCTCAACAATGATCTCTATGCCATTCTCTGGGCCAATCGTAAGAGTAGACCAGTTAGCTTTAGATATGAAGTTGATCTTAGCATCGCCACGCATCTTAGTACACGTAAAGGCAATCGACTCAGGGCCAGCCTCTAGTGTGAAAGCAGCATCAGCCGAGTCAAGAATACCCTTAGCGAAGCGAGCCTCACCAGCGGCATCAATCTGATAAGGACTGAAGACTGGAACGCCAAGTTCACCAGCGATAGACTTTAGGGCTGTACTCACAACTATCTGATCTTTCCAATCAAACTTGTCATCAGAGTCAGATGTTCTCTTAATCTGATTAACGTAGTCAACAATGATGAGACCAACATTACCTAGCTTACGTACTCGCTTAATAATCTCAGCGCGTAGCTTTGGTA
>JACCDV011150292.1_pt1 | contig 62572 bp, 86 predicted proteins | sample 7446131 | NCBI WGS metagenome assembly JACCDV01 (sample SAMN15323448, study PRJNA562643) | freshwater metagenome | isolation source: river surface water | place: USA:Blue River Watershed | collected 2017-08-17
CCGTCGCAAACTCGGTGGCGGTGTCCGACAGTTCTCGGTTTGTGATTGCGTTTGGTTGCAATGACCCTCTTGCAGTTGATCCGACTGCGCTTGATCCGCTTTTGGTTCGGTGGTCTGACCAAGAGGACTACGCCGTCTGGGAGAACTTGCCCACCAACCAGGCCGGCAACTACCGCCTGAGCATCGGTTCGCAGATCGTTGGTTACTTGCAGTCTCGCCAGGAAATCTTGGTTTGGACGGATGCGGCCTTGTACTCAATGCAGTACCTTGGCCCGCCGTATGTCTGGGGCTTCAACATCCTGGCGGACAACATCTCGATCATGGGGCCGAACGCCAGCGCCACTGCGGCCAACGTCGTCTACTGGATGGGTATCGACAAGTTCTACCTGTACGACGGTACTGTGAAGACCCTGTACTGCCCGCTGCGTCAGTACATCTTTGGGGACATCAACCTCCAGCAGCAGTACCAGTTCTTTGCCAGCACCAACGAGGGCTTCAACGAGGTCTGGTTCTTCTACTGCTCGGCCAACTCGACTGTCATTGACCGGTACGTGATCTACAACCACCTTGAACAAACGTGGATGTACGGGAACATGTCTCGCACGGCATGGCTTGATTCGCCCCTGCGCGACTACCCGATGGGCGCCGGCTACAACGGCCTGTTGCTGTATCACGAAGATGGCGTGGATGACGGCTCGACCAATCCTCCCAGCCCGATTGAGTCTTATGTGCAGTCGGCTGACTTTGACATTGGCGAGGGCCACAACTACGGGTTTGTGTGGCGTCTGATCCCCGATGTGACGTTTGACGGCTCTTACGCCAACAATCCAGAGGTCATGATCACCATGCGCCCCAGGCAGAACCCTGGCTCGAACTACGGGCCATCGGCCAATCCAGAGGTGATCAGCACCCAGGACTACCGCAGCCAGCGCAACTACGTGGTGCAGCAGTTCACCCAGATCGTCTACTGCCGCATCCGTGGCCGTCAGATGGCCTTCAAGATCAGCTCTGACCAGCTTGGGGTGCAATGGCAGCTTGGCGTCCCCAGGATGGACATCCGGCCAGACGGGAGACGCTGATGCCTCGCCTCATCGTTCCAGCGGTCCCACGGCTGCCATCGGCACCCAGGGACTATGTGCCGCGCCACCACGACCAGCACAGCGATGTGCTGCGCCTGTATTTCAACCAGTTGGGTGGTAACGTTTCCAGTCTGGCCGCGCCGTTTGGTGGTCAGTACGTGGATTGCCCGAACGGCCTGTTCTTTGACCTTGGCACATACAGCCCCGCTCTGGCGAATACGGGTTATCCCTTAGAGTTCAAGCTCGCGTACTTGAACCACGGGATCAGCGTCGTTGATGACACCAAGATCACGGTGCAGTACCCTGGCGTCTACAACTTCCAGTATTCCAGCGCCCTGACCAGCACCAACTCCAGACTCAAGACCGTCTGGGTTTGGATTGTCCGAAATGGAATCCCAATCCAGTACACGACCAATGAATACACAATCTCTGGCTCTGGCACGGACACGATCATTTCGTGGAACTTCAACATCGACCTTGATTCGGACGAGTACATTGAGCTGTACTGGGGCGCGGATGACACCAACGTCACCATTTCCACGACGGCACCAACCCCTCCGCACACAGGTATCCCTGCGAACGTCGTTGCAGTAAACTTCATTGCACCGCTACCCGACCCGCGCCCGACGCCGCCGTAAGGACATCACATGGCACGCCACGAATACACCAACAGCCCGCCACCTCTTGGTGTTGATCAATCTCGTCTGTCCCAGGTCTACTCCAATGCGCCTGGCAGCAGCGCAGAAGAGACGATTGATCGCCTCGCTTTGCAAATCTTGCAGCAAGGAACGTCTGACAGGTGGACGGGCCAAGGCGGTGGTGATCGCTACACGAACGCCCGCTGGATGGCCAGCGAGTTGTACAGCAAAGGCGGGATCACTCGGCTGGAGGACTTTGGCAAGGGCTATGTCGATGTTCCCACAGAGGTTGAAGTTGTTGAGCAATATGACCCGGAAACCGGCGGCAACTCGTACTACAAGCTGGCATGGGACAGCGACACATCGTCACTTAAACACGTTAAAGTCAACCCGACTTCGCTCGTAACCCGAGACAAATACGTTGAGTATGGAGAGGGTGGCGGCTACGTCAAGGCCCTCTATATGCCGGATACGTACAAAAAGCCGGCGTACTACAACAAAGCAACTGGCCAGTTTGTCAGTGATGACTATGGCGACTCCGACGTCTGGGGGCGGACTTATTCTGGCGACGGAATGACCCAGTACGGCGTCCAGTTCAATGAACTTGGGATGCCGATCTTCTACACGCAGTACCAAGACAACAGCGATTGGAATCTGATTTCCACGCTGGTCACTGTTGGTACGATGATTCCCGGCGTGGCACCGTTTGCTCAGGCGCTCAACGCGGCCATGCAGGCATACTCCGGCAACACGACCGGCGCCATCCTAAGTGCCCTTGGTTCTGCGTACTCGTTTGGTCAGCAGTACAGCAACCTTGGCAAAGATGCGATTGAGTATGTCAAGAAGGCCGCAGAGGCTGGCGAAACTTCGTCCAGCCTGAGCAAAGTGGCCGACTTCTTCTACGAGAACGCTGGGAAGATCAAGACCGCCCAGCAAGCCGGTCAGCTTTTTTCCGCGCTCAACAATCAGGACCTGGCCGGGATCATTGGCGGGCTTCAAGGGCTTGCGCCGCAAATTGGCGTGACCGTGCCGGAGTCTGCCGTCAAGGCCATTCAGGTTGCCGCCGTCAGTCAAGCCGTCTCTCGTGGCGATGTCACTGGTGCGCTGCTGGCCGCAGGGACGCTCACAAACAATTCGGACCTCACCCTGGCGGGCAAGGGTGCGGCAATCATCAAGGCGGCAGAGACTGGCAACCCGATTGCAATGCTGTCTGCGGCAATCGACTTTGGCAAAACGACCAAGACGATGGCACCCAAGGACGTTCAGTCTGCGCTCAAGAAAGCTGGCCTGCCAGTCAGCGAGACAATGGCAGCGGACCTGATGAGCAAAGATCCGGAGTCTGTCGCTGGAATCCTTGATGCTCAATTCAAGGCGGCAAAGGATGCCCGCGAAATCTACAAGCAGGAGAGCGGCAGCGAGCTTCCGGACTCGTTCTTTGAGTCGCGGTATGAGCTGACGCCGAGCCAGCTCAAGGACGCGGCAGACAAGCTCTACACCACGCAAGAGGAAGCCCAAAAGCTGTGGGCCGACAACCTTGGCGATGTGAAGTCCACTGACTTTGACATCATGCAAATCCAGGGCTTGTCTGAGGCGGACGCAAACCGCGTGATTGGGCAAGAAAAGCTGCGCGTTGGACAGGCTCTTGACGGCTCCAAGTACGACTCGTTCACCGATGCCATCCAGGCCGCAACTGCCCAGGGCAAAGACAGTGTTCTGATCGACAACACCCTCTACAACGTTGATGGCGTCAATCAAGTCGCCAGGCTGTACCGGGAGAACTTTGGCCGCGAACCTGATGCTGGCGGGTTGAAGTATTGGTCCGAGCAGTTCGGTGCATCCGTTGACCCCAAAGAGGCCGAGCGGTTCCTGAGTGGCCCAGATGCTCAGAAAGAAATTGAAGCATTTGCTGGCGACAAGGCCAACATTCAGTCATTCCGCGATCAGCTTGGGTATGAGCCCACCGTCAAAGATCTTGAGTCCATCAGGGGCAAGCCGCAGGATCAGGTTGACGCATACATCAACAACCTGGCGAACGTGGATGAGGACGAGGCTCGTCAGTTCTTCAAAGACGTTTACGGCAAAAACTACGAACCGACCAAGGAAGAGATTCAGTCGGTGATGGGCGTGTCTGATGCCGCATCCAAGAACTTGGTTGAGCAGGGGTACAGCCAAAAGTTGGATCAGCGCAAAGCCGATGCCTTCGATGGCTCTGGCTATGAAAGCCTTGATGATGCAATGAAGGCTGCGGCAAAGGCCGGCAAGACTGATGTTACTTTTGACGGCAGCCTGTACAACATCAAGTACCAAGAAGAGCGGCTTGGTGCAATGACTGATGCCGTTGAGCGCTATGCCAAGTCGATAGGGAAAAAGACGATTGGCGACTTGAACGACCAAGAGCTTGAAACCATTTTGGACAAGGTTGCGGCCATCAATGACCCGGCCCTCCTGCGCCAGTCCAGCATTCAAGACATCATGAGTGGTAACGTTTCCACTCAAGCAACTCAATTCAACGCGCCCATCTCGTTGCAAGGCGGAGCTGCGGACGTGGGCTCCCTTGAAATTGGCCGAACCTACAACAGCGAGACGCGCCCGGAAAAATTTGATCTTCCGTATGGCGCTCGATACGCAACGCCGCAAGAGATTGAATCTGGCGCAGCTACATTCCAGAGCCTTGGTGATGACTACTCGTACACCAAAGACGGCAAAAATGTCTATGTTGGCGCCCCCCAGGTCGCGCTTGTTTATACGGACGAGGACTTGCCGGACAACCCGGTAAATCGCCCCGACGAATCGTCGCCCATGGGTGCCGTGAATGCGGCCAACTTTGTCAAAGACAACCTGTCCGAATACGTCACCGACCCCTATGCCAGACAGGCAATCATCGACGTTCTTGCCACTGGCACCTATGGCCTGGCTGAGATCACCAAGACGTTCAGTGATGCCGTCTGGTCTACTGGGCTTGTTGACCGCAACAACGTCACCGCCAGGGTTGCTGATGCCCTGAAAAAGTGGGGCGAGGGCGCTCAGTCTGGTTGGACAAAAAAGCAAGAGGATGCGATCCTTTCCGAGGTAGACAAGGCCGAAGGAATGGGTGGCAAGTTTGCAGCTCTTATGAAGGGCGTTGCCAACAACCCTGGCGGCGCAGTCACGCTGCTTTTCAAAGAGGGCATTCAAGAAATCCCCAACATGCTTGGCGGCAAGGCTGCTTTTGGTCTTGCCAAGAAGCTGTTTGGCACTGCCGCAGCAACCAGCGTGGCGCTTGGTGTGGATTCGGCAATCGACTCTCTTGAGTCGTATGGTGCAGCTTATGGCGAAACCTACGACAACATCGTCAAGAAGGGCGGCAATGCGGCAGACGCAAATGATGCCGCACTCAAGGCTGCATTCATTTCCGCTGGCGTCACATTTGCATCGGAGTTTGTGGGTGATGCCGCAATCGTCAAGTCGTATCTTGGCGAACTGAAGAACCTCACTGCCGGCTCAATTGCCAAAGAATCTGCCAAGCAATACTTTTTGGGCGGAGCGGAAGAGTACGCGCAAAACGTCACCACGCAATACTATTCCTACGGCAAGGTCGATCAGAATCAAGCCAAGAATTCGTTCATCATTGGCGGATTCCTTGAAGCTGGTGTTGGCGGCGGCTTCTTGAGTATCCAGGCAATCAACGACAAGATGGCGATTGGCAAGGACAAGGACGGCAACGACGTCACTGTTGGTGAATATGTCTCCGGCCAGAAGCAGATCGAGCCTGGCACCCTTAACAAGAGCGCCAACCTGATGGGCGATGGCCGCACGCTCAGCCTGGGTGATGTGCTGAACTACAACGTTGTTGAGTCCAAAGATCCGAACATCACGGTTGCCGACTACTACAACGCGGCAAGCGCTCTGCATAGCCTGGGGTTTGACAACCTTTCAGCAGAGGACATTACAGGAGCTATTGGCGGCGCGTATGGCCTGTCTTCGCAGGAAATGCTTGAGCGCGTTGATGCGGAAACGTTTGATCCGTCCGAGGCGTCGGAAATGTTTGGCTCCATGGGCGTCTTGAATCCGACGGATGAGCAGATCGAAAGGTTCACGGGGATTGGAAACGTTTCCACCCGGCAAGAGGATTTGCGGTCCTATGCTGACCCGCTCGGCACGGATGAAGACGAGGTTCGGCAAATTTTCCAGGACGTTGGCATCACCAGCCCCACACCAGAGCAGATCAGCAAGTTTGTCGGCAGCGCCCCGGAGACCGATGTAAGCCGCCAAATCAAAGACGCATACCCTGGCATTTCTCCGGCCCCAGAGGGTGGTCCTGGATCGTTGCCCGTTGAGTCTGTGGGCGCAGGCACTGGTGGCAGCTACGGCCCCGGCATATCCGACGTTGTTACGCCTGACACCGGCGGCACCACTGGCGGCACCACCGGGGGTGAGCAGACGCAACCTCAAGGCGTCACCGCAGAGCAGGTCAACCAGCTCATCAGCCAGGCCATTGCCAACAATCCTGGGATTACCCAAGCCCAGGTGCAGCAAATCGTCAACGACGCCATTTCCACCCTGCCCCAGGGCGCAAGCCTTGAGGCGGTGCAGGGCATTGTCAATGCGGCCATTGCTGGCATTCCTGCCGGCATCACGACGGACGACGTGAAGTCGATTGTTGATGAAGCGATTGCGAACAACCCTGGCCTGAGTCAGGAAGATGTCAGCAACATTGTCAACGACGCGATTGCCAACAACCCTGGCATCACGGTCGATGACGTCAAGACTGTCGTCAATGATGCGATCTCGGGCATAACGCCCGGCGTTACCACCGATCAAGTTCAGCAGATCGTCAACGACGCCATTGCGTCCAACCCGAGCTTGACTGCCGGGCAGGTGCAGCAGATCGTCAACGACGCCATCTCTGCCAATCCCAGCATCACCCTTGACCAAGTTCAAAGCGTGGTTGCGGACGCGATCTCCGGCATCCAGCCTGGGGTGACGCAGGATCAGGTGCAGCAGATCGTCAATGATGCGATTGCCAGCAATCCTGGCGTCACCGAGGATCAGGTTCGCCAGATCGTCAACGACGCTGTTGCCGGCGTCCCTGCTGGCACCACAACCGAGCAGATCCAGCAGATTGTCAATGACGCGATCTCTGGCATTCCGTCGGGCGTCACTCAGGGTGATGTCCAGTCGATCATCAACGATGCCCTTGCCAAGAACCCTGGCATCACCGAAGAGCAGGTGCGGCAGATTGTTGGAGATGCGGTTTCAAGTCTGCCGGCTGGAACTTCTCTGGGCCAAATCCAGCAGATTGTTGACAACGCCGTCGCCGGCATCCAGCCCGGCACCACCGAGGAGCAGGTGCGAGAGATTGTTGGCGAGGCGACTGGAAACGTTTCCACCGAACTCAAGGCCAAGTACGACGCGCTGAGCGCTGAGCAAAAAGCGCTTGCCGATGCTTTGGTGCAGCAAGGATCTGACCTGGGCACGGCCATTGACGATGCGGTTTCGTCAATCAAGTCTGATGTTCAGTCCAAGTACGACTCGCTTTCTGCCGAACAGAAGGCGCTGGCCGATGCGCTGGTCAACCAGGGTGCAGACCTCAACACGGCAATTGAGACGGTTGCTTCCAATCTCCAGTCTCAGATGCAGGAGCAGTACAACAGCCTGTCCGAATCTCAAAAGGCATTGGCTGACGCGCTGATCCAGCAAGGCGTTGACACCAGCACCGCCATCCAGCAGGCTGTAACCCAATTGCAGACCGAGGCTCAAACGCGGTACGACGCCCTGACCGAGCAGCAGCAGGCCATGGCAGATGCCCTGGTGCAGCAGGGTGTGGACCTGAACACGGCCATCAACACCGTTGCCAGCCAGATCCAGACCCAGATCCAAGAGCAGTACAACGCCCTGACGGAGCAGCAGAAGGCCTTGGCCGATGCCATGACCCAGCAAGGCGTTGACTTGCAGACGGCCATCGACGTTGCTTCCACCCAGACCCAAGAGCAAATTACGCAGCTTGGCACGTCCCTTGACACCCGGATCAATGAGCTTGTCCAGCAGGGCCAGACGTACCAGCAGGCCACTACCAATGCCATCAACGAGCTGACGACGCAAAATCAAAGTCTTCAGGGCTTGATTGGCACTCAGGGCCGCGATGTCACCCAGGGCGACATTGATCTGCTGACCGGCATGGTTTCGGGCGCCACCCCGATAGACCTGAGCTACGATGTCAACGGCGACAAGCAGATCACTCAGGCCGACATCGACTGGCTCACCGGCGTGACGTCCGGCACCAATGTGGATTGGCAGCCGCCGCAAGGTAGCGCCTGGGCCCCGACCGGCCTGTACGGCCAAATCTTTGACATTGAGCGTCAGCGACGGGCAGATGCTGATGCCGCCCGCCGAGCCGCAGATCAAGCTGCTGCGGACGCTGCTGCTCGTGATGCCGCCAACCGAGCCGAGGCCCAGCGTCAGGCAACAATTAGCCGGGTCGGTGCGGCAAACCTGGCTGCAAACCAGCAGGCGCAGCAGCTTGCCCAGCAGGTGCAGCAGTACCAGAAGGCATCGCAGGAGACGACAACTCCAATCTACGCCGGGGAAATCCAAGACTTTGACCTGGGTGCTCCGCTTGACTTTGGCTTTCTGAAGCCGAGCAAGGAAAAACAAGCTGGTCAGTCTGGTGGTCAGACGACTAAAATTGCAACCGGCGGGTATCTCGACGACCTGCTGGATCTTCTCAAGTAAAGGGGTTCGAGATGGCGCTCGTTTATGACAGCGAATTGGGCGGGTACTACGACGACGGCAACGCCGACTGGTACGATTACACGCCGCCAGAGGCAGACACATCGGGCTTCGATGTCAACCAGTTCTACGTTGATTACGAAAATGCGGGCGGCTGGCCCTCGGAAGACGAGCAGCCGACCGAAAAAGACGTGATTGATTACATGAACAGGGGTACGTCAAACAATAGCTGGCTGAACGGCCTTGGAAAAGCGCTTGGCGACACAGCCAAAGACGCCTTCAAGAAATACATCTTTGACTCAAGCACCGGCAAGGTCAATCTTGCGGGTTTGGCGACCCTTGGCGCCGGTCTGTATACCGCTTACAAGGGCTTGAGCGGGTCCGATAAGCCCGGCGGCTACAACAAGCCCGTTCCCAAAATGGAGGCTGTGCGCCAAGTTGTTCAGTACGACGACACCAATCGCCGCCCTGGGTCTGCTGGCCGACAGTACTTCACCGACACGCAGTTCACGCCTCTTGGCGAGTCTGCCGCTGCGCGTGACGCTGCAACCGCCCAAGCCGCAGGCCTGAAGGCGCTTCAGCCTGCCGCTCAGCCGGAGGTCAGCCCCTACGCCGGGAAAATGCCAATTACATGGAATCCGGCCCCCGCGCAAACGGCACCAGCGGCACAACCGGCCCAGCCCGCCACGGCGCTTGGCATCCCATCTGCACAGCAAGTTGTCAATCAAGGCGGAATTCAAATGGCTCATGGCGGACTCGCTCATCTTGCCGCTGGCGGTCGCTACCTCGACGGAGCAACCGACGGTATGGCTGACGAAATCAACACCACCATTGATGGCGAACAGCCCGCCAAGCTCAGCCATGGCGAGTTCGTGATCCCGGCTGATGTAGTGTCCCACCTTGGTAACGGTAACTCTGACGCTGGTGCCAAGAAGCTCTACGAAATGATGGCCCGTGTTCGCAAAGCGCGTACCGGCAACGAAGAGCAAGGCCGCCAGATCAACCCCGACAGCTTCATGCCCGGCGGAAAGGTCGGCTACGCCAACGGAGGGGCAGTTCGGTTTGATGAGGGTGGTAAAGTTTCCACTACGGCCACCACGGCAACGTCCGCGACATCCCCAGGGGTTACGCAAGACCGGTCTGTCTCCTCCGCCCTTTCTCCTTGGGTTGGCGACTATGCGACCAACGCTCTTGGTCAGGGTGCGGCGCTTGCCAATGCCCCGTATCAGGCCTACACCGGCCCTCTGACTGCTGGCGCATCCGACCTTCAGAAGCAGGCGTTTGCGGGGTCGAGCAAGCTTGCTGGTGCCGGGTATCAGCCCACGCAATTCCAGGGCGGAATCTTTGACCTGGCTGCTGCAAACCAGTACATGAACCCGTACCTCCAGGCATCGCTGGACCCGCAGCTCAAAGAGCTTCAGCGGCAGAACCAGATTGCCAACATGGAGGCCGCCGGCAAGGCCGCTCGTTCCGGCGCGTATGGCGGCAGCCGCCAGGCTTTGGTGCAAACCGAAAACCAGCGCAACTTGCTTGGCAAGGTGAGCGACGTTCTTGGTCAAGGCTACGCCACGGCCTACGACAAGGCCATGGCCCAATACAACGCCGATCAGGCGCGTCAGATGGAAGCCCAGAAGGCAACCGAGGCTTCTCGCCAGTACGGCGCAGACTTTGGCCTCAAGTCGCTCAGCAACCTTGCCAACATGGGCCAGACCCAGCGCGACATTGAGAAGGAAGGCATTGCCGCCGACAAGGCTCAATTTGAAGAGCAGCGCGACTGGGCCTACAAGATGCCGCAGTACCAGCTCAATCTTCTGTCCGGCCTGCCGATTGGTACAGACACCAGCAGCACTGACACTTCGGGATTGCCTGGGATCATGCAAAACATTGCCGGCCTTGGCTCCATGTACAAGACTATTGAGGATTCCCTCAAAAAGCTGGGCGTTACCACCACAACCCCGGCAGCATCCTGAGAGGCACCAACATGAGCATGAATCTGGTTCAAATCAACGAGCGCCTGAAGGATATGCCCATTCAGGTTTTGCAACAGTACGCCAACGGCCAGAACCCAGAGGTGCCGCCCTACCTTGCCCTCGGCGAAATCCAGCGCCGCCAGCAGCAAGAGAAGATGATGGCAAACGCCCAGGGTGCAGCCCAAGGTCAGCAGCCCAGCGTCAAGGAGCAGATTGAGCAAAGCGCCGGCCTCATGGCGCTGCAAAAGGCCCAGATGGCCCAGAAGCAGCAGCAAATGATGGCGCCGCCCTCTGGCCCAATGCCGGTTCCGCCTGGCGCACCGCAGCCGCGACCCCAGCCGCAGGCCCCGCAAGAGACGTTTGCCGCATACGGCGGTGGCCTTGCCCGCATCCCGGTTCGGGACGACATGTACAAGTTCGCTGGTGGCGGCATCATTGCCTTCCAAGAGGGCGGTCAGTCGCCCAAGGTCATCACGCTGCCTGCTGATGCCACCCAGGAAATGATTGACAAGGCTCGACAGGACAACCCTGACGCCATCATCCGGCGCGAGACGCCTCGCGTTGCCTTGCCCCCGCAAGAGCAGGCCACCCCTGTGCCGCCCGTCAAAGTTCCGCCTCGTCCGGCTCCGGCGCCCACAGCCAAAGCGCCCCCTGGCAAGCCCGCGCCCCAGCAAGCACCTCAAGCCCCGGCGCCTCAAGGCATTGCCGCCCTCGGCCAGGTTCGTTCTGACACGTTTGCCCCGGCCTTTGAGGCTGCGTCCCAGAAGCCCAAGGAGGCAACGCCTGAAGCCGCCATTCAAAACGTCCAGGCCTTGACTCCCGAGTACCTGGGCGACGAGGCCATCAAGCAGCGCCAAAAGGATTTCCAGGCCCGCCAGCAGAAGGCGCGTGAGGACTACGAGGCATCCAAGCCCAGCGGCCTGGATCAGCTCATTCGCGTGTTCGGTCAGGCCGGTCAGTACAAAGGCCTGTCCGGCCTTGGCCCCGCCTACACCCAGGCCCAGGACCAGCGCCGCGCCCAGGAAGCCGCTTTCCGCCGCCAGCAAGAGTTGGACACGCGAGAGCAGGAAAAGGGCATGGCAAAGCAGTACGAGGACATCTTTGGCGCTCGCACCAAGCAGTTTGCCACCGATACCGAAGGCTTCCGCCGCGAGATGGCGTCTCGCCGAGAGGCGCTTGCTGCCATGGCTGGCGTGGATCAGCGCGCTATTGACGCCGCCCTTGAGCGCATGAACAATGCCGAGCTGAACGCCCTGCGGATTGCAGCCCAAAAGGCCTCGGAAGGCCGTCCCAGCGACCGCGAACGCTTCGTTGCTAGTTACCTCGGCCTGAAGGCAAAAGATCCAACCAAGGCGCAAGCGTACATGGAGGCATGGGTCACGGCTGGCGGCGGCGATGCGGGCATGTTGAATGCGGCAACTCGTGAGCGTCGTCAGAGGATTTCTGAACTCAACAGCATCATTGACATTGGCAACACTTCCGCGACAACGGAGCAAAAACAGGCGGCGCAAAAAGAGCTGAATAGGCTTATCCTTGAGGAAGGCAAAAATGCCGACAACGCAGCCGCAAGCGCCAAGCTCCCGCCCGGATTCAAGATGGACAAGTAAATGCCGATCCAGACCGCAACCAACCCAACCACCGGCGAGCGCATCGCATTCATCAACGGCCAGTGGGTTCCGTACACCCAGTCGGCCACCAATGACGCCGGTCAGAAGGCGTTTTTGGTTGGTAGCCAATGGATGTATGAGCCTGCCCCGGAGCCTGCGCCAGAGCCGGAGAAGGGCTTCTTCTCCAACATTGGCAACCTGCTGGTCGAGGGTGGCAAGCAGGCCATTGGCGCGGCCAAGGTGGCCCCGTCTGTCACGGCTGGCACGGTCGGCCAGGAGCAGGCCGCAACCATTGCGGAAGAGGCTGCACGCAAGCCCAAGGTGATGCCCAAGGAACTTCAGGAAACCTTGGGCGCATTCAAGGACGAGTCCAAGCAGTACGAAGAGGCCAAGGGTGGCTGGGAAACGGCCAAGGCTCTTGGCAACTTTGCCTTGGAGTTTGGCAAGCAAGCGCTTACCAACCCCAAGGGTGCCGCTTACATGACAGCCCAGAGCGCAGCCAACATGGCTCCCTCGATTGCGGGCATGATTGTTGGCGGCAAGGCTGGCGCAGTTGCTGGTTCACCCCTGGGTCCTGGCGGCGCTGCCGTTGGAGCGGTGATTGGCGGCGTCGGCGGTGGCTTTGCCGGTCAGGCTCCCATGGAGATTGGTGCTGAGTTCATTGACCGCGTGAAGGATGGCCTGCAAGAGCGCGGCCTCGAACCCACAGAGGAAAACGTTCGGGCGCTCTTGTCCGACAAGGCGTTTGTGGACAAGGCTGTTGGCGAGGCGCGCACCAAGGGCTTGACCACCGCCGCCGTTGATTCGCTGATGACGGTCGGTGCCGGTAAATTTGCAGCCGCACCTCGTCGTGCTGCCATTAAGGCGGCTCAGCAAGAGCTTGGTGTTACGGCCAAAGCTGCTGACGTTGCCAAGCGGGCCGACGAGATCCTCAAGCAGGGCACCATGGCCCAGCGTGCCGGTCGCGCCGTTGGCCGTGGCGCCGGTGCTGTCGGTATTGATGTGGCCGGTGGCGGTCTGTCTGAAGCCGCAGGCCAGTACGCTGCATACGGCAAGGTCGATCCCGAGAGCGTTGCCCTGGAAATGCTGGGTGAGCTTGGCGGCTCGATGATCGAGGTGCCTGGCGCTGCTTACGCCACCACCCGTGACCTTGTGCGCAAGAAGGAGGAGCCTGCTGCCGCTCCCCAAGATCAGATCAAGAAGGCGGTCCAGACTGCCGCTCAAGCACCCCAGGCACCCCAGGCACCGGAGCGGTCGCTTGAGGATCTGGAGCGCGAAGCTGGCCTGACCACGGCACCGGAAGAGCCTGCGGCCAAAGTGGAAACGTTACCACCCCAGGCCCCCAAGGCAAAAGAATCGCCGTTCCCAACCTGGGACACCATTGGTCCAAAGTCTTCAGTGACCCTATATCGGGGAGAGGGTCAAGATCAAATTCCAGGGGGAGATTGGTGGACGACCGACAGAGACAAAGCCGCCAGATACGGAAAGGTGAGGGAGGTTACGCTCACGGGCGAGGAATTGGGCCGCCGTGCCGCACGAGGACATGGAGGGGCGGACGAATTCTTTTTCCCCGGCGGAATTTTTGGTAACACACCTTCTACTCCTGCGCCCACTCTGACGCCGCCCGCCGCCGAAGCGCCCAAAGCGCCGGAGCAGGACTTTGGCCGTTCGTTCCTTGCCGCCACGCCCGAGAGCCGCGCCGCCCTGGAGACTGCCGAGAAGTCTGGCCCCGTGCGTGCTCGGGTTGCAATTGGCGAGGCTGCTGATGCCATCACGCGCCTGGCCGACACCATCAAGAATGCCGGGTACTCCAACCTTCAGACCCTGGCACAGGATGGCGCACCCGCCGCTCTGATCGCCCTGAAGGAGCAGATGGACAAGATCAGTGGAAACGTTTCCAGACTGGTCGCCGGTGCCAACGCATCCATCCAAGGAACGAAGTCGCCCGAGTTTGGCCGCATTTCCGAAGAGGTCATCAAGGATGTGGACGACGCCATCCGGATGACATCCGATTTCGAGAACCTGCCGCCCGCAGCGCAGGAAATGGAGGGCGTTGCCGCCCCTGGCGTGGCCGAGATTGAGCAAGAGGTCGAGCAGCTCACCAAAGAGCAAGAGGCCCTGATTGCCGAGCGCACGAACCTTGAGCAACGCACCCAAGGCACGAGCCTGGTTCAAGCCCTGCGCAGCACACTCAACGATGGCGAAATGTCGGAGCTGGCTGGCCGTGCGCGCCAGATTGGCAAGAACCCGTTCATCAACCTGAAGGCACCCAAGGGCAAGACCGGTGCGTCGATGGAGGATATGGTCAACAGCGGCAAGCTGGACATATTCCTGCCGTATGACATGCGCACCGACTCGCCCAGCCACGACAACGCAGAGGCTGCGGAATACATCCGCGAGAAGCTGCGCAACAACCAGTATTACACCTACGACACCGAGCAGGAAATCGGCAAGCTCAACGTAGGCATCCAGACCCTTGAAGATCGGATTGCCGAGCTTCTTTCCATTGAGGAGATCAACCGTGAAATCCAACGTGCCATCCAAGAGCAAAGAGAACTTGATGAAGCTGCTGCGGAGTTTGCCGCCGAAAGCCCGGCTGGAGCTGCTCCAGAACGCAAAGCTCAAGAAGCTGAAGCAACAGTAACTGAGCCGCCCGCCACGCCTGAAGACGAGGGCCTCAAGCTCGAAAGCCCGACCAAGGGCGATGTCATTGAACAGGAGGAGCGCAAGGCCAAGGCTGCGGAGCAGGACGAGAAAGACCAGATCCGCAAGGAGTCTGAGGCTGGCGCTGGGCAGTTCAAGCTGACCCAAGAGGAAGGTCGCCAGGACACCACCGGCGGTCTGTTTGATCAGCCCCAGGAGGCCGAGCAGGCGCCCGAGGAGCCGGCCATTCCAGAGGTGACCACGGAGGAAGAAATCAAGCAGGCCATGACTTTGCTTGATACGCTTCTATCCAAGGTGGTGCCGCCGTTCAAAGGCAAGACTGCCAGCAGAACGATCACTCTCAAGCCAAAAGAGTTGACCACTCAGCAAAAGTATTTGGTTCGGTGGATGATTGAGCGGGCCATAACTCTTGGCATGCCTCCCGCCCTGGTTGGAAACATTACGAGCACCGGCGCAACAGGGATGGACTGTATTGCCGCAATCACCAATCCAACCGGATGGTTTTTGCTTGGGAAAAGTTGGGCAAAGGTAGACATCTTAAAACAGTTGCAAACTGTTTTGCACGAGTTTGGTCATTCTGTTGACTATGCTCATAGCAGCATGTTGTCCCATAATCCAAAGTGGGCGCCGTGTTACGCCGAACTTGAGGCTTGGTACAACAGCGATCCAAAGAGGAGCGCTCTCGGCTATCCGTTTTCGCCCATGTTTAGAGGCAAGGTTCGCCTCAAGGAAGAGTCGTTTGCTCAGGCGTTCTCCTTTTACTTCACCAGGCCATTGGACCTGCAAAAGAACGCGCCGCAGTCGTACTCTGAAATCAATTCCATCGTTGAAAGGATTCGTGATGAATCGAGAAAAGCAAGAGCAGCAGGCCAAGCAAAGACAGGCACTGCTGGAATCCAAATTTACCCGGCAGCAACTGGAAGGTCTGAAGAAGTTCGACCCGGTGATGGCGCGGTCGTTCCTGACATCGGCAGAGCTGGAGCAGTCAAACCCGAAGCCGATCAAGGGCTGATCACTGACGAGCAAACGCGCTCCGCCAATTTCAAACGCTGGTTTGGTGACAGCAAGGTGGTCGATGCTGACGGCAATCCGTTGGTCGTCTATCACGGCACCAAGGCTGACATCAGCGCCTTTGAAGGTAATCGCGCCACGGAGAAGGACGCCGGATGGTATGGTCGCGGCATCTACTTTACGGCAGACCCGAACACCGCCAGCGCTTACAGCGGATTCGAGGAAATGCAGGGGAAGGACGCCAAATCCGGAGCAAACGTTATTCCGGTATACCTTAGCCTTCAAAACCCTTACGTTTGGCCCAAGGGTAGACCTGCGGCAACTACACGCTCCGAGGCGGATGCCATCCGCGCAGAGTTGGAGGCGGCTGGCTATGATGGCGTGATTGTTCCAAATGAGTACGCTGAACCTGCTTATGCAGGTTACTACGAAGTCATTGCCTTTCGCCCTGAGCAAATCAAATCCGCCGTTGGAAACCGTGGCACGTTCAGCCCCGAGTCGCCCGATATTCTCAACATTGAGGACTCGGCGGGCAGCGCGGCTGGGATGTTCAATAGCGAACAGATTGAGAAAAACCGCGCCCCCGCATACAAAGGCCGTGAGAAGTTGATCGAGATGTCGATCGAAGATTTCTTGCGCCTTGCAGAAGAGGGTAAGTACGATCCAAAGCTGGAGAACACCAAGAAGCTCATCAAAGAGGGAAAGCCATTCTCCTCTCTGCCGTACCTGTTGGTTGAGTCGGACGGCAAGGTCTATGGTCACGAAGGCCGCCACCGCGCCATGGCGCTCAAGGATGCTGGCTACACCACGATGCCTGTCCTTCTGCGCTCTGCAAACATCCGCTGGAGCGAGCAGTCCGACCCGGATCGCTTTGACTATGTTGAGGATTGGCCGAAGAAGCTGACCGCTCAAGATGGCGCTCAGAACAAAAATTTTTCCATTCCTTTCCCTGTGTCCAGGGAGGATGCGGATTCTGAGTACACGGGCGACCAAGGTGGAATTGAAATCCTCGACAACCAGGAAGAGCCCAAGAGCAACGTGCCGCGCCGCAACATCTACGGCGACCTGATCGACAAGAAGACCTGGGAAGGCATTGCCGACTCCAAGCTCTTTGGCAAGTACGGCAAGGACGATCTGATTCGCGCATTGCAGGACAAGTACATTGACCTCAAGCGCGTGCAGACGGCCATCAAGGACGCCTCGCGTGAGATCGGTGACAAGTGGGACGCCTACGTCAAGGAAGAGTTGTTCCATGGCCGCACCGCCAAGAGGACTCAAGACTTCATCAACAAGGAACTCGACCCCGTTCTGGAGGAGATGAAGAAGAACGACGTGAGCATTGGCGAGATGGAGCAGTACCTGCACAACCGCCATGCCGAGGAGTACAACAAGCAGGTTGCCAAGGTCAACCCGAACGATCCTGAAATGCAGGACGGCGGCTCTGGCATCAACACCGAGGATGCCCGCAAGTACCTGGCAAACATTCCGGAAGACAGGCGCAAGGTCTACGAGTCGATTGCCGCAAAGATCGACTCCATTACCAAGGGCACCCGCGAGTTGCTGGTTGAGAGCGGCCTGGAGAAGGCGAAAACGATCAAGGCGTGGGAGAAAGCATTCCCCTTCTATGTGCCGCTGCAACGCGAAGACATCGACTTCCAGTACACATCCAACAGCACTGGCACTGGCCGTGGCTTTGACCAGCGCGGCTCGTTCAGCCGTCGCGCTATGGGCTCCAAGCGCAACGTCGTTGACATCCTTGCCAACATTGCAATGCAGCGCGAACGGGCCATCGTCAAGTCCGAAAAGAACCGCGTGTCGCAAGCTGTCTACGGCCTGGCAATTCAGAACCCGAACCCGGACTTCTGGATGGCCGTCAACCCTGCTGCAAGCCGCATCCCGGCTTCTGCCGCAGAAGAGATGGTGGCTCTGGGTATTGACCCCGATGATGCCCAGTACCTGATGCAGGAGCCGACCCAGCGCGCCCTGGACAAGAAGCGCAACGAGGTGATCAACCGGGTCAACACGGTTCTGCGCGGCAACAGCAACGTGCTTGCCACTCGCGTCAACGGGGAAGACCGCTACGTCTTCTTCAACAACAACGACGAGCGCGCAAAGAACATGGTGTCGGCGCTCAAGAATCTGGATGCAGACAGCCTGATGGCCGGGCTTGGTTTGTTTGCCAAGGCAACCCGCTACCTCGCCTCCGTGAACACCCAGTACAACCCGTTCTTCGGCGCGTACAACTTCTTGCGCGACACCCAGGGTGCAGCGCTTCAACTCTCGACCACTCCGATTGCTGGCAAGCAAAAGGAAGTGATCAAGGGCGCAATGCCTGCCCTGTTTGCGATCTACAAGGATTTGCGTCGTGAACGCAAGAAGGCCACGCCTGAGCAAAACGAGTGGGCCAAGCTGTGGCAAGAGTTCCAGTCGGAAGGTGGGCAGACCGGTTTCCGCGACACGTTCAGCCGCTCCCAGGATCGCTCTGAGGCCATCCAGAAGCAGCTCTCGCGCATCAACGAAAACAATGCCGCGAGCAAAGCGCGCGCGGTGTTTGACTGGCTGTCGGACTACAACGACGCCATGGAAAACGCTGTGCGCCTGTCGGCCTACAAGGTGGCGCTCGACCAGGGCATGACCAAGCAGCAGGCCGCATCGGTCGCCAAGAACCTGACGGTGAACTTCAATCGCAAGGGAACCGCCTCAACGACCATTGGCGCTCTGTGGGCGTTCTTCAATGCCGCGATGCAGGGCACGACGCGCCTGGTTCAAACCTTGCGCGGCCCTGCTGGCAGGAAAATCATTGCCGGTGGATTGCTGCTTGGTGCCGCCCAGGCTATCGCCATGGCACTCGCCGGGTATGAGGAGGACGAGCCGCCGGACTTTGTGAAAGAGCGCAACCTGTTGTTCCCGATCTTTGGCACCGACAACTACATCATGCTGCCGATGCCGCTTGGTTACCACGTCATCCCCAGCACTGGGCGCATGTTCACCGAGGCCGCTATGGCAGCCATGGGGCTCACAAAGTCCCGCAAGGGCGCCTCCGAGCGGATGACCGACTTGATGGGCATGTACATGAGTGCATTCAACCCCATCGGCAACGCTGGCTGGTCTGCCCAGACATTTGCTCCGACGCTGCTCGACCCGTGGGCCGCGCTGGATGCCAACAAGGACTGGACCGGCAAGCGCATCTACCGCGAGGACTTCAGCAAGCTCGACCCGACGCCAGGCTTCACCCGCGCCAAGGATGCCGCAAGTTTGTGGTCTACCAAGCTGGCCGAGTTCTTCAACTACGCATCCGGCGGAACCGAGTTCCGGCCTGGCACTTTCAGCCCGACCCCTGACCAGATTGACTATCTGATCGGGGTGGCGACCGGCGGTATTGGTCGTGAAATCACCAAGCTGGGCGCGTCCACCAAGGGCGCCGCCGAGGGTGAAGAGGTGCCGCTGTACAAGGTTCCTGTTGTCGGTCGGTTCGTTGGGGAAACCAAGGGTGCCCAGGTCGAGGCCAACCGCTTCTACCGCAACATCGAGCATCTCAACAAGCTGGAGAACGAGATCAAAGGCAGGGCCAGCAAGGGTGGTAACGTTTCCGAGGTCTTCAAAGAGAACCCGGAAGCAGCCCTGTACAAGACGGCCAACAAGATCTACGAGGACATCAAGAAGCTCAAGACCAAGCGAGATGCACTCAAGGAGCGCGGCGTTGAGAAGGGGCCGATCCTGGCCTTGAACAAGGCCATCGAGCAGAAGATGAAGGCCTTGAACGACGCAGTGGATCGGCTGGAGAAGTGAGTGGAAACGTTACCACCCGGCTTCCTGCTTCATGCGGAGCAGGCGCTGGATGGTGACGTTCAGGGCATCAAGCTCGTCCATCTTCTTGACGGCCCACATGCGTTTCTAACCGTGCTGTTTGCTCAAGATTTACGAGACTCTCCGTTGCACTTTTGAGAGCAGAACTTTCCTTGTCCGGCTTTGATTTGGGCGTTTCGTGGAACAAACTTTGTGCCGCAAATTTCGCACAGTCGCACTCTTTCCATTTTTCTTTTGGTCCAGATGTTGGTTGGAGTTTTTTCCAAAGCTCGATCTGGCGTCCAGCCTCGTCTAATTCTGTAGACGATTGTGTTTGCCTTGATTCCCGTTTTGTCTGACCACTCTGATGCGGTTAGCGAGACGCCGTTTAGAGTGATTATTAAATTTCTGGTCGTATTGTTTGCCTGCGCTTTACCATCTGCCCATCGACAGTTTCCAGGCTCATAACCCTTGCTTCCATCTTTTCTGTCAATACTTTGATGCGTCTCTGGCATGCCCATGTCTTCCAAAAAGTTTTCAAACTTCAGCCACCTTTCGCACACCCTGATTCCTTTGTCGTAGTAGAGTTTTTTTATTTTTCCAGTTGATGCGTCTGAACACCTTGCGATCATTCCGCGCCAAATTCTATAAATACGACTAAGCGACATGCCGTGTTTTTTTGTTCTCTCTGAAGTGAACCTTGGAGATTGGCAGCCGCAGCTTTTGTATCTTCCTGCACGAAGGGAGTTCCCAGGTATGGATCGGATTTCTCCGCATTCGCACACGCATCTCCAGACTGCGGTGCCATCCGGCAAGTTTTTTTCTCTTTCGGTTACAGTGAGCGCCCCGAACACGCTACCAGTCATATCCTTCAAAGCCACTTGAAAGCCTTTCAATAGTTACATTTAAGGCTTTTAGCTCATCCATCTTTTTTACTTTCCAGATGAGCTTTTCGCCGTGTAAGCTATTATGACATTCTCTGCACAAAGCCACAACACAGTATTGAAGTTTTTGTTCAATGTGATGAGCGTCGCTTGGGCCTGGATTGCTGCAAACTGAACACGGGAGCATCTTCACTTTTTTGATATGCTCACGCTGCTTGGGGCTGAGTTTGTTGTTCATGACTTCTTGAGCACCGTGCCAGTCCAGAATGCCCGCTCTTTGCGTAGCTGCTCGATCTCCTTGATGGCCGCGATGGCGAACGGCTTCATGGGGTCGCTTGCCCCGCCGTTCTCGGCCATGTTCTTGAGGATCGGCAGGATGTCCACGCCAAGGGGTGAACCCTGGATGGCAACCCATGCGACAGCCTTGTCGATGGATTCCTTTGCCTGCTTGGCAACGGCCTCGATCTTCTCGTACTTCTTGTGCAGAAGCATGTCGTTCATCTGCTTGATGGCGTTCTCTGTCGCCAGCATGTGGGTTGACCAGTCGTTGAATTCCATCACATCCTCCTTGCGCGCTCTTTGATCATTTCTTCTGCCCGGTCCCAGGCCTCAACCGCCGCTTCTTTGTTGGTCGCCATGGGGCTTGCGCCCAGCAGCGCGAAAGCGGCGTACCAGTCCTGAAGGCGGATCTCGTCCATGGGAATCGGCTCGATCTTCGGGATCAGAGTCTTGAGTCCCTCATCTTGCTTTCTTGCCATTTTTTGCCTTCGTGTTTTGGTTGACGATCATGGGCCGCAGCAGGCCTTCAAGGTACTCGGCCATGGGCTGACCCTCAATGCCGATTGCCTTGCACCACTGGTCATCATGTACAGCAGCGATGACATCGCGGATGGCCTTGTTGTAGCCACCGTTGAACTCGTCGTCGCCCTCGATGATCAGGGTGATGGCATCACGCACCAGGGCTGATGCCTTGCGGTCGCCAGCGGCTTCCTTGAGCTTCTTGTGCACATGCTCGGGCAGATGCACGCTGTACGGGATCAGTCGCCGTTGTTCCATAGTTCAAATTCCTCTTTGATTTGCCAGAACCGCTTGGCTGCGGCCTGGTTGTCTTTCAGTTCCGATCTGGAGTTCACGCCCAGTTTCTCTTTGAGCCACTGAGCCACTGCCTTCTCGTCGTCGTCAAATATCTGCCCGGCCTCGATCAGGAACTTGGCAAAGCCCTTGTGCTTACAGAGAATGCCAGCAGCCCGAACCGGGTCACGCTGGTACTCTACATCACGGTTCATGGGCTTGTTCTCGCCATTGAGCCGGACCATGACCACTTGGTAATGGGCACCAACAAAGTCACGGACAAGCTCCATGGGCACATCATCTGGATGGACGTTCAGGGTGAGGATGAAGCCGGTCTTGTCCTGCTTCATCGCCACCTTGACAGCCTCAAACTGAAGCGTGTTCATACCTTGTTTTCGTCCAGCCGGTGATCGCCGCACCAGTCATGCAGAAACACAACCGGGTAGCCATTCATCGTAGGCGCATGTCGGCGGCAGCGTCCCAGCTTGTAGAGGTCGCCCTCTTGCATGCCGTCGTGCCGCTTCGGGGCAAACCAAATGCAGGTGCCGCAACGCATACCGCTGCTGCGGTGCTTCCAAGGATCTTGATCACTCATATCACCACACTCCAAGCCAGATGCCAGTGCCATGCACCCAGGCAATCGGGAATACAAGAGCGCCTGCAATCAGGAACCCCCAGGATGCTGTCTTGAGGCACACGATGATGTGCGTCAGCCAGGATGCAATCACCCAGATCACAAGAATTGATGTCAGGTTCATGGTGTTACCTCAGAATGGGATGTCGGTATCGTCTTCTTCAATGCTGCGCTGGGCCGGAGCCTCACGCCGCACATCCTGGCGTTGGTTGTCGCCGTCGCTCTTGCCGCCAAGCATTTGCATGACGTTGCCGATGATCTCGGTGGTGTCCTTCTCGACACCATTCTTGTCGGTGTACTTGCCGTAGCGCAGGTTGCCCTCGATGTAGACCAACGAGCCTTTGCGGACATACTGCGACGCCACCTCGGCCAGGCGCTCGTACAAGGTCACACGGTGCCAAGTTGTGTCCTCGGTCGGGCCAGTCTCGCCACGGCGCTTGACGGAGACGGCCACACTGAAGTTGGTGACAGCCTTGCCGCTGTTCATGTACCGCATTTCCGGGTCACGGCCAACACGGCCAATCATGATCACTTTGCAAAATCCACTCATCACTGCCCCTTCTTGTGCTGCTCTTTCGCAGCCTTAAACATGCTCAGCACCTTGTCGTAGCTCTCGGGCGACCCGCTCTGAACTTGATCAAAAATGTTCTTGTTGGTGCGGAAGATCGCCATCACATCGGACTCGCTGGAAACGTTTCCAAGCATGATGCCGGTAGCCTCCAGCACAAAGTCGCACCACTCGTTGAAGTCGCCGCCAGGCTGTGCCTCGACCTTGAGTTGCCATGGCTGCTCTTTGCCCTCGATGCGGGTCGGAGCGGCCTTCTGCGGCTCAGGCTTCTTCTGGCTGACAGGCTTGCCCTTGGGTTCCTCGTGGCCGGTGGTGGCGTCCAGTACGTCGTGCTCGACGATCTCCATGGCAGTCATCCACAGATAGCGGCGACTGTAAGTCTCGACGGCGCCCAGGTTCTGGATCGGGTGCGTGCCCTTGAGTTGCGCCTCGGCCATCGGGCTGGTGATGACGATGACCGTTCCGTCTTCGACATCGGTGATCGTCAGGGTAGCGTACTCGGTGGTGTAGGACACCACACCGCACAAGCCAAGCTCGTTGAAGATCGCCTGGATGTTGGGCAGGAAATCGCCCAACTCGAAGTAGGAGTAGCCAGCGAATTTGTTGAGGCCGGACTTCTTGAGTTCGGTGCCCTGCAATTTGACGCGGGCCTGCATGAGCTTCTTGTGTACTGTCATTGCTTTTCTTCCTGATTTGCACCCTGGCGGTTCTTCTTGAACTCGTAGTCGTCGCGGTAGTCAGATGGAGGGGTCCATCCGTACCGACGCCAGGTGCGTTGAACATCCGCGCCCTTCATGTAAACGAAGGACGGGTCGAACAAAGTGCCGGGCCGCGCCGGCTGCTTGTTGTCGATCATTGCTGTGCAGGTGCTTGCTCAACAACGGGTGCCGCCTTCTTGGCCTTCTTCTTCCAGCCGACAGGTCGGCCAGGAGCCTTCTTGGGCGTGCCGTCGGCCTTGTAGCCCCACTTGGCGGCAGGCTTTGCCTCGGCTGCCGGAGCCGCAACCACGGGCTTGACTTTGCGGTACTCGTCTTCCATGGCGAGGAAAGCCTCGACCTCAAAGATTTTCTCAAAGGCCTTCTGGAAGGAATAGTTCCGGCCCAGGTCAACACTGAAGTTGGCGCGGTCCAGGCAGGACGACGAGCCGGTAACGGTGTACCCATTGACCAACACGATGCTGCACACGGTGGTGCGGCCATCGGGCAGGATGGAGTAGTGGGTTTCTGCGACGCGGGACTTGATGTATTCGTTTGTGATCTTGCGCATGATGGCCTCTTAGAAAATGGTTTCTTCTGCTTTGGTGGACTCGACCTTGATGCCGTTCGAGAGGGCGTTGACCAGTTCGTCCTGGGATGCCACCTTCACGGTGAACTCTTCCTTGGCGACATGGGAGACAGCCTGGGATGCCACGGTGGCCTTGACCAGACGTTGGCCGTTGGGGCCGATGACGAGATAGATGCGTTGTGAAGCCATGGTTTACTCCTTCTTGAGTAGGTAGATTTGATGCTGCGTACAGAACGCAGCGACTTGGCAGAACCCTTCGCAGCGGGTGCGTGCGCCGGGTCGGTGCTCGATGAGGTAGACCTCGTTTTTCTTTGCTTTGCTGTTGGCTTCAGCCAGTGCGACCTCTGCTTCAGCACGGGTTGCGTGAACGCTCTTGGCCCGCACGCCACCATCTTTCTTGACGGCAAATGCCTCGGGCTTTTCCCACATGTCTTCAGGCGTACACATGGGCATTTCTTCACCAGCGTGGGAGTTGAAGAACGCATCGTTGTGAAGGCTCAGGCGCTCGGCAATGAACTCCTGGCGCTTCTCAAACGGCCACAGCGGGATGTCAATCACCACCACCGGCGCCTTGGGGTAGCCTTCCTTGGTTAGTGCATCACGTCGGCTCCAGTCGCGCACGATGGCAACGATGGACAGGCTCTTGACCCGCACACCCTTGACGCGCTCGATCAGCCAGGCGTACACGTTGAGTTGCTTGTGCCAGTCAGACTTCTCGTTCATCACGGCCCAGGCACCGGTCACCTTGTAGTCGGCAATCGAGATACCGTCTTCGTAGACCTCCTGCAAGTCGATGGCACCGCTGATATGCCAGCCATTGAACTCGGTGTGGATGCGCTCTTCGACGATGTGGTGATCGCTCTTGCCGTGCTGCATGATCTCGTGAACGGCGGAGCCGAACAGCGACCAGACCATATCAGCCGCATCCTGCTCCAGATCATCCCAGTGCTTGCGCTTGAGCTGAACAATGCGCGGGCTGTTGAGAATCTCGGTGGCAGAGATTTGCGAGTCGCCCTTGTCATACTTGGGGCGCTGAATGACGTTGATGAACGTCTCGGGCAATTCAAACTTGTTAGTGAGCCGCATTCTTGGCTCCGCTGTAAACGCCGGTGTCGGTGTAAAACTGGTTCACGATCTTCGCCGCAGCACCAACGGCATCAATGACCTTTTCAAGCGGCTGCTCAGATGCAAACGCCAGGTGGCAGATCAATGAGGCAATTGCAAAGGCAGACGACTGAGCGTCACCGCAATCAATCATCATGTGTGCGCCATGCTTGTTTGCGGCGTGCATTCCAATCGACATCTTTTTGGCAATGTTCTTTTTCCGCTCTTCAAACTCTTTTTCGATCACGTGGTTCTCCTGTGTGTTAGGTGAGGCTTAATTATACCTGCTACATTCCCCGACATGTCAACATCTGCTACGATGAATGCAATATATTTTTCCGTAGGTGTTTACCATGAGGATGGCCGCGAGACGGGACGACAACGAGGACGAGGTGGTGGGGGCGCTGGAGGCCTGCGGTGCTCACGTTGAGAAGATCAACGATTCTGGGCGCTTTGACCTGCTGGTGTACTACAACGGTCACACCCTGCTGATGGAGGTCAAGGACGGCCGGAAACCGCCTTCCGCGAGGCGTCTGACACCGGCGGAGCAGAAGTTCCATGACCGATGGCCTGGCGACAACCTGTACGTGGTCACCAGCGTGGGTGATGCGCTTGAAGTTTTGAAGTCGCGGCGGTAAACTGGCCGTGCAGTAAGTCACTGCGTGGTTTCTTCGAGTGGACCTTCGCCCCTCCTTCGCGGGAGGGGTTTCTTTTTGGGCCACTTGCACGCCCTGCTTCGCGTTGCTATACTGGCTGCGCTAGGTGTGGAAACCAAGCAAAAATCAGAGCCATTAGGTCAGACTCCGACCCCGTATGGGGTAGCGTCCTCCGCAAGAGGATGTTTTTCCACCGGGGTCTGACCCGATGGCTTTTTTTCTTGCTGCCACACCTGCCGCACTCCGAGCGAGATCAAGCACCTGCATGGGTGGCGCGGAAGGAAACACCGGCACTGGCACACCCCCAGACAAATGCCGTCCAGCCTGTCAGCGAGGGACTGGACAAGTCGAGGCGACAAGTGGTGAGACAAGCGCCCCGACGACGAATCGCTGCCTCCAGGGTTTGCTGGGAAGGCCACAAGGCCCTCCGGGCAGGGATGAACAGCCGATGCTATTCACCCTTGGGCGCACTATTGCCTGGCGATTTTTTGGGGTTCTGGAATTTTTGGAAACGTTTCCAGTCCTGGCAACAAAAAACCCGCCACGGGGGACGGGTCACTTGGTCTTCTTTCTCTCCTCTCGGATTCTCTTTTTCCATTTCTCCTCGGCCATCCTGTACCCGGCAAAGAAGGCTATCTCCATGAGTTCCTTGCGGTCCATGTTCTGGCTGTCCAGTAGCGGGCCGTACTTGCGTTCCGCCTTGCGCGACCACTCTATCGCCAGGGTGCTTGCGCTGATCCTCATGCAATCACCTCGTAGTCGTGAAACACGCAGCCAAGCTCTGCTCGGCCAACTTTGCACGGTTTGACCCACACATTCTTGCCAGAACGCAAGCGCCGGACATGGCCCCTGCGGTCGTGCAGCCTGGGCGATGCGTGCGTACCGCCCTGCGGCTCATTGCGGGCCTCTTTGGCCTTGATGTAGACCGTAGTCCAATCGTATGTCGGCGGCTTGCCCTGGGCGATTTTGCGCTGGTTGGTGAATGTCTGCTTGACCACAGGCCGGTAAACGGCACAACCTTTGTCCATGGAAGATAGCCACATGGCAACCAGCGAAAGCATTAGCTCGGCCACATCCTGCGGCACCTCGTGATTTTCATCTGCTGGGCCATATCGAATCTGCCCTTCGTCAATCAGGTAGACCAGGGGCGGAAACGTTTCCTGTTTGCCGGGTGGCCCTTTGGTGATGTCCACCACAATGCCTTCTTCCGGGTCTGACCCCGCCACCAGCATCATGACTTCGTAGTATGGGTGCGTCTTGCTCTGCCCGCCGTACAGCACCAGGCTTTTCTCAAACGGTGGTCGGTGCGTTTCCAGGTATTTGAGGTTGACGGCCCGGTCGCCGGAAAAGACATCAGACACATCAAACCACTGGACTTCTGTCGGGTCAAAGCCAACACCAATGACCGCCTTCATGATTGAGCGAATCAGTGGGGTGGTCATGCTTCCACCCCGCAGACTTTCTCCATGTAGGCCACGTAGACCTGATCCAACGTGTTGAATTGGCGCTCATCCCAGTCGAGGAAATAGAACCGTTCCTCGGGCTTCCAGCCGCCGTAGATGTCGCCGTGTCGCTTGCGTTTGGTGCGCACCTCAATCTGAACGCCGCACTCGTCGTTGCGGTAGGCCCGCTGCGCTCCCCAGTCGCCGGAAAAGCCCAGCCTGTAAGAGAATGGCAGTTGGCAAAATTCCTCAAAGGTCAGTTCTGGGCGTGTCATGCTTGCCCCCTTTCGCGAATGGCGGCAGCGCAAGCACGCGCTTCCATATCTTCGCGGTTACAGTCGCCCATGTCTCGGTCATCGCATACTTGAGCGCAAGCCTCACGTTCAGCATTAACTCCAGCGGCGTAGGCGGCTTGGAAGAAGCGCTTAAGTGCTTCCCAGTCGGAATCAGAAACCAGCGAGGGGTACTTTGCCGCCGAGAACCCAACCTCCAGCGCCATGCGGATGATGTCATCGCGGGTCATGCGTTCTTCTCTCGTCCAATGTGGTGTTGTTGCTTGGCCTTCATGTATGCAGCATGAGCCAGTTCTGGCGTGTCATACACACCAAGATATTTAACTTCACCATTGATCCTGATTTGCGATTTCCAGCGATTGCGATACGGTGATGCACCCATCAATCCAGACTGGCTATCAACCCTTGCGCTATATCTGTTTTGCTGGTTGCGTGTGTCATCAACATCGCGCAGGTTTGCCAGCCTGTTATCGGACTTGTCCCCGTTGATGTGGTCAATGGAGTGCTTAGGCCATGTGCCATGCGTCAGCAGCCATGCAAGGCGATGCGCTTTGTAGAATTTCGCCTTGTACATAACCACAATGTAGCCGCGATTCAGTGTTCCGGCTTGCTTGCCGCGCACAGACTTGTGGGCTGCATCAGTCCAAAACAGTTTGCCTGTGTCTGGCTCATACCAAAGCATTTGCGTCAGTTCAGTTTCAATATCCATTTTTGTCTTTCAGCTTGGCTTCGATGGCGCGGGCAATGTTGCGGCGAGTCACTGCCATGTTGTACAGCTCTCGACGGGCAACCTCATCGTAGATGTCGTGAATCTCCTCCTCCGTCAGCCCCACCCACGGCTTGCGCTCTGCCTTCATCATTGCGATGGTCATGGCTTGGTCGGCTGCGACTGCTTCCCAGTCCACAGGCGCTTGGGAGCGGGAACCAAATACGCCCTGAGGTCGGTAAGCGCCAAGCTCGGCCCTCAAATTACCAAGTGTTGTTGATCCGCACAGCAGACCCGCTAGTGTTGGCTTTTGTGCGATCAGTGAATCCAGTGCAGTACGGCATTCACGCAACAGTGCGGCCTGCTCATTCAGAAGAACAGAATCGCCCGCAGCAACAGCGTCATCCATCGTTGGAATATATGTTTCTGGCAAATTGATGCCCGCCTTTTTCGCCGCAGCTTTGATGCTTACTGGCTCCTGCTGTGCTGGCTGCTCCAGCGCTTGACGCAGGGCGGCTCTTGCCCGCAGAACTTCCTGCCGGTCTTTTGCCAGTGGCGTAGTTGCCAACTCCAGCGCCTCCAGCGCCATGCGTGCTGCTTTCTCAAGGTCGCTCATGCTGCTTCCTCCTCCTTGCCCACCATGCGCGAGAGCAGATCGGCCATGCTCTTGCGTGCCCGGTACTCTTGGTGGATTTGTTGCCGGGTCTTCTTTGGCCTGGGGGCATCAGTGCCATCGCCCAGCATGAAGATCCGCTGAGCGTTTCGACCAACACCTTCCCAGGTGCACACATGCACCACACGGTACTTGTGCAGGTACGACATGTAGTCGTAGACGGTCAGCGTATGCAGGCCAGTCTCTTGCGCCAACTCACGGCATGTGCGTGTGCCCTCGACCAGCAGCCGCATCAGGGTGGCAAACGACATGGCGTTGACCTTGCGCGCTCGGCGCGGGGTTACTTTGAATTCAGCATGGCTCACAGACCGTGCTCCTTAAATTTCAGGTCGAACATAGTTTCGATGTGGGGCATCAACTCGCGCATGACCTTCTGGCGCAACTCGAACCGCTCCATGTCGGTCATGGTTTTTCGGGCCGGCACGGGATCAGGGAACACAACCTCAACGCCGATGAACTGGGCAAACTGCTCCAGCACCTGCATGAATAGCTCGTTCTCTTGGCCGTACCACTCGTCCATCCAGTCGCCCTTTGTCGCAACAAAGGCGATCATCTTCTCAGCAAGTTCTTCGTTGGTCACTTCTTCATCTCCTTGATGTAGACGGCAATGCTTGCCAATGTGTCCTCACCAAACGCCCGCTTGAAATCGTTTTGCAGACGGAACGCGGCCATCTCCAGCGCGCTGTTCCAGCCCGCCTCGTACAGCTTGTCAGCGTGCTCTGCGATCTGGTCGGCCTGCCACTCGGCAATCTCCGGGCATAGTTCTTTGATCCAGTCTTTCATGGTGCGTACCCATCCATAATGATTTTGCTCTTTGCCTCCTCCAGCGCCCCGATGAGCATCAATCGGTCTGGCACGGAAGAGGTTTTAATCTTGAACTGCCCGCGATCCAGCCAAAAGCAAAGCACGATTGCCGTGTCCGGCTCCTCGTCAATAGCTTCATTGAGGACGGCCCTCGCGTTCACTTTGTGATGGTTCGGGATGGTCAATGATTTGAGTTTGCTCATGTGTTCTTCCTCTTCAGCATGTCTTGGCAAACACGGACAATCTGAGTTGCGATGTTTGCCTCAGCCCAATCGGGCGCAAAACCGGCAAGGCTGACAACTCGGGCAATCTCTACGTCCGTCAGCCCCACCCACGGCTTGCGCGGTGGTTCTGCTCTGGCAAGTTCTCCACAGACGGGGCATTCAATCTGCTGCCACGGGCGCTTTGCTGCTTTCTCAAGGTCTGTCATACGCCACCACCCTTCGCGGCAGCTTCGAGTTTCAGACAGCGGCGCTCGGCAAAGTCACGGAACCCGCTGATGGCCTTCTGCTTGACGGACTCATGCGTGTAGACATTGAACCCGTATGCGTCAATGACCATTTCCTCGTTGATCTCGGCAACTTCTTTGACCGATGCGCCCCGAGCAATTTGCATCATGGCACTGCGCGGCACGTCGCTTTGCCGGGCCTTCATGATGGACTCGGCAAGACCGGCAATCTTGCTGCACGAAATACCCTCAAGGTAGTAGGCGTTGGCCGTAGTGGATGCGACGAGCGCAACGGTAATCAAAAGTTTCTTCATGGTTTCTCCAAGTTGTGAGGCCTTCATACTATCACCAAACCTACCTGTTAGCAATAGGGTAGACCTACCTGTTGCAAGTCGCTGATTTGTGTGTAGAATGCGCCGCATGCCGTCCAACAAAAAACCTTCCAAGAAGTACCGCCCGAAGTACGCCAAGGGGCAGATTCCCGTGACGATTCGGCACAGTGCGGACTCCGATTTGCACCTTCAGGTGATACCCCATCAAGAGCTTGAGTCTCTGCGTGATGGGACGGCCACGGAGTACGCTTACAACACGCTGTCACTGCGCCTCAATTGGGGCTATGTGATGGCCGGTGAGATATTCGACAACCCTGACGCCAGGCAAGTCATGGAGACTGGTTTGGCCGCTATTCGTGGGGTGCGCGAGCGCTTTGAGCGAGTCGGCAAGTACGGCGTCAGCGGCGAGGAGTTCAAGAGCCTGGGCGAGGCCCTGAACCTCACGGATGAAATGCAGAAGTCGGCCACCCGCAGGGAGCAGCACGATGCCTTGCGGGTTGTCTATGCAGTCAATGACCTCAAACAGAAAGGAGTCCTATGAACCGGTGGCCCGATGGAACACCAAAGAGCAGCGGCAACGCCTTTACCCTGGCGCCGCGCAAGAGTCTGATGGCGAACGATGTTTCGCACAGAATGAGCAAGAACGCAAACGCAAAGCGGGGCGCAACAGATCACAGTCCCAACGTGTTTGCACTGAGTCCACTTTCGAGGAAAACAAAATGACAGCCAAGTATTTGAACATCGGGACAATCATGCTTCACGAGAAGCTGCAATCCCGAGTCAGCATCAACCAGGAAATGGTTGACGAGTACGCCGAGTGCATGGAAAAGGGAGACGAGTTCCCACCAGTGAGCGTCTATTTCGATGGCGTGAATTACATGCTGGTCGATGGTTACCACCGTTACCACGCCACTCGCAGGACGGGCAAGGCTGGCATCGAGTGCATCGTGACCCATGGCACCTTCCATGAGGCCTTCCTGGCATCGCTCAAGGCCAACAGCAAGCACGGCATGCGCCGCACCAACGAAGACCGCCGCAAGGCTGTTGTGCAGGCCCTGGAAGATGAATTTCTCGCCGGCTGGTCTGATCGCAAGATTGCCGAGGCCTGCGATGTCTCGCACCCGTTCGTTGCCAAGGTTCGCGCATCCCTGGCCCAGCCAGAGCGCAAGCCAGCGCACATCGAGAAGCCCACCAAGCCTGCCAAGCAGAAGGAAGAGAAGGTCGAGGAGCAAATCTTTGACGACCCGGCGCCCAGCAACGAAGGTATGCAGCAAGAGGCCATCGACGTTCTGATTGCCGAGAACGAGCAACTCAAGGATCGCCTGGCAGTTGCGGCCATTGACGCCACCGAGGAAGAGCGCCGCATGGCACAGACCACCATCGAGGAATTGCGAGAGAGCGTGCGTACTCTGAACATTGAGTTGGTGGCAGTCAAGTCCAGCCGTGATGCGTACCAGACCGAGAACTCGCAACTGAAAAAGCAAGTCACCATGCTTCAGAAGAAGCTGCGTCAGGCTGGCATCGAGTAATCAACCATGCCGAAGCCGGGCGGCTATGTCCCGGCAGTACAAAGAGCAATCATGCTTGAACTCAGACCGTACCAGAATGGCTCCATCGAGGGCCTGAGAGATGGATTCAGAAAAGGCCACAAGCGCCAGGTTTTGGCTGCTGCGACCGGGGCAGGCAAGTCCATCATTGCACTGTCCATTCTCGACAGCGCCCGCAAGAAGGGTTCCAAAGTTTTGTTCATGTGCGACCGCCGAGTGCTGGTCGATCAGTTCTCGCGCCACCTGGACAAGAACGGCATCGACCACGGCGTCTACATGTCCGGGCATTGGCGGCACAGGCCGTTTGAGAAGGTGCAAGTTGCCAGCATCCAGACCATCGAGAAGATGGGCGAGTGGCCCGATGCAGACCTCATCATCGTGGACGAGATCCACGCCAGCCTGCGTAAGTCCCTCAAGGATTTCATGGCCCGCAAGGCCGATGTCAAAGTCCTGGGGCTGACGGCCACGCCATACAACCAAGAACTGCCCAACCACTTCACCAACATCGTCAACGTGGTGACCATGGAGAAGCTGGTCGAGGAGAAGTTCCTTGTGCCGTTTCGCGTGTTCGTTGCGACCGAGATTGAGACAGAGGGGCTACCCGTCACGGCGGGCGAGTGGAAGAAGGATGAGCTTGAGAAGCGCGGCCTGCAAGTGGTGGGCGATGTGGTGGCGGACTACGTGAAGATTTACACCGAGGTGTGGGGCAAGCCCAAGAAGACCATTGTGTTTTCGTCTGGCGTGGCCCATGGCGCAGAACTGGTCAAGCGGTTCGCGGAAATTGGTTTGAACTTCGTGCAGATCAGCTACCTCGATGATGAGGAATACAAGCAGCAGGTCCTTGAGGAGTTTGCCAAGCCCGACACGGACATCATTGGCCTGATCTCCACCGATGTGCTGACCCGAGGGTTCGACAACACCGAGGTCAAGCACGTTGTGATTGCCAAGCCCCTGCGCAAGTCCTTCAGCATGCACGTTCAGATGGTTGGCCGAGGCGCACGCCCTCACCCTGGCGAGAAGTTCTGCATCGTGCAGGACAACGCTGGCAACTGGTTGCGTTTCCAAGAGGACTGGGAGCAGCTATACCACGAGGGCACCAAGGTGCTCGGCGATGGCAAGGATGCCAAGGCGCGCAAGGAGAAGACCAAGAAGGAGAAGGAAGACTCCAAGTGCCCCAAGTGCAAGGCGCTGTGGAGTCGCGGCTCTGACACCTGCATCGTGTGCGGCCACGTCCGTCAGCGCAGGAGTATGGTGGACGAGGTGAGCGGGGAAATGAAAGAGCTTGGCTCGACGCAGAGCAGGCAGTCCAAGCAAGACTGGTGGAGCATGTGCCAGTGGAACGTCATCCATGGCGGCTGGTCGCCAGGCCGAGCGGCTCACACGTACAAAGACAAGTTTGGCGTCTGGCCCAAGGGCCTGCAAGATACGCCAGCACTGCCCAGCCTTGAGTTTCAAAAGTTCGTCAAGGCAAAGCTGATCCGTTATTTGAAAGGCAAGAAATGAACGAGCCGGTGGGAATTGAAAAGATGGTGTGCGACGACATTGCCGAGCGCCAGGCCATGGGCATTCGCAAGTACGGCACCACAGTGCAGGACAACCCGCTGCCGCTGGCCGACTGGTTGCAGCACGCATACGAAGAGGCCCTCGACATGGCGATCTACCTCAAGCGCGCCATCGTAGAGCAACACAAACAACAGGATGATTTGAAGTAATGGATCTGCTCACTTTTGCCAAGGCATGCGGCGTGATGATGGAGCATGTGCCACCAATTGGTGTGTGGCGCAGGTTCCCAACCGAGAGTCACCCGCGCAAGCGAAACGGCGCTGTCAAATTCATGGGCGACCATGCGTTCGTGTGTGACTGGGCCGCAGGGTCAGATGTCCACGTCTGGAAGGCCGACGAGTCGGTGGTGATCGACCGCGAGAAGATGCGCAGGATGGCCATGGAAGCCAAGCGCAAGATTGCAGAAGATCAGCGCCGAGCAGCGGCCAAGGCGGCATGGATTCTCGGCCAGTGCGATGTCGCCAAGCACCAGTATCTCAAGGATAAGGGCTTCCCTGATGAGTATGGCAGCGTGTGGGTGCAAGAGGGCGTGCAGCTACTGGTCATCCCCATGCGGATCAGCGGGTCGCTCGTCGGGTGCCAGTTAATCAAGCCCGATGGGGAGAAGAAGTTTTTGTACGGCCAGCGAACAGGTGGCGCCACGTTCACGTTCGACAACAAGGGGCCGCATGTTCTGTGCGAGGGCTTTGCCACGGCGCTATCGGTCAGGGCTGCACTCAAGGCCATCAAGCGGCGCTACACCCTGCATGTGTGCTTCAGCGCGGGCAACATGGAGAAGGTGGCGGTAACGTTACCACGCGGGCTGGTCATCGCAGACAACGACCGATCAGCCACGGGGGAGCAGACGGCAAAAAAAATCGGATGGCAGTATTTCATGCCACCCGATCAGGGCCAGGACTTCAATGATTTCCACCAGAAGGTGGGCTTGTTCAGGTCAAGCCAGGCTCTTGCGAAGGCCCTTGCCACTCTTCAACCGTGAGCACCTCGAACTCGTCTTCACCGTAGAGCAAGGTCACCTCCTTGAACATGTTGTGAGCATGCTCGATTGACTTCGACGGAAACACCATCTTGATGGTGGTGTTCCGCACATGCAGGGTTGCAACGTAATCCTTCATGCCAGTTTCCTTTCGATCAGAACCTCAGCGGCCAGCTTGCATTGTGCAATCAGAACTGGTGTCTGATCTGTCTCGAGATTACGAACCAGGGCCAGGGCGCGCACCATGCTGTCGTGCGTTGGCGCCCTGACGCTGGCAACGTAGGCCAGGGTGAGCGGGTGATTGGCCTGGGGGATCATGCGGTCACCTTGCGGCCAATGCGTTTGAGCGCGGCCTTGGCCTTGTTCTTTGCCTTCAGGCGGATGCGCGACACCTCGGGCGTGCCGTCATAGTCGGGCATCTTGAGCAAAGATTCCAGGGCATCGGCAAGGTCGGGCGCAGCGGCGAACATTTCCGGCCCGTAGTGCCCGAAAAAGCCGGAGAAGCGCACGTAGATGCTGCTCCAGTCGCCCACGATGTCCTCGAAGTTGCTGGTGATCATGGCCTGGGTTGGTTCGCAATCCGGGCGCGTTTCCACGGTAAGGGTGAGGGTTGGTTTCTTGGTTTTCATGGTCTGATCTGTCTCGCAATTAGGGTCTGATCTGTCTCGAGATTACCCCCAGCCGGGCGGGCGCGGCGCGTCCAGGCGGGGGGCGGGACCGGCGCGGGGCCGGTCGGGGTGGTCACTGGGCGGCGCGCTGGAAGGGCCAGTGCTGGCGGGCTTCGGTGCGGCCCTGCTCGATGAGTCGGCGGGCTTCGGCGCGGTCGTCGATGCGTTCCGATTCGATCATGCGGCGCAGCGTGTCGGGGCCGGTGCAACCGGTTTCATACCGGCGCCCGGCCTCGATGTATTCGCTCTCGGTGTGTTTCATGGCAGGCGTCCCACTGGTAAAAATGTGCGGGCCTGGGTGTAGGCCTCGCGGTAGAGTTGCTCGGCGGTGATGCGGTCGTCGCCCTGCTCACTGCTGCGCATGCGGCGGAAATAGTCCGCCCAGTGCTGTGCGCGGGCTTCGTCTCGCTGGTTGCGGGCTTCGGCGCTTTTGCGGCCGGCCTCGGTGTAGGATTCGCGGCTATTCAGCATGTCGGGCCCCAGTGCAGGCCCAAAACCTGGGGGAAATACTCGCGGCCCTCGCCCGTCCAAATGCGGCCAGTGCTGGCGGCGTGGTGCGGCGCGCGTCCGCCCGTCAGGGTGTGCGCGTGGCCTCGGTGGTCGGTGTAGGTCTGCCCTCGTGCGGCGGGCGTTCCATCGGCGTGCAATAGGGCCATGGTGCGGCCCTGGTGGTCGGTGCTTGTGATCATGCTGTCAACTCCTCGGGGATTTCAACTTCGTCGCCCAGCTTGGATGCCACGTAGCACCGCATTGCGGCGATCAGGGGTGTGGGGCCGAAGCCTTCAAAATCAGGGGAAAGAAAACGGCCCGGGCCTAGCACGGCGCACCATAAACCTCTAGCGTCCTTCGGCCTGCACGCCAAGCAAACACTTTCCCGCTCAATGATCGGCCCACCTTGTGCCCAGTCGGTTGAGTATCTTGGCGGTCTGAAGCCAGACGACAAGAGGTGAGGGTAATCGCCTGCAAAAGTATTTCCCTCACACTTCGCCACCGCCCAATCAAACGCTGGGCCGGTCAAGTTGCATGTTTTGATTTTCATGTTTTGCTCCTGTTTCGGGACAATTCCCGGTCAAGCCCTCGGCGGTCAAGGGCTTGCCCTGGCCCTGTCAAAAGTTGCAGCACCCGCAGCAGGGCGCATCCTCGCAGCGGCCGGCCTTGTTGCGGTAGTATTCGCGGCCGCTCACGCGGTAGATGTCCGACTGATACCGGCGCGCGGCCTGGGTCATGTAAGCGCCCACGGCCTCGGCGGTGTCCTGGTCTAGGTCTGGGTCGATGTCGCGCGCCAGGGCTGCGCCTGGGGCCTCGCGTGCGGCTTCTTCCTCGCGGCGTAGCATGGCCTTGCGGGTCCTCTGGTCCCAAACGATCAGATCACCCGGCGCGATGGGCTTACCGGTCAAGGCGCAGCGGCCCGGATATTGTGCAATTAGCAGTTTCGTTTTTTTCATGGCGTCCTCATGCGGTTTGAATTGGGATCACCCGGCGGGCGATGCGGTCAACTTGTCGGGCCTTCGTGCCATGGGCGCGAAAACCTATGATCGCTCGGCGGTCAGTGTTGGCGCAAAGCTGGCAAAGCGCGCACGTCATGCCCTCGCGGGTCTGAGCGGGGCAGACTAGGATCGGCCGGCCCTGGGGCGTGGTGGTGTGCTTGGGCGTATCAATCGGAACGACTACGGCCACAGGGAAACCCTGTGCGGCCAGGGCGTCGGCCTCGCCTGCATCGTCGGCGCTTACGTTCACGGCAAAGCCCCAATCGATCGCGTGGCGAACCCAGCGCAGCGCCTCGGGGGTTTTCTTGTGTGTGTATGCAAAACCCTTGCGCCCTCTGTTGGCCTTCACAATGCGGCCCAGCGCGTATGCGTCGATGGCCTCGCCCTGTCCTGGTAGGTCGCCTGCGACACCGTAACGCCAAATCTGCCCGCGTGGTAACGTTTCCACTTTGGCGATGAGCGCATCAAGGTCCAAGCCTTGGCGGGTGGTCCGGTTCCATTGCAGGGCGGTGTGATAGCCTTCGGCGTAACATGCACCCCGATACATTGGGCAGGATTCGGGGCACGTCTCGCGGCTGGCGTATACGGTCGGCATCGGGCCGGTCTTGCGGTTGCTGCTTGCGGCGATGAATGAGAATTTCATGCGTGGCCCCTTTAGTGTTTGGCGGTCTTGGCGGACAGCGTCATGCGGGTGTGCCCGTCATTAGTCTTGGTGTGGGCGCGGATCAGTTGCGCGCTGGGTTTGAGTTTCGCGGCAACGGCTTTCCAGTCGGTGCGGCTGCTGCCTTCCACCTGGGTGAAAGTGGCGCGGAAAATCTCGCCCTCGATGGTGTCAAGGTAGGCTGCTTCCAGTCGCGCGCGGATGTCGTCGGCCTGCTTGCTGAGTCGGTCAATCTCGGCGCGCAGCGCGCCCAGTCGGTCGACGTCTTGCGCGAGCGTGGGTGTGGCCGGGTCGGCGCTGGCATTGGCGCGCAGCGGGCCGGTGACGTTTTCAAGCATCACGGCCAGGGCAGTAAATTCGGGGGCGGTGGGGTGCGTGGTGTATGTCATGGTGCGGGCTCCTCAGTGGCGGGTCATGGTCTTGCGGGCGATGAATTCGCCGTTCTGGCGCGTGATGGTCGCGGCCGGGTAGGTTGCTGCCCAGCTAAGCGCGGCGCGAAGGGTCAGGGTGTGGTGCTGGCGCTTGTAGCCGTCGCCCTGCACGCGGTAACCCCAGCGGCGCGCGATGGCGTGGCGGATCTTGTCGGGTAGTGTCATCGGTTCTGCTCCTGGTGATGTGTGCCGGGTTGGCCCACGGTGGCGCGCCCTGGTGGGTCAAGGCGCGCGGGCGTGGGTCAGTCCTTCATCGCGTGCATGATGGCCTTGCGGTAGGATTCTTCGCGCAGTTGGTCGACGCGCTCCATCTGCTGAGTGATGGTCTCAATCGCGGCTTTCAGTTCTTCCAGGCTGCTCGCGGCGCGAGACGTGCCTAGGATCTTGTAGACGGCGCCGCTGCGGTTGATCGACGTCTCGGATAGAAGGGTGGTTAGAAGGTGGCCGTTGTTCATGGTGGTTTGCTCCAGTGGTTTAGATTGCTTCATATCGGCCGGCGTCGTATTCGGCCAGGATTGCCGGGCCGATTCCGTCGGCGAACACCAGCGCGGTGACTCGGCCGGCGATGTGGCGGGAGTGGTCACGGAAAGTCGCTCTCACTTCCTCCAGTCCCCATTGGTCCTCGGCTCGGGATTCAATGGTGATCTCAAGGACCTGCGGCGCGTCATAAGTGCGGCCGGTGGCGTAAGTGATGGTGGTCATGGTGTGGTGCTCCTGGGTGGTTTGTTCCCCCCTTTCGGGGGAGGGCTCAATTCTCGGTTTTGTCAAGGGGGTTGGTCTAATACTCGTTTTCAATCATTTTCGGGGGCGTGATTGTGTGCGCCTATCGGCTTGGGCGCGGCTGTTGCGGTCGTCCATCGGCCAGGGATCGCGCGGGGTTCAAGGCGAAGCCGTTGCAGTCCTCCCGCTGTTCTCTTACCATCTCACCCCATGGAAAAGAACCCAACACCAAAGAAGCTATCCAGGGCCCAGATAACGCAAGCCCTGGACACCGTGCCAGTAGCTACCCTGCTAGGCAGGTCAACAGCCAGGGAACTCACGCCCAAGCAAAGACGTTTCGCTAAAGAAGTGGCGAAGGGTGCAACGAAGGCGGACGCCTACCGGGCAGCGTATGACGTGACAAGCGCCCATACAATGAAGTCAAAACCCTACGAGCTTGCGAAGGACGCGAGAATCCAGGCGGAGATAACCGCGTATCAGGTGGCACTAGAGACTGCGGAACATAGAACACCAGGGGCGCTCAGGGCTTTAGTGGTGCAATCCCTGGCGCAAATCCTCGTCGATCCCGATGCAAAACACGCGGTTCGGGTCCAGGCCGCGAAGGTCCTTGGCACCGTCACGGAGGTGGCGGCCTTCACTGAGCGGCGCGAGGTGCGAACCATTTCCACCAGTGAAGATGCACGCGCCAAGCTAATGGCCGAGATCAAAGAACTAGCCAAAGCTCAGGCCATCGACGCCGAGATCATCGAGCGCGACGCCGACAGCCTGATGCGCGAGTTGGCCGCCGACGACCCCCACCCCACCCCGACCCCCCACGATGCTGAGCGGGACTCCGGGCCAGAGACTCATACTATTCCACACGAACAGCCCCATATTCCACACGAACAGTCACAACTTGACCCGGAAGACCCCACCCCCCTTCCACAGGAAGACCCCCCCGGTGATGGTACCTAAATCGCTTTGCCACGGGGTATTGCACAAAAAATAGGCAACTTTCCAGAAAGTCGAAATGTGAACTCGGCACCTACAAAAAAAACTGGTTTGCAAACAAAAAAGAGAGACGAGTGGAAATATTACCAGTCGAACCTCAAAGTTATCCACAACAAGATGAAACCCAAGAGGTCAGACCTGACTGAAGAACAAGCGAGGAATGTTGATATGAGTCCGGCGCAGAAGGAAGTGTTTTTGGTGATTGATGAGTGGTGGAAGAAGTATGGGTACAGCCCGACGATCAGGGACATTGCGTATGTGCGTGGGAAGATGGGGTTGGGCAGTACGTTGAAGATTGTGAATCGGCTTGTGGCGCTTGGGGTGATCAAGAAGATGGATGGTGTGGGCCGGACGATTCGGCCTGTTTACATCAACTTCAAGAATTTGGAGTGAGGTGTGAGCGACATTGAGAAGATGATTGCGGCGTTGCCGGTGCATGAGCAGGAGAGGCTTTTGCAGCAGGTGGCGGACTACAAGGCTGCGGTAGAGCGGGAGAACTGCCAGGCGAGGTTTTTGCCGTTTGTGAAGAAGATGTGGCCTGGGTTCATTCATGGCCGGCATCATGCGGTGGTGGCGAAGGCGTTTGAGGATGTGGCCGAGGGGAAGATCAAGCGATTGGCGATCTCGATGCCGCCCCGGCACACAAAAAGTGAGTTTGGCTCGTTTTTGTTTCCGGCCTGGTTCTTGGGGAAGTTTCCTGACAAGAAGGTGATGCAGTCCTCGAACACGTCGGAGCTGGCCGTTGGGTTTGGCCGGAAGGTTCGGAACTTGGTGGATTCTGAGCAGTACCACGATATTTTCCCGAACGTGAAGCTGCGCCAGGACTCGAAGTCGGCTGGCCGGTGGGCCGTGAACCAGTATGGCGAGTATTTCGCTATTGGTGTGGGCGGTACGATGACTGGCCGGGGTGCGGACGTGGTGATCATTGATGACCCGCACTCGGAACAGGAAGCGGCCCTGGCGGCTCATGACCCAAGTGTTTACGACTCTACCTATGAGTGGTACACCTCGGGTCCTCGTCAGCGTCTCCAGCCGAACGGGGCGATCATCATCATTGCAACGCGCTGGGGTGACCGGGATCTGATTGGCCGGGTGCTCAAAGATGCGGCTGAGCGGGGCAAGGAAGACGAGTGGCGGGTGATCGAGTTTCCGGCAATACTTCCATCGGGCAATCCTTTGTGGCCGGAATTTTGGCCGCTGAACCTGCTGGAAGACCTCAAGGCCGAACTGCCGCCTGCAAAATGGAATGCTCAGTATCAGCAGTCACCCACTGGCGAAGAGGGTGCGATTGTCAAGCGGGAATGGTGGAAGGTCTGGGAAAAGGACGATCCGCCGCCGTGCAGCTTCATCATCCAGTCCTGGGACACGGCTTTTACAAAAAATGAGCGGTCGGACTTCTCGGCCTGCACGACCTGGGGCGTGTTCAACCTAGACGAAGACGAGCGGGATGTGAACATCATCTTGCTTGATGCGTTCCAAAAGCGCATGGAGTTTCCAGAACTCAAGGACAAGGCCTTTACTCATTACAAGGAGTGGGAGCCTGATGCTTGTATCGTGGAAGCAAAAGCTGCTGGAGCGCCGCTGGTGTTTGAATTGAGGACGATGGGTATTCCGGTGAGCGAATACACGCCGTCGCGGGGCAAGAAGGGCCAGTCCAATGACAAGATCGCGCGATTGAATTCGGTTGCGGATTTGTTCAGGTCGGGTAAAGTGTGGGCACCAGATACCCGGTGGGCGCGAGAAGTCATTGAACAGATGGCCGCTTTCCCCAACGCGGCCCACGATGACTTGGTGGATAGCTCAGTCCAGGCCTTGATGAGATTTCGACAGGGCGGGTTCTTGAGGCTAGAATCTGACGAGCCCGACGAGCAAAAATTTTTCCGTCGGAAGACCGCTTTCTATTAAGGCACGAGCATGGACATCGACCGCGCCCTCTATCAGGCCCCGCAGGGTCTTGCCGCTCTTGAAGACGAAGAGCCCCTTGAAATCGAAGTTGTCAATCCGGAGGAAATGTCCATCGGCATTGGCGATGTGGAAATCATTTTGGAACCCGGCAAAGAGGTTGAAGACGGAATGCCGTTTGATGCCAACCTGGCAGAGTACATGAGCGAGTCGTTGCTGCTCAAGATTGGCTCTGATCTGGTGGAAGACATCGACGCCGACATCAGCTCACGGCGCGACTGGGTGGAAATGTACGTCAAAGGCCTGGAAGTCCTGGGCATGAAGTACGAGGAACGCACCGAACCCTGGGATGGGGCGTGCGGCGTGTTCAGTACCCTGCTGACCGAGGCGGCAGTCAGGTTCCAGTCAGAAACGATCATCGAGACGTTCCCTGCTGGTGGCCCGGTTAAGACCCAGATTGTGGGTGCAATCGACAAGCTCAAGGAAGAAGCAGCCGAGCGTGTTCGTGAGGACATGAACTACAAGCTCACGGACGAGATGCCTGAGTACCGGCCAGAGCACGAGCGCATGCTCTTTAACCTGGGCCTGGCGGGTTCGGCCTTCAAGAAGGTCTACTACGACCCGAGCCTGGCGCGTCAAACGTCGATCTTCATTGCGGCAGAAGACATCGTGATGCCCTACGGCTCGACCGATGTCCAGAACGCCGAGCGCGTGACCCACACCATGCGCAAGACCAAGAACGAGTTGCGCAAGCTCCAAGTGGCCGGGTTCTACCGCGACGTGGACCTGGGCGAACCCATCCAGACCTTCAACGACGTTGAGAAGAAGAAGGCCGAGGAGCAGGGCTACTCCCTCACGGACGATGATCGTTACCAGATCTGCGAAGTCCAGGTGGACTACGACCTGCCTGGGTTTGAGGAAGAAAACGGCATTGCCCTGCCGTACATCATCACGATTGATCGCGGCACCAACAAGGTCCTGTCGATCTATCGCAACTGGCGCGATGGCGATGCGACGTACCAAAAGCGCCAGCACTTTGTCCAGTACAACTACATCCCTGGGTTCGGTGCCTACGGCTTTGGCTACATCCACCTGATCGGTGGCTACGCCCGCGCTGGCACGGCCCTGATCCGCCAACTGGTGGACGCTGGAACCCTTTCCAACTTGCCCGGCGGCCTCAAGACCCGAGGCCTGCGCATCAAGGGTGACGACACCCCGATTGCACCTGGCGAGTGGCGCGATGTGGATGTCCCGTCGGGCACGGTGCGCGACAACATCATGGCCCTGCCGTACAAGGAGCCAAGCCAGGTTCTGGCCGCGCTGCTTGACCGCATTACCGAAGAGGGTCGCCGCCTTGGCTCCATCGCTGACATGAAGATCAGTGACATGAGCGCCAACGCGCCGGTGGGAACGACGCTGGCACTGCTGGAGCGTCAGCTCAAGACCATGAGCGCCGTCCAGGCCCGTGTTCACTTCTCGATGAAGCAGGAGTTCAAACTCCTCAAGGAAATCATCCGGGACAACACCCCGACCATCTACGAGTACACCCCTCAAGGCGGCAACCCACGGGTCAAGCAAGAGGACTACGACTGCTGCGAGGTGATCCCAGTCTCTGATCCGAATAGCGCCACCATGGCTCAGCGGATCATGCAGTACCAGGCGGTGATCCAGCTTTCGCAGTCTGCCCCTCAGATCTACGACCTGCCCCAGTTGCACCGCCAGATGATCGAAGTCCTGGGTGTCCGCAACGCCGACAAGCTCGTGCCGATTGAAGACGACATGAAGCCGCGTGATCCGGTCAGCGAGAACATGGCCTTCCTCAACGGCAAGCCCACCAAGGCCTTCATCTACCAGGACCACGACGCCCACATTGCTGTGCATACGGCCCTGATGCAGGACCCGCTGATGATGGCCCAGATCGGCCAGAACCCGCAGGCCCAAAAGATGATGGGCGAAATCCAGGCGCACATCGCAGAGCACCTGGCATTCGCGTATCGCAAGAAGGTCGAGGAGCAACTGGGCGTTCCGATGCCCGGCCCGGACGAAGATCTGCCCCAAGACGTGGAATTGCAGCTCTCGCGCCTGGTTGCGCAGGCCGCTCAGCAGGTTTTGGCCCAAGACAAGGCCAAGGCCCAGCAGCAGCAGGCCCAGCAACAAGCCCAGGACCCCCTGCTTCAGCTCCAACAGCAGGAATTGCAGATCAAAGCACAGGAAGCGCAGACCAAAGCGCAGAAAGTGCAGGGCGAATTGCAAATCAAACAGGCCGAATTGCAGATCAAGGCCCAGCAAGCAGCCCAAAAACAGGGTGTTCCGCCAGAAATTGCGGCCCAAGAGCACGCAATGACCCTTCAAATGCGCCAGCAAGAGGGTCAAATTGCCCTCCAACAGCGCGCTCAAGAGCTGCAATTCAAGCAGCGCGAGCATGAAATGGCACTTCAGCACAAAAAAGAGATGGATGCGGTTCAACTTCAGTCTCAATTGCTGAAAAACTTCAACAAACCGGCTGCTAAATCGCCGAAATCCAAAGGAGATTGATGGAACTCCAACTGCTGGCTCTTCTCGACCGAAAACTTGGCGAAAGAGAGACTGAACTCATCGAATTTTTGTCCCGTGGTGGCGCGTCCTCCTACGACGGGTACAAAGAAGTCTGCGGCCAAATCCGAGGTCTGCAAGCCGCACGACTAGAAATCGCTGACCTCGTGCGAAGAGTGAAGGAAAATGAAGATGAGTGAGTTTGACGTGCAGGCAATCGACCTTTCTGGCATCTTGAACAAGGCGCCGGAAGAGAAAGCCAAGCAACTACCCGACCCAGCGACATACCACCTCCTGTGCGCCCTGCCGGACATCGAGGAAACGTATGAAAATGGCCTGGTCAAAGCCGGAACGACGATGCACTACGAGGAAGTTCTCTCGCCTGTGCTGTTTGTCGTGAAGATTGGCCCAGATGCCTACAAGGATGAGAAGCGCTTCCCCAGCGGCCCGTCCTGCAAAGTTGGAGATTTTGTCCTTGTGCGGCCCAACACCGGCACCCGGCTCAAAATCCATGGCAAAGAGTTCCGGATCATCAATGACGACTCGGTTGAAGGCGTGGTTGAAGATCCTCGCGGCATCACCCGCATTTAAGGAGCTGCCATGGCTGAAATGGAAAAAGTCGAGTTTGAGTTTCCTCACGAAGCAGAGGAAAAAGAGTCGAAAGCTGGCAGTAAGGTAGTCAAGGTCGAGGAAGAAAAGCCCGAAATCGAAGTCGTTGACGACACTCCCCCGGAGGACCGTGGCCGCAAGCCCATGGAAGATCCGCCCAAGGAGATGACCGACGACGAGCTTGCCAAGTACGACGAGGGCGTGCGCAAGCGAATCCAGCACTTCACCAAGGGCTACCACGAGGAGCGCCGCGCCAAGGAAGAGGCCCTGCGTATCCGCGAGGAGGCCGTTGCCTTTGCCAAGCAGCTCGCCGAGGAAAACAAAAAGCTCCAGGGCTCTTTGAACCAGGGCCAGGCTGCACTCATTGAGCAAGCTAAGAAGAACGCGGCCATCGAATACGATCAGGCCAAGAAGAAGTACAAGGACGCCTACGAGTCTGGCGACTCTGACGCTCTTGTCGCAGCACAAGAAGAGCTGACCCGAGTCCAGGGCAAGCTGGAGCGCATCAGCAACCTCAAGCCTCGCGTTGTTGCGCCGGAGGTGAAGGTTCCGGAGTCGTTTAATACTCCAGCAGAACCGCAACGTCCGGTTGTTGACGAGCGTGCAAATCAGTGGCAAAGTAATAATACGTGGTTCGGGAAGGATCGGCGCATGACCAGTTATGCGCTGGCGCTTCACGAAGAACTCACCCAGGAAGAGCGAATCAATCCTTCCAGCGATGAGTATTACAAGCGTATTGACGCAGAGATGCGTCGTCGGTTCCCGGACAAATTTGAGTCTGGGGGCAATGATGGGCAACAGGCGAATGCGGAACCTTCGTCCAAGCCATCGAATGTTGTGGCACCTGTAACACGGGGCACTGCGGCTAAAAAAGTCGTGCTGACCAAATCTCAGGTCGAACTCGCCAAGCGGCTGGGTGTTCCTCTGGAACTCTATGCTCGTAAGGTTGCGGAACAAAATAGGAAGTGATCATGGAACAAACTCGCGCAAAACGTGATGTCGAAAATCGAGAGGCCGCTCTGCGTCCCGCAAAGTGGGCACCTCCCCAGCTCTTGCCGGAGCCCAACCCTGAGCCCGGTTACGCCTTCCGCTGGATTCGCATCAGCATGCTCAACGACGATGATCCTCGGAACATTTCCGCCAAACTGCGAGAAGGCTGGGAACCCGTCAAGGCTTCCGACCATCCCGAGATTCGCATGTTCGGCCCTGGGAACAAACACTTCCCGGACGGCATTGAGATCGGCGGTCTGTTGCTTTGCAAAACACCTGCTGAGTTTGTGGACCAGCGGAACGCTTTTTACACCGGTCAGGTGGATCAGCAGATGCAGTCTGTGGACAACAGCTTCATGCGAGAGAACGACCCTCGGATGCCGCTCTACAAGGAGCGCAAATCGACGGTCACTTTCGGAAAAGGCATGTAACTTTTTTGGAGTCAACAAATGGCATACCCTACCGTTTCGGCGCCGTATGGTTTCCAACCGATCAATCGTATCGGTGGCAATCCCTACGCTGGTTCGACGCGCCTAGTCCCGATTGATTCGGGCGCAATGTACGACGGCGATCTCGTCGAGTTGCTTGCATCCGGCAAGTGCAAAGTGGTTGCTGACGGCACTGCCGCCCCGCAAACCCTGGGCGTTTGCGTGGGTGTTCAGTACACCAACTCGTCGGGTCAAACCGTCCAGGCTCAGTACGCTCCCGCCTCTGGCGTGACCAACGCTGTTGCCTACGTGGTGGATGATCCCACCGCTCTGTTCAAGGTCGCTGTTGTGTCCTCGGGCACCACGATTGGTAGCCTGGGCCGCGCCGCCGTCGGTCAGAACACCTCGGTCGTTCTGAACTCCGGCAGTGCCACCACTGGCAACTCGGCCCAAGCTATCGACGACACCACCAACACCACCGCTACGCTGCCCATTCGCATCGTGGACGTGGTGCCTGAGACGGCGACGGCTGCGGACACGTATGTGGAAATGATCGTCAAGATCAACACCCACACCTACAACAACACCACCGGCATCTAAGGAGTCTGAATCATGGCTATTTCTCGTGCCCAGCTACTCAAAGAGTTGCTCCCCGGCCTGAACGCCCTGTTCGGCCTCGAATATGCCCGCTACGGCGAAGAGCACAAAGAGATCTACGAAACCGAGACTTCGGAGCGTAGTTTTGAAGAAGAAACCAAGCTGTCTGGTTTCTCCGCTGCTCCGGTGAAGAACGAAGGTTCGGCTATCTCGTATGACAATGCGCAGGAAGCCTGGACCGCTCGTTACAACCACGAAACCATCGCCATGGGCTTCTCGATCACCGAGGAGGCTGTCGAGGACAACCTGTACGACTCGCTGTCGAGCCGCTACACCAAGGCCCTCGCCCGCGCCATGGCCTACACCAAGCAGGTCAAGGCCGCTTACGTCCTGAACCAGGGCTTCAACGCCAGCGTCACCTATGGCGACGGCGTGAGCCTGTTCTCGACCTCGCACCCGCTGATCTCTGGTGGCACCAACAGCAACCGCCCGGCTACCGGCGCTGACCTGAACGAAACGTCGTTGGAAAACGCCGTGATTCAGATCGCTGCCTGGACTGACGAACGCGGCCTGCTGATCGCTGCCAAGCCCAAGAAGCTGATCGTTCCGCCGGCGCTGCAATTCGTTGCTACCCGCCTGCTGGAAACCAGCCTGCGCGTGGGTACGGCCGACAACGACATCAACGCGATCAAGAACAACGGTTCGATTCCTGAAGGTTACGCCATCAACCACTGGCTGACCGACACGAACGCCTGGTTCCTGGTCACTGATGTGCCCAACGGCCTGAAGCACTTTGTGCGCACCCCCATGCAGAACAGCATGGACGGCGATTTCGACACCGGCAACGTCCGCTACAAGGCCCGCGAGCGTTACAGCTTCGGCGTGTCGGACCCGCTGGGCGTCTACGGTTCGCCCGGCGCCTGATAAAGGCAAGAGAGAAGGCCCTTCGGGGCCTTTTCTTTTTCCTTGGATAGGGTATATTCACACCATTCCGGGATTCCAATTTAGCGCAGCAGACAGGCCCGGCTGACGACATGCAGACTGCCGCGCGACTCGCATGTGAGGACCATCATGGCTCAAACTTCGTTTTCCGGCCCGGTAAACCTTGGCGTTTTCACCGTGGCTACCGCCCCCACCACCGCTTCCACTGGCTCGGTTGCCTACTTCAGCAATGGCGCTGCTGGTTCGCCCGTTCTGGCGTTCTACAACGGCACCAACTGGCTGCGCGTTGACACCCTTGCTGCCATCTCGGCCAGCTAATAGGTTGGCATCATGGGGATGCAAACTGACATCAAGGCCATTTCCCTGGCCGCATCAGGCACAGCCTCAAGTGCCCGCACTCGCGTGCGTGGCGCACTAGTTGAGCCTAGCGCTTCTGCCGGGAGTGTGGTCTTCAAAGACGGCGGTTCGGGTGGCGCCACCATCATGACCATCAACACGGTCGCCAATGGTGAGCCTTTCAGCGTTGTCATCCCCGCAGATGGCGTCCTGTTCTACACGGATGTCTATGTGGTCCTGACAAATGCCAAGGCAACGGTGTTCTATGGCTAAGTCTCCAGCATGGCAACGCAAAGAGGGGAAGAACCCAAGCGGCGGATTGAACGCCAAGGGGCGCGCCTCTGCAAAGGCCCAGGGGATGAACCTGAAGCCTCCTGCGCCTCATCCAAAAACAAAGAAGGACGCCAAACGGCGAGACTCTTTTTGTGCAAGGATGTCTGGAATGCCAGGCCCAATGAAAGACGAGAAAGGGCGCCCAACGCGTAAAGCGTTGTCGCTGAAAGCATGGAACTGTTAAGCTGCACTCGTTGCCATTCAGAAAAGCCCGCAACTGCGGAGTTTTTCCCGTTGCACAACAAAAAGCGCAACGGGCTGGATAGCTGGTGTCGCGCCTGTCGAGCGGAATACAGAAATGCAAACTGCCGAGGGAAGCATCGTTCTGTGATTTCTGATCAGCAGCTTGCCTTCATCAAGAGCACCACGAAAGAGTGTGTTATTTGTGGCGCTGAAGAACAGCTAGTTGTTGATCATGACCATGCCACAGGCAAAATCCGAGGCATGCTGTGCAATCACTGCAACAGAGGATTGGGCCATTTCCGCGATGACCCTCAACTGCTAGAGTTTGCAGCACAGTACCTGTATGCTTCGGCAGACAGTCCAAAGTGGGACAAATACCGCGAGCAGTCGGAGGCGGTTTGATGGAACTGATGCTGTGGAACGTCGTCTTGTCGTTTGTCTCGGGGCTCATTATGTGGCTTATCAAAGCCCAGTGGGACGAGATCAAGCGCGTGCAAATCTTGCTCAACAAGACACGCGAGGAAGTGGCGAAAGAGTACGTCACCAAGGTCGAGGTCCACGCGGACATCAACCGGGTGCTTGATAGACTGGACCGGCTTGACGTTAAGCTGGACCGATTGGTGGAGAAGCGCCGTGCCGAGCAAGAGTAAAGAGCAGCACAACTTCATGGCGGCGGTGGCGCACAACCCGTCGTTTGCCAAGAAGGCCGGAGTTCCTCAGTCGGTTGGCAAAGACTTCATGAACGCGGACAAGGGCCGCAAATTTGCAAAAGGTGGCGACATGAAAGAGTCCAAAGAAATGATGAAGAAGGAAGTGGCCTTCATGAAGAAGAAGGGCGCTCCCAAGTCGATGATCAAGCATGAAATGGCCGAGGCCAAGGGCTACAAAAAGGGTGGTGTTGCCACCTCGCTCAAAGCTCATGCGGCCATGCCTGCATCGAAAGCCCACGCCGGCCTGAAGTCGGGCGGTGTGGTTCGTTCTGCTGATGGCATCGCCCAGAAGGGCAAGACCAAAGGCACCCAGGTCAAGATGATGAAAGGCGGGATGTGCAAATGAAGAAATACGCTGATGGCGGTGGCGTGTACACCGCAGAACTGGGCCAGCCTCCGCAGGACATCGACGGTGCTTCCGTCATGCCTATGGCACCTCGCCGCCCCCAAATGCCACCTGCTCCCCCGATGAAGCAGCCGGCCATGAAGCGCCCTCCGGTCAAGAAGGCTCCGCCCAAGCGCGCGCCTGCTGGCGATGGCATCTTCCGTGAAGGCATGCCCGTGCCCCAGGACATTGACGGCGCGTCTGCCCCGATGAAGCGCTACGCCAAGGGCGGTAACGTTTCCGCCTCCAAGCGTGCCGACGGTTGCGCCATGCGTGGCAAGACCAAGGGCCGCATGATTTAAGGAGCCAACATGGCAACCAAGCGATTCAATGCCGGCGGCGTCACCGATGACGACCTGACCCAGGCCAATGCGTCCGATGACCCGATTGGCAAGCTCAACGAGTTGAAGGGCTGGACTGAATCCGGCTCTGGCACCGGCGATTTTGCGCCAGCGCCCCAACCCAAGAAGCAGTCCTTCAAGGAGGCGTTTGCCGAGGCCCGCAAAGGCGGCGGCAAGACGTTTGAGTGGAACGGCAAGAAGTACACCACCGAAATGGCTGGTGGCGCCTCCAAGCCCGCCCAAAAAGCCGCCCCTGTGACCGACACTGGCGATGACACTGCTCGTCTGATGTCTCGTGCGCCGGCTCCAGCCAAGAAGCCCGCATACGAAACCTCGTATGACCGCATGAACCGTCAGAACCGCGAGGCCGCTGCTGCCAAGTCTTCGGCTGCTTCCGGTGAGCGCGCAACCCTGATGAAGAACATGCGTGAGCGTGACTTTGGCAAGGGCAAGATTGACAGCAAGACCATGTTGCCCACCAAGGGCTACAAGTCTGGCGGTTCGGTGTCGGCCTCTCGCCGGGCTGACGGCATTGCCATGCGTGGCAAGACTCGCGGAAAGATGGTGTGATCATGATGTCAAGCCGAGGAATGGGATCTATCGCCCCGAGCAAGATGCCTTCTGGCGTCCGCAAGGCTCGGCGTGACAACACTGACTTCACCCAGTACGCCAAGGGTGGCGAGGTTTGGAACAAGCCCCGCCCCAAGGGCCTGGGGCCGTCCAAGGCCTTGTCTGCTGCCAAGAAGACTGCGGCCAAGGCTGCGGCAAAGTCTGCTGGCCGGCCATACCCCAACCTGATTGACAACATGCGCGCCGCACGAGGCAAGTGATGCAACAGGACCTTCGTTTGTTCAAAGCCCAACTCCGAGCCGAACTCAACCGGCTGGAGGCTCAGTCGTCTGCAAAAGACGTGGCCGGCAAGGCTATTGGCAAGCATGGTCTGGCGTACATCACGGCCATCGTCTGCATTGGTGTTGCGGCCAGCATCTTCCTCGACAATGAAAAGATTGCGGCTGTGATGGGGCTCTTGGGGGCCGCGCTGACAGCTTTGATCTCTATGCTCAACGGGATTGCCGGCGCATCTCCAAAGCAGGAAAAGCCCGAGTTCGAGGTGATCCGCAGCTTGATTGAAAAGCTCGATCGGGCAGAGCCTGCCATGCGGGTTGACGTTGAAGGCGACAAGGTGACCGTCCGCAAGGGCGACGACGTTGTTACGGCAAAGAAGGAATGACATGACAACTTCCGGCACCAGCATCTTTGACATGGACTTCACGGAGATTGCCGAGGAGGCCTGGGAGCGTGCCGGTCGTGAAATGCGCTCTGGCTACGACCTGCGGACTGCTCGTCGATCCATGAACCTGCTCACCATTGAGTGGCAGAACCGTGGCATCAACATGTGGACCATTGACCAGGGCGCGATCACGTTCACGCCTGGCCTGAACACGTATGCCCTGCCGCTGGACACGATTGACCTGCTGGAGCACGTCATCCGCACCGGCGCGAACTCTGCCTCCACCCAGGCCGACCTGAGCATCACGCGCATCAGCGTGTCCACCTACGCCACCATCCCGAACAAGCTGGCCCAAGGTCGCCCAATCCAGATCTGGATTCAGCGCCTTTCCGGCGTTGTGTCGCCCACCGGTGCCACCCTGAGTGGAAATATTACCAGTTCGGACACAGGGATTACCCTTAGCTCGACCGACAACATCCCGTCTGCCGGGTTCATTCGGATTGGCTCCGAGGACATCTACTACGGCTACGTGAGTGGCAACACCCTGGGTGGCGTATTCCGTGGGCAGAACGGCACCACGGCGGCATCTCACTCCAATGGCGATGCGGTCTACAACCCGAACCTGCCAGCGGTGACTGTGTGGCCGACCCCGGACAACACGACCACGTACCAGCTCATGTACTGGCGCATGCGCCGCATTCAGGACGCCGGATCGGGCATCCAGACTGGCGACATGAACTTCCGCTTCCTGCCGGTGATTGTGTCTGGCCTGGCCTACTACATTGCCATGAAGCAGCCCGAGCTGATGCCCCGGATTGAAATGCTCAAGAACGCCTACGAAGAGCAGTTCAACCTGGCCGCAGGCGAGGACCGCGAGAAGGCTGCTGTGCGGTTTGTGCCGCGCCGCATGTTTATCGGGAGCGGTGCGTAAATGACAAACCGATTTGCTTCCGGCAAACGTGCGATCGCCATCTGCGACAGATGCGGTCAGACGTTTCGCCTCAAGCAACTCAAAGAAGAGATCATCAAGACCAAGCGGTACAACCTGCTGGTCTGCACTGAGTGCTGGGATCCAGACCAGCCGCAGTTGCAGCTTGGCATGTACCCGGTTGATGATCCGCAGGCTTTGCGAAACCCAAGGCGAGACACGACATACGTTACGTCTGGCACCAGTTCTGATGGCATGCCTTCTGGTGGCAGTCGAGACATCCAGTGGGGCTGGAACCCCGTTGGCGGTGCCTCGTTCTTTGATACGGCGCTCACACCGAATTACTTGGTGTGCGCAACGGAAGTTGGTACAGTTACAGTCAGCACGACATAAGGAGTCGAACATGGCATACACACGATCTGCCGACGGCATTGCCAAAAAGGGCAAGACCGAGGGCAAAAACTACGGCGACAGCGGCCCCAGCAAGGGCGTTGAGCGCGGCGGCAAGGGTGGTTTTGGTGGCAAGACCGACGCCGATCTGCTGAAGATGGGTCGAGGCCTGGCCAAGGTGGCCGCACAGAAGCGAGGCTGATCATGGCAAAGTACAGCATGAAAAAGGGCGGCAAAGAAGTCGGCCCGGCCAGCGTCTACGCTGAGCCCCACACCATGACCGGCAAGAAGGTCACGGCTGCTGGAGCCATTGGCAAAGGCAAGGATGAGTCCGCCCTGGATTCGTATCAGCCCAGCATTGGCAACATCCGTAAGGGTTCTGCTCCTGCGGCCAAGACCAGCGGCATCAAAATCCGTGGCACCGGCGCTGCTACCAAAGGCGTGATTGCACGCGGCCCGATGGCTTGAGGTTGGCATGAACTACACCGAGTTGAAGCAAAACATCGCTGACATCTGTGAAAACCAATTCACGGATGACGAGTACGCGCTTTTCACCAAGCTGGCGGAACAGCGCATCTACAACACGGTGCAGATTGCCAACCTTCGCAAAAACGTAACGGGCACCACTTCGGCCAACAACAAATACCTGTCGTGCCCCGGTGATTTTCTGTCCGTGTATTCAATTGCGGTGGTTGACGCCTCTGGCGACTATCACTTCCTGCTCAACAAGGATGTGAACTTCATCCGCGAGGCGTACCCCAAGGCAACCGACACCGGCCTGCCCAAGCACTACGCAATCTTCGGTCCAACTGTCGCAGGCACCACGGTCACAAATGAGCTTTCGTTTTTGCTTGGCCCCACGCCGGACGCCGTTTACGCGGCCGAACTGCACTACTACTACTACCCCGAGTCGATTGTCACTGCTGGCACGACCTGGCTGGGTGACAACTTTGACAGCGCTTTGCTGAACGGCGCGTTGATCGAGGCAATTCGCTTCATGAAGGGTGAGCCGGACATGGTGAAGCTCTACAACGAAATGTATGTGCAAGCGATTGCTCTGCTCAAGAACCTGGGCGACGGAAAGCAACGCGCAGACGCCTACCGCGACGGCCAGGTTCGGGTCCAGGTGAACTGATATGTCAATCATTCAAGGACTCACCACCCAGGCCAAGTACGCAGCCCTTGCGTATCTGGCCGAGGGCACGCTCAAGATGGCGCTGTACACGTCCCTGGCAGACCTGAACGGCGACACCTTGGTTTACACGTCAGCCAACGAGGTGGCCGGCGCCGGGTATGCCGCTGGCGGAAAAATCCTGACTGGTGTCACCGTTTCCAAGTCCGGATCGACTGCGTATTTGGATTTTGACAATGTGACCTGGGACCCGGCATCGTTTACTGCTCGGTGCGCCCTCATCTACAATCCGGGGTATGGCGATCTTGCGATTGCTGTCCTTGATTTCGGGTCAGACAAGACCGCAACCACCACTTTCACAGTGCAGGCACCGGCAAATACGGCAACGTCTGCCCTCATCCGTTTTGCATAAGGAGCAAACATGTCTATCGAACGCGCAAAAGCCAACGACTCCGTGCAGACGGGCCTGATCGCTGGCACCCAACATGCTGAACAAGCCTCGGCCACTGGCCGGTTCAAGGTCGAGTGCTTTGACAAAGACGGCAACCTGAAGTGGGCCATTGAGTCGAAGAACCTCGTGGTCAACGTCGGCCTGAAGTACATGGCTGGGTCGGCACTTGCCGCCGAGACTCAGGTCACCACTTGGTATCTGGGTTTGTACGGCGCTGGCGCATCGAACACGCCTGCTGCTGGCGACACTGCTTCGTCGCACGCAGGCTGGACGGAAATCACCCCGTACAGCAACGCTACGCGCCCCACTGCGACGTTTGCCGCCGCCACGACTGCCAACCCCTCGGTCGTGACCAACAGCGCTTCTCCGGCAGCGTTCAGCATCAACGCTACGGCAACGGTTGGCGGTGCGTTCCTCATCAGCAACAACACCAAGGGCGGTACCACCGGCACGCTGTTCTCGGCTGCGGACTTCCAGTCCCCCGGCGACCGCAATGTGGTCAACGGCGACACGCTGAACGTGACGTACACTTTCAGCCTCGCGGGTTAATTGGTGGGGCGTAGCGGCCCCGCCTTGTTGCGTTTGAGGTAAACAATGGCCGTTTATTACGTCAACCCTTACACTACCGTCAACGGTACGGGTACGTGGGCATCCCCGTATTCCCTAGACAGTACTAACAGGGGTAGTATTACGCCCAATCCGGGCGATGAAATTCGCTTTGTTGCAAAGTACCTCACAGACATACTTACTGCAACGGCATACACCGCTACGCGGACTGCCATTAACACCATCACTATTACGTCTGGCGGAGGCCTTGGCGCAGACTTTGCCGTTGGGGACTACATCTATTTTCCCGACTACGACTCGTTTGTTCGCGTCAACGTAATTGCGACAAACCTACTGACTGTCGGTTCCGGGAATGCGCCGTTGCCCGTATCGACAACCGCGCTCATATCGCTTAATGTCCGTAAGGTAAATTTAGCGGTTGCAACGCCGTCAGGTACGGGCAGCACACTTCTCACTTGGGGTGATCTCGCTGTGGTTGCACTCAACGGAGTTACGATTTCCGACGGGTGGGTGGCTGATGGTGTTCAGGTAACAGATGGAACTGCCAAAAGTTTAGTCCGGTCGTCAACGACTGGGGCTTCAACTACTTGGTATATTGACATCAATGCAACACAGTCCCAGAATTATCCGCCAGCAAGAAACAGTGTTGGTAACCTGCAAAACACGCACTACGTAGGGCCAAACTCCGCTGCTGCGGTTGTCTACACGTACTGCATGGCTCTAGCCACGCTAAACCTTAATCAAGTACACGCACCTAATGGTGTTTCCGCGTCTTATTTTTCTGGGTCAACATCCGGAACGCGAGTTGCTGGCGGCTTGAATGTGACATTCAAACACATTTCGCCTTCCACCAACATTCCATACGCCATAGACTCTACGCTGAATATAACCAACTTGTACTTGACGACCGAGTTTGTCGGGTTCACACTTTGGTATAACGGGACAACAAACATAACAAATCTTTTGTTGGCCAGCGTGGGTGGGAACACTTTGGCTTTCAGCGCCACCTCAAGTATTGGACCGGCGGGGACTATCAACATCGGTCTTATTGATATTTACGGTTCTACTGGGCCCACAACAGCAGTTACTGGTCAGCTTGGCGGGTACACACTGAACATTACCGGCCCCATCTACCGCAGCAACCGAACTGTAACGATCACAAGTATTTTTTACAGATTTGCTGTTACCGCCCCATCGCTGGGCGGGGTGGCTGTCGTCAATATCCCGTTGCCAAAAATTAACGCCCCCGGTATAACTTTTTCGTCAACATCGTCTATCAATGCGCTGTTTTGGAACTTGCCCGGATCGGCTTCTGGTGCGCTGTACAACCCTGTCAACATACCGGCGGTGTACCAAGTTAACGCGTACCATGCGTCGATAGACAGGCCGCACTGGGCTCGGACCGCTGCCAATTTGCTTGTAACCTATGGTGACGGCACCGCCCCTTTGGAGATACTTGGTTTAAACGGCCCTTCAATAGCGCCAAGCGTATCAACTACTGCTGCGACAACCGTCCTACCGATTGTTTCGCTTGATGCAACTACGTTCAGAACGTCCGGACCAAGCATCAGAGCGTTTCTATCGTCGTACGCAACCCCTGGACAGTGGGGCACAGGATGGGCCACAAAAACAATCAAAATTCCCGTTGTATCTGGGTCAAGCTACACTGTTGCCGGGTATATTCGCACAAACCAGACAACATTTTCTTCAGGGAATGTGGTTGTGTCAGTCGTTAACCGGTACGGTGTTTTGGCTTCACAGTCTATGACGACAGCGTGCATCAACGCTTGGGAGGGGTTCTCCTTGGCGTTCTCGGCATCTCAAACCGAAGAACTGTATTTGGCGATCAAGATGCGTTTTTCGGAAGGCAACAGCTCAATTTGGCTTGACGATTTAACTATTACTTGAGGTCACTATGGCAATCATCACTGATGTCGTTACGGATGTTGGGTACACGTACAAGTCCCAGTACTGTCGCCCGCACATCGTAGCAGCAACAAACAAAACGACGTTGTTCATTACGGTGGGTGTCTATGAAACCGTACAGCACGCGGAACGCGGCGACCCTCCGCACATTCTTCACTACTTGGATGGCGACTTCGACATGTATAGTGGCAACAACTTGTGGCAGCAGGCGTATGTTGCCATGAAGAAAAAATGGCCTGACAGCACGGACGCATAAGCAATGGATGTCTTTGACGTTCTCGGGTACACCGACGCTCGTGCATACCCACTTGAGTCAAGGACATCCGTTGGCTATTTTGCGCTCGTTCGTACTGGCCCCGCGCCGATCACGGGTGCCGTAGCCGAGACATCTACCGCTTCAGACTCAATTTCCGCCACGGTCACGGCAGGCGGCATTGCAGCCACAATTACCGAAGCGGCAACGGCGACTGACGCCATCCTCGCGTACATCATATACAGCCAATCAGTGGCAGAGACTGCAACTGGTTCCGACGGCCTGCTGACGGCGTTCATTGCGAGGTCAAATGTTTCAGAAACGGTGACGGGCGCTGACACGCTTGCGTCGGCTATTCCCGTCATGGTGTACGTGCAGGAATCTGCAACAGGCGCGGACGAAGCAAGCGGATTGTCGGTATATCTTGCGCTGATTGCGGAATCCGGCGCTGCCGCAGACGCCCTGACCACGATTGCAGCGCTTGGGACTACGATTTCCGAAACGTCCAGCGCGTCGGACACCCTCACCACGCAGTTCACGGCGTACTCTGTGCTTTCGGACTCTGCGACCGGGGCAGACGCTGTTACGCCGACGGTCTTAATCTTGGCGAATGTGGGCGAAACCGCCACGGCGGCGGATGTCGTTTACTCTGCGCAGATTGCGCTTGCAATTGTGCTTGAATCGGCCACGGCCATCGACACTTTAGCCGCGCCGGGCAGCACTTACAACACGTCCCTTGTGGACAGCGCTTCGGGCTCCGACGCCAACAGCAGCGCCGCAACGTTCCTGGTCAGCTTTTCAGACTCCGCCGCTATCGCAGATGCCGCAAGTGCGGCACATGGGGCGGCAGTAAGTATTGCAGAAAGCGCAACCGGCACAGACGCTATGTCTAGCAACGTGGTGTTTGTTGCTTCTGTCGCAGCGCTTGCAACGTTGTCAGACACCGTGGATGCTCCGGGCTCTGTGTACGGTGTTGCGATCACCGCCACTGCAACCGCAGCAGAAGCAATCAACGCGCCGGGCAGCACGTACAACACTCAGATTGTGGAGTCGGTGACGGGTTCTGGCGTGTTCTACGGCAATTTCCTCTGGAACATCATTGATGACAACCAGACCCCCGGCTGGCAAAATATCACCGATACCCAGACCCCTGGCTGGGGCGTCATTGACACAGGGGATGCCGACCCGTGGTCGCCCATCTCGACAACGTAAGGATCAGACATGAGCACGTACTCCCCCAGTCTTCGGATTGAACTCATTACGACCGGCGACCAGGCCGGCACGTGGGGCAACACAACCAATACCAACCTTGGCACGTTGATTGAGGCGGGCATTGCTGGCTACACCTCGGTGTCAGTTATTTCCGCCAACCAGGCCTTCACTGCGCTCAATGGGGCGGCAGATGAGTCGCGCAATGCCGTGATTGCCCTGACCACAACCACCGGCGCAAACTTCAGCGTATACGCACCTCCGGCCGAGAAGACCTACGTCATCTACAACGCCAGCGGGTACGACGCCACGATCTACAACTCGACCAGCCTTGGCAACACAACGGCAGCGGGCACGGGGGTAACGATCCCCGCAGGCAAGACCATGACGGTCTGGTCAGACGGTACAAACTTCAAAGTCCAGAACAACCATCTGGAGTCGGTGACGCTGGGTACTGATCTTGCCGTGGCCGATGGCGGCACCGGGGCGTCTACGGCTTCTGGCGCACGGACCAATCTTGGCGCTGCGGCTTCCGGGGCCAACTCGGACATCACATCCATCACAGGCCTCACCACTGCGCTTGCCGTAAACCAAGGCGGTACGGGGGCTACCACCGCATCGGGAGCGCGCACCAACTTGTCTGCCGCCCAGTCAGGCGCAAACTCAGACATCACGTCTATCGCTGGCTTGACCACCGCGCTATCCGCCGCTCAAGGGGGTACGGGGCTCACCAGCCCCGGTACGGTAGGTTACGTTCTGACCTCCACCGGCTCTGGGTGGGCTTCTTCAGCACTTCCGGCGGGCATGGTGTACCCCGGCGCAGGCGTGGCCGTTTCAACTGGCAGTGCTTGGGACACATCGCTCACGGCTCCGTCCGGCGCTCTTGTTGGCACCACGGACACGCAGACGTTGACCAACAAGACTCTGACCGCCCCGGCAATTGCAACCATCACGAACGGCGGCACGCTCACGATGCCAAGCGCCACGGACACAATGGTCGCCCGCAACACCGTTGACACGCTGACCAACAAGCGCATCACTTCGCGTGTGTCGAGCAGCACGTCTTGGTCCTCGCCTCTGGCATGGAACAGCGACAGCTTTGACCAATACCAGACCACGGCGCAAAGTGGAAACGTTACCATTTCCGCCGATGCTGGCACCCCGACTAACGGCCAGAAGATGATCTTCCGGATCAAGGACAACGGCACGGCCCGAACCCTGACGTGGACGACCGGTACAACCAACTCATTCCGCGTGGTAGGCACAACCCTGCCGACCACCACGGTTGCAAACAAGACCGTCTACGTCGGCTGCATCTACAACAGCACGGACTCGCGCTGGGATGTGGTCATGGTCACTCAGGAAGTTTGAGGTAGCGTATGGCAGATCGGTACTGGGTAGGCGGCACAGGTTCGTGGAACGATACGTCGCACTGGTCAACCACGTCGGGTGGGGCAAGCGGAGCGTCTGTTCCGGGCTCTTCGGACAACGCCATTCTTGACGGAAATTCGGGCGGCGGAACGGTTACGATTAACGTAGGTACCGTGTACAACCTGAACGCATCTGCTTTTACAGGAACGCTTGCGCAAACATCTGGCACAAAGATAATATCTGGCGCATCGTTTGCGATTGGTGCTAGTGCCAGTACGACTTTCACAGATATTGAAATTGCAAGCGGCACAGGGGCGACAAACGTAAACACAAACAACGTAAATCTTGGTGCTTATGTTCGTTGCACATCAAATATCACATTGCAGAGCGCCATAAATGCCAGCGGTGTCTTGCAGGCCGATGCTGGTTTTATTGCAGTTGATAGCAATACAAACGTTACGTGCAATGGGTTTACAAACTACGGCAGCATAACTATGGGGTCTGGGTGCATTTGGACATGTAACACATTTACCAACACAGCCTTTGCAAGCATTACACCAGGAACTGCAACGCTTGTTTCTACTAGCGTCTCACTGTTTAACGACAGCATTTACACACTGCAACTTAGCGGTGCGTTTACTACCGTTCTCGAAGGCGGCACGATAACAAACCTTGTGACTTCGGCCACTAATACACTTATTTCTTTCTCCGGCGGAAAGTCATACACAGTTAGCAGCGTTACTCAAAATTGCACGCAGCTGAGTATGGGGTCCTTCCCTTCTGGAACGTTCACACTAAACACCTCGGCAAACTTGAGCGTTGCCAACGGTGAGATTGCAAACTGCACGCTTACTGGTGCCGGAAAGCTCATCGTCACAAACGGCATCAATGCTGGTGGCAACAGCGGCAACATTTTCTGGAACAACAACGCCGGGGCGATCGCCCTGTTCTAAGGAGACGACATGTTTGAACTACTCGGTGGCGGTGTCCTTGGCGGGCTTATCGGCGGCGTTTTCCGGCTGGCCCCGGAAGTGCTCAAGTTCTTCGACAAGAAGAACGAGCGCCAGCATGAGCTGTCGATGTTCGATCGGCAGTGTGATCTGGAGAAGGTGCGCGGCCAACAGAAGCTGGCCGAGATTGGCGCTGCCCGGGACGCTGCGGTGGACGTTGGCGTCATGGATGCCTTCAACGCCGCAATCAAGCAGCAGGCCGAAATGACCAAGGCTGCTGGCGGCTGGGCCGCAAAGCTGTCCGCCTCGGTGCGCCCGGTCATGACCTACTATTTGCTCGTCATGTATGGGGTAGTCAAGATTGCATTCATCGTGATTGCCCAACAAAACGGCACTCCGTTTGCAGAAGCCTTGGCCAAAAATTGGACCACTGATGACATGGCCCTGTTGACAGGTGTTGTTAATTATTGGATGATCGACCGCAGTTTAGCCAAACGAGGTCTATGATGGGAAAAGCATCCAGCTATGTTCGAGGGTCTTTAGCTGACCGTTTTTGGGCAAAAGTTGATCGCCAAGGCGAAAACGATTGCTGGAATTGGATTGCCTCTTTGGACACTCGTGGATATGGCAATTTTGGCGTACCGAGAAATGACGGAACCGGCAGATTTATCATGCAGCGCGCCCACCGTGTTGCGTGGGAGCTGGAAAATGGACGCCCACTGCAAAGTTCTGCCCACCACCTGTGCCACACTTGCGACAACAGAAAGTGCGTAAATCCAAGGCACTTGTTCATTGGGAACCCAAAGTTGAACATGGAAGATTGTTCTGCGAAAGGTCGATTCAATGATCGCTCTGGAGAAAACAACCCACGAGCCAAGTTGACGGAAAAAGATGTGTTGGAAATTCGCGCATCTAAAATTTCGCTGTCGAGACTGGCGCAACAGTACGGCGTTGCAAAGTCGGTTGTCGGCTATGCCAGGCGCGGCATAACCTGGCGGGGGCTGTGATGAACTTGGCGCTGGCCGAAGAGCTGTGCAAGCGCTTTGAGGGCTTCCGGTCGAAGCCGTACCTGTGCCCTGCCGGAATCCCGACGATCGGGTACGGCAGCACCTACTACCCAAACGGCACCAAGGTCACCCTGCAAGACGAGCCAATTGGGGAAATCGCCGCCAGCGTCATTTTGCGTAGCGAGCTGGAGCACACGTACTTGCCTGGCGTTTTGCGCCTCTGCCCCATCCTTGCCAGTGATGAGCGCCGCTGCAATGCAGTCGTGGATTTCGTTTACAACCTGGGTGTCGGCAGGTTGCAAAGCAGCACCCTGCGTAGGAAAATCAACGCTCAAGACTGGGAAGGCGCAAAGGAGCAACTCATGCTCTGGACCAGGGGTGGGGGTCGCGTCTTGCCCGGATTGGTTAAACGTCGCCAGGCCGAGTGCCTACTGATGGACTGAACATGCCCTTACAGCAAATCAAACTCAAGCCGGGCGTCAACCGAGAATCGACCTCGCTGGCAAACGAAGGAACCTGGTTCGAGATGGACAAGGTTCGATTCCGCTCTGGATTCCCGGAAAAATTGGGTGGCTGGACAAAAGACACCGGCACCACCTCGTCCGCTTTGCAGCCGCCCGCTGGGTCGTATTGGGGGGTCGCCAGGTCAATGCAGGCATGGATCACCACCAAAGGTCTAAACCTGTTGGCCTTGGGCACCAACCTGAAATACTACATCCAGACCACTGCTGGCGGGTTCTTTCATGATGTCACGCCAATTCGCCTGACAAGCACTGTTGCTTCAAACGCATTCACGACCGTGAATGCCTCAACAACGGTGGTGATCACGGATTCTGGTCACGGTTGCTCAACCGGCGATTTTGTGACCATTTCTGGCGTTGTTGGCGCCGTCAATGGCATCCCGGCCGCAGCCTTGAATCAAGAATTCCGGGTTACGTACATCAGCGGCTCACAGTATTCGATTGTGGTTTCGTCTCCGGCAACAAGCTCGGGGACAACCGGCTCGGCCACGTTTACGTACCAGCTCAGCATTGGCGGCGAAATCTACACAACCGGCATTGGGTGGGGTGCTGGCGGATGGGGTGGCAACACAGCAGGAACGCTTACAGGCTGGGGTCAGGCCGCGCCTGCTGGCGTTGGCGTTGACATTCAGATGCGTTTGTGGACTGAGGCCAATTTTGGTGACCTGCTCATCATGAATCCCAGAGGCGGCGCTTTGTACCTTTGGGCTCCGGCCACCAGTGTGTCGAACATTTATCGGGCTCAGCAGCTATCCAGCACCAACACCAACACACAAGACGGCGTGCAGTATTGGCTCACAGACGCCTATTGCCCGACCGTCGCAAACTCGGTGGCGGTGTCCGACAGTTCTCGGTTTGTGATTGCGTTTGGTTGCAATGACCCTCTTGCAGTTGATCCGACTGCGCTTGATCCGCTTTTGGTTCGGTGGTCTGACCAAGAGGA
>JACCDV010044773.1_pt1 | contig 62458 bp, 88 predicted proteins | sample 7446131 | NCBI WGS metagenome assembly JACCDV01 (sample SAMN15323448, study PRJNA562643) | freshwater metagenome | isolation source: river surface water | place: USA:Blue River Watershed | collected 2017-08-17
CTAGAATTTTCAGAACCCATATATAATTATTTCTAACTTTATAACTTTATAACATTACACTCTAACTCACTGATTCTATTACATTTCTATTGTTAGAACTCATTTTTCACTTTTCTAACTTTATAACAATCAATTTCTAACATTGTTAGCCTTGCCCGAACACTTGCCTTCAAAACTTGATTTATTTCTAACTTTGTGATACAATATAGTTATAGTATGGAATTAACCTTTATCAACCGCAACACAATAGGAGTTATGATGGAAAACCTAACAATGTTAGACAAAATACTAATCAAATTAGATTCACTACACACCAACCCCAAATTCGAGAAGGTATTACTTTTTATCGCCTTCGTCGTCGCCCCCTTATATATTGTTTTTCATATTTGCCTATACGCAATCAGAGCATGGGGAGTGTAATCATGGGACAGATGAAAAAACTACTCGCATCTTCACAGACACGCTTTAACTTCTTAGACGAGATGCAGTGCAACGAGGCACAAGCTAACATTGTTAGAAATGACAATGAGATTACCCAAAGAATCGCCCGAGCATGGTTCGCCCATGCAACGATGAACAAATTAAAACATAACACAGAAAAACGCAGACAAGCACAGTTCGTATTTATATCAGGGGCAGTATCAACCCTAGACCGAGTGCCTATGCTCATTTCCATGTGCTTAGCTAGTGGCAGAGATTTAGAGTCTGTGATTGAGAGATAACTATGAAAAAGCGATTCGAGATTGTGCAGGTCAAGCCAAGCATCGGACTGGCAGGACAAAAAGGCACTTATGAGATTACTTACAAGGTATATCACACAAGAGCTATGGCAGATATTAGACAAATGTATGTTGAGGCGAACGATGAGCTTGATGCTTACCATGTAGCCAAGCATGAACTAGCAGAAAAGATGAAACCCACGAATCAGAGCAAGCTCTGATTGTTATGAAAGGAATTCTAACAATGTTATACGGATTAGGATATGAGTGCGAGTGCGGTGAGGATATTGACATTCGCAGATGGAAACTAGGATATGCAACTTGTCTTGAGTGTGGCGAGAAAATTGCCAAGCAAAAGAAATTCACAGTAGCTATACCTTACGGCAAGGGGGCATACCAACTGATTCATGACCCTGACGAGCTAAAGATGACTAACGCTAAAGAGGTGCGAGTATGAGTGAACAACTAACTATTGAACAGATGGCTGATGTTGCGTGGCGTGATTACTCACATGGTGGTGCAGACCTAGATATGAGGGAGAAGTTAGATAGCCTCAGTGATGACCACTACTATTTGTGCGAGGACATATTTACCGAGGGGTTCAAGGCAGGGATTGCTCACATACTAACGCAGGGGAAACCAAATGAATCCTGAAAACCTAACGATGTTAGATATTTCAATCAGTAAAGGCTACGCCTATGCAACTGAACGAGAAAAAGAGCTACGAGCTTTGATGATGGAAGGCATGACGCTACATGGGATTATTAAAAACGCATACCAAGAGGGGTTCTTAGCAGGGTTTACATATAGATTAACAGGGGGAAATGATGACTAACGAGATGACTAAAGACGAGATACTAAACCGAGTAAGAGAAGTGATGATTGTTGAAATAGCCGAGGCATACCTAGAAAAGCTAGAGGTTATGGACACTGATGAGCTACTTGAGTTATACAAAGAACACGTCGTGGGACTAATAAAAGTAGATGGAGTGTGGACAAATGGCTGAGTATTACAAGGGTGAACGGATAACAGACTTGTTGCAACGCATCGAGGAATTGACGCAGATACTTGAGGAGAGTGGACACCTCGAGCCTGACCCGATAAAGATTGTTGTGGCATACACCGACTTGGCGATTGCCAAGGCGAAACTAACTGCACTACAAGGAGATTGAAATGATGGATATATTTATCACGCTAGTGGGTGGCTTTATCTTGGGCTATCTATTGGGTGTGCGTATCACTAAGAACAAAGTTCTAACATTGTTAGACAGAATGAAACGAGAATACCTAGCAAAGATTGGAGATAAGTAATGGGCTATCGTTCACAAGTGGCTTGTTGTATCTCAGTAGACACAGTGCAAGGAATGCTAGGTAAATACACATACGACAAGGAAAAGTTCAAGCAGATGGTTGGGTTCATCAAGCTCTCTAAGTTTTGGGACTTGTGGCACACCGAGGAGAATGCGTTCGGTTGGGCTGATGGCAAGTTCATTATGTATGGCGAGTCTTGGAAATGGTATCCCGACTATGCTGATGTGCGAGCCTTCCATGAAATGTTCAATCAGTTATCGGACATTGAGGGAATCTCGGGCTACTTTTTGCGAGTGGGTGAGGAGAGTGGTGATGTTGAGGAAGATAGCTTTGGTGATGACCCTTGCTATGACTACTTCCATTCGTATAGTGCTATGAGTTTTAGTGGTGAAAGTTATTTAGGTAAAAGGATTACAGATGAAGAAGAACAGAATGCCCAAAGCGAGAATGTTGCGTGATGTTAGAAAAGGTAGGGAAATCAGACAACGAATGAAATTCTCACAAACTAACATTGTTAGGCGTAGTGTAGTAATAGCAACCGATTAACACTAGCTCACATTTTGATGAGCTACTTACAAGGAGTATGAAATGACATTTGGATATGCAAGGAATTCAGGTATCAGTTGGTTCAGAGATTATGGCGATGCTCTGCACAAGTATGAGAACACCACAGATATTCGTGGCAGGGTTGAAGAACCTAAGCGACCACTGGGACACCGCAAGAGTGTGGATATGTATTCAATCCGCAAGAAGGACAACGCAGATATTGAGTGCGTGTTGTATCGCACCCCTGTCGTAACTTTCCATACGGATAACACAGTATCTATATGGCATGACACTTGGGCTAGCCAAACTACGGCTAACTTTATCCCCGAAGTGATGGGCTATGGTGTAAGTGCAAGAGTGTATAACCACAAGCTCTGCCTGTATGTGTATGGCAAGGAGTATTTTATTCCTGCCGAGGGCTTGCGACTAAAGCGAGAGGGTGAGGAGTGGGCGGTGATTAACGCCCCCAAGAATGTGGTTCACTACATAGTCCGCAAGGAATCTAACAATGTTATGAAACCCTACGCTGAGTTCATTAAGTATATGGACAATGTGCGTAAGCTAAGAACCGAGGAAAAGGGTGCGGTGTTCTCAAGGGCTGAGTTCGATTCGGTTGAGTGTATGTTAGATAAACCCAATAACCTTAGTTCGCTAAGACGACATGACTACCAAGATTTCCCTAAGCTGATTGCTAACTTTGTTAGCTACATTGATGACCAGTCTGAGCATAAGTATGAGAGCTACTACAAAGCCTTGCTACTACTTGTGAATACAGTAGGTGCATATAGTTGGCATACAGAGGAACGATTCATGCGAGCAGAACATTGGCTCGAGGCTAAAGATATGCTGAAGAACATACTGTGGGGTGTGCATCGGGACAAGGTGTTCACCGAGTGTGGAGTTGCCCAAGGCATAGTTAAGCGTGATACCTATGGTCGGTTCTTTGAATCAGGTTGGAATAGGTTTCATGAGAACAAGGGTCAATCCACTTGACAATAGGAGTATTTTGTGATACAATATAATATAAGTTGGGATTTCAGGATTTCAGGATTTCAGGATTTCAGGATTTCAGGATTTCAGGATTTCAGGATTTCAGGATTTCAGGATTTCAGAATCCTAACAATGTTAGATGTAGCACAGTATGAGTAAGTATCTTAATCATGTATAAACAAGTTGTTAATTAAAAAGGAAACGAAATGTCTGAATTAAATTTTGGTAAAACAGTTACTCTCAAGCAAGCAAGTCAAATCATTCTTGCGACACCGCAGAACCGCTACTTATTACAAGGCGAACCCGGAATTGGTAAATCGTCTTTACTTAAGACACTAGGTGCAAGCCTACCAAACCATGAGGTCGCATACATTGATGTCCCCAACATGGACTTGGGTGATATCGCCATGCCTGTTATCAACCATGAAACCAAGACTACTGCCTACTACCCTAACAGTAGATTCAAAGTGCATACGGGCAAGCCAGTCATAACAATGTTAGATGAGTTCACTAAAGGTGCAGAGCCAGTGAAAAATATGTTGCACCCACTACTCGAGGTAGCTAACCCTCGCCTTGGTGATGTATCGGTTCACCCCGATTCAATCATATTCTTAACAGGTAATCTAGGTTCAGATGGTGTGGGCGATTCGCTGAAGGCACATAGTCGCAATCGTATTATTCCGCTAACAGTAAGCAAGCCTGACGCTGACCAGTGGATTGAGTGGGCTATCAATAATGATATTGCCCCTGAGGTTATCGCATGGGTCAAGCAGTTCCCTCATGCCTTGGCTAGTTATACAGACCCGAGCCAAGCTGACAACCCATACATTTACAACCCAAAGAAAATGCAGACGGCATTCGTATCGCCTCGTTCATTGGAGAGAGTATCTAACATTGTTAAGGTGCGTTCACAAATTGATACGGATACTTTGATATGTGCTATGACTGGTGCGGTAGGTGAGGCAGGTTCTAGGGATATGCAAGCATACATAGAATATGCAGACCAGCTACCTGTTTGGCAATCGGTAATAGACAACCCAAAGACCGCCAAGATTCCTGAAACGGCAGGTGCGTGTGCAATCGTGGTGTTCGGTGCAATCGCTAAGATTGATAAGACAACCATAACCCCGTTCATGACTTACTTGGAAAGGTTCGAGCCTGAGTGGCAAGCGTGCTTTGCTATCAATGTGGCGAAGTCCCCGACTAAGCAGAGTGTTGCGTTCAGTTCAGCCAAGTTCGCTGACTGGGTTCAGAAGAATGAAGATTTACTTTGATAAGGAAACTAACAATGTTAGATACAGATAGCGTAGTAGTCAAAGACAAAGAAGAGCGGCGACTAAGCAAGGTCAAGATTGCAATCATGCGTAATCCTAAGTTTGCATTGTGGTCGGGCTTGATGACTGTCGGTAAGACTTCGATTGATGAGAATGTCCCGACTGCTTGCACCAATGGTCGTGATGAACGATATGGTCGTGAGTTTGTTAAGTCGCTTGATGACAAAGAGCTTGCGTTTGTTGTGCTACATGAAACCTTGCACAAAGCGTTTAGACATTTGTTCACATGGCGAAAGCTGTATGACGAGAATGCACAGCTAGCTAACATGGCTTGCGACTATGTTATTAACCTGATGCTCTTGGATATGGATAAGGAACGAGCAGTATTGGCTATGCCTATGAAAGCAGGGAAAGCGATAGGTTTAGTTGATGAGAAGTATCGTGGCTTGAACGCAAAGCAAGTGTTCGACTTACTCAAGCAAGACCAAGAGAATGGTGAGGGAATGTTTGCCGATAGTGAGGGCGATGGGCAAGGCTTTGATGAGCATGACTGGGAAGGTGCGAAAGAAATGACCGCCGAACAGAAAAAGGCTATCGAGAAGGAAGTTGACCAAGCGTTGCGACAAGGACTAATCAACCATCAAAAGATGGTGGGTAAGGGTGCAGGTGGTTTGGGTCGTGAGATTGGTGAGTTGCTTGAACCAAAGATTGATTGGCGGGAAATGTTGCGTGAGTTTGTGCGTGCTACTTGTAGTGCGAAAGATGCAAGCAGTTGGCGTAGAGTGAATCGTCGCTATCTGTCGGGTGATACCTATATGCCTAGCTTAATAGGTGAAAGAGTTGGGCATCTGGTGATTGGCATTGACACAAGCGGTTCGATTGGTGGGCAAGAGCTTAATGATTTCTTAACTGAAGTTAAGGGGATTGCTAACGAGGTTCACCCTGAGAAAGTTGACCTGATGTATTGGGATACTGAAGTAGCAGGACACGAGGAGTATGCGTATCACGAGGTAGATAACATTGTTAGTTCGACCAAGCCTAGAGGTGGCGGTGGCACTGACCCGACTTGCATGATTAACTACATGAAGGAGAAGAATATTAAACCTGAGGCAATCATCATGCTAACCGATGGGTGTATTGATGATTGGGGTAGCGAGTGGAACGCCCCAATTCTGTGGACTATCTGTGGCGGATATAGGAGAGATACTTATGCCCCGACTGGTAAGACTATTCACATATCTAACTAGGGAGAAGTATATGAAAGCTAAGTTAAGTATTGGGTATAAGAGCTATGTGCTTGACCATGATAAGGCTATTCAAATACTAACAATGTTAGATGATGCCGAGTGTTACGACAGTCAATACCAAAAGGATATGGGTAGCGGTAGCGTGACCACACATTATGTGTATGCACAAGAGGAATTAAAAACACATAGCTTGGAGTTGATACCTGACAAGCTATACAAAATGTGGAGATTAGCAGGTAAACCTAACAAGGAGTAATGAAATGGTAACGCAAGAACTAAAGCAAGAAGTGTGGTGGCTGATGTATGACATGGCTAAAGAACATGATGATTATTTGAAGGGCATGATTATAACGATTACAGATGAGTGGGACGACGAGCAGTGGATTACTACCTATAAACACATGAGCAAAAACCAAGGGGAAGAAGTATGAGCATATCATCTAGTGCAGTATTAGCAGAGCTAAACATTAGTGTTTGGACTGCGAACAAGTTAGATAAAGGTGCGACCGATATTGTGCTTAACAATGCAAGTGCAAGTAAGGATTCAGCACAGGTGCGTAAGAACTTAATGGCAGGAACGGATAAGCGTAAGCGTATAGCTGACTACGCTGCTAGGGTTAGGCTCTACCACAATCAGACTACGTTACCTTGGTCGGATAAGGGTAGCAGACTATTGCCAACGAGTTTATTCATGGACTACAAAACTAACATGAATACTTACCAACGCAACATGAATGCCATGATTGATGACTTCTTTAATAACTATGAGAACTTAGTTGAACAAGCTAAGTTTCATTTGGGTGAGTTGTTTAATGCGACTGACTACCCGACGCTTGACGAGTTGAAGTCTAAGTTTGGTTTTCGTTTGGTGTTTAGCCCTCTGCCTGAGTCTAATGATTTTCGCTTAGACATACCTAAGCAGGACTTAGAGGAAATGGCGAATGATTACGAGCTTGCGTATAAGGACAGACTAGCAGATGCTATGCGTGAACCTTGGCAGAAGTTGCACAAGTGTTTGCTACATATATCTGACAAGCTGACTGAGGAAAGTGATGAGCTTGAAACTGAAACTAAAAAGCGTTATCACGATAGCTTAATTACTAACGCAACAGAGTTGTGTGGACTACTCACGCACTTGAACATTACGAAAGACCCTGCGTTAGAACAGGCTCGTAAGTCGCTTGAACTAACAATGTTAGGTATTGACATTGAGGATATTAAAGAACACGCAAGTATTCGTAAAGATGTTAAGTCTAAGGTTGATGAAATCTTGGGTAAATTTGATTGGTAAGGAGATATGATGTTAAGTTTAGATAATGTAATTCTACCGACTGAAGTAGATAAGAATGGTATCAAGGTAGTTGCTGATATTGACGCAGACCTAGCACCATTAGTTGAAGCTCTAGCCCTGACACACCCTGAGTGGCGGTTTGAATCTCACTACTGTCGTAAGTATTATGGTGGCAACACAGGCGAGGCAGACTTTAAGATGGTAGTAGAACGAGTTAAGGTTATGGACAAGTATGAGGAGTTGGGTTTACTTGGCACTGACTACACTCGTAGTGGTAAGCGGTTTTGGGTAAGTAATCACCGAGTAGAAAAGATGCGTGAACGAGGTTCAGGTATGAAAACTATTCACCTGAATAAAGCTCTTAAGTATGTAGAAAAATACTTTAGTGCTAAGAACTTATCCGAGAAAGTTGACGAGGCTGAATTACTAGCTAGACGAGCAGTGCAACAGAGTGCTAGAGATAAATGGTATGTGATGAATAACACATGGCGTAATCTAGAACATTCTGCGATTGGGTTTGTGGCTAGTAAGCTAGATGAGTTTAGACAATGGGTAGAACCTAGACACCAAAAAGATTTAGATGGTTTGTTAGAAAAGATAGATGAAGCTAACGCCATGAGAAAAATGGAAGTTGGGTATAGTGATTGCACTCTAGTAATTATTGATGGTATGAACTATATTGTTAAATCAAAAGATGCAGATGGTATGCACCACAATGTTGAGGTTAAGGCTAGCGAAGAACTACCTGACGAAGTGCGACGTGGATTGGGTATGCTTAAGCTAGTTGAAGAAGGACAAGCTATTGCCAACATTGGTGTGCGTGTAAATGCTAATACATACGTAGTTATGACTAACAATGTTAGAGAAGGAGAAGTATGAATGACGAAGTGAAACAACCAAGACGAGGTAGGGGGTTAGGGAAGAAACCCTCTATGCAGTATATCGGTATAAGGGTTAGTAGAGAGGTTTACGATTTCTATAACTCTTTCCCTTCCCGAAGTAAGGCAGTAAGACAGGCACTAGAACTATTTATTCAACAACATAAGGAAACTGAAAAATGAAAAGCACTACTAAAGTATTACGATATATAGCCAAGCACCCAAATGCGAAGGCTAAAGAAGTTGCAAAAGCCACAGGTGTTACCTTGGCTTATGTATACAACATTACGAGCAAGGCTAAGAGAGCAGGTGATACTGCGTTCAAGGCAAGCGTAGGTCGTGGTCGCCCACGCATGAAAACTATTGCGGTTAGCATTAGCAATACTTCAGTAAGCGGAAGAATGGCAACGGCAGCCGATAATGTGAACCACCCTGCCCACTACAAAACAGGCGGTATCGAAACGATTGACTTCATCGAGGCTAAGAGTTTGGATTACCACTTAGGTAATGTAGTTAAATACATTACGAGAGCAGACCATAAAGGTAATCGCAAAGAAGATTTGCTAAAGGCTCAGTGGTATTTGAACCGAGCAATCAGCAAGCTCTAATGAAAGAGGGGGGACTTCATACCCAAGATACTCGATTGCCTTGTAGGTGTATGAGTGTCTTGGTGCGTTAGCTAGCCCCCTGCCTTGACTACTAAGGTTTATTTTCTAGCTAATGCTCCGATACTCTGAGGGTGGCAGAGAACCTACATATCCACCCAACCCCACAATCTAACAATGTTAGATTCACCCCTCAAAAATATTTTCAAAATCCCCTTGACAAAGTCCAACACCCTTGTATTATTAGGGTATGGCACTTACACCTGAAAAGAAAGTAAAGAACAAATGCGTTGCGTTGATTAAGACGCATGGCGTATATTACTTCTTCCCTTCCATGAATGGGTTTGGTCGTAGCGGTGTGCCTGACATCATCTGTTGTGCTAATGGTAACTTCCTAGGTATAGAGTGCAAGGCAGGTAGTAATAAGCCGACTGAGTTGCAGTTGCTAGAGATGAGCAAAATCAGAGATGCTGGTGGTAGAACGCTTGTGGTTAATGAGGAAAACATAAGCGAACTTGAGATGTTGTTAAAGGAGCTAACGAATGAAAACCGAGGACATGAACAAGGGAGTGCAGATTCTCCTTGAGAGAATGCAGTCCAACCCCGAAGAATTTATACCTGATTGGCGTGGGTATTACCCATCTAAATGGCGAGAAAAGCTAGATGCAATAGCCCAACGGGCTATGCGCATCAACGCCAAGGTTAAAGACCCTGAGACTTATACGCCGTTATCTTTCCTCAAAGACGAGGAAATCCTTACGTTATGGGGTGCTATGCAGGGCTTACTTGCTAACCGATTCACTGAAGAAGTTATGGCTACTCTGCTACATGAGGCAGAACCTTCCGACCCTTTTGTTGAGCAGGAACTATCATCTTCTTACTCACAAGTGCTTGGCGAGGCGCAAAAACGCGCAAGCCATAAAGTAAAAGCCATCGACATCAAAGTTGCCAAGGAGTTGGGCATGACTTTGGGCGAATATTTGGCTAACAAGCGTGAGATGGGGATTGAAACATGAACGATGGCGTGAAGATTCTGCTCAAGCGTTTGGAAAGCCAACCCGAAGAACTTAGTCGTTGGGAAAGCACATTCAATAACTACAAGAAGTATCTGACAGAAGAAGACCGCCAGTTAGTTTGGGACAAGATATGTGCTATCAAGCAACAGGAATTTACTGACAAGGTGCTTGGTAAGTTGCTTGCTGACCGAGAAGAAGACGAGCGAGTGCGTGTGTTAGAGATACAAAGAATAGCGGAAGAAGGTTTAGACCTTGCGTTTAAAGAGGCGTACGCCAAATGCACACTAGACTCATTCACATACCTAAGCAAAGACAGAATGATATTTAAGGACAAAAAATGAACCGAGGCGTAGAGTTATTGATTGCTCGCATGAAGAGCAACCCTGAGGAGTTTAAGCCTAATGAGTATGTAGTGGGCGGTAGTGTGAATGGCGTATCTAAGTGGGAAAACCTATTGCATAACTGGCGACACTGCTTAACCGAAGAAGAACTTAAAGCATTCCAAGATGCACTTAAAGAAACGCATCGTGAGTTGTTTAGCCAAGAGGTAATGAAACATATATTACGCAAAGGCGAAAAGGAAGTATCTGAAGTAATAATTGATGAATACCAACACCCATATAACACGGGCATTACCCTAACAAATGGTGCAACGGCATCAGGCACTATTAACCTAGGTAGCCAAACACTTGATGAAGAAACAGTACGTTTTATGAAAGCAGAAATAGCAAAAATAAGGGCACAGGAAATATGATTAGCGATTGGAAAGATGCAGTGCTTGTTGGCGTAATCATCATTGGGCTGAGTGCAGTTGTGCTTTTAATGTTCTTTGCTAACGACAGATGGAATGACTGCGAGCAACGTGGTGGCACAGTAGTTAAGACACCGAGTGGTTATATTTGCGCCAAGATTGAGAGAGTTTAATTGAAAGTAATTGGTATCGACTTTGAGACTTACTACTCAAAGACCTTCTCACTGACCAAGATGACAACGGAAGAATATATCCGTTCGCCTGAGTTTGAGACGATTGGTGTTAGCGTATGCGAACAAGGCGACGCCCCTTCTTGGTTTACAGGTACTAAGAAAGACATAAAAGCTTTTCTTCAGAGCTGGGAACTAGATAAGCACATGGTGGTTGCCCACAATGCTATGTTTGATATGGCTATATTGAACTGGCACTTTGATATTCGCCCCAAGGCGATTGTTGATACGCTATCTATGGCTCGTGCACTTCATGGTACTGAGGTAGGTGGAAGCTTAAAGGTTCTGGCGCAACACTACGAGGTTGGTGCTAAAGGCGAAGAAGTCTTAAGAATGGAAGGCAAGCGTCGCCTAGATATACCACCGAGTGATATGGCACTGTACGGCGAGTATTGTAATAACGACGTGGTGCTGACCTTAGCCCTATTTGAAAAGATGGTTGGCAACTTCCCTATGGAAGAACTACGCTTAATTGACCTGACTATCCGTATGTTCAGCGAACCTGCACTGACGCTAGATTCAGAGGTATTGCGTGACCACTTAGATTTAGTTCAGAAAAAGAAACAACACTTCTTAGACCAATACGATAGAGAGCAACTTATGAGTAACGATAAGTTTGCTATATTGTTAGAGGCTTTTGGTGTAAAACCCCCACGCAAGATTAGTCCGACAACAGGCAAAGAAACATGGGCATTCGCTAAGACCGATGAAGGGTTTAAAGCACTCCTTGAGCATGAGAACGAGAGGGTTCAAGTTCTTGCCTCATGCAGACTGGGTGTCAAATCAACTATCGAAGAAACACGCACCGAACGCTTTATTCAAATAGCTGACCGGGGCTTATTACCCATACCCCTACGCTACTATGCGGCTCATACTGGTCGCTGGGGTGGTGATGACAAAGTTAACCTACAAAACCTGCCACGCAACTCGATGCTCAAATATGCAATCAAAGCACCTGATGGCTACGTCGTTATAGATAGCGACTCATCACAGATTGAGGCTCGTACCCTTGCATGGTTGGCTGAACAAAATGACTTAGTAGATGCGTTTGAGAAAGGCGAAGATGTTTACAAAATCATGGCGTCTTCTATCTATAACAAGGATATTGGGCAAATCACGAAAGACGAACGCTTTGTCGGTAAGACGACAATCTTGGGGAGTGGCTACGGCATGGGCGGAAAGAAATTCCAAGCGCAACTCAAGAACTTCAATGTGGAGATTGAAGAGGCTGAGGCAAGTCGAATCGTCTCGGTTTACAGAGAGACCTACGAATGGATACCTGTGCTATGGCAAAAAGCACATAAGGCACTAGATGCAATCTTAAATGACCAACACATGGACTTGGGTCGTAACGGCGTGCTACAAGTCGAAGGTCGTAAAGGCATACGCTTACCAAATGGGTTGTATATCAAATACCCCAACTTGCGTCAGATAGAAAATGAGCAAGGGAAACTAGAGTATGTGTACGACACCAAGAAAGGCAAAGCCACCATACCTAACCGAATCTACGGCGGTAAGGTTGTGGAGAATGTGTGCCAAGCCCTAGCCCGAATCATCATCGGTTATCAGATGCTAATCATAGCCAAGAAGTACAAGGTCGTAATGACTGTGCATGATGCGATTGCTATTGTTGCACCCGAAGCCGAGGCTGAAACTGCGCAGGAGTTTGTTGAACTGTGCATGAGGTTGCGCCCCGAATGGGCGTTGGAGCTACCACTTAACTGCGAGTCAGGGGTTGGTAAAAGTTATGGAGATTGTTAAATGAGATTAGCGTACGCATTAGAGGCAGCAGAGGATTTAATAAAGGCTCACCCCGATTCCGGTATTGCACACTACGCATCGGACATTATCAAAGAACTTGTAGACGATATTGCGTTCATACGACCAGTAGACCCGCCTGACAAAGCTTTGAAACGTAAAGAGCAAATAAAGAAGATAGTTGATTTCTATATGACATTCCCTCAAGGGCATGAACGTTGTATACGTGAAATGCTTGAGTATCACTGGGAGTGTATGAGCGACTACACGCTAGATGATTATGTTGAGATAGTTGAAGAAGAATCTAAAAATAAAGAAAACCATGAGAAACCTTAGAAGCCAATACAAAGCAGTGTGGTATCAAGTTCTTGATGAGAACGGCAACAGGGTGCGCAGGTTCAACACTATGGAAGAAGCTGAACACTTTGCTGAGGACTATGAAACCATAGAAAAAGTAACAGTAACAAGAGAAGCGTTCGTGCCTGAAGAGGCGCCGTTTTAAGGAGCTAAGATGAGACTACTAATAGGATTACTTCTGTGTGCGGGCGTTGCCCATGCAGGGACATTTGCAACTATGCCTAACCAAGCTAACGGCAAGATTGTTTTGACAGACGAAGCTTGTGTGCATAACGGCAAGAACTACCCCAACATAAACCGAGCTTACAACTACGGCAGTACAGGTTATACGCAAGAAGGTTGTTGGTCGGTTGAAGATGAAACCATCGTCGTGTATTGGATAGACTCAGAGAAGAAGATGCGCTATCCAATTCAAAACTTTACATTAGCACCAGCTTATAAGAAAGGAAACAGTAATCGTGGATACAACTACTAACACAGAAGTAAAAAGCGAGATTTGGAAGTACCTCAAGGCGGTATTTGTTGGCGTCTGTATAGGGTTTGGTCTAGGTACAGTGGCTACTAACATGAGTTACACTCACCACCTCATGAAAGATTGCGAAACTATGAAACAGTTTCGTATCAATAACCTAGCGTATGAATGTAAGGTGAAATGATGTTTAGAAAACCCGATGGTGCAGGCAAGGGCGATGCGCCACGCCCAACAGATTGGGAGAAGTTCTCAAACAACTTCGACGCAATATTTAAGAAGAAAGAAAAAGATGGAAAGAAAGTTTTGCCCGTCGTGCCAGAGAGAAAAACCGATTGAAGGTTTCAAACTAGTACCAACGGCTAAAAAGGGGCATCAGCGATGGAAGTGTGCTGACTGCGTTAAGAAACAATCAACAACTATATACAGTAGCAAGAATGACACCGCAAGAACAGTTAAGAGAAAAGAGACGGCATGAACGAGAACAAAAAGAACGAGAGACAAACGATTAACCGAGAGCAAGTAGTGCTTTGGGCTATGGATGCCGGATTCAATCCCGGTTTCGTACGCATGAACGTACGGGACTTTGAGAAGTTTGCACATTTAGTAGAACGCCACATAAATAGTGATTTATATAAAGGAAACGAAGAATGACACTCGAAACAGTAAATATTGATAAAAAACGCCCATCGCTAATGATTGCCACCCCGATGTATGGCGGTATGTGCACAGGTAACTTTATGGTTGGTGTGTTACAGACTATCAACAAGATGCAATCCGTAGGTGTGCAGGTTTACTTTGTGCAAATGGGTAACGAGTCTTTGATTACCCGTGCTCGTAACGAATTGACCCGTATCTTTATGGAGCAGGGCTTTGATTACTTAATGTTTATCGATGCGGATATTAGCTTTGATGGTAATGCCGTTGCTCAGTTAATGGCGGCTGATAAAGACATCGCTTGTGGTATTTATCCAAAGAAAGAAGTCGACTGGAAGGCGGTTGAGAAGGCTGTGGCTGAAGGCAAGACCACTAATCTCAAAGACTACTCAGGTGCGTTTGTATTGAACTTCGCCCATGAGCTAGGCCAAGTACTTGAGACAGACAAAGATGGTTGTGTAGAAGTACGTCATGGCGGTACAGGCTTTATGCTAATCAAACGTACAGTATTTGAGCAGTTGGCTGACAAGGTTCCAACATATAGACCAAGCACAGTTAAAGATGCCGAAGGTAACTACCTCAAGCCCCCTGTAAAAGAGTTCTTTGCGACTAGTATCGACGATTCAGGTTGCTTGCTTTCTGAAGACTACCACTTCTGCGAACTATGGCGTAAACACGGCGGTAAGATTTATGTAAACCCATTCATCAAATTAGAGCACGTTGGTACGTATATCTATGGTGGCGACATTATCAAAGCAGGTGGTAACTTAAAATGAGCCTGCCTGAAATCCACTTAGCCACTGATGGCGAACTCAACTACGCATTGTTTAAGCATGACGATATTGTTAGCAACGCAGTGCGTAAGGGTGGGTACGAGACTGAACTACAAGCCTACGCTAAGTTATTACTTAAAGACTTTGAACATGGGCTGGTGCTAGATATTGGGGCTAACTTAGGTAGCTTTACTGTGCCTGTAGCCAAGGCGCACCCCCACTTAAACTTTGCTAGCTTTGAGCCTCAACGCATTATCTATATGCAGTTATGTACAAACGTATTCTTGAACCGTCTAGATAACGTTATGCCTTACCAATGGGCACTGTCTGACGCAGATTGGAACGAGATTATGGAACTACCTAACTACGCAGAAGAAAGAAATATTGGGGCTTTCAGCGTGGACAAAGCAGTTCGTGAGAACAACTACGAAGTGCAATCGCATGGGGCTATGGAACAGATAAACGCCACCCTGCTAGATAAGTTCATGTTCAACAACATTAGGCTTATTAAGATAGACGTAGAAGGGCATGAGCTGGAAGTATTACGTGGTGCGTATCACACGCTTGAAGAAAACAAGTTTCCACCCATCATATTTGAGTCATGGACTTGGAAGTTTCAGGACAAACGCCAAGAGTTATTTAACTATCTGAAAGACCTAGGGTATGAAATCTCTGAGGTTGGTCAGAACAACATAGCGGTGAAAAAATGAGTGAAGAAGATTTAAGAGACTGTTTTGCGATGTTTGCACTAGCAGGTGCAGTTATGGCAGGTAAAAGCCGTGACGCTGAAGATATTTGGGCTATCGCTGATGCCATGATGGAAGCACGCAGACCCAAAGAAAAAGAAGAAGTAGGTATCGCTGCGATTAAAACTAGGAGACGTAAGAGTGACATTTAACTGGTCATACAGTAGCATCAAGACTTTCCAACAGTGCCCTAAGAAGTATTACCACCTTAAGGTTGCCAAGGACGTCAAAGATGAAGGTAGTGAAGCCACTATCTATGGGCAAGAGCTACACAAAGCTGCTGAAGATTTTATTAAGCAGGGCATACCCTTACCACCACAATTCGCATTCATGCAAGAAGCACTTGATGCGTTAAACAAAATACCCGGTGAGAAACACTGCGAACTTAAGCTAGGCATAGCTAAGCGTGATGGTAAGTATGTGGCTTGCGACTTCTTCGCTAAAGATGTGTGGTGGCGTGGCATCGCTGACTTGGTAATTATCAATGGAGATACTGCGTATTCCCTAGATTACAAGACCAGTAAGAATGCTAAGTATGCGGATACTAAGCAGTTAGACCTAGTAGCCGCAGCCCTATTTACGCACTTCCCACAGGTTAAAACAATTAAGTCCGCGCTAATGTTTGTCATCAGTAAAGACTTTATTAAGAAAGAACATGAGGCTATGTTCCGTACGGCATACATCGAACACTTTAACTTTGACTTGATGCGTATTGAAACGGCTATGAAAACTAACGTATGGAACGCAGTGTCAGGCCCCTTATGTGGTTACTGCCCTGTTAAGACCTGCCACAACTATAAGGAGCGACGCAAATGAGCCAACCTGTATACGGAATGAAAGATTGTCCTTGGGCATTAGACAAGCTTGAGTTTGACTGTGGAGAAGATGACTACTCATGCAACCTTGATATCAATGTGCGCTTGGGTTCAGAAGATTACAAATACGATAAAGAAAGCTATATAGATATTGATGCTGACCAAGGCGGTGCGTACCCCCTAGGTTTGGCTATCAAAGTAGATGGTAAATGGCACGAAATAAACGAAGCCTCAGCGATGCGGGTAGTTATTCGTGGTGATTATGAGCAACGTGCCCTTATTGTTGCGTTGCAAAAGATTGCCTTGATGAGTTTACCTGTTTACGGCAAAATGAAGTCTTATGACGAATTAGCCAAGGAGCATTACGATGCCTTACGTGAACAAACCTAGACCATACAAAAAAGAGTATGAAACATATCAGGGTAAGCCTGAGCAAATTAAAAAACGTACTGCACGTAATGCAGCAAGAGCAGAGCTAGCTAAAGAAGGAAAGGTACATAAAGGGGATGGAAAGGACGTCGACCACATCAAGCCTCTCAGTAAAGGGGGCACAAGTGCAAAGAGCAACCTCAGGGTCAAGTCAGCCAGTAACAACAGGTCATTCAGCCGAAACTCAGACCACACAGTCAAGCGCAACAAAGCGAAATAGTATCCTTGATAACTATGACTGGCCGGGCAAGTTCAAGCCGTTTGCACACCAAAAGCAAACCGCTGAGTTCTTAACACTTAACCGCAGAGCCTTCTGCTTTAACGAGCAGGGTACAGGCAAAACCGCTAGCGTAATTTGGGCTTGTGACTACCTCATGAATCTTGGGGTGGTTAAGCGTGTGCTAGTTATATGCCCACTATCTATTATGAAGTCCGCATGGCAACAGGACTTATTTAAGTTCGCCATCCACCGCACTTGCGACGTAGCCTATGGTGATGCCAAGAAGCGTAAGAAAGTAATTGCCCAAGGTGCTGAGTTTGTCATCATTAACTTTGACGGCGTAGAGATTGTTAAAGACGACATTATGAAAGGCAACTTCGACCTTATCGTAGTCGACGAAGCCAGTGCTTATAAGAATGCACAAACAACCAGATGGAAAACGCTTAGAGATATCGTAGCAACCGTAAAAGGTATTTGGATGTTGACTGGCACACCTGCAGCCCAATCCCCCGTAGATGCGTTCGGTTTGGCTAAGATTATCAACCCTAAGAACACCCCCAAGTTCTTTGGTGAATTTAGGGACAAAGTAATGTACAAGGTAGGTATGTATCGCTGGCTACCAAAAGCAAATGCACACGATACTGTGCATAAAGTGTTACAACCTGCTATTAGATTTGAAAAGAACCAATGCTTGGATTTGCCTGATGTAACTTATGTGGAGCGTGATGCTCCTCTAACGGCGCAACAATCTAAGTATTACAAAATGCTCAAGAAACAAATGGTGATTAACGCAGCAGGTGAAAGTGTATCTGCAGTTAACGCCGCAACTAATATTAACAAGTTGCTACAGATTTCAGGCGGTGCTGTCTACTCGGACAACGGGGAAGTCATTGAATTTGACGTCAGCAATCGCTTGAATGTTATTGAAGAAGTTATTGAGGAAGCATCACACAAAGTCCTGGTGTTTGTTCCGTTTACTCATACTATAGAACTACTACGTGCACATCTAGAGAAGTCTGGAGTCGCCTGTGAAGTAATCAACGGACAAGTTCCTGTTAACCGCAGACATGACATTATTAAAGACTTTCAAGAAACTGATAATGTGCGGGTGCTCATCATACAACCTCAAGCAGCTTCCCACGGGTTAACACTAACGGCAGCTAATGTAATCGTTTGGTATGCTCCCGTGACTAGTGTAGAAACTTACTTACAAGCTAATGCACGTATTAACAGACCCGGGCAGAAGAACCCTATGACTATCGTGCATATTACAGGTAGTGAAGTTGAATCTAGGTTATACAAAATGCTACAGAATAATATTGGTAACCATGAAAAAATAATTGACTTGTACAAACAAGAAATTGAAAATATAGCTTGACAAAGTCAAAGTAAGTAGTATTATAAAGAGTAACAGAAGGAGCTAACAAATGAGTGAAGTATCAGTGTCTTCGGACAAACTAGCCGAGATTTACATCAAAATTCGTGATAAGCGTGCTGAACTTAAAGAACAGTTTGAAGCTAAAGACAACGAGCTTAAAGAACAGCAAGACTTATTAGCCGAGCAAATGCTAGCACTGTGCCATGAGCAAGGTGCTGACAGCATCAAAACCCCAGCAGGGACAATCATTCGTAAAGTTGATACACGGTACTGGACGACTGATTGGGATTCAATGTATCAGTTCATACAAGAACACGATGCGTTCGCCCTGCTAGAGAAGAGGATTCATCAAACAAACCTCAAGCAGTTTCTCGAAGAGAATCCCGATTTGTTACCTGCAGGTTTGCAGGCTGACGCTAAATATACCGTGGTTGTTAGAAGGAGCAAGTAATGAGCAACATTTCTATTTTTAAACAAGGTGGTGCAGTAACTACCAAGCGTGCTGAGGGTGTATCAGAACTAACTAAAGCTTTATCAGGCGGTGGCAATATCAATAGCCGTCGTATTACGATGAACAAAGGTAAGTTCACACGCATCGTGAACAAAGAGCAAGTCGGTAACAAAGTTGCTGGTGCTATCAATGTAGTGATTATCAACGCGCTACCAAAGGTATCACGCCAGTTCTATGCTACTGATTTTGACCCTAATGGCGAGCCAACACTCCCAGACTGCTGGTCTAATCTAGGTGATGTACCTGACGCAAAGGCATCTAACCCACAGGCAAACTCATGCGCTACATGCCCACAGAACGTAGATGGTTCAGGCAAAGGCGGTAAAGGTCGTGCATGCCGTTTCCAACGCCGTGTAGCTTTATTGCTAGAAGGCGATATGAGCGGTGACGTGTACCAGTTCAACATTCCTTCCAAGTCACTCTTTGGTAAGGGCGTAGGCAATACACACCCATTTGAGAGCTATCTCAAGTTCCTGCCAGCTAACGGCGAGAGCATCGACCGAATCGTTACACAAATTGCGTTTGATGAGAATGAGACTGCTGACGTGGTTAATTTCACACCAGTGCGCCATTTGACTGATGAAGAGATTGATGTTGTTGAAGCAGCGCAAGCATCTCCTGAATCTAAGAATGTAGTGCAGTTAACAGTTGCACAGCAAGACGGCGTTAAGAAGTTGCCCCCTGCTGCCAAGCAAGCGCCAGTAGAAGCGGTAGAGGCTGAAGAAGTTGAAGAGCCTGTAAAGCGTACTGCCAAGAAAGCCGAAGCCCCTGCTAATGCACCGAAGCAGAACTTAGCGGATGTAGTTAACGCTTGGACTGACGACTAAGCATGAACAATAGGTATAGCTTAAATACTGTGCTTCTGAACCAACAGGCGGACCAAACCCGCCTAGGAGTTAAGTTGGGGAAGAAGTGCATTAAATTAGGCGTCCCTGTGGCTATAATCGCAGTTCGTTTAGGCGTGAGCAGACAAACTGTTTACAACTGGTTCATAGGTGCATATGACCCTAAGCCTGAAGTAGCTACAGAGATAAAAGACTTAATTAAGACTTTAAAGTAACGGGCTATGCCTAACGGCAGGGGGGAGAAGTCCCCCCTTTTTGCCCCCAACAAGAGACAAGAATGACAAACGTTGACCTATTATCAAGAGTGCAATCAGCTGAGGGCTGGTATGTGATATTGGGTCTGAACAATGGTCGTTATGCAGACCAACAAATTGTTGCAACAAGAGAAGAGTTTGACGAGCTAACTAACAAGTACGTTGCTAAGCAGTGGGATGTTTACTACGGTGTAGCAAAGTATGCGGAGAAGAAGGACAAAGAGTTCCGCAAAAAAGAAAACGTATTGAACATAAAAGCCCTTTGGATAGACCTAGATTGCGGTCCGACTAAGGCACAAGTTAACGAGAAAACAGGTCGCCCTGATGGTTATATAGACCAAGCGACCGCACTTCAGGAGTTGCAAAGATTCTGCAAAACGGTTGGTTTACCAAAACCACTAATCGTTAGTTCAGGCCGAGGAATCCATGTATACTGGCCTTTAACAGCACCACTAGAGCGTTCTGAATGGGAACCTTTCGCCTCTAGACTTAATGAACTGTGCATAACCCACAACCTTTACGTAGATAGCAGTGTCTTTGAAGCCGCCCGTGTGCTTAGAGTACCCGGAACATTTAACTTTAAAGATGACCCTGCTAAGCCAGTAGAGGTAATCACCGATTCTCCTGATTACGATGCGCAGGAGCTTAAGGATATTCTGGGTGTTAGAGAAGTAGTAGTGCAACCCAAGCGGGAGCTATCTGAGTTACAAAAAGCTATGATGGCTAACACGGTATCTCGATTCAGCAAGATTATGATTCGCAGTGCCAAAGGTGAGGGGTGTGCCCAACTGTTGTATCAATACAACAATCAGGAGTCTGTATCCGAGCCGATGTGGTTTAACGCTTTATCGATAGCCCAGCATTGTGTAGATAGAGACACGGCTATACATAAGATATCGGAGAAGTATGATGGCTATGACTATGATGATACTGAGAAGAAGGCGCTCCACACACAATTCCCTCAAACGTGTGCTACGTTTGAAAAGAACAATCCAGGTGGATGTGACGGCTGTCCTTGGAAGGGCCGCATCAAGTCGCCAATCGTGCTGGGCAAAGAGGTTGTTAGGGCTGAAGAAGATGAGGATTTTATTGTTGAAGAAGGACCGGATGTACAAGTACCAGCTGATGAAGAGCCGGTTGAAACAGTAACCTACAAGATTCCTAAGTTCCCGCACCCTTATTTCCGTGGGAAGAACGGTGGCATTTACGTTATACCCCCCGGTGGTGAGGAAGAGTCTGAGCCTATTTGCGTATATGAGCATGACTTATATGTGGTCAAACGTATGCGTGACCCAGACCCTGAAATCGGTGAAACAGTATTGATGAGGCTACACCTGCCCCTAGACGGCGTAAAAGAGTTCGTTATTCCTCTTGCCGATGTTGGGTCAAAAGATAAGCTGCGTGAAACGCTTGCAGCTAACGGCGTAGCTGGATACAAGAAGCAGACGGAGCTGTTGGGTAACTTTGTTATGGCTTCTATTAAGGAACTGCAGTACAAGAAGAAAGCGGAGATTATGAGAAAACAATTTGGTTGGGCTGATAAGAACAGCAAATTTATTCTTGGGGATAGAGAGATTAGTGTTGATGGTGTGTTTCATAGCCCACCCTCACATGCAACAAAACAGATTGCCGACTACATAGTGCCTATGGGGTCGATGGAAAAGTGGAAAGAAGTATTTAACCTGTACGGTCAGCCGGGGCTAGAACCGCACGCATTTGCTGCTTTAACGGCATTTGGTGCCCCCTTGCTTATGTTGACAGGGCATAAAGGTGCAATCATTAACGTGATTCACAAAGATTCAGGTACAGGCAAATCAACAGCGTTGTATATGTGCAACAGTGTCTATGGACACCCAGACAAGCTAACTGCTATTTGGAAAGATACGCATGCAGCTAAGATGATTCGCTTGGGCTTGATGAATAACCTACCGTTCACTATTGATGAGATTACCAACCTCAAGCCTGAGGAGTTCTCAAACCTAGCCTATAGCATGTCACAAGGGCGTGGTGCGGACCGTTCTAAGTCTCAATCTAACGAGCTACGTGTTAACGACCAGACTTGGCAGACCATATCTTTATGTAGTTCTAACGCTAGTTTCTATGACAAGTTGGGCGTGCACAAGAGTACCCCTGATGGCGAGATGATGCGCTTGATTGAGTACAAGATTGAGGCTAATAACATTATCCCCCCTGCTGTAGCTAAGCAGATGTTTGACTACCAGCTCAAGGAAAACTACGGGCATGCAGGTGAGATTTATATTCGCTACATCCTAAATAACCTTGAGGAAGTAAAGAGCAGCTTGATTGCTATTCAGCAGAAGATTGACGCTGAAATGCACTTGACCAACCGTGAACGCTTCTGGTCTGCGGTTATTTCGTGCAACATTACAGGTGGCTTGATTGCTAGGAACTTAGGTCTGCATGACTACGATATGCGCTCTATCTACCTATGGGCTACTCAGCATATGTTGAAGGGTATCCGTGAGGACGTAGCAGCACCAGCTAGCAACGCAGCTTCTACCGTGGGTGACTTCATTAACCGCCATATCCAGAATATGCTCGTCGTAGATGACGAGGTAGATAAGCGTACCAACATGCACAACCTACCGAAGCAAGAGCCTAAGGGCGAGTTGATTATTCGCTACGAGCCTGATACCAAGAAGCTATACATTGTGGCCAAGGCGTTCCGCAAGGACTGCGTGGAGAGTCAGGCTTCCTACAAAGATACCTTGCATGACCTTAAACTTAAGGGTATTTATATAGGTGCTGGCAATAAGCGTATGTCTAAGGGTATGAAGATTGCATCCCCCGGGGTACACGCCCTAGAGTTTGACTGCTCTGTGCCAGACTTTATTAACGTGGAAGCAATGATACCGCCACCAGATGAGAATACAGGGGATTAGTTACAACGTAAATTGGAAGAACTTTAAGGTGGGCACGTCCTTTTTTGTGCCCTGCCTTGATGAAGTAGCCGCCAAAGAAGAGGTCTTACGTGTAACAAAAAGGCTAAAAATGCAGGTTTTAATCAAAATTGTTATCGAAGAAGGCGTAAAAGGTATACGCATTTGGAGAATCTAGTCTATACTCAGCCCAAGCAGACCCTCATCTGCCCTTGGAAGTTAGCTCCTTCCGCTCTTTGGTCCCCGCTTCGGCGGGGATTTTTACTTGAGGGGTCTTACTGCTCTAACACCAGGGAACAAAATGTCTTCCTTAGTCTCTGGTATGTACAAGCCACGCACCGTGAGTTCTTTGCGGTTTGAGTAATTTTCAAGGGACTTCTCAATTACATCGTCATCAATCTCATAGGCTTCGTGCGGATAGCGACGATTATGCTTAGCAATATCTTTAAATATTGACTTGAACTTATCTGGCTCTGCACCACTACTTACTGCTTCATTAAGTTTCTTTAATAAACTTTGTCTTTCGCTAGTAGCTTTTTTATCCTCTTGAGACATCTTGAAAGCGTATTCTTGGATGCGAGTTAGGCGTGTAGGTTGGAAGCCTAGTGCCTGAGCAATAATATTACCGTCACTAATTTCACTCTTTCTTAGCAACATATCACCAGACGCACTGCGTGCACCTTCAGTACCTAAACGGCTTGCAACTAGTGGAGCCTTGAAGAAAGCTGGAGCAAACTTCTCTAAACCACGTTGAATCTTACCGTCAGCCAAATCATCAACACCGCTTAGCATGTTGCCACCCACAGAAATAGATGGGCCTAAGTTAGCAGCCAGCATGTTAATTGTTGTTTCTTTAAAGGTAGCACCTTGCTTCCAGTCTCTAAACCACATGCCATCGTAAGAGGTACGGGAGCCGATATTCATATCTGTTAGCACAGATGCTGGGCCCTTTTCCAATACATCACTTAGCTTGTGGTCACGACCGTCTAAACCAGGTATTACAGTATTACCAAAATATTTAGGCAAGAACTCATAACGGAAGCGTAAGTCAGAGTCATAAGCAGTTAGAGGGTTCTTAAGTTTGCGCTGGCGCAACTCCTCCTCGTCGCCAAACAACCAGTCATATAAGTCAATCAAACTAGCGATTGTGCTGTATAGAGGAGAGCCAACGATACCGTGGAACATAGCACCCATCAAAACTACACCAGTTAGTTTATGGATTGCAGATACTCTTTCTTTTAATGGTACGCTAATACGTATAGCGGTATATCCATTACGCAGGAACCATGAAGTCATGAAGGCAGCATACATCTTGAACTGACCAACAGTCTTACCGATAGGGCCACGCCAACTTCTTGGTCGTTGAGGTGCGTCGTATCGACCTAATAGTTCTTGAGTAGTAGCAACCGCTTTTTGTACAGAACCTTCAAAATCACCAGTCTTAGCGTACTCTAACTCAAAGGTCATGCCGAAAGCCATCTCTCGGCTGATACGCTCAGTACCATTAAGTAGGGCTGTAATTACTCTATATACAGTTTGCACCCCACGACGGCCAGCACTTTCTCCCACACTGCTAGGTGTCTTAGCCGCCCCAGTAAGGATTGAAGTGTTGGTAAGGCTAAACATGTTGTAGTGGTCGATTGCATACTGATATGCACGACGTAGGTTTTCGTTGTTGCGAGCAACTTCAGAAGATACAAAAGAAGGCGCAGTAAATGTAGTCTCACCTGTATCTGGGTCTATATCTGTTACGCCCATAGACTTCCAGATTGACATGTACTTACCAAGCATAGCGGTAGACTTGCCATATCCGTACTGGTCAGCAAGGGTAGGCATAACCATGTTAGGAATAGATAGCATTTGCACGCCAGCGGTAGCGGCACTGGTCAACAACATCAAATAAGTAAGCTGGTTAATACCGTTTACTAGTGGGCTATCGGCTGGTGGGTTGATTTCATCTTCAACACGAGCTGCCATTTCGTTAATAAATAACTCTAAGCGCCCACGCTCATCGGTAGGTCTACCTTCTAGAGAATCTCTAGCACGCTGTATTTCGCCCCGTAAATCTACGCCGTACTTAAGTTTGGCTAACTGATTAGAGTACTTAGTACCAGAATCCTTAAGGTTACGCAAAATGTCAGAACTAAAACCAGTAATCTTTTCAGCATGCAAGAACTGCTTACGGAAGCTACGCTCAGGCATAGTCATCAGGTAAACCTGATAAAGCTGGTCTTTTAAATCCTCAGCAAAATTACCTGCGGTCTGAGATGTATCCGCCTCATCAATAGCTTTAAACATCTCTTGCAGCATTTGGCTTTCGCCTTGGAAAGCGCCTCTTAATGCGTGAATGTCGTCGCCTTGAGAGAAGATATCTGGGTCATTCTTATTTACACCCATCTCACGGGCACGTTTAGCTTTAAACGTATTACGGTCTACACCGCTTTCAAACATGTAGAATTCACGACCCTTTGGACCTTGCACGTTTAGCCAATACTGGCCACGACGTAAGAATGGGAAGTAATCTTCAGGCAGGGTAGAGAATGTAACCTCAATAGACTCTGTGCCATCGTCTAAAGTAACTGTTTCCGCTTCTTTATTGCTTACGCTGCGCTCTCTCATGAGACGCACGGACTTCATTAGCTTAGCCTTAGCCGCATCATCAATAGGCAGCTTGCTAATTTGTTCGTCTAACAATTTGCGGTTGAGGTTGTACATATCTTGGTAGTATTCCTGTACCATTTTGTACATCTCATGCCCACCCTTTTGCTTACCTAGGGCGTTCCACTTTGCATAGACTGCGTTAATTTGGTTGATACGTTGTGTGCGTTGACCTTCGTAGGCTGGAATAGCAGCTGGGTCTGTATTTGGGTCGGCAATCAGCTGGTCGTATTTGTTAACTAACGGGTCATTTTGAATATACTCGTCAGCAGTTGCATACTTAGTCGGACTTACTTTCTTCAAACGAGCTAAGTGCATAGCATCGCTTAGAGCTTCAGAACCGTTCTTAGTAATAAACTTGGCTAAAGTTTCAGCTTTTTTAGCTACTCCTGTCATTAAACGCATACGCATAGATGACATTTCTTGCATCATCGTATCAACAGAAGCTATAGCAGGTATCTCATCCCCCTTCCAACGAACAATGTCAGAAGTAGGCATGTTGTATAACAGTTTAGATATGAAGTTGTTGCCCATCGCATCAAAGCGAGCGTCTAGCAAATCACGCATGGCGTCAAACCCATGCTCAGAAATCATGCTGCTAAGTAACTTTTCAGTCTCAGTAGAGGATTTAGATAGACGTAGTTTTTCTACGTCAGCATCTATCTTTTCAGTTTGTTTCTTAGCAAGGGCCGCTTCTTGTTTAGTTACCTGCGGCTTAGTGAACTTAGCACTTAGTAGCTTATCAGTAACCAAAATCAAATCTTGCATGGCTGAGTTGTGCTTCTCACCCATATTAAACATCTTGCGGATAGCCTGAACAAACGGAGTAAATAACTTATCTACCCAGCTAGACTTGGCACCAGAATACATACCTGGGGCTTGCAACAAGAACTCCTGCATAGCAGGTTGAGACATACCGTAGGCTATGAATTCTTTAATATCAGTAAACGCTTGAGCGCGGGCCAAAGCATCAACACGGGCGTCAGTCATACCCAACTGGCTAAGTGCTGTATACATTCTATTAGCACTCTTCATAACGGCGTTGAGTTCTTCCACCGCTTCAGCTAGGCTAGCTTCTGGTTCACGACCCTCAGCAATATCATCTAAATACTTGTTAATACGGTCAATGGTTGCACCGTGTAAGGCTTCGTGTAAGAACACCGTATTGTTCATACCGCCGTTAGCGTCTAGATAAATGACGCCATTAGAGTACATACCTGCCGCGCCTTCAAATTGTTTGCGCAAATAGTTAGTAGGTAGGTCTGCTGGAGAGCGAACAATAACAACACGCATGTTGCGAACAAACGGCAATATACGCTTGGCTAAAGTGCTTTCAAAATCATTACCAGTTTTAGCAATCCAAGACAGTGCATTAGCTGCGGTCTTAAACTTGTTGTATTCAGGATTCTCTTCGTTATTAGTGGCTTCTAATAGTTCTGAACGAGCTACGCCCTTCTTGAGGTCGTAACGCTCTTTTATACCCGCACGTTCTTGCTCTGTAACAGAAGGGTGATTTAATGCTTCTTTAGCTGTTTGGCCTAACTTAGTAGCACGCTTAGGACCTACAGATGTTGCATGTAATGTATCTAGTGCCTGAATACGTCTAGCACGATACTGCATGCTAGCGTCTAAATACGCATCTTGGCTCTCAAAATTACCACGCTCAGGTGCAGTTTCATCGAGTACGGCACTAGCTTCCGCCAATGTCTTATTAGTAGCTTTCCATTCTTTAACCTGAGCAGCTTTAGCCTGCTTCTTAGCAGCAGCTTCTTCTGGAGTTAACTGTGCTTTTGGTCGACCACGTGGTTTACCCTGGGTTACAGGTTTGGTTTCTCTAGCTTCTCTAAAAGCTCTACCAGCTTCTGATTGGCCACCAGCTTGAGTAAATGGTTGCCCAATTACATTGTTTTCTAAAAAATCATACACGGCAGTGGCAATACCTTGCCTACGTGCTTCCGGTGCTACTTCAACCCCGCTTACTACAAAGCCGCCTAGATTATCTGGTCTATAGCTAATAGCACCTAAACGATTGCCCTCAGTGTCTTTAATTGCGTACTTACCTTGGAATTCTCTTTCCAATACAAGAGGCATACCCTGCGCAGTTTGAATCTCAGCCCTAACAGGCTCTTGAGTCCCCTTAAACCCGGGTTTAGTTTCACCTAATGCACCTTGCTTATCTGCTTCTCTGCCTGCAGTAGTATCAGTAGGCGCGCCAACTCCTCCCACTCCTGTTCCGACAGCTGCTGGAGCTCCAGCGGGGGTTCCAAGTTGTTCGCTAGGCACAGAAATGCTAGGCTGACCTGCTCCGGTGTCAAGTTCGTCTCCACGTCCGGCCTCCACGTAATCCTTACGGGCTTCAGCAATAGCTTCATTGTAGGTTAGCCCCAAATCTCTATAACGGTTAACTAAGGTATTAAACTCGTCTGTCTCAGGAACCTTAGCACCAACAAATTTTTCTTTCAATCCAGTAAACAACTGGCTGACACGGTCAACATCAGAGTTATATTTTTCTCTAAGTGTGTCTAACAAACTAGGTTTAGTCTCAGCCGGCACCTCTTCAACTGGCGCTTTGGTTTCTACTTTAGCTTGTTCTCTAGGTACAAAGCTAAATCCTTTTTCTTGGGTTAGTTCTGCGGATGTCTTTTCTACTGCTTCAGGTTCACGTTTTGCACCAGCTAACTTCTGAGCGGCTTGGTTCATTGCCATACCGCCACCTAATAGCACACCGCCCTGAATGGCAGTAACAAGCATAGTATCTACAGCGCCCTGAATAAAGTCTTTGATGCCAGCTTCAGAGTTAAGACCAAATAACTTATCGGTTGCAAACTGACCAGTGTATGTAATCTCTTCGCCTGGAATCTCTTTTAAGAGAGCTTTTGCAAAGAACTCAGCTAGGTCTTTCTCAGCTACCCCACTAGCCAATTTCTTAAGGGCTGTTAATCTGTCACCCAAACCAAGCTTTTCGCCCAATACTTCAAAGGCAGCGTAGGCAGCGGAACGAGCGGTTGCATCTGCTGGGTCTAAATTCTTACGACGGCTTTCATCATATGTCTGACCAAACGAATTAGCAAACATAGAGCCCAAGACCAAAGCCTGTGAGCCTGTGGCTGCACCTGCTACCAAAGCGGGTAATTGCTGTCCGATGGACTGAAATGCACCTTCAACTAATTGAACTGGTTTATTAGGAGCTTCGCCCATACTCTGGGTAAACGCATTAATATCGTCGAGTGTTTTCTCTGTATCTGAAGTATCGAGGTCAAGCATCTCCCCAATAAACTTCTTCATACCACCACCAGCTTGGGCTGTTCCTGTTACTGCCTTAACACCAGCACGCTTAAGTACCTGGGCAGTATCTTCAATACCGGTTGTGGTTGGCTTGTACTGCAGTTCCATGCCAAGCTCTTCAGCTTTGGTTAGAGGTCTAGCAATACCAAATTCTTCGCCAGTAGATGGTTTACCTTCAGCAATATTACGTCTAGCGGTTGCACGTGCTACTTCAGGGTCTAAACCCTTCATAATCAAACGCTCAGTACGTGCTTGCTCGCTTTGGTCAAACGGGCTAACTTCCGATGGGTATAGGTGCTCAAACCCAGGTAGCTTAAATGTTTCAGTAGGCGCAGGGGCCGCACCAGGTTCTAGCTTAGTACCAGCAAGAACGCTTTCGCCTTTCTTGACTTTTTCTTTTACGCCAGTAACTTTTTCTTCAGGTTCAGGGGCAGCCTCTAGGGGCACAAAAGTAAACCCAGGTTCTTCTTTTTCAACCTCGTCGATTGGAACAAATTTCATTGGGTGCCTTTATTTATTTTCTTGAGCGTACCCTATAACCTTACCACTTTTATCCTTAACTTCCCAGCCTTTTGAGGTTTTTGAACCTATTGAAGAACCCTCTGGGGCACCTTCAATTTTAGCAATATTTGGTTTAGGGAATCTACCAGAACCATCTTTGTTTTCACCAGGCTTAGGTGCACCGGGTGTGCCACCAGATGTAGATGGACCGCCCATAAAGTCTGAACGAATTTGTTGCTCACGCTGGTTAATCTTCTGCTCAAGTTCTTTGTATTCCTTAGAACCTTCTTCGTATTGCATCTGATTACGACGGAACCCTTTGAGTTCTTTGTCATCCTTGAGCGCTCTATATAGCTTCTCGCCGCTAGCCAAGTCTAACTTCTGATAGGCCAAGCCAGTTTGCTCAATAGCCATACGACGTGCAGTGGCACGGGTAGCTGGGTTCTTAGCGTCCATGCCTTGATTAGCAACTAAGTCAGCAAAGATTGTATCGGTAGTTCTATCTAAATCTGTTGGACGTTGGGCACTAGTAATCCTAGCTCTTTCACGTTCAGCGATATTCTTAAGTGCTTGTTCACGTTCTTTATCAGTGCCAGTAAGGATAGCCAACTGGTCAGCACGGTCTTTACCATATACATCTTCCATGCCCTTAGCAATAGCTTCTTCACGACCCATACGCTCTTTACGACGGGTAGCAATACCTGGAAGTGACTCTCTGGCTGCTTCAGTAGCTGCATATAGAATAGGGCCTGGGCGATTAAGACGTGTGAAGAAGTCCATAATGTTCTCACCAGTCTCTTGCTCAGCAAGACGACCTAGCCCCGCTTTACGAGAAGTAAGAAACTCTCTGTATTCTGGAGATACAGCTTCGCCAATACCTAATGCTTCACGACGACCTTTAGCACGGGCGATATACTCAGCATCACTTAATACTTTATAGGGGTCGTTGTAGGCTTTGTTAGGGTCGTAGTTAACGACACTACCTTCTTCCTCATCGTCACCAGCAAAAGCTACGATGCCGCCACTTGCTGCTTCCATAGTATCTAGAACAGGCGCAGGAGCGGCCGCTAAACCACGAGGCATTTCATCTTGGGCGATAGATTGTTGAGCTTGTGCAGCTGCTTGCTCTTCAATACGCTTTTCCATTAGCACTTCGTTTGCTAATTTGCGCATTTCTGCGCTTGGGCTTGTTTGAGCAATCTGAGCTACTTGTTGTACGCCGTTAGGTGCATCAGCTAGGGCTTCTAACTTAGCACGCATACCACTTACTACACTGCCTTCTGGGCCAGCGAAGCTTGGCACCTGCCCGCCTTCTTTCATACCAAATGCTTTAGAAGCACCGTATAAAGTACCTAAACCAGAAATAGCTTGGGTACCAAGGCTTGGAGTCGGCATATAAGACTGTGTAGTAGTCGCTTGCATCGGCAGACCACGGAGCATATTAGACATGAAGCCCAACTGCATGAGTGGGTACTGCTGAGCAGTAGCGTAGTCTTGGATAGCCTGATTAATGATGTTCTGTTGATACTGCTGTTGAGCAGCACCAAGTTGATTCTGTAAGCCTATACGAGCAATATCAGCCTGCTGCTGAGCGCCACCCAACTGACCCAAAGTAGACGCAGCTTGACCTGCACCTGCATAGCCAGCTTGCTGAGCGCCAACACCTTGTAAGCCTTGAGCTGTACCAGCCAGACCTTGTTGAATACCCTGTAGACCAGTTTGGATACCTTGCAAACCTAAATTAGAACCAAATTGCATCTGTGCTAATGCACGGTCATAAGCAGACTGAGAACCCTGCGCTTGTATATTAGCTAAGTTAGTAGCTAGATTACGTTCTCTTTCTAAAGAAGCCAAAGCTTGACGTGCGCCACCATAAGTGCCTTGACGAGCCGCGGCTAAACGATTGCCTTGCTCTAGCATTTGTGCATCACGAATAGCGGCTGCCTTAGCAATATCTGTAACTTGTTGTTGATATGGAGACATAAACTGACCAACTCTTGATGGGTCAGTAATACCACGTGTAAATTGTTCACCAGCTTGGAAGGCTGGAGCTGCTGCCATCATGCCCATACGGCCAATACCTGCACCTTGCGCACCTAACCCAGCGGCTTGTTGAGCTGTACCTAATTGCCCCATACCAGCTGTTTCGGCTAAACCAGTAGCTGGACTAAATTGACCCGGAGTTCGCATACCAGCAGCTTCTTGGTATGTCTGCTGCTGTAAGCTAGATGGCCCTGCAAAATATTTAGAAGGGTCTGTTGAATACGGTTGATATGGACGGAAACCTGTAATGTCGTAGCCACCACCTTCAGTCGGTGTACCAGTAAATAATTGGCGCTGAGTAGCCTCGAGCATTGAGGTTACATACGGTTTTGCGTACTCAGGTAGATTAGTCTGATATGCCGTTGTTTGTTGTGGGGCCCCACCACCGCCGCCACCACCTTTACCGCCACCTTCTAAAGTACTAGGACGAGTATGTCCAAACCCACGCTTTTCAAAAGCACGTTCAGGTAACATTCCATAATGAGCGTCAAGCCGCATGTTTTAACTCCCTAATCCATCTACAGTCGGCTTTATCCATTGCATATAAAACAATGTCTCCGCCATCATCGTGCATACCTTCAAAACGTTGCACTTCCTTAAATCCTATCTTTTGGTCAAAGTCTACAGCCTTATCATTCTTACTATTGACCACACCAAAAACTTTTTCTATGCCTAAATAGTTAAACGGGTAATCAAAAGCACCAAAAATAAAAGCTCTGTTTATCGGCTTTCCGGCTAGATTAACCACGTGCATCTGGCATGTCTTACCTATAAATGCAGTATACCCAACTACCCACTCAATTTCATTATCTTTGTTAACCCAAAATAGAGCTTTTAGGTCTCCACATGGTTGAACATAAGCTTTTTGCAGCAATATTGTTGCTGCTATCTGTACCGCTTCCGAAGTGGTAGCTAAGTTAATCATGCAGGCATATATTTATCTGTCTTTACTGCGGGGGCTTGTTTCTTTTTACCTGTACGAGCCATGCGCACCTTATCCATCATCTTGTATAACTTACGAGCACCAGCATCAGTTGAGCCGTTACCCAAGTGACTTACAACATCGGCTGGAACCACAAACTCACCATCAGCGAGTCGGGCTGGTTGGCGCTTACCAATAGTAGCAGGGATAGAATCAGACATCCCATCGCCAGGGCCTTTAAGCATACGACCACCATCTGAGTAACCTCCTAGGGAACCACCTGATGATAGTTCTTCTGTTTCTTTAGTAAAGCCAGAGATATCTCCCAGACCTTTAATGTTTGTTTTGGGAAGGCCACGCGTTTTTAAACCAGCTGCACCAGCTGCTTTTTTATTACGTACTAACGTAGCTTCTAATGCGTCTTTCCTAGCTGTGTCTGGGTCTGTGTCACGGAAAATACCTACGCTAACACCTGATTCGCGTGGTAAATGACGAACTTGCCCTTGGCTAGAGTATTTAGCTATGCCACCATAAGCATACCCATCTATATCACCTTTTGGTTCATCGTCATAAGAACCACCAGCGGCCATCATAATATCTTGGGTAGAACCACCTTGAGCAGCGTAGCCTAAACCGCGAGGGGTGTAATATGGGTTTGGTTGTGGAGGTGTGTATCCTGCGAAACTGGGGCTTAAACGGAACCCCGCTAAACGTCTATCGTATTCATCTGGTTGTACTCCACCGGGCATTTGTACATCAGGAGTAGCCGCATTTGCTACAGCCATACCAGTCGCAGGTAAAGTCATCTTTGGTAGCGCTTGATAAGCTAAACTGCGACCACCTTCAGTGCCCAATGAGCTTATGCCCCTACCTACATTCGATAAATTACCTGTAAAAGTACTTGGTTGGGCTGCGCCTGTCTCATAGGCTTTAGCAAAAAACTCAGCTTTACTTGGGTCCGCTGCTAGTTTTTCAGCCACGCTAGCCATATTTGGGTCAGCACCGATAGCACTAGACCCTAATTCAACACCTTTAGACGCTGCACCGGCCGCACCTAAACCTTGGGCTATACCAGCACCACCATAAGCACCGAGGCCGGCCATCAAGCCACGACCTAAATCACCAGTACGCAGAGTTTCAAACCCACCTACCATACCAGCCGCAGCAAGCGGACCAACACCGGGAATCATTGCTAAGCCAAGGCCGGCAATAGTTGGCAGCATCTTTTTAAGGAAACTAGCCTCTACAAGGCCTGTATCAGGGTTAATACTTAGAGAACCACCGGCGGCTAAAGCTAAGGCTTGAAGACCTTTAACCTCACCAGGAGTCATGTGAACAAGCATGGAGTCGCCGTTGCGACCCTTGGATTCTAAATATTTGGCTGCATTATGTAGGCTCATTTATGCCTCGCTGGGTTAGTTTGTTGAATATTATCATGTTGGTATCGCCGAGACAAATGAAACAGTAACAATTGCCGATGGCGTTGCAGGTATTGCAGGTGTAGTACCAGAAGCAGGTACTGCGGCTAAGGCTTGAATAGTCGTTGCAGTGTTATAGGTATGCCACATAATTTCTATGTAGTCATCCGCAGCAAGTTCAGCAAAGAAGTTAAGCGCCGCAATCAAATGCCCATCTATGCTTCCATGCTTATTGGGTACAGAAAACTGACTATTTGAGTTAGCTAAGTCCACCCCATTTACCCTAAACCAAACGTCTACGTCATGGATTTGAGAGTCAGTATTTACAAACTGTAAGCTAAATTGAACGTTATAAATGCCTGGATTCTGAGGTACTATTTTAGAGTTTCTTGTCCCAGTAAGCGTTGTACTAGAAACAGTCTGAGACACGCTAACTTGATAGGTCCCTGTGCTACCAGATGTACCTGTTAATTGGGCAACTACATAAGTATTGGCTGAAACACCTGTGCCAGTAATAAGCATACCAGGCAAAATTACTCCTGATGTAATAGCCGTAACCGTCATTGTGGTTGAGGCGGGGCCTATAGAACCGGTAAATACCGCGGAATGGGCAGCATAAGAAACATTGTTAGAAAAGTCCGTGGTGTCGTATGTAACTGCGTAAGCTACAGCAGTTGAGCCATCAGTCTGATTAACCGTACTAGAAAAGCTACCACTAGGAAAACCTAAAAGCCCACCACCCGCATTAGCGGACAAATCATAATTCGCTGAATCTAATTGGTTAAAGTAAATACGCAAAACGTTGGCAAACTGGTCTTCTCTCCGCTGGTCATAATCATATGGAGGTAGAGGTAAAGACGGTGCTTTAAAGTTATACCAAGGCATTATCTCTTACCATCTGTACGTGCATCTAAACGTGGACTACCTAACTGCCATTGCACATTTAAACCGTCTGACTGAATCTTAAACCCAAGCTGACGGGCACGGGCACGGATATATACCTGCTGGGTATACTGGTCAACAGTAGTCTCAATTACACGGCCGCTTTCATTACGTCCATAAGGTGCACCTGGTGTGTAATGAGGCTTAATTGTCATAGTTGCTTCAGGAGCCGTAGCCGTAGAACCCGCAAAATCAATGTCCGGAATAATACGGTACATCAACATAAACTGGTCGCCTTCGGTAATATCAAAGTCAGAAGACGTAATGTACGCAGTCATCGGCAACACATCATCATTAGTACCACGCTCATGGTCATAAATATAAGCACCTGAAGCAGCCTGTGGGTATTGGCGTAATGGACTGTCGTTCCAAGCAGTGCGCTGGATACTTCCGTAATACCAAACACGCTCTAAATAGTTATATACGACGTAAGCATCATTAGTGTTGCTATTAGCTGTAGGGTAGAACCACCAAATCTCATGCCAGCCTTCATTAGTGCCACAGACAATCTGGTCTAGCTGGTCATAGTTAAGATTGTTAAATACGTGGTTACGTAGTGTGCAAGGTAGAGTTTCTACACGACCTGAGTAAGCGAAGAACTTATCGGTGCCCATCCAATACACAACGTTATTAACGGCTACCGCTGCACGTGGGCCAGCAATAGAAATATTGTCAGAAAGTTCCTGCAAACTAAATACATCAGTTGTGCCCAAGAACTGCAAAGAATACATAGTAGCGTCAGTAAAGACCACGGTTTCTTGTCGGGTTGGAACTGCACGAACAATTCTAGAACCACGAGGTACTCGCAAGAAGCCAGCAGTATTTGTTACCGCAGGAGTCCACATAACAGGGTCATCTTGACTAGACCAGCGGATTAATAGTGGGTCAAAGTCGCCACCACCAAATGGGGTTGCACCAAATGCTAACAGATGTTTATCGCCCTGAGACACCATAATCTGCATAGCTTCATCAGGTACGGCAGACGCTCCAGATAGGCTAGATAAAAGCACAGCTCTAGTACTAAATGTCCCATCAAACGTCCAATAGTAAATAGCACCATTACGGATATTCATTACTAAGTCGTTATCAAAATTATCAAACCACCAATCACGCTGAAACACCTTAATAGGTGTAACAGAACCTGAACCCCAAGTTAAACGCCCCCAAGCACCAGCACCCCAACCATAACCATAGATGTTAACCTCTGGTCCAGGACTAATTTGGCATGCAATAGTAATAGCAGTACCGCCTGCATTAGAGACGGTAGATGTAGCTGCTGTAGTTACGGTAATAGTAAAGTTATCTGAGTCAACACGGGTAACCACATGCTCGGCATTAATTTCAGAAACAGGAATACCCCCAATAGCAGAACCTGTACCGGTAACCCCAGAAATAGTTACGTAGTCGCCAGTCTGACAGCCGTGCCCGATAACATTGATATTTACCACACGAGAGCCGTTAGTTACATCTACACAGTTATCAGTAGCTGTAGTGGTTAAAGTAGTACGAAGTGGGGTTATATCGTACAGGTTATTACCTGTTTCTACATAGACTTTGACGTTAGTGCCAATAGCCATAACGTTTTCAGAGCCATTAGTAATCCAGTTAAACAGCGAACGGCAAATACCAACCATAGGTTGAATATTGTATTTAAGCCAACCACCTATTTTTTGAGGTAACCCAGAACGGAAGCGCACCTTATCGCACTCGTACCAACCACCTTCGTTGGTATAGTTAGTCTGGTCACGGTTTAGACCTGGCCTAAATTGTAGCTTCTGTAATGGCATTATTTACCTCAGACAAATGGGCGAGTTCCCTGTTTGTCAATGATAAGCGCTTGTTTGCGCGGTGTCGAGCCCGCTTCATTTGGCACAGAAATATGCGTCCAGCCGCCGGCTTTCTTTTCTGGGTCCCAGAACTCACGGATTATTTGGTCGTAGGGTAAACCAGCAGCAATAATTGCACGGCAAACCTCATCAGGACTCATACCTGGTACACGGATGTCAGCGGCACACCCAACCATATGCTGGCTAGACTTAGACCCGCCAACTTTTTCGTTAACTGCAGGGCCACGATAGGCTGAGTTAATCAGAATCGGTTTACCCAAAGAAATACGCACCTCTTCCAAAAAGCGGGCTAATCGTTCTAAGTTAGCCAAATGCTCTGGGCTAGGGGTGTTGTCAATACCATGACGGTCTGCGGTTTCACTGGCAGTTAGTTCGCCTAAGCTAAAGTTTGGGGTCAGTTGTGTCATTTCTTTAAGTCCTTCATCATTTGTTCTGTTTTGTCTTTGCTAGATTGGCTTGAACCAAAATAGTAGGAAAGCACTTGGGTTGCTGAGCTAGAGATAAAGCCCAATGCAAAGATGATAATGTTTTCTTGGCTGTCTGGGATGTCTATAAAGAACAAAATGCCCGTCAAGAGAAAGGCACCGCCTACAGTGCCAGTAGCTAGTACAGGGACAATAAGCTGAGCAAATGGATGCGCACCAGCTTTAACCATCTCAATCTCACGGTTGCGGGCTGAGTCTCGGTCTTGGGCTTCTACTTTAGCTTGCTCTAACTCTAGTTCTTTGAGCTTCTCGATGTTGGCTGGATTGCCAACGAGGGCGGCAGTAACTGCCTCAACGCTTTTCTCAGGAAGACCTAGCTTATCAGCAATAGCACCGACGGCTGCACCGCCTAGAGGGCCAGCCACAATAGTAGCCAGTGTGGGAGCTGCGGTTTTAAGGATATTAAGTAATGCGTCCATTATTGACCCAATCGGTTAGTAGTTGCACGGCGTACGGAATCCATCTCGCGGCGCAAAGTTGTTGTAGTTACGTCTAATTCTGTCTTTTGAGCAGCTAAGCCAGAGCGTAGTTCTTTCTGGGTAGACTCTGCCATGACCTTGGCTTCACGAGAATTAATCGTGGCATCGGCTGTACGTTCTTGTAGTTTGACTACTGTTTCACGCAATTCTGCTACCTTTTCTTCCAAGGCGGCTACCTTACGCTTAGATGAGCTTGCATCGGCAGCTACATCGTTAAAGCTCTCATACATATCTTTTACTTCATTAAACTTAGTAATCGCTGTATACCCAAAGGCTCCAATAGCTGGGATAGTGGTAATAAGAATGCCTGCAACCATAGTGTTCTGCTTGGCCCAGTTCACCCACTTCTCTACGAAGCCCTGTACTTTATCTAGTTTCTCTAAGTCGCTCATTGTTCAAATCCTAAATCTTGTGGTTCCAAATACTGGTTAATGGTTGGTTGAAACATAAGACCCATCACACTGTCCTGCATCACCATTTCTATCGGCATCTGCTGGGTTAACGCTAGGCTCGGAAATAAGCTGGGTTGAGTTAGCCCAGGTTTCACAAACAGCTCCAACGACAACGCTAGGCCAAGGGGCGTTACTAATCTTGGGCCTCGGGATTGGTTGCCCGTCGATGTGGGCGTACTTGATGTTGTCGGCGAAGCCGTCGTGGTTGGGGCATCGGTCTTCGTTGACGTGCTTGTCCCCTTTGCATCCGTCTGGGCAGTCGATGATTGAGCAGAGCTTCCCGCTGTCGGGGCATTTAATCCATCCGTTGTCGTTTGGCTGTTCGGCACAGAACTTGGGGTTGGCGCAATTACAGGTGAGGATGGGGTTGTTTGGACAGATGTGCTGGAAGTTGGACTCGCTGGGTTCAGCGGACTCACTGGGCTTACCGGATTGGTTGTGTTGGTTATCGACTTCTTGCAACTGTCTAATGTAGTCACCCAAGCTCCGAACACTGGTTGGCCGTACGGATTCGGGCACGTCGAGGAACGAGTCTGGGTAATGCTCCCCGTATAACCTATCTGGCAAGCTAGAGTTTGGGATTCTGTCGTTACTTGGCATGTTGGCGGGTTTGGCGTACAGGTGTTTTGCGTGGTTTGCCAGTCGCCCCAGACTCCGCTTGGGCAGGTTTTTGTTTTGGTTTGCGTGATGATACCGCTATAGTTGACTGGGCAGCTTTGGGTTTGCGTTTGGGTTTCGACTTGACAGATTGGGGTACAGGTGTTGCTTGTTGTAATCCAGTCTCCCCAGATTCCTTGACCGCTGGTTGTACACGTTTTTGTACGAGTTTGCGTGATTTGGCCTGCGTATCCGCTTTGGCAAGTGAGGACTTGGGTTTGTGTTTCGGTTTGGCAGGTTGGCGCTTGGTAGTTGCTACAGAACGCTTGCTGCCACGTGGTCGAATAGGCTCCTGGCTGGCAGGCCCAGCAGGCTGTGTTGGCTGTACAGGATTGTCCGAAGGTTGCGTTTGCAGTCCAAGGAGTCGTGCAATAGCAGTAATTAGATTGCGCATCACTTAGCCTCGGTAGGAGGAGTAACGGCAACAAGAGGAGGAACCGAACCATATAACTTCTCAAACTTCTTAGGCTGTCGTTTAATCCACTCATTTCGGGCCGCATCACCAACTAAACCATCAATCGGACATGGGGTGCCTGACATCATCATGGCATCCCACACTCTGTTATCTGAGCACAACACCGCTACCGCTGATACCTTGAGACCTAAATCATTTAAAGTCTTGGCTAATTTAATGCGTTCGCAGTTCTCATCCTTATACATCGTGCCGCCAGAAAAGCCAATAACTGTAGAGCTAACAGCACCGGCTACGGGTACAGCACAGACATCTTGAGAAAACGCAGACATGCTAGGAGCCATAGCCGTTGGAGGTGGCTGCCCCTTGTAATTAATTGTTGTATCTTGAGCGTAAACAGCCCCAGATAAAAACAGTAGGGCTAGTAGTTTACGCATCACTGCCCCCAGACTTTGGAGCCAATCGGCTTTGTAGTTACCTCTATAGCTACGGATTGTTTAGGTTTAGACAAGTCTTGCCCACAGTCGTTGCAGACTTGGTTAGTCAGTTCGGTCTCGTCTACATCACGCCCGCAGTTAGGGCAGTAGATTTCAATCGTGTGCTTAGGCTCAATAACCTCGCCGTCTACTTTGTTTGCTTCGACTGTTGTAATCATGGTTTTGGATACTTTGATTTAACTGCGTCAATAGCGGCTTTCCATGCGTCATAGCCACCGTGGTATAACAGGTCAAATTGGTCTTGAACAGATGGGTACTCCGCCGCACGTTTGCGCTGATATTCTTTAGCGTCATATTCAGCTTGAAGTCTAGCTACTTCAGCATCTATTTCTGATTTTGTTGGCTTAGTTTGTGTTTCATCAAACCATTGAATTGTAGAATAATCTTCTTCTACCATACTCCATGTTGCATTTGGTCTTAATGATACTAATGCTTCAGTAATATTAGGCATACGCAATCTCCGTTGCTGTAAAAGTTGATATTGACCTACCACCAACAACGCCTGTGCTTGAATCAAACTGTGACCTATTTAAATAAATAGTACCACTACCTTCTGATTGCCATTGCAATTGATATACAACTGCACTAGTAGTTGCTGGGGAATCTAAAAAAGTCATAGATGGGTTTGCTTTGTTATGGTTTGTATCTGATTCACGCATACATCTAAATGTAACTTGTGGTCTTGAACCCGATAAATCTCCAACACCAATTACCGTACCATTTCTTAAAAACCTAAAACCAATATAGTTTGTGCTTGAAGTAACACAACCAAAATTCATTTGCAATAAAATTCTATTTGATGAACTTGACGGTGTAATTGTTACGCTATAACCTGTTAAATCTTGCCAAGCAGGTTCAGTATTTGCTTGCGTTGTTGCTGAAGTTACAACGGTTTGAACAATTTGTGTAGCAAGTTGTTTATTACCATAAATAGTAACTGCCATGATTAGCCCTCTGCTTTAAGACTGCGTAATTCTTCTAAAGTTGTAGCAGAACCAGCTAGGTCAGTAATATCACGCAAACGCTGTTTCTCAGCAACTATAGCTGTTGTGTCTGCACCGGTTTCTAATGCACGTTGGAAAGCCACATCTTGAGCAGCTAACAAAGGAGTGCGCTCTGCACGCAGACGCTTCTTGGTGATTTCCTTAGCTTTAGCCAAATTAACCGTAACGCTAGTAGCATCCATTTCCCAAGCGTCATAGAAGTCATTGTATTGGTTAGGTAGGTCAGCGACATTAACAATTCGTGCGCCACGACCTTTAGGTACATCTTTCTCTAATACGGCTTCAATGCTTAGTTCGCCAGTTGGAATACAAGTGGCTACGCCACCGTTATCGTTTGTGAAAATAATTACTTGCATGGTTTTATCCTTTTATGATTAACGGAATACTGCACTTAAAACATAAGTGCTATCAAAAATATTTCCTGATGCATCTCTTGTTTTAAATCTATATGCAGATGTTGTTGGCACAACTGTTGTGTTTATAGTTGCAAAAGTGCTTTCGCTTACACCTGTGTTGTAGCCACAAAGAGCAGTAAAAGAATAATTTGCATCCACTAAAGCATTAGTTAAATTTATTGTGTAATCACCTGTTCCATTTTTTGTGATTGAAGCAACATTATAAGATGCACGAATTGAGCCATTTGTTCCGTTAAAGTTTACCCACGCCTTTGCTCCATTAATCACATTGGCTGTGCTAGTGCTTACCGTTCCGTTTGATATTGTTTGTGCTACTAATGTTGACATGGTTTATTCCTTATATTCCTTGAACAGTAACATATGCCCTTGTAGGGTCTGTTAAAGTGCCACCCTCTAAAGTGTTCATATAAAAACTTGTTGTTGCAAGCGTATTAATGTTTAAACCTTGATTTTGTTGACTTACTGATTGCCATGTATTGACATTTACTGCATAGTTTGCGTTTGACATAGCAGTTGTAAAATTAACAATATATTGACCTGTTCCTTGTCTAGTAATACTGCTTACATTAAAAGAACCATTAATACTTGCGGAAGAACCCGTAAAATTTACCCATGCTTTACAAATACCACGCATACCATTCTGAGTAGCCAATACGCCTGTATCGTCATTTAGTGTACTGATTGTTAATCTACCAGCCATAATTTATCCTTTACACAATAGTCCATGTTGAGTTATCAGGCACCGTTACGGTTACGCCATCATTAATCGTTATAGGCCCAGCAGTCATACCGTTTTTACCAGTAGTCAAAGTATAGTCAGCTGTTACCGTAATGTCATTCTCATATACAAACGGATTACCTACACCGCCCTGTGCTCCCCCCAACGAGGACCAACTTGAGCCATTGTATCCCTCGAAAGAGCTGCCTGTCGAGTTAAATCTAAGCATGCCAGTAGCGGCTGTTGGGCGCTGCGCTGTAGTACCAACCGGAGCTGTAATAGCACCTGTGCTTGAGAATGTGATGTTGCCGCTAAAAGTAGGTGCGCCTGCAAAAGTACCGGATAACGTGCCACCATCAATAGTTGGGCCTGTACCAAACACCAAAGCACCTGAACCTGTTTCGCCAGTAACCGCCGCAGCTAAGTTTGCACTAGATGGGGTAGCTAAGAATGTAGCTACGTTTGTACCCAACCCAGAAACGCCAGTAGAAATAGGCAGTCCAGTACAGTTTGTCAAGGTACCAGAAGCTGGGGTACCCAGCGCAGGTGTCACTAGAGTAGGTGAGTTTGACAGGACAACGTTACCAGAGCCAGTAGAAGTGTTTGTGCCAGTACCACCAGATGTAACGGGCAATACTGTAGAAAGGGTAAGTGAAGATAAATGCGTGACTACGTCTACAACATTTGTGCCGTTGTTGTAAACCCACATAGTCTTACCGGCTGGAACCGCAACGCCCGTACCGGTAGAGTTTTTAACGGTAACCGTATCAGCTAAACCGTTGTTTACAATATAAATTTTTTCAATAGCAGGCACAACTAAATTACGTGCCCCACCAGAAGTACCAGTCAAATTAAGACGCAAATTACGTGCTGTCTGACTAGTATTGCTATCTGTAAGGCTAAGAGTTACATCCCCGCTAGAGAAAGACACATCTGCTGAGCCAACAATAGCCTCTTCAATAGCTGTGCCTAGGTTAGTATTAGTAACGTTACCCCAGGTGCCGGAGTTTTCCCCCGTAGCCATCAGCTGTATTTTTAAGGATGAATATGTACTTGCCATTTAAATAACTCCTAGGTTGGTATCTGAGTCCAGACCACCGTATTACCTACATTAATTGTTGTCCACGTTGTATTAGCCGATGTATTTAAAGTCGTCCAATTTGCATTCTGGTCAGTTGGTATCTTACCCCAAACAAGTGCGTTTGCCACTACCCCACGAGCAGAAACTCCGCTTGGGAACGCTTGTGCGTCAGCTGAAGGTGTAGCAACGCCAAGGAATACTCTACCAGCTACCCCAGTAACAACGACTTTAGCTCCAGCTCTACCTTCCGCAACTCCTAAGAAACCTGAACCGGCTACACCTGTTACGTTAACAACCGCTTTACCTGCTACTTGAGCAGTCCCTATTTGTCCTGTACCTAAAACACCTGTTGGGGATACGTTAGCATCACCTGATACAGTTTCTACACCTAAGAATCCAGAAGCCTGGACTCCGTTAACTCTTGCTGTTGCACCTGAAACCGCCGTTGCTGTACCTATAGCTCCTGTACCAAATACCCCAGTTACTACTACATTAGCATCAGAAGATACTTCAGCTACACCTAAGAATCCTTGCGCCTCTACGCCAGTTAGGACTACAGTTGCTTTGCCTGATACGTTGGCAGTGCCTAAGAAGCCAGAAGCCTCTAAGCCAGATACAGAAATATTGTTATTAGTCTGTAGGGCTACAGTACCTACAAAGCCAGAAGCCTCAACACCAGAAACTGTAGTGTTAGATTTAGCCGATACCCCAGCAGTACCAATAACCCCAGTACCTTCAACACCCGTAACAGTTACGTTAGCTATACCGGATATAGCTGGGGCTGTGACTTCGCCAGTACCAACGACTGGGGTCGGGAATACATTAGCTTTACCCGTAACTTGAGATACAGAAGAAAGTTGAGCCTGAGCTTCAACCCCAACAACATCTACAGAAACGTTTACCGCTTGAGTCCCCAGCGAGGCAAACGGGGCGCCGGCTAAGGGAAAATCAGCGAACATAGCTTACACGATAACCCAAACAGCGGAGTTTTGAACCGTAACCGTAAAGCCAGTATTAATAGTAATAGGACCAGCAGATAGGCCGTTATTACCTGAAGTTACTGTTACGTTTTCACTAATAGAGTTTGCGTTATAAGCAATTGCTTTAACTGCCGCTGAACCAAAGAACTGCCCGCCAGATACAGAAACCGCGCCGGTTAAACCGTTGACTGAAGTTACACCACCATTATCTGCAACCCGTGCTGAATCTACACGAACACCATAAGTGTTAGCACCATTCCATCCCATTAATGTTGGGTACGAACCAGTCCAAGCAACCTGTGCGTTTGTATTGTTTATTACGCTACCGTCTGGAGCAGTGCTATTAGAAGCATCAAAAATTGTGTGGTTGTTACCGTAATTTTTCCATGCTAACTGCCCTACAACCGCAGTTATAGTTCCGTTAGTAGACCAGTTGGTTCTGTTTGTAGAAAGGTTTGTTGCCGTGCTGGCGTTACCACTCAGTGTTGCAGTAATAGTATTAGCCGCAAAGTTACCACTAGCATCCCTAGCTACGATTGTATTAGCTCCGTTTGAGCTAGAAGCATTTGAAGTAACTGTAAATGTGCTATTACCTGCCTGGTCAGCAGTAAATGTAGCTGAGCCTGATAAACCTGTACCAGAGGTATTTAAAGTCAACGTACCATTATTAGGGCTTGGAACAGCAGCCCATGTCTGGTCACCGCGCAAGAAAGTTCCACTATTAGCCGTACCAGAAGCTAAGCGAGCTGTAGGTACTGTACCTGTCGATATGATAGAAGCATTTAAAGCAGTTACGTTTAAATCTACCGCTGCAGAACCGTTAAAAGATACCGCAGATGCTGTGGCACCGTTAGATATAGAGAAGTTACGGGCGGTTTGTAATACAGTCGCATTAGACGCTGTACCTGTTAAGTTAGCTGTAACTGTATTAGCCGCGAAGTTACCAGAGGCATCCCTAGCTACGATGGTGTTTGCACCGTTAGTAGATGAAGCAGAAGTACGGGCGTTATCTAATGTGCCTGTGGTAATTGCAGATGCGTTAAGGTTAGTTAGACCAGCACCTGAACCAGATACCGCGCCACTAAATGTAGTTGCTGTAATAGTAGCCGCTGCAAAGTTACCAGAGGCATCACGGGCTACGATAGTGTTTGCACCGTTAGACGAACTAGCGGTTGTACGAGCATTAGCCACAGTACCACTAGAAATAGCACTACCGTTTAAAGATGTTAAGTTTGCACCATCACCACTAAATGTAGTGGCAGTAATACCAGCCGCAGCAAAGTTACCAGAGGCATCGCGAGCCACAATAGTAGAAGCACCGTTGTTAGCTGAAGCCGTAGTCCTTGCGTTAGCTAAGGTACCACTAGTGATATTTGATGCGTTTGTTGTGTCTGTCGTAGCAGACGGAGCCAAGCCTGTAATATCAGAGGCCGCTGGCTGTTCCCAGGCTGGAGCGGCAGAAGCTGCGCCTGTACCAGTTTGGCTTAAAAACTTTTTAGTGGTTGTGGTATTACCTGGTAATTTAGTTAGTGTGTTTGTAGAAGGTGAATACAGCAGGTCACCAATTGTGTACCCTGATTGGCCTGTACCACCATGCACTTCATCTAATGTTCCAGATACAGCACCTGATTGGTCTAATGCTATAGCGTTCCACTCAACGTTAGTACCACCAGCGTTCATTACTAAAGATTTATATGCTGAACCTTTAGCTAATTTAGCCCAAGTATTTGTACCTGAACCATAGAGCAAATCACCAGTAGCTACAGTATTTACACCTGTACCACCGTTTGTTGGGCCAACTGTGCCAGTCAAAGAAATAACTTGACCGTTAACGTTAATGTTTGTGCCGCCTGTATATACAGGTACTTGGCTAAACTCAGAAAAAGTAATCGCGGTTGTACCAAAAGTTATCGTGTCTGTATTGGTACAGATAAAAGAGTGATAGCCTAAAGTAGCACCACTTTGTACGAAGAAATAATCACCACCACCTAGTTCGTCTGGGTTGTTTTCCCCAGCGGTATCAGCATCAGCTGCGCGAGTAAGTACCCAGTTTGTAGAACCAGAACCAACAGTAGTAACTACATAAACACCGTTTTGAAGACCAGATGTTTGCTGCCAAACCAATACACGGTCGTTCACATTCATTGACACACCGTCAATAGACAGGGCTACTTGAGTTCCAGAGTTAGTTAATGTAGCGCCAACACCAGAAGAACCGTTGTTATAGTTTGCAGTTAAGTTACCTGTTGTAGCAACAAGTACTGGGGTGTGTACGTGAAAGCCATTTGATGTGGCATCGTCTACATAAGCTTTAGTAACAAGAACTGTGTTATTAGCCGCTGCAGCAATATTTCCTGCCGTATACGCAAGGGCATTAAGTGTGGTTACACCAGTAACGTTTAAAGTACTTCCTACGTCTAAAGAGCCCTCAAGCGTTGTACTTAAATCAGTACCAAAGGTAGCTACAGTGTTATTTGCATCAAATGCGCCAGCAAAAATCTTTACGTCGCCATCGCCAGAACCTACAAATAACGTAGCGGTATTAGACCCACCATCACCCTGAGCGATTAAATATGCTGAGTTTGGTGTAAAAATTGGGTAAGTAACAGAACTATAGTTAGGGCTGTTGATACCCATATCAACGAAAAACGTTGAACCGTTTACATCTGTATCGCTGTTATACGCAACGAAGTCAGCGGAAGCCTCGGACCCATCGTTCTGGTTAATGTTATAAATTTGAGCAAATGAATTAATGTTGCCAATAAATTTACCCAGTTCAGCTGGTAACGCAGGGATAGAAGTTACATTAGAACCAACTACAGTAATAGGGCCGCCGTTAATTAGCGTTTCACCATTAGCTTCTTCATAAACAGCTTTACCTGCTGGATATACAACGTATACATCTTTAGTGCCAGCAGAAAAGTTAACCGCTGCACCTGCCGCAGATGAAGACAAGATTGTGTCTCTAGAAAGCGTAGTACCTGAAGCGGTGTAAGTACCAATACCTACTTCCCATTCTGAACTACCCGCCGCAGATATGGCGTAATAACACGTATTACCATTACCAATAGCCGCAAAAGACTGATAACCAGTAGCAGCACCCAATAAGGTTATAGTGCCGGTACCGGTCGTGGTCGTGGTTTCTTTTACGCGGTCTTTTAAGACTAACGCCATATCAAACCTCTACAAATTTTTAAGCGATACGAATGATTGCGCTTGTTGCGTCAAATGAAGGGAAAATAATAGTAAAGTCGCCGTCAGTTGAAGTCTTATCGCCACCAAAATCCAACACACAAACAGCCGCGTTAGTCAAAGAAACGTTTGAATTATCACGAGCAGATGGGGTTGTGTTGTAAATCAAAGCGCCACGAGCTGTAGTTGTAACGTTTGAGAATGTTAAATCTGCAAAGTCAACAAAACCTGTACCAGAAGTAGCGTTAGTATTAGTAGTACCTACACCGATATTGGTCAGTGCTAAACCACCAGCCGTTACGCCAGAAGCTTCACCAGACGCTGTATAAGCAGATGTATTTGCATCTAAGTTAGCTGAGCTTGTATACAAAGCCAATTTAAATGTGTCCGCACCAGATTGTGCTGATGGACGGAAGTCATGAACTCCGAGGAGTAATTGTGCTTTAAAAGAAGTGCACATAGCTTGCGTGATGGCCAATTTAGCCTCCTATTAAATAAGCGGCCGCGGCTTTTAAAAGCTCAGGCCTATCGTTAAATAAACCAAGACCCCTATTGCACTTAGTACATAAAAGGCCCCTTACTTTACCTGTATTATGGCAGTGGTCCACTGCAAAATACTTAGTTCTGTCACTAGGCTTGGTTGTACCACATATTGCACACCCCCCGCCTTGATTTTCTAGCATTTCGTTGTAATCATCAAGCGAAATACCGTATTGTTTTTTAAATTTACTTTTACGCTCTATTTCCGCGACTTTTTCTGGTACAAGTTCTCTACGTGCTTTGTTATATTTCACTTTACACGGGGTACATACTGACACCAATTTACCTGGGCGATGCGTATTCCTACGGGTAAAAAACTCCGCTGTTTTAATTTCTTTACAGACGGTACACGCCCTGGTTTCCATTAATCGTTTAAAAGAATAGTTAGCTCAGGATGACCAGCTTCACGTAAACGATTAGCAATAGTCGTACGGTCTGAGCGCACCGCTTGTTGTAAATAATGAATTAGAACGACACGCAAGTTAGCTTTAAATGCTTCAGCTTGCTCACGGATTAATGGGTGAGATTTAGAGCCAACATAGACAATTTTGTCTAGCGCTTGTTCAGCAAGCTCTTCTGGGGTAAAGCCACGACCGGTGGTCGAATGGACCATTACGTCGCCACCAATAAATCCGTTTACTGTATCTATGTTCATCGTACTGGATACCTTGCTTGTGTAGTTCTGTAAGTATCTTGACGATTCTTACCTTCACCAAGTTGTTTAAGCATTGCTAAAGCTTCGTTATAACGAGCTGTGTAATTTTGAATTACGTCTGGCTCACCTTTCATGAAAGTATAAGCTTCTAGCAACGAACCGTACAGTAATACTGAATCAAAATTAGTGCCTAGCCATGAAGTACCACTTACGGCATCAACAATAGATGTTGGGTATCCATAGTAATGTAACTCCATGTTGTAGCCAACATCAGGAGTAGGCCCAAGAATAAACGTAGTGTTATCAAAAATAGCATAGTACTGTGGGGTACCTAGCGTATCGGGCGGTGGGTAGCACTCTCTAATAAACTCTACATCTTTATTTAAAAGATAGGTTTGTTCTTGAGTAACTGGATGAATAACCGCCAAAGAAAACGTAGATAGCCAATCAGTTGGCACATTTAGATACTTATTACCTACCGTAACTAAACCAGTAACGTTTTTACGCTCAACGGGCAACTGCACAGAGTTATAAATACGCTGTTCAGCTTCTCTAATAAACGTATTAATCTGTTCTGTACTAGTAAGGGTAGTAGTCCCAGTGCCAGCAGAATCAGTCCACTGGGTATCTGGGAAGTCGTTTTCAACGTACCCTTTAATTGTTTCGAACAGTTGCTGGTAGTTCATCAGGGTTTACCCCATTTTTCCACTAATCTTACGACCTTTAGTAGCAGCGCCATAACCACGCATTGTGCCTGTACCATATGGGTTTTCAGGGGCGTAATTCCCTCTGCTAATACCACCAACAGACATATTTAACTTAGTCATTCGATGTGCGCCAGTTTCGTAAGCCTGTTCAGCCTTAACAGTTACTTTTTGGCCAGACATAGTATGTGGCTCTGCATAAATTTCAGCAGGACCAACTTCTTTGCCGCCTTTTTTCATAGAATATTTAGCCATGATTAGCCTCGCTTTTGAGCAGCGACTTTAGCTAAGCCACGACCCATAGTTTTCATATCAATATTGCGCTTACCGCCGCGTGAGCCACTGTGTTTAGGGCCCTTCTCAATACCAACTGTAGGGCCTGTATCGCCTAGATTGCGGCCTTCAGTTTTACCTTTTTTAGCTACGCCATCGGCGCCACGTTTATATCCCATTTTTTACTCCTATGTTGTGGTTACTGTAACTGTACCAACTTGTCCTTGACCTAGCAAGGTATTTGGTGTCAGCCCGTTATCAAATTCTCTAGGGCCCCCTACAGGATTCCAGCCCCATTGTATGTCTCTACTGCCATCTGTAGGATAGCCTATACCTAATACACTAGTGCTATCTGTCAACAGTTCCTGCAAACCTGTTGTGCCCCCCTGTAAATAACTTAAATCTGGGCGTGGGTCACGAACCGCCTGTGGGTCATTTACAGGATACATACCTAACTGTAACTGTGGGTGGTCAGGGTCCCAGCAAGACTTACAAACCTTAATCTTAAACGGTTTAGTCTTGACGGTTTGAGTACGCAGCTCTTTTAGCTTATACCGTTGGTCACAACGGTCACATTGAGCAATTGCATACTTACCTGATGCAAATCTATTAGGCATTATCTGTAATAGAACATGTTACGGGGTACAAAGCGTACTGGAGACTTATCACGGTCTTCAGATGATGCTAAATCCCACTGTTGTTCATAATCCGCTTTAAGCATTGCAATACGGTCCGGAGTTACCTCAGGTTTCTTCATAGAAAGATAGTAAGCTAACCCAGCTACAGCCGCGTTTACTAGCCTAAAAGGCATATCTTGTTCATAAGCGCCCCCTGTACCGGCGTCTTGCATACGGCGAAGTCTGTAATACACAAAAGTGTATTGGTCACCAGGTGGGTTAGGGGTTGGCCATACGTTAATACAAGGAATATTTTGCCTTGTAATAGTAGCCCCGGTTGTATGTGAGGCTGCAGTAGTGCCAGCCTGTCCGCGATAACAATTTAATAACTGGTTACCGCTAATATTTACATACCCTATCGTCTCGTTGTCAATCTTAATAAAGCCTACAGTAGGAAGCCCAGCAACAGAGCTAAGAGTAATAGTAGTAGCGCTGGCATTAATATTTTGAGATAGTGTAATAGCGGTAGCATTGTCCATCCCCGATTGGCGGTTAACATACACTTGAATAGGGCGACCATTAGTCAATTTGTTTGGAATTGACATATAAGTAGGTTCAGCAATACGGCTGATATTAATATCAATCTGATTGCTTGTGTTGGCGTTGTTTTGACGGATAACCATGTCCATCAAATCGACTGTATCTACAGGTAGAGGGTACAAAGCCTGACCAGTCACCATAGGAATTTGACCCTGTTCTACGGTCCACAAGTTAATACCGCGGTTAGCCCATTCAATGAGCATCAAATTCATGGAACGACGAGCCGTACGCAAGTCATAACCCGCGCGTTGCTCAATACCGCAGCGTTCGTAGGCTTCTTCGGCCATGTCTTTAAACTCTAAGTTAAAGACTGAAGTTCCTGATGTGCTCATTATTTAACCTTTCGGTACGGCTTAACTTTCTTTTTAATCTTATCCGGCTGGGCTACAAACTGTTTTCCAGCTGCTTTTCCAGCTCGTTTTGCTTTTGTGGTAGCGGCATACTCAGCAGGAGACAACGCTTTAATAGCTTTTTCCGGAAGGTATCGCTCTCCGGTATCACTTGAACGCTTCCCAGACTTAGTTGTCCACTTTTGAGCGGTCCAACTTTTAAGAGAGCGCTGACTTTTTGCGAGGCCACTCACTTCTTCAACTTACTCAATGTTTGGGCTAAACGAGCGCGTTGGCCCATTTTGCCTGGTTTTTTAGCTGCGGCGGCTAGTTTCTTTGCAGGAATCTTTTCGCTTTCTTTAACCCCCAGTGACTTCTTTAAAGCACCTGGTTTCTTAATAGCTTTCTGAATCCACTTCTCAGCCACGATAACCTCCACCTTTTTCTTTGTACTTCTTAGCTAGTAGTTGTGCCTTACGGGCACTCCACTGACCTGCTTTAGTACCTTGTGTGTCAGAGTTCTTAATCTGCTCAAACAGCGCTTTACGCATACCAGGTTTGGTATAGTTGCCGGCTTGGTTAACTTTAGACTTAACTTTGCCACCCTCTGCGTAGTAATCTACGTCATCAGGATTATCCTTGCGCTTGATAACCTTTTTACCAGGCATCTTGCTAGGCATAATTGCACCCATACCACGACTTGGTCTCATACAATTTTTCCTCGAGTTTTACCGCGCATAGCGCAGCCATCAGCACGCTTTGAAGCTGAACCGCCAGAAGAATACTTCTTAACCTTACCGCCTTTTTTCATACCCGCTGGGGCAGGAGCAGCTCCAGTTTGTGCGGCTTCCATAGCGCGGCGTTGTTTTTCCTCTTCGCGGTCTTCCAGTTTGTTAGCTGCAATATTCCCAGCTACACCAAAAGCACGAAGGATATCTGGGTTTTTGTCAGCAATCATAGCCACAGGGCTAACTGCTTTTAACACGTCTTTAAACGCCATTACAGTATCCTCCCTTTCGTTTTACCGCGAATAGCACAACCATCAGCACGAGATGATGCTGTACCACCTTTTGCCATTTTCTTTGGCTCTAATTTAGGTTGTTTAGCCTCTTCACGGCGTTTCTTAGACTCTTCACGAGTCTCACCGCCAAGAGCTTCGTTAATCACCTCAACAGGGTTAGCTAAACCATGCTTATCAGCGAAGTCGCTTACTTTATCGCTTAGGTCTTTTATCGCTTTCATTAGCACTTTCCGCCATAGTTCATTTTAACCATCTTACCTTTGGTTTTGCCCTTGCTAGCAATACCATCAGCGGCTTTGTGGCCCGCGGCTAAGCCACCAGACTTCATACCGTGCATACGCTTTTCATGGGATTTAACTTCTTTTTTGGCTACAGTCTTGCACTCAGCCATACCGCCTTTAGCATAAGCCTTACCGCCTTTGCGCATACCTTTGGCTTCGGCTTCTTCATGCTTAATCATTGACTTAGGAGCGCCAGCTTTTTTCATAAAGCCGATTTCCTTTTTAACCATTGCTTTAGATTCTTTCATTTCACCACCTCTGTTAAATTTTTTGCCTTTATCGGCCTGTAAATAATCCTCGCCTACAGAGCGGGGCACTCCTACTTTCTTAGCAAAAGCTGGGTTTTTAGCCACAGCCGCCATAAAATTGTGTTGTTTTTTGCTAGTTGAGGGCACTTCTAGACTCCCTAATGTAAGCATCAAGTTTGTCTTGCAGTTTGTCAAAACGCCCATCAATATGCGCCACAATCTTATCGATTTCGGCTTGAGTGACGTTATCTCTAGCAATCTCTTCGCGTGTTCTGTTTAGCAGAATGTTTAAACGTTGGATTTCGGCTGACTTTTCTTTCAGCATAAACCCCAAAACGCCTAAAAAGGCTGACAGGACGACGTTCCAAATAATCATTTCCATCAGACCATCTTCCCTTTTGTCTTGCCACGAATCTCACACCCGCCACCACGAACTGAGCCACCTTCTTTGCAATTCCAAGCCCTTAAAGACTTATTAATGCGTGAGTTTGGGTCGTTAGCAGTTTTAGCTGAAGTTAGCTTTTTCTTCATACCCTTCATACGGGCGCAGAAAGAATCACGGCGTGGGCCACCCTCTGGTTGAGGACGCTTAAGCCCAGGTTTCCCTGGGTTCGCCGCGTTATAAGAAGCCCTGCCCTTGGCGTTTAGGCCGCCTTCAGGGTTCTTACCTTCCTTACGTTGCCACGCAGGAGACTTAGCCATAGAACACCACAGCTGAAGTGCCTGTGCCACTTAAAGTAGCGTACACGTCGGTTTCAAATAGAACGCCGTTAGCCGGGATTAGCACGTTAAAAGGCTCACCGTTAGCAACGGTAGGAATCGTAATTAACGTAGTTCCGCTAGAGCCGCCGTCTTTTAAAACCACAGAGCCATTAGCTGACCCTGGGGAAATAACGAGACCGCGAACACGGGTTCTTTCTGCAACTGCAGTACTAGACGTACTTACGCTAGCTGCCGATACATCGGTTTGCATACCCATGAGGGCCTCCTAATTAAGCAGCTACAGCGCCACTAAGAGCAACGATATCCCAACCAGCAGGAGTATAGATAAGCATTGCGGTATCAGCTACGTTGGTAAAAGTAATTGTGCTAAAACCAATCTTTGTTGTTGGGGTCAAAACAGCAGAACCACCGTCAACTACGTGGCTGATAATTTTAAGTTCGCCAACAGTACCGTTAGCCAAGGTTAAAGCTTGGGCTGAACCAGTAGTAGTTAAAGCTGTGAAAGCGTTGGTAACGTCAACGGCACCTGCGCCAGATAAAGATTGTGTACCTAGAACAACATCAGTACCAAAAGATGCGTTTACAGTAATTGCGCCTGTGGTTGAATTAACTGAAGTTGATTGGAAACCATTTTGGGATATTACTGGACCGCTGAATGTAGTATTGGCCATTTTTAACCTTTCGAGTTATAGCTCATCCTCGTACCGTCTCTATAACGTCTGCTAGGCCAGTCGGTACAAGTAAAAAATCCTAGACGTATCTGAATATTACTCTATTTTTATTATTCTGCAAGTGTTTTCACAAATAAAATGCCCCTCCGAAGAGGGGCGCCAAGTCACCGAAGTAACAAGGGGGGTAGAGCTTAGGCTCCTGGTGAACCAAACATACCGAGTGGGTCAGACCAGCCGAAGCTATAACGCTCACGAGCCTTGTAACGTACGTTACCGGTGTCGAAGTCGCCGTCCATGCCAGTTTGCAATGGAACACGAACGAAGTGCTTCATACCGTTAGGTACATCAGTTGTCAAGAACCAAGCATTGGTGTCTGTCAAGAAGTGGTTAACTGTGTAGCCACCTGGGATAGAACCGTTGTTCTTGATTGCGTTGATGTCGTTATCAGCTGTACCAACACGCAATTCTGTTTCGAGCAAACGAGTTGCAACGAACATTAATGATGGAGGAACAACCAATTTGATTGGCTTAGCAGCAATCAACAAACCACGTTCGTCTGTCCAACCAGCGATTTGAATAACTGCATTTTCCAATGAAGTTTCGTTCAAGTCAGCGTTAGTTGAAGGACGGTTGCTGTTGTAGCCACCAGATACCAATGGGTGCTGAGTTGAGAACAATGTTGTACCGTCGCCACCAGTGTAACCACTTGTGAAGCCGTTGTTCAAAATGTTCGCAGCTTTAACCTGCTTGGTATAAGCCATTGAGCGCGCTAAAGCCTTTGTATAACGGCCAGATAGGCTGTCGTACAAGTTGTCTTCGATAGCCTCTTCAGTCAAGCTGAAACCTTGAGCAATAGTCTCATGGTTGTAGCGAGCTGTCCAAGCTTCTTGCGCGTTGTCATAAGCAATTGCAGCGCCTTCGTTTTTAACTGGGGCAGCTGTAAAGCCAGACAATTTAGTTTCTTCTTCGAAAGAACGCTCAGAGGTTTCTGTTTCGAAAATCTCTTTGTGTTCTTCGCCGTAGCGAGCATATTCCAAACCAAACAAAGCGTTTAGACCTGGTAATAGCTCTTTAAGTAGTTGGGCACGAGAAATAGCCATTTATATTACTCCTTAAGATGCGTTGTTACCAGTTGTCACTTCGAGTTGTGGCTGATTCATCTTAACGATAACTTCACGGAAGTTAGTAGCGTTAACAGCTGTCTCAGGAACAACGTCAATGACACGGAATGGAAGAATCGCTGTGTTAGCAGCAGAACCAGACACAACTGACAGACCTGAGTCACCAGTAGTGTTAGAGCCTGTACCAGCACCAACGGCAATGTTAGTACCTACAGCAGCACGTGTTACAGAAGTAACAACTGAAGTGTTGCCAGAAGTAGTAACCGCAACTTTAAAAGCAGCCTGTGGGTCGACTACAACGTACGCAACAGCGTTAGTAACGCCAGTTGGGTAGTATTGAGCTTGCACAGTTTGACCTGAACTATTTGTATATTGACAACCAACTAACACACCCAAAGTAGGTTGTGCAGATACGTTATCAGTTACAGTAGATTTTTCAACAGTTCCACCGACAACCAGTTTTACCAAGTCACCGTTGTAGATTGCTGTACCGTAAGAAGCCGTAATAGGAATCTGACGGATAGCGCCGGCATATGCAATGCCGTCTACACGGTTAATTGGCTGGAAGCCGTATGGAGCGTCAACGGTTGGATAAGCCATTTAAAACTCCTTAAAATTTAAAAAATTATTCACCTTTACCAAAGGTAGTCGTAGACTTTCGTTCATTGAACAAAGGCATACGAGCATCGCTCTGGCGCATCAAAGTATTGTCGACTGCTTTCATCTGGGCGTCTGTGTTTTTTTGAACATACGCATTACGTTGTTCCACAAACTCCTTAGGCGTTTTCATCAACAATAACCCGCCAACCTCGATTTTGTCTTTATATCGACCTTCGCGGCTAGCTAGCAGCTGTAATTCACTTTGTTCTTCCATCGCTACAGCCTCCCAGCCTTCCTGCATCGCCTTTAAGACGTTGCGGTCGTCTGCTTGACCATTGATAGAAGTACGGACCCAGCGATACTCATAACCTTCTTCCTTAATCGGCTCAGGTAGCAGAGCTGCAGGACGCCACTGCTTTGGACGTTCCTTCTTTTCACGGGTCTCTAATTCGCGAGCAAGTTTGTTAACAGTAGTTGTAGACATTTTAAACCTCCAGTTTTTGCAGTTCACGAGCATATTGCTCAGGTGTCAAACCAAGTTTCCTGGCTAACGCCACCTGGCTTGCTTTCAGCACAATTCTTTTTGACGCCGTGCTTCGCGTTGCTGGTGCAACCACTGGTGCTGGTTTTGCCTCAGTGCGCTGACTAGGCTTGTCGCCCCTAGCCTGCGTTTGTACTTCCTGTTCTTCAGAGAAATTCTCTGGGAATCTTTTGCGTATTGTTTCATCAATACGTTGAAAATAATCTTCCGAACCTACGAATTGCTTTCCGAAACTGTTCTCTAACTTGTTATGCACTGCTAAAGCCAACGCTGTCATCTCTTCGTCCGTACCATACCAAGTGTTCTTATCGAGCCACTTTTGTGTAGTAGGGTCTACTTTTGGTTGTTCTTTATAAGTGCTTTGTGGTATTTGTACCTCTTTTTCCTCTGCTTGTAAAGTAGTAGGTTTAAATTGTTTAGCCTGCTGTGCTTTATACGTTGCTTCGTTTAAAGCTACTTGAGCATCGGCAATCGCTTCAGAGTCACCAGAATCTAGTGCTTCTTTATAGTTACGCTTAGCTAATTGAAGCTGAGAATCAGCTGCACCCTGGGCTACTTCAATATAAGTTTTTTCACCTGTAGAGTACGCTTCCTTAAGACGTTTGTTCTCTTCCAAGAGGGCTTGAGCTACACGAATTGCTTCTTGCTGCTCACGCTCAGCGGCTTCAGCACGACGGCGCTCGTCATGCCAGACCTTCTTCATCTGGTCAATACGCTGTTTTACCTTCTTAGAGTAGTCTTTTAAATCGTCTTTCTCTAACTCTTCAACGACTTCTTTATCCAGAGGAGCGACATTACGGTCTTTCTCTGGAGTATCGTCTTCAATTTCAATAGCAAAATCATCAGCTTGGGCTGAAACTTTACCGCCCTCGTCTAAGTTTTGCGCTTCGTCTCCAGCTTTATCATCAATCTCATCTGGAAACTTAAATTCGTCTTTATCAAAATCTGGCATATTTCACTCCTTATTTGCGCTTAATACCGCGTGGGTCGTCTACTACGGCCTCTACGGAATCATCGTTAATGATGCGGAACTCACGTCCGTGGATTACTAGTCTTGAGCCTGTATGTGGGCGAACCAATACAAAGTCACCTTTCTTACACCAAGGGCCGTTCGGGAAACGTCCGGTATCCTTGTAGCAGTCTGGGCCAAGCTCAACTACAAATAAAACTGTAGTTAGGGCTTCTTCAAAACTAATGGTTGCGTCAGCCTTAATAAGGCCACTTTCGTACTTATCCTCAATTTCAGGAATAGCACAAAGGATGCGATAGCCTGACGGCTTCGGTAGTTGCGATGCTTTTTGTTCTGGCGCTTTATCTAGAATTGCTTCTAGGTCCACCGCCTGTGACAAATCAATCGTCATCAGAGTTCTCCAATCTATTTGCAAGGTCTTTGGTTATAGTTTCTGCAAAGGAAAGACCTCGTATTTCCCCGCAGATTGCGCGGTAATCCGCGTAATCTTTAGCAGACCCATCCTCTAGGGCTGTGGTCAGTGAGTCACGTTTTTCACGTATTTGTTTTAACAACAGTTCTAAACCTGTCATCTATTTCCTCTCATTTGCGCTCTAGTACGAGCGATGGTTTCGCCAAGTTTCAAACCTTCTAGTTCTTGCTTAGCAGCAAGTTCAGCTTTATCTTTAGCGACTTTTGCGCCAACCTGCATACCAGCGATTTCTTTCTGGGACGCAATACGTTCGCGTTCAATATCCTGTGAATCGGCCTTAGCGGCTGCGTCCACAGCGAGTTTCTGTTGCTTGAGTTGCAATTCTGCCTGCTTAATCTGAAGCTCTTGCTGTTGCATCTGAATAAGTGGGTCGGCAGCTTGTTGAGCGGCTGCTTGGGCTTGCGCCTCAGCTTGGTTCTGTTGCAGTAGCTGCTGTGCCGCTTGGGCAGCCATCTGTGATATTTGAAGCTCAAGACTCTCTGGGATACCTTCGTCTTCTTCCTCATTAGTACGAGGAATCTGCATACCCATACGCATCTCGATTTGTTTCTTGTACTCGAAGCCTAAGTGTTCAGCGATGTGGGCCATAGCTGCAGCTTGAATCTGCTGGGCCATTGGACTACCACTAACCAACTGCATAATCTTCGGGTCTTGCATAGCAGCCATATGGACTGCGATGTGTGCTTGGTGGTCTTGATAATAGAACGCCTTAACTGGCTTCATCATCAATAACTGTTGGTTCTCAGTCACTGGGTCCTGAGGCTTCTTATCTTCCTCAATTGGAACCAACTTCTGATAATTTTTTATACCCAAGACCTCTAGCATCTGACGATGTAACTTGGGTAAATCATATAACTGTGGAGCTGACTGGGCTAACTGTAGAGCTGCTTGATACTGCACAACCTTCTGGCTCATTGTTGCAGCGTTCGGGTCTGATACAGGAATTACATCAACCATGTCATAGTCTGACTTCTTAGCCATACGTGAACCTTCAATTGGCTCGTATGAATAATCTGGTGGTGTGTAATCAGCAATGATTCTCTTTAGCAACTTCAGTTCTTGCTTCATTGAATAGTGAATACGTGCTTGAACCGCACTCATCACTTTCAACGTTCTCTCCAAAATAGCCAGTGTTGTACCAACAGGAGCATTTGCGCTCATGTCAGATACTTTCATATCAGTAGCGGACGCAAAACGACGACCCTCTTCGATAATCTGGTTCATCAATGTATATAGAACCTGACTTGGTTCCTTGTATGGCAAAGGCATGATGTTGTCACGCATAGTGCCTGATGGGACATCCACGTCACGGAATTCTCCTGGGCTTATCGGTGTGTCGTCACCTTTGACACGTAAGCCGCGAGTTTTGAAGCCCCCTGGGAGATTAGCCAATGTGCCAGCGTCAACAAGCTGACGCAAGATAGAAGTACCAGACTTAGCAAAAGCACCAATAAGATGGATAAGGCCAAACGCGTAGAATCCAAAACCTGGAATGTACGGATAATGAACGAAGTGATTGCGCTTCTGATATGTTTCATCGTCTGGTTCCCAGTTACGGCGAATAGCTAATACGCGTTGCGTACCTTTTTCAATAGTTACTACGTATGGCAGAGCGATGCCAGTCTTTTCACCATCGTCGTCTGTATGCTCATAACCTGGGAGGTCCAAGTCCACGTGCATTTCTAATAACTTATAGCGGTCATCAGTTGTAGCTCTGAAGCCTAACTGCTCAGCAATCTTTTTCTCTACCTCGTCTAGAGTATTCTCTGGGTCACCGAGGTCGATGTCACGATAAAAACCAGCTGCTTGTAATTTAATCAGCTCGTTCTTAGTCTTGCGCATTACATGAGTCACACGCTCAGCTGATTCTAGATTCGAGGCACCATAAGGAACGACGACATCTTCTGCTGGAACGAAGATAGACGCTTGACGCTCTAGACCTGGGTCGTAATAAACTTTTTTGAACGCATTACCAGAAAGACCTAAACCCCATAACATGCGCTCATGCTCAGGACGGTACTCTTTCATCACCTCTGTGAGCTGGTAGTTCATATCTGCTTGAACACGAACCGCGGCGTCTTTCTTTTCAGCGGTTTCTTTACCAATAATTTCTGTTTTAACTGGACCTGATGCTGGGAAAGTCTCCATCATGGTCTCAGCTTGGAATTTAACTAGGGCTTCTGAGAGGAGTGGGTGGTAAACACCGCAAGCGCCTTCCCATGGTTCAGCTCTATCTTCAATCTTCATACCTAATAGCTCTAAGCCATCAACGTATGTCTGCATCCAGTCTTTTCTTGAGCCAATATCAGAGTCAAAGTCACCAATTAAGTCTGAAGCGAGTTTCTGTAGCTCACTCTCATCCATTTCTTCGGCTAAGTTTGCGGCAAAATCATCCTCATACTCTTCGCCTTCTTCAATACGAAGGATGGGCTGGCCATCTATACCTATTTCAACCGACTCTGGGTCTTCAATAGTAATCTCTAAAGGTGATATTCCTTTAGTTTCCTCTTCCATTCCCATAGGGGCCTGGTATAAACCTTTTTCTATTGCCATATGTAGCCTTTAATAGTAAGGAACTTTGCGTCTAAACCCGCGTGGTTCGTCCTCTTCGTCTGAATCTAGACGAATAAACCCGCCTCTACGGAATCTTAACAGCGCTTGTGACGTACTGTCCACTAAGTCGTCGTGTTCTCCCGATGGAAATGACGCAATTTCCTCCATTACTTCATCCGCCCAGCGTGTTTCTGGGGCCCAAACTCGCCCGGAAGCAAATAAATCAGCTACCGAGTTCAATCTTGCTATCTTGTCGTTACCTTTTGAGGGTGTGTACTCCTGAACTGGGATGCCCATAGCCCGCAGCTCGAAGATTAGCGGCGCACCGGAAGCTTTCGCTTCCACAATAAAGGCGTCTGGCTCCCATTCTTTGTACTCTTCCATGGCTCTTTGCTTGAGTTCTGGGAACTCCATACGTTTTTTGAACGCATTTAAGAGAATAATGTTAGCCTGCGGCAGCCCCGTGTCGTCATCTTTGTAGAACACACCCCACGTTGTACACGCCGAGTAGTCGCTACGCTCGCTTTTAGTGAACGCCGTATCCCAAGACTGGATTAAGAAGTCACATGGTGGCGGATTCTCATCCTCCCAGATTCTCCACCACTCGCGTTTGATGATGGCGTTAACATCTGAGGTGGGGGACTGCATATACTGAGCCATCCACTTGCCAACCGGGAGCTCGTTTCTGAGCGCCATAAGTTCTTCTCTTGACCAAAACTCAGGCCAGAGCGGGCGGTCGTCGTCAAATAACGCCGGAAACTCAATAACTTCCCAGCCTTCACCTTCGCGCTGCGCATCAGCCTTAACGACTTGGGCCGTTAAGTCACGTTTTGACCACCGGGTCATCACGATAATAATCGCACCACCTGGCTGTAGACGCTGACGTGGACCAGATGTATACCACTCATACACCTTGTCGTACACCTCTGGGTTAGCTTCAGCTAGGGTTGCTTCTTGTTCTGAGTGCGGGTCGTCAATAATGAGGATGTCCGCGCCTTTACCTGTAACAGCACCACCCACACCAATAGCAAAATAATCTCCGCCCTTGTTAGTTGCCCAACGTCCTGCCGCCTTCGAATCAGATTGAAGGCCGACTCCAGGGAATATGGATTTGTAGACATCAGAGTCAACCAAGTTACGTACTTTTCGTCCGAAGCCCACGGCCAGTTCGGCGGTATGGGAGGTCTGGATAACTTTTTTCTGCGGAAATTTACCCAGGAACCAAGCAGGTAGAAGATAAGATGCAAACTCAGATTTTGTATGACGAGGAGGCATATTAATAATAAGTCTCTTAATCTCACCCCTAGCCACCCTTTCGAACGCATGCGCCATGTCCTTGTGATGTCGACCCCCGATGAATGTGGGCCACACTTTATTCACGAAGTCCATGAAGTTATTCTGGGCGTTCTCTTTAGTTTTAAGTCTTTCTAGCTCAGTTAGCTCCTCGAGGAGCTTGGCCTGCTCTTCCTCATTTAAGAGGGGCAGAACCTTCAACGCGTCTTTGAGCGTTGCATTAATGTCTTTGCCTGGATTACTTAGTATTGCCATCGTTCTCGATAACCCTAGGTCTTTCCACTACCGCCTTGCCTAGCACCTCGTCTAAGGTATCCGGACTTGGTGTAATAGGCTCCACATCAATAACATCAGTTTTTAACAGACGCTTAATCTTTTCTTTAATCGCGTTTTCCAAGTCTTCACTGTTCTTATACTTAACAGTTACTTCACTACGCTCGGTGAACAGGGCAATATCAGAATGCTTACCTAACAGTTCTAGGGCTTTCAATTCATACCGTGGGTCGCCACAGTTAGCTAATTCTAATAACTTATTAGTTAGAGCCGAACGTACGTCGTTCACATCTGCTGCCAGTCGTGCGCTGTATACCCGCAAAAACTCTCTTGCCGCAAACGCCGCTCCTGGGGTCGTCAAGGCCTTAGCGTCCTGGTTCTTGACTGCTTTATCAATAAGATTAGCCGCGGCATGCGCGTCTTCTTGTGTCATTTCTGGGGGTGTTCCAAGGGCTTCTAGCAGGTCTGCAGTATTTGCAGCGACAGCTAAATCTTCCGCGAAAGAACTCGTCTCCGCTGGCTCTTCGGAATAAGGGACAGGCTTGTCCTTGTCAGGTTCGATATTAATACTCATGCAGGGCGAATCGGGTGCGCTCCAGTTGTTTGAGTGAAGTATACAGAGAAAAATAAAAAAGGCAAATAAAAAAGACCCCGGGGGAAGCCGGGGTCAACCTACCTATCAAGGAAACTAACAAAATGAATGCTCACTCTCACGTAAGCAAGTTCAGTATATATCAAAAATTTGGGGTGGGGTACTAGCAGTTCAGAGTTTTGCGTATGCAAGCATAAAAGCAGGTACAGGTTATTTAACGTCGCCGAGCCGACGTGCGTTCCCCCATGGTGGGGAGTATATAGCAAGATAAGTTGTATTACTTTTGTTTAAGAAAGTAAAAAATATATACCCCCCGGGGGATATGGTACCAAACAAAAGAGAAGGGGGTGGGTTCGCTTAACTGGGAAACTGGGAAGTCTGTGGATATTTTAGTAGGGGTAGGGGGGTTAAGTAAGGCCGC
>JACCDV010268360.1_pt1 | contig 62179 bp, 56 predicted proteins | sample 7446131 | NCBI WGS metagenome assembly JACCDV01 (sample SAMN15323448, study PRJNA562643) | freshwater metagenome | isolation source: river surface water | place: USA:Blue River Watershed | collected 2017-08-17
CATTACCCACTGCTATATTTAAAGGATCCGAATTGTCAATAATTGGTTGAATCTGCTGAAGTGTAGGGTTTGTGGTATTACCATTGTAATTAAACCTGACTTTTCTTTGTTGTTTAGGATTAAAATTTAAAGAAGCACTAGGAATAAAATTTGTAAAATTGATTGCTCTGTTTGCGCCCAATTCCAAATCGTTTAACTGATAGTTTGCTGTACCCACTCCTGATCCAATAATAAAATTTACTTTCTTTGCTACGTAACGATAACTAAGTGACCCACTATTATTAACTGTATTAAACACAAAATGATTACTCAATGAGTCAACAATTGCACCATTATTATTTGAAGTCACTCTTTCAGCATCATTTTTAGCTACAGTTAGGCCATATTTAAAAATCATAAAGGATTTTTCGCTCAATGGCTCTGTGTATACCAAATTAGACGCGATAGATGAAGTAGTTTGTTGATTGGCTTTGATTTGATCCACCTTCTCTACAAAAGTGGGTGAATTTGCTGCATCAAAGAAACTATTTTCAGAAATCAAAGTTGCATCTTGTGCTTTATCGTTAAAATTCAAATCAGAAAGCACGGAAATTGTTCTGCCTTTTTTAGCGAACTTCTTCCTGTAACTTAAATTTGAGACAATTAGTTTGTCGTCCTCAGACAAACTGGTTTGTCTTTCAGTCTGATTGATTTTTGTTCCAAACTCATTTGTTGTTAATCCTGAATAATCTGCATTGGCATCTTTTAATGTGTTTGCTGCTTTAAAGATTATTTTAAATAAACCTGTACTATCTGTTCCCCACTCATTAATTGTATTGAAGCGATACTTTCTTTTATCAAGCACTTGGTCATTGGTAGTGTTATTGTTTAAAATCGCGTTAGACAGAATTGTCTTCGTATAACTAGTTCCTTTGGCATCAGATTGTAATCTTTGATATTGACCTGTATTGTTGGTGGATATATTACCCCATTTATTGGCAAGTACTAGTCCTCCGCTTTGTTGATTTGGCAAACCTATCTGTTCGTCATAATCATCACCACCACTAGAAAAATAAATACTCATACTACCGTCATCCCCTAATGTGGTCACCGTATTGCCTCCATCTGAGTAATTTCTTTGTTCATCCCAACTTAACGCTTCAAACTTTGTATTATCAGTGGTGAGATAGCCCGCAAATTTCTTCTTCCCTTTAAATGCATTGATTAATGCTTTCCCATTCTTATAGGTATCTAAATTTGAGCCAAGTTCAAACTTACCATAATGGCCATTTTTTTTATCCTCTTTTAATTGAAGATTAATTGTTTTACTAGTTTGACCATCATCAATACCTGTAAATGTCGCCTGATCTGATTTCTTATCAAATACCTGCACTTTATCTACTGCATCCGCTCTTAAATTTTTGGTAACAACAGCTGGATCATCACTAAAAAACTCTTCCCCATCCACAAGGACTTTATTCACTTTTTCACCCTGCGTAGTAATCTCCCCTTTTGAGTTTACCTGAAAACCTGGCATTTTTTTTATCAACTCTTGCACATCTGCGTTTGGAGTGACCCTAAAACTATCCGCCTTAAATTCTGTTGTATCTCCTTTAACACGAATAGAGGAAACTGTATTTTTGATGATTACTTCTTTAAGTAAATGTACTTTTGTATTCAGCGGAATAATTTTCAAATCAATTGATCCATTCAATTCAATATTTTCTAAATAATTAGCATACTGCGGATATGCAACCATTAAAATATAGTTGCCTTTATTGACTTCACTCAATTCGAATTGACCATCATCTTGTGATCTAGTTGTTTTATATAAAACAGAGTCTTTTGCATGTAATAAAACAATAGATGCATTTTTTAAAAACTTCTTATCTACAGTATCTCTTACTGTACCTTTTAGAATTAATCCTTGTGCAGAAACTTTAAAACTTCCCAGTGTGAGCAAAACAAAAGCAACATATTTCATTCAGAATATTTAAATGTGGGACGAAAGTATAGGGAAAAAGTTACATGCACTTTAATTATATGTTAAAGTGACATGAATAAGTGTTAATTGGTAAATTTTAATAATATGTATTCAAAAAAAGTAGATTTTTTGATATAAAATCAGCCTATCAACCTTAAAAGTAAAAATACCCTCCTGCATTTCATATTATTGCCTACATTTGTATTGTAATTACAATGTAATAACAATTCTATGAAAGCAAAAATTATCAAAATTGGGAATTCAAAGGGCATCCGACTCCCCAATGAAATCATTAAAGAATACAAGCTTGACGAAGAAGTCACACTAGAACTTCGTGAAGATTGTATTGTCATTAAACCTGTTGAAGTAGATCCAAGAGCAGGATGGGAAGATATCTATAAAAAAATGGATCATACACTAACACAAGAGGATAAAGATTGGATGGAATTCGAAAATGAATTTGATGAGGAGGATTGGACATGGTAGTATTAAAAAATGAAGTGTGGATGACTACCCTAGAACCAACTGTAGGCAGTGAAATTAGCAAAACAAGACCCTGTATTATTTTTTCTCCAGACGTTTCAAATAAGCACAAAAAGAGTGTGGTCATCATACCATTAACATCAAAATTAAAAGACTATCCTTCCAGAGTAAATTGTAAATTTCAAAATAAAAATGGACAAATTGTAGTGGATCAAATTAGAACTGTCGATAAAATTAGACTTGTTAAAAGGCTTGGCACCATTGACGATGCCACCAGCAAAAAAGTATACGAAATGATTAAAATTTATTTTAAATAGCATGAAAATCTCCATCTACTCCGTTGGCAAAGCCAACGAACCTTATATTAAAGAAGGCGTTGATCAGTTCACCAAAAGAATTGGTCATTACTACCCTATCGACTGGCAATTAATCACCCCTTCTAAATTAACCGACCCCGCTCAAATTAAAAAAGCAGAAGCTGCAAGTATTTTAAAAGCAATGACTGCAACCGATGTTTTAATCTTATTAGATGAAAAAGGTAAAATGTTAAGCTCCCCTGGCTTAGCCAATTTGATTCAACAAAAAGCCAATCAAAGTGCGCAAAAAATTATATTCCTAATTGGGGGCGCATACGGTGTGGATGAAAGCATCCAAAAAAGAGCGAATTTCACCTGGAGCATCTCAGAACTTGTTTTCCCACATATGCTGGTTCGTTTAATTCTTGCTGAACAAATCTACCGAGCATGTAGTATATTAGCAAACGAAAAATACCACCACGAATAATGAGTATCACTTTATATATAACCATTGCAACTGTCATCATCTCCTTTATCGCTTTTTATAACACAGAGTTGGTGCATAAATTGATCTTCCATCCTCATACAGTAAGTAGACATAATGAATGGTACCGTTTTATTAGTTCTGGATTTATTCATGCAGATTTCATGCACTTGGCATTTAACATGTTCTCATTTTTTATGTTCGGAGATTATGTAGAACAATATTTTCACATGCTGTTTGGAAGCAATGGAAAATTATTATACTTGTTCCTATACTTATCTGCACTTGTTGTTTGTTTATTACCCACTTATTTTCAGGAAAAAGATAGGTACAATTACAATAGCTTAGGCGCTTCAGGTGCCGTATCTGCCATCGTCTTTGCTGGGATATTTTTAATGCCCACCATTAAAATTGGCTTTTTCATTATCCCGCCAATCATTCCTGGTTTTATATTTGGCCCCATCTATTTAGGCCTTACAGTATACTTATCTAAAAAAGGACAAGACGGTATTAACCACAGTGCACACTTATGGGGATCTTTATACGGTGTTGTATTTCTGATTGTAGCTGCCTACTTTATAGCGCAGTTTAATGTGGTAGCAAGCTTTTTAGAACAGATTAAGCTTTACTTAGGAATGTAATCTTCAATACCTTTTGGGTATTAGGAGTGATTTTAAAACGATCATCAATCCTTTGACCAACAATCCAAACAATTTTATCACCTGAACAAATTAAAGTGGTTTGAGCTTTAATTGCTGGACTTAATTTTAAGTTGCCTAAAAAATGATTGAGCTTCTTTTTTTTACGCATACCTAATGGATAAAAATAATCTGTTGCAACCCAAGACCTATTGAGTAAGGGCCAACTCAAATGATTGGCATCAAGATAAGCAATATGGGCACTCGTATCCACCTTTAGACCTTCCATTTTATCGATCCATTCAAACTGAAATTTCCCCAACTCAGTATCAAGCATTACTTGGTCTTGTGAAATAGTTTCATAGACTTTGTTTTCTTGAATTGGAACAATCTGTAGCTGGTTATCCCATTTTATGAATCTATGGGTTGCAGAAGCGATATATGCTCCTTTATTTGCTGCTGCAACTTTTTGTATCTCTACAATTTGTGTAGCCTTAAAACCGTATGCTTGAACCAAACCCCAAATAAAAGTCGCATTGCCGTGAAGGTTATTCCATTTTGATAAGTCAATAGTCGGTATCCCCTTTGGAAAACGAATATTCTTTTTCCAAAAAGCATTGACAGTTGAATCTACAATTGCTTCCGCCTCTTGCAATCTAGTAACTGTATCCAAAATTTGCTTACTAACATTTGGATAAACAGCTTCCATTTGTGGAATCAATTGATTACGGATTAGATTTCTAGTATAGTCATTTTTTTCATTTGAACTATCCTCTACAAATTGCAACCCATTTAAATTGGCAAAATCTTTTATGCTAGATTTGCTAAAAGGCAACATTGGCCTGATTAAATCAATATGGTCGGTCGAAAGTTGATTTTGTTGATGTGATCTGATTGCAGGGATACCAGTTAAGCCATGTAATCCAGTCCCTCTAAAAAATTGCATCAAAACTGTTTCTACCTGATCATCTGCATGATGTGCTGTAAGTAAAACCACTTTATTTTTTGTACTTAGGCTTAGTTCTTTAACCAAAGATTCAAACCAAGCATACCTAATTTCTCTTGCTGCTTGCTGAATACCCATTTTATACTGATCTGCATATGCCAGGGTATCAAAGCGCTTAATTAAAATAGGCATCTTTAATTGCTCCGCAAATGTTTTCACAAAATGCTCGTCTCTATTACTTTCTGCTCCTCTTAATTGAAAATTTACATGCGCAATGGTGCAACTGGCGCCCATTTGATGCATTAAAGAACTGAGGACAACACTATCTAAGCCGCCACTTACGGCAATTAAAAAATGGGTATTATGAACCGATCTACCTGGAAAAGTATTCGCCCAATGGCTTTTAAATTGTTCCAAGCTCAGTAACATAATAAACTAATTAAGTTATTTCTTTTGCTCTTTAGCCCAAGTATCTTTCAATGTCACTGTTCTATTGAAAACCAATTTGTCTTTTGTGCTATTGGTATCTTGATAGAAATAACCCTTTCTTAAAAACTGAAAGCGGTCTTCTAATGCATCATTCAATAAAGCAGGCTCACCCCAAGCAGTTGTCACTGTATGCAATGAATGTGGGTTAATATAAGATTTAAAATCACCTTCAGCACTACTTGGATCTTCCACATTGAATAAACGATCATACTCTTTTAATTCAACTGGAATGGCATGCTTCGCACTTACCCAATGTAAAGTACCTTTCACATGAATACCAGAAGTATCTGATCCAGATTTAGAATTAGGGAAATATTTTGCATACACTGTAGTCACTTTCCCATTCGCATCTTTATCAAAACCTTCACATTCGATGATGTAGGCACTTTTTAATCTAACGGATAAGCCTGGGCCTAATCTAAAATATTTTTTAGTTGGCTCTTCCATAAAATCATCGGCTTGAATCCACAACTCTTTACTAAATGGAACAGGTCTTGTACCACCATTTGGATCTTCTGGATTGTTCTCTGAATGTAATAATTCTTCGGCTTGTTCATAATTGGTAATCACCAATTTAATTGGATCAGTTACGACCATTCTTCTTTGAGCAATTTTATTTAAATGCTCTCGTACACAAAATTCTAACAAACTGAAATCAATGATATTTTCTCTTTTTGCAATTCCAATTCGATCACAAAAATCCCTGATACTCTCTGCTGTATAGCCTCTTCTGCGCATTCCACTAATCGTTGGCATTCTTGGATCATCCCAACTTTGAACATGCCCTTCTTGCACCAACTGTAATAATTTACGTTTACTCATGACAGTATAAGTCATATTTAAACGCGCAAATTCATATTGATGAGATGGGAATATGCCTAATTGCTCAATACACCAATCATATAAAGCTCTATGCGGAATAAACTCAAGTGTGCAAATTGAATGGGTGATATTTTCGATTGAATCACTTTGACCATGTGCGAAATCGTACATTGGGTAAATACACCATTGGTCTCCTGTACGGTGGTGATGCGCTTTTTTTATGCGATATAAAAGTGGATCACGCATGTGCATATTGGGACTCGCTAAATCGATCTTAGCGCGTAATACTTTTTCACCATCATTGAATTTACCTGCTTTCATTGCAGCAAATAATTCCAAGTTTTCTTGAATGCTTCTATTTCTGTATGCATTGCCCGTGCCTGGGACAGTCGGCGTTCCTTTTTGTTGTGCAATTTCTTCTGCAGAACTGTCATCTACATACGCCAATCCTTTTTCAATTAATTGTACCGCAAATGCATACAATTGATCAAAATAATCAGATGCATAACATTCTTTAATCCAATTGAAACCTAACCATTTTAAATCGGCTTTAATACTTTCTACATACTCCGTATCTTCTGTTACTGGGTTGGTGTCATCAAATCTTAAATTCGTAGCACCACCAAATGTTTCGGCAAGGCCAAAATTTAAACAAATGCTTTTAGCATGACCAATATGTAAATAGCCATTTGGTTCTGGAGGGAACCTAGTTAATATACTTTTATGTTTCCCAGAAGCAAGGTCCTGTGAAATTATTTCCTCAATGAAATTTAAACTTTTTTCGTCGCTCATAAGATCTTTTCTATTCGGGTAAAGGTACAAAAACCTACCCCAAAAACCTATCCCAATTTAACTTGTCGAATTAACCCTTTACACCGTATACTTTCTGAACTTCTAATACTAGTTTTTCAATTTCTTGGTCTTCCCCATTTGGGTTGTAAGGTTGTTTTAAACTACTTCCAAAAACAAATGCCACAGTCTGCCAAATTCCAGCGTTAAATCCTCCTTTATACTCCTTAATCAACTGATAGCAATTATTGCCCGTTTCTCTATTAATCAATTTCATGAGTACTTTCCCTTGGTAAACAGACAGATTTGTTACTTTATCGGCAAAGTCTCTTTTTAACTCTTTCTCTCGAGATTTAATGATCTGTTTTCTTAACTTCTCATCCTGCACATTGGCTAATTGTGCATTCACAGAACGAATCACCTTACTTGCAGTTCTAGCATAAGGATAGGTTACATAAACTGCATTGCGGAGTCTTGTCCAGTTGTTCCAGTAGTTTTTTAATGCCCTAGTTTGAATAGCTGAAACCATCACAGTAGGTAACCATGATTGAGGAATCGTATCTCCCTCTGGTGTGATAAAAGCTTCTACCCTAATTGTATCATGCACGCCAGTTTGCGCCAAAGCTTGCTTAGGCAAGCCAGTTATAAATAAGCCCAGTAGTATGAAAACAATGAGTCGCATATTATTTGATACCCTAATATACAAAAAGTAACCCTATTTCTTGAAACGATAGTATGCACCCATCATAAACCCGATGGTCGTTACAATCACTCCTAGCCATAATAGATTGATCCAAGGGAATTCATAGACTTTCAAAGTAATCAAATTGGTCAAGGCTGTTGATTCCTTTACCCCGATTTCTAAAATCCCTTTTTCTTGGTCAATCACTTTGTTAAAACTAAGTACTAAATTCTGCGCTTTTACCGTATCTACTTTTGAAGTTAAATTCAACCCTTCTAATAAAATACCTGGCTCAGCTTCATATTTTAATCCTTCCTTAGATACTACATTCAACTGCAATCTTAATTCGTTCACACCCGCTGGACGATCTCCAGGAGGATTCACATTTACTTTTTCTAGTTTGATATAACCATTGCTGTAGAAAATGGAATCGCCTACCGCAATTTGATTCGGCACGAAACGAGTAGTATCTTCTTCTGTATGGTCTTGGAAAGAGGTGACATACACAAAGATATCTTTATGAAAATAGTGCTTAGAAGCTGGATTCGCCGAGAAGCCTTCCATGCCTTTATTATTCTTTAATACATCAGGATACAACATAAATGTCTCTCCAGACTTTTTTTCTTTGAAATTCAATTCGAAATATCTTTTACCCAAAGCATCAAATGTATCTCTTAGGTATGTCACATTGTACTTACCCATATCTGTTTCAATAGTTTCAAATAAAGTGAGGTTCTCTCTTGGATCCCCCACTGGGCTTTTCTTTTGTGTCGAGTCCACTCTTAGAGGACTGATGCCTGTAGTATTGTAACTTAGGGTTGTTTTATTTGCAGAAGAAATAAAGATACCCGCCAATACCAATCCAAAACCAATATGTCCAACCGAGGCACTTGCTGATTTTAATTTTCCTTTTAATACCACCGACCAGTAACTAATATTGCCAACAATAGCAAACACAGATGCAACAATCGCAATATAGATAGCGCCTAAAAATCCTGCCCCTTTATCATCATAAGCTACCCCCACAAAAACAAAGATGATCGTACTGATGATAGCTGTAATCACTAAAGGCCAAATTAGTTGCTTCTTAAAATATGCCATTGGCGTGGTCTTGAATTTCAAGAACTGCCCAATTGCTGTTAAGGTTCCAATGATGATGGCTACAAATATTTGCACTTGATTGTGTGCAAATTCTGGATCTTCTGGTGGCGCAATTTGAGTGCCGAAGATTTTATTAAATACAGGTGTGGATGTTTTTAGAATGATCACCAATGCGGACAAAACCAATACCAATGAACCAATCAACATCCAAAATTCTCTACTATCTATTGCATCCTCCTTTATAGGCTCTTGCATTGTTTTGTAACGTACAAAATACAAGACAAAGAAAGGAATGACAAAAATGAACAAGAAAAACAACAGCTGTCCATTCATTCCTAAGTCCGTAAATGCGTGCACCGAAGTATCACCCAAAATGCCACTTCTAGTTAAGAAGGTCGAATAGACAATTAATAAGAAGCTTATACCAATGAATAAATAAGTGGCTTTTAAACTTGCGCCTGTTTTGTTGTAAATCATGGCAGTGTGAATCCCTGCAACCAAAGTCAACCAAGGCACTAGTGATGCATTTTCTACCGGATCCCAAGCCCAGTATCCTCCAAATGTCAAACTCTCATAAGCCCAAGCTGCACCCATCATGATCCCTAATCCCAAAATACCTGCAGAAAAATTTGCCCAAGGCAATGCTGGCTTTACCCATTCGTGGTTTTTCTTTAACATGCCAGCAACTGCATATGCAAAAGGAACAATTGTAGAAGCAAATCCTAAAAACAAAATTGGCGGATGAATCACCATCCAGTAGTTCTGTAATAAGGTATTTAAACCTGTACCATCTTTTAATAAGTTCACATAATCTGGTCTAGACAAAATAGGCCAGTTCATTTCATGTCTCAATAAAATAAAAGGACTTGATCCAATTTTTAAATCAAACACATACAAGCCTATCACCATCGTCGCAAGCATCACCTGCGCAAAGCTAATCACCATCATTACACCCGCTTCATGTGCTTTTGCTTTCTTAATTAAAATCAATCCTAACAATGCATGCCAGAAACTCCATAATAAAAAACTTCCCTCTTGTCCTTCCCAAAAACAAGCTAATAAATATTCAAATGGCAAATTTTTATCACTATGGGTGTACGCATATTTATACTCAAATAAATGGTTATAAATCACATAAAACAACACTAAAAAACTTCCTATGACAGTGAAAGCTTCAATAACAAAAGCCGTTCTAGCTAATTTCTTCCAACTTGTTTCAACCACCAACTCTTTTGCATAAAATGCTTTAGCAAAAGAAAAAGTAGCCACCAAAGAAGCTACAAAAGAAAGGATCGATAAAAAATAACCTATTTGTCCAGGTAACAAATGTTCCCCTATAAACTGAGTTGGTTGCATGTAAATGTTTTGATTAGTTGGTAATAGTTACCGGTTGTTCTTTCATTGCATCTGGATTGTCTTTGTATTTAGAAGGACATTTCATGACAATCGAGCTACATTCAAATGCATCTCCCTGAACACGTCCTTTTAATACCAAACGCTCCGATTTTTCCATATCCGTAGGCATCGCATTACGGTATACCACCGCAATTTTTCCTCCTAAGCTATCCTCCACATTGAACTTTAATAAATTGGGGTCTTTTACTGGATCGTACTGAACAGGTACAGTTTTGTCCATTTTTACAATCAAATTCACATATTTACCCTCTTTTTGCTTTGCAGAAGCCACTGTTTCATAGCTACTTAGATCACCTGTATAGCTTATTAACACTACAATTGCGGCGGCAATTAAGACCAATAAAATAAGATGTGTTTTCTTCATACCGCAAAGTTAACCAAATGGCCTTAAATTGCATCAAATTTTACGCATCTCATAAACCCAAATTATGCGCCTTTTTGACTATATCATTGTTTGTAAAAGTCCCGATTTTAAGAACGTAGACCGAATTAGCCAGTTTATGCTTTTAATCACTTTAATGGCGCTGTCTTATGCCTTGTATGCTGGACTTTACCCCAAACCTGCTTTATTGATCGCTATCATGACTTCGGTTGCAAGTTGGTGGATTTTTTGTGTGTACCAGCAGATTAAAGGGGGTGTTCCTTACTATCGTTTAGGCTTATTATTTGCTTCTTGGGGCTGGTTCTTATTACCCAATGCTTTATTAATTTCAGGCATTTTCTTGGTAGCTGCCCTATTTGAGCGCCAAGTAAAGTTCCCTTATGAGATCGCTGTTGACCCAGCAGGGATTTTAATCAATACCTTCCCTAAAAAGTTCTACCCATGGGCTGAAATCAATAATATGTTGATTAAAGACGATTATATTACCGTTGATTTTAAGAATAATAAACTGATTCAAAAACAAATCAATGAACCAGTTACAGAAACAATTAAAAACGAATTCAATGCTTTTTGCACAACGCATCTAGCTCAAACAAACTAATTATGGCATTAACAGAGTCCCCTTATTTATTATACTCAGACGGCGAAGGCAATATTTTCGAAGACGACACTTTATATGTTGTTGGAAGAGCTGGCTGGGATGCCTATCCAATTCCTGAAGAAGATTGGATTCCTTTACCGGAAGGAGGAAGCTTGTATGAATTACCTGGCAGAAGAGGCATTGGCATAGATGTAGAAACAGGAGAAATGCGTCTTTGTGAAAAAGGATGGGCTGTTGCAGCTTTCATACCACCAGCACATACTGGATTATACATTGCTGCTTATGAATCCTTACCCGAAGCACCCTTGTTACCCTTGTTTTGCTATACTGCAGTTGGATGGCAGGATGGTATTAACTATGTGCCAGCAGTAAGAATAGAACAGGATATTCGCCAAGATTGTGAAGGTTATGATCAACCAACGATTGAATTTGGTGCAGACCATTTATTAAAGACCTACAGTGAAAATAGATTGGTTCAACATCTTATGCAAAACTGTTGCATGACCTATCATTGTCCAGCAGCAAGAAATTTTGCGATGGGCAGATGGGAATGCCCTATTCCTATTTCGCCAGCATGTAATGCAAACTGTATAGGTTGTATTTCTTTCCAACCTATTGAAGAAGAAATTGTTTCCAACCAAGAACGTTTATCTTTTAAACCAACTGCGGCCGAAGTAGTGGAATATACTGTTCCGCATTTGATGTCTGCTCCTTTCCCGATTGTAAGTTTTGGGCAAGGATGTGAAGGTGAACCTTTATTAATGTGGGAGACGATTAAAGAAGCAATTATTGAAATCAGAAAGCATACAGATAAAGGAAGTATCAATATCAATTCTAATGGATCCAATCCGAAAGCAGTAGCAGAATTAGCTGCAGTTGGATTAGACAGCTTAAGGGTAAGTACCAACTCTGCTCGTCCAGAAATTTACAATGCCTATTACAGACCTAATAATTATAAGTTCGAAGACATTTTAGAAAGTATAAAAGTGATGTCTGCCGCTGGCAAATGGACAAGTATCAACTATTTTGTTTTTCCAGGAATGACTGATACCGTGGCAGAATACGAAGCGCTTAGGAAACTAATTAAAGAAACTGGTTTAAAAATGATCCAATGGCGCAATTTCAACATTGATCCAGATTGGTACCTTGGTAAAATTGGCGTGACTGAACCAGGAGAAATTATAGGTGTAAAACAAATGATGGAATTAATTAGAGAAGAATTTCCTGATTTAAAATTTGGATATTACAACCCTCCTATCGAGCGCATCAAAGGAGATTATAATTCCGAATTTGCGCACCATTAATTCAATAAATATTGTGCAATAGAAATCGTGAAAAAGAAATAATTATTTTGAAAAAACATTACAACAAACAAGTACAGATTGGTACCATTTTAGCCATCATTGCATGTGTTATTTGGTCTGGTAATTTTATTGCATCTAGGTATTCCATTCATCTAGCTGGTCCTGTTAGTTTAGCATTTTTTAGATGGACTATCGCCACCATTACCATGTTGCCTTTTGCGCTTAAAAATTTTAATAAAGAAAAAGAAATTTTTAAGCAGAACCTGAGTTACTTTTTTTGGATGGCACTTGTTGGAGTAGCAGTTTATAATACGATGATCTATCAAGCAGGACACTCCACCACTGCAATTAATATGGCATTGTATGGTTCTATCATACATCCTATTGTAGCTACTTTAATGGCAGCATGGGTCGTTCAAGAAAAATTAACCTGGAAAAGCATTGCTGGGATTGGATTGGGTGTTGTGGGCATAATTGTCTTATTAAGTAAAGGAGATATAAATACTTTATTGCATTTTAAATTTGCCACAGGTGATTTATGGATGATTGGTGCTGGATGTTGTTTTGGAACTTATAATGTATTTGTAAGAAAAAAACCTATTGGCATTTCCAATAATAGTTTTCTGTTAGTTCTCTTTTCAATCGGAACGCTCCTACTTTTCCCATTCGCGGTCTACGAAATGGCCTATGTTCAACCTGTTCAATTTACAAGTGAATTATTGATTGTAGTATTGTATATAGGCATTGGAAATTCTACCATTGCGTATTTATTATGGAATATGGCCATTCATCGTTTAGGTGCTGCTAAGACCGCATTATTTGGCACTTTAATTCCATTTTTAAGTTCGATTGAAGCTTTATTTATTCTGAATGAACAGTTCACGATTTTTCAAATCATAAGTGGTGTCATCATCGTCTCAGGGATTGTGATTAACACTTGGCCTACAAAAATAAAAGATGGACATTAGTACAATTATCTTTCTTTGTTTGATTGCTTTTTTAGCAGGTTATGTGGATGCCGTTGTTGGTGGAGGCGGATTGATACAAGTACCTGCAGGTTTAATTATGATGCCTACTCAAGCAGTTTCAACAGTGATAGGTACACTTAAAGTGCCTTCTTTTTTTGGAACCTGTTTTGCGACCTATCAATATTTAAAAAAAGTGCGTATCCCATTTTTGAGGATTTTAATTTTTACCTCTATCGCATTTACCGCTGCTTTTTCTGGCTCATTATTACTTACTAGGATGAGTAATCAATTCATGAAGCCAGTTATATTTTTTGTGCTGCTTGTTATGGCGATTTATACGTTTACAAAAAAGAATTTTGGACAAGTACTTCAAAAAGAACAAATAAAATACCCCATGCTGAAAGGCATCTTAATTTGTTTAGTAATAGGTTTTTATGATGGGTTTATTGGTCCTGGCGGCGGCAGTTTATTTGTTTTGGCATTTATTGCTATTCTAGGATATGATTTCTTGAATGCCAGTGCACATGCTAAAATTGTCAACCTTTCAACCAATCTTGGTTCTTTAATTTTATTTATTGGAAAAGGCATTGTGCTATGGCCTATTGCAATTCCAATGTCAATCTGCAATGCTGCGGGTGGTATTATTGGATCTAGAACGGCATTGAAAAAGGGCAACCAATTCATTCGTAAGATATTTCTATTTGTAATTATAGCTACTTTGTTAAGATTGGGTTATGATGTTTTTTTCCATTAATTTTAAGGTATGCAATTGAATTTTGAACAAGAAAAGAATATTAAAGCAGGTGTCTATACAGGACTCATTTGTATAGCCTTGTCCTTGTTTTTTTTTGTTTTTAAATTTCAAGAGCCTGCACCAACTGTTATTCCTCCACTTCCTGAATACATGGAAGTCAACTTAGGTAATAGTACAACAGGAGGAGGCGAGGTCCCCCCAATGAGTAAAGAAGCTCCAGCGCCTGAACAAGGTGAAAAGTCGACCAATACAAAAGCAACAACCACCGAAAGTAGTAAAATAAATACGGTAACTGGTGACGCAAATGACGAAGCAGTTAAATCTGGAACTTCAAAAATTAAAGTAAAAAGTAACGAGATCCCTGTCCCACCAAAACCTAAAGCATTAATGGGTAAATATGCTGGTGGCAATGGTGCTGGAGGCAATAACCAAGACAGTTATAATAATGTGAAAGACCAAGGCATTGCTGGAGGTAAAGGAGATCAAGGTGTTGCAAATGGCTCTATTAATGGGAAAGCTTATACAGGTTCAGGTGGCCCTTTTGTCACAAAAGGAGATCGTAAAGTAACAAAAACCTATTCTTTTAATGGTGACGTTCCGCCTGCAACAATCTATGCAGATATTGAAGTAAACCCTAGTGGTGTTGGTCGATTTATTCAGATTGCAAGAGGCTCCTCTTCTAATGATGCAAAATATAAAAGAGCGATCATTGACTATTTAACTAAAATTAGTTTTAACAGCTCCGACCATAGTTCTACCGTTACTGTGAAATTCAAATTCGACGTACAATAAGCCATCCATAAAGTATGAGCTATCAAGAAACGATTGACTATTTATATACTAGACTGCCTATGTTTAGTAGGATTGGGGCAGCTGCTATCAAAGCAAACTTAGATAATACAATTGCCATCTGTAATTTACTTGGTAACCCAGAACAAAAAATCAAGACCATTCATATTGCAGGCACCAATGGCAAAGGTTCAACTAGTCATATGCTTGCGTCTATTTTTCAAGAAGCTGGCTATAAAACTGGCTTGTATACCTCTCCACATTTATATGATTTCAGAGAGAGAATAAAAGTGAATGGACAAATGTGTAGCAAAGAATTTGTTATTGAATTTACAAATCGAATTAAACCATTTATAGAAAAAGTAGAACCCTCTTTTTTTGAAATCACAGTAGGCATGGCTTTTGACTATTTTGAAAAAGAAAAAGTAGACATTGCTATTATTGAGACCGGATTGGGAGGCAGATTAGACAGCACGAATGTAATTACACCTGAACTTTCTATCATCACTAATATTGGTTTTGACCATATGGCTTTGCTAGGCAATACGATAGAGGCTATCGCATCGGAGAAAGCGGGTATTATTAAAAAGGAAACCACCATAATCATTGGAGAATCCTCCCCTGCCTCAAAAAAAGTTTTTGAAGAAAAAGCAAAGATTGAAAATGCACCCCTTTATTTTGCTGAAGATTTATTACAACATACCTCTTTCCAAAATAATTGGAACACCGCCTTATTTGAATTTACACAGCCTTTAATTCACTTATTGGATGCTCCATTGTATCCAAAAAAGTTTACGATCGAATGTGATTTGCCAGGTAAATACCAAGCAAAAAATTTAAAAAGTGTATTAGTTGCAACGCAATTACTTTCCTCCATGGGCTGGAAAATTACTGCTAATAAGGTGACGAAAGCTTTATTAAATATTCAAAAAAATACCGGCTTAATGGGTAGGTGGGAATGCATTCAAACAAACCCAAAGGTCGTATTGGATGTTGCACATAACGAACATGGTATTCAGGCTTTACTTGAACAATTGGCGTCTTTGCATTATAATAAGTTACATATTGTGACAGGCATGGTCAAAGACAAAGACATTCAAGCTGTTTTGAAATTATTGCCTTCGGATGCGCAATACTATTTCACACAATCGCATATTCCAAGAGCTTTACCTGTGAATGAGTTAGTAGCTCAAGCAACTGAGCTTAGCTTAAATGGTTTAGCTTTCGAAGACGTAAATATTGCATTAAATGAGGCAATAAAAAATGCCAACCACAATGATTTGATACTTGTGATTGGCAGTATATTTTTAGTGGCCGAAGTTGACCGTGCGCAATTCAAATAAATTACCAGCCTTTATTTTCTCTCAAGGTTTTGATATGTGCTACATGGTGTTTACCATGCCAAGCATATACGGCAAATAAATCCCAAAGGCTCACCTCGGCATTTCTACCTGGATGAAATATTTTTCTTTCCCATTGCTCCTCTTTTAAACTTGCTAACAAATTTGCCCATCGCTCATGCAATGCATGCAATAAAGTCATAGAGTAATTGATAGGCGTATCTAAAGCATCGGCCATGGATACCCATTTATTTTCATCATAGGCTTTAATTGTAGGCACTTCTTCGGTAAGACCTAATTTAAATCTTGCAAATGCATTCATATGACTATCTGCAATATGATGCACTAATTGTTGAACTGTCCAGCCACCTTCTCTATAAGGCGTTTCTAATTGTGCCTTGTCTAAGTTCAATACAGCCATTTCTACATCTGTAGGCAAATGTCTTATTTCATTAATCCATGCATTTTTTGTTGCTTCTGAGTAAGGCTTTAATTCGTATTTACCTATTGGATACCTTGGATCTGTTGTCATATATTTTAATTTTATGCTTCTCTTAATTGTTTGCCTGTCATATGAATAAATACATCTTCTAAATTTGCCTTCTTTACTTCTTTTTCTTTTTCAAAACCAGTCGCTACTAATTCATCAATCAATTCATTAGGTGTATTAATTCCTATAATTTTACCACTATCAATAATTGCAACTCTATCGCATAGCACTTCTGCCTCATCCATATAATGTGTTGTAATAATAACAGTAGTGCCGTTCTTTCTAATTTCTAAAATTAAATCCCACAGATTACGTCTTGCTTGTGGATCCAACCCAGTTGTTGGTTCATCTAAGAAAATAATCTTAGGTCGATTGATCAAAGTTGTTGCAATTGAAAAACGTTGCTTTTGTCCCCCACTCAATTCTTTAAATTTTGATTTCGCTTTATCCTCTAAATTAACTTTTGCCAATAATTCCATTGGATTCATCTCCATTTGATACAAACCTACAAACATGGTAATAAGTTCGATTAAATTAAGATTAGGATAAAATCCAGCAGTTTGCAATTGTACGCCAATGATTTGTTTAATGGATTCAGGTTGCGCATCTAAATCCATACCATCCACTACTATTTTTCCGCCAGACTTTTGTCTAAGGGTTTCAATGATTTCCAATGTGGTAGATTTGCCTGCACCATTCGGGCCAAGCAAACCAAAAATTTCTCCCTTATATACATCAAAACTAATGCCTTTGACTGCCTCAAAATCGCCATATAGCTTTGTTAAATCTTTAACTGATATAATTGTTTCACTCATTGTGATTGGTATTAAGGGGTTCTTTAGCAAAAATAACTTAACTAACTTATATTTGCCCTATCTAAATTAGCAATATGAAGGTAGGTATATTAGGTGGAGGACAATTAGGTAGAATGCTTTTACAAGCAGCTGCCAACTATGATTTAACCACCTACGTTTTAGAGAAAGACCCTAGCTGCCCTGCTGCTCATTTATGCCACCATTTTGTATTGGGAGATATTTTAGACTATGAAACAGTCTATCAATTTGGAAAACAGTTAGATGCCTTAACCATTGAAATTGAAGCAGTGAATGTAGCTGCTTTAGAACAGTTAGAAAAAGAAGGGGTTAAGGTTTATCCAACTCCTGCTGCAATAAAAACGATCAAGAATAAAATTGCTCAAAAACAATTTTATGCTGCCAATGAAATACCAAGTTCAAATTTTGTCGTTACTGAAAATGCAGCTGCAATACTACAACATATTGACTTATTACCAGCAGTCCATAAATTAGCCGAAGGTGGTTACGATGGAAAAGGTGTTCAAATAATTGAAGACGAAAAGGCAATACAATTAGGATTCGATGTCCCTTCGGTCTTAGAAGAAAAAGTAAAAATTACCAAAGAATTGGCTTTAATTGTAGGAATGAATGAAGCCGGCGAAACGGTGATCTACCCTCCTGCCGAAATGATTTTTGATCCAGTATATAATTTATTAGATTATCAATTAAGCCCAGCTAAATTAGAAGAAAAACAACTTTGGAAAGCAGAAGCGATTGCAAGAAAAGTAGTGCAATCCTTAAAAAGCCCTGGACTTTTTGCAATTGAATTATTTGTCGATGACAAGGGAGATATATTGGTGAATGAAACAGCACCAAGGGTGCACAATAGTGGGCATCATACCATTGAGGCGAACTATAGTAGCCAATATGATATGCTTTTAAGAATCATCTTAAATTATCCATTGGGTAATCCTACTCCAATTTTACCAAGCGCTATTGTTAACCTAATTGGCGCAGAAGGACATTCAGGGGAAGTAGTTTATGAAGGGTTAGACGAAGTATTAAAAATGGAAAATGTGTTTGTTCATTTATACGGGAAAACAACCACCAAACCTGGCAGAAAAATGGGGCATGTGACCATCATAAGTAAGGATTATTTAGATCTAACGCATAAGGCTAATAAAATAAAACATACCCTAAAAGTGGTGAGCAAGTAAATTATTCCCCATTCATCACTTGAACTGGCTTAGGTTTCGGCGCAATGACCTTTTTCTTGACTGCAAGGCTTCTGAAATAACCAATACCAACCATACTCTTCATTTGTAGTCCAGGTGATTTCTTTTGTGGCCCGAAAATTCTGATTTTATCGTCGTAGATTAAATCTAAATTATAGGTAGCAGAAAAGTTTTTATTGATTTTAAAGGAGAACATATTGGTCATATAGAAATTCACATTCTCAGGTTTATCATAATAATTAGAGAAGAAATCGGCACGGCCTTTATAATTAATATTTTGAGCAATAATTTTGCTATAGCCAACTGTTACAAACAAACCGGTTTCTCTTTTAATCATCCTTCCGGTATCAACCCCATATTTACCTAGGTTAGATAATTTTTTATTTAAAACCAAAGTAGTTCTAGATGTTAATGGAGAAAAGAATAATGAAAAATTATTATCGGGTTTATAATCCAATCCCGCAGAAATAATCATGTATGCAGGTGCAAATAAGGAAGAGGTAAATGTAGCTTTGTTCCCACTAAAACTATAACCATCAAAAAATTGTGAACGGAAATTAAATAAACCAGAAATGTACCATTTACCAACTGTATCAATCTTATAACCATACTTACTTAATAGGTCAAGACGGTCGTCATTTTTTCGACCACCCTGTGAAGTGGATTGCACAAAGCCAAGATTTACATCCATATTATTATCCCAACTATGTCGCTCTTTTTTATAAAAAGCAAAATAGTTAAAGTAACTATTAATGGCCATGTTAAAGTTATCTCCACCAGCAGCCCAGTTGCTCAAGGAACTTTGTGAAACATTTAAATTATATAGTCCACCTTGTTTCCAATTCCAATTAGAAGTGTCTGTATCTTTTTTGATATTTCTGGAAGTTTCTGACCTTAGTTTAGCAACCACTAATTCTTGGGTATATGCCAAATTCATACCTAAAACAGCAAAAAATAAAAACAATCCTTTGAGCATGACCAATTTTTTATAAATATACAAACTAGTCAATAACAGATTGATTTTAAGGTAAATATAAAATGATTAGGCACCTAACCAGTTCCAATTTAACCATTTGTATATCAGTAGTTTAGGAATTAAGGCTGACAAGTTGACACATAAAATTATTTTGATTAAGTTTGCACTTTAAATCAAGTGCATGGAATCCAATATACTAATAGATAAAAACCAAGATGAAGCTAGACAAGGCGAAGCCTATGCTAGCCAGTCAACTGGAAAGGTCTTCGAAAAGCACTTCTATGTAGAAAGTTATGGTTGTGCAATGAACTTTGCAGACAGCGAAGTGGTGGCATCCATTTTAGAACAAAATGGCTTTGGCGGGACAAAGAATATAGAAATAGCAGACTTAATTTTAATCAATACTTGTTCAATTCGTGAAAAAGCAGAATTAACCATTCGTAAACGATTGACTGAATTCAGAAGGTTAAAACAAGCTAACCCTGGGGTATTAGTTGGTGTTTTAGGTTGCATGGCAGAAAGACTTAAAGCTCAATTGTTAGAGGAAGAGAAATTAGTGGATTTAGTGGTGGGCCCTGATGCTTATAGAACCCTACCCGATTTAATTGCAGATGCAGGTACAGGTCAAAAGGCGGTCAATGTTTTGTTAAGTCGAGACGAGACTTATGGGGATATTGCTCCAGTTAGATTGGACAATAATGGGATTAGTGCTTTTGTTTCAATCATGCGCGGTTGTAATAATATGTGTAGTTTTTGCGTGGTCCCTTTCACAAGAGGTCGTGAACGAAGTAGAGACGCATTTTCTATCCTTGCAGAATGTAGAGATTTATTTGATAAAGGCTATAAAGAAGTAGTATTGCTTGGTCAAAATGTAGATAGTTATTATTGGAGCAATCCAGAAAATAATGAAACAACCACATTTGCTATGCTATTGGAACAAGTGGCACAAATAGATCCTAGCTTAAGGGTTCGATTTAGCACTTCTCATCCAAAAGATATTACAGACGAGGTTTTACATGCAATTGTTAAATACGATAACATTTGTAAATATATACACCTTCCTGTTCAAAGTGGCAGCACAAGAATGTTGCAATTAATGAATCGTACTTACACAAGAGAATGGTATATGGCAAAGATTGACCGCATTCGCGAGTTGATTCCTACATGTAGTATTTCATCTGATATCATTGCAGGTTTTTGTACAGAAACAGAGGAAGACCATCAAGAGACAATTAGTTTGATGCAATACTCCAACTATGACTTGAGCTATATGTATTATTATTCTGAACGACCTGGCACTTTAGCTGCTAGACGTTACGAAGATGATATTGATTTAGCCACTAAAAAAAGAAGGCTTCAAGAAATTGTGGATGCACAATGGACACTTTCCAACGAAAGTAATAAGCGCGATGTGGGTGGTGTGTTTGAAGTATTGATAGAAGGTAATAGCAAAAGAAATGAAGCAGAATGGATGGGACGCAACAGTCAAAACAAAGTGGTGGTTTTTCCAAAAGGGAATTTCAATTATAAAAAAGGCGACTATGTTCAAGTAAAGATTCACAACTTTACTAAAGGCACATTATTAGGAGACATCATACAATAAATTTAAGGCCATGGATTTACAATCATTGAAAAACAGATTCAGCATTATTGGTAATACACCATTGTTGAATCATGCTTTAAATACAGCAGAACAAGTTGCTGCTACAGATTTAACAGTGCTTATTGTTGGAGAAAGTGGCGTGGGTAAAGAAGTCTTTTCACAAATCATTCATAGCTTATCTGCAAGAAAACACAATCCATTTATTGCTGTCAATTGTGGCGCAATTCCGGAAGGCACGATTGATTCTGAATTATTTGGACATGAAAAAGGTTCTTTCACAGGTGCTGTAGATAGTCGTAAAGGCTATTTTGAAACAGTGAACGGTGGTACAATATTTTTAGATGAAATTGGAGAGATGCCTTTAGGAACTCAAGCAAGGTTATTGCGTGTGTTAGAAACCGGTGAGTTTATTCGAGTTGGTTCATCTAAAGTTCAAAAAACAGATGTACGTGTAATTGCTGCGACCAATAGAGAATTGATTGAATTCACACAAAAAGGACGGTTTAGAGAAGACCTTTATTATAGATTAAACACCGTTCCAATTCGTGTTCCTTCATTAAGAGATCGTAAAGAAGATATTCCTTTATTATTTAGAAAATTCGTTGTTGACTTTGCTGAAAAATATAAAACAAAGCCAATCTATTTAGATGAAGAAGCGAGAGGTTTATTAACTGAATACAGTTGGCCAGGAAATGTTCGTGAGTTAAAAAATATTGCAGAACAAATTTCTGTATTAAGTAAAAACGACCACATCAATGCTATTCAATTGAATGAATTCTTACCTAAACATACAGCACATAATATGCCTATGTTATCTGGCAATACGCCAGTTGGAGAATTCGCAAATGAGCGTGAAATTTTATATAAACTCTTTTTTGACATGAAAAAAGATGTCAATGAGTTAAAGAAAATGTTCTTAGAAATATTACAAAATCCTAGCCTCTCTGGACAAGCAGCACATTTCACAAAGGAAGCAATAATCAATGAATTGAAAGAAGACATCAATACAACAAGCATCGCTCCTATTTCTAACGTAACGATCCCCTCGCCTGCAATGCAATTGCCACATCATCAACCTGTGATCATTGACAACGACTTGCAAAATCATTATGAAGTGGAAGAGTCTTTAAATATCATGGATAAAGAAAAAGAACTAATTTTAAAGGCACTTAAAAAACATAGAGGTCGACGTAAAGATGCCTCTACCGACTTAGGAATAAGTGAAAGAACATTGTACAGAAAAATTAAAGAATACGACATTGAAGAATAAATTACATATTGCGATTTCACTTTCACTATTCATCCTACTAACATCTTGTGGGGTATATAGTTTTAAAGACGCAATGATACCAGATAACGTTAAGACCGTTAAAATTGGTTTCATTGACAACAGGGCTAGGTATGTGAATCCACAATTGGCACCTTTGTTAACCGATAAGATTTTACAAAAAATTATTGGACAAACTAAATTAACTAGAACCAATAGTGACGATGCGCATTACCAAATTTTTGCAACCATCACCAATTATGACCCTTCTCAAACAGTCGGCGTTAGTGGTAAAGAGGCTGCTTCTAATAGACTAACTGTTTCAGTTCATGTCGTACTAAAAAAGACTTTAGAAAATAAAGAACAGGAATTTGATGTATCCCGTAATTTTGACTTCTCCGCGAATCTGACTTTAAATCAAGCAGAGAGTCAATTAATGGATGAAATAGTTCGTAGCATCACAGATGACATTTTTAATCAAATTTTTTCAAACTGGTAAAGCATGGACGGATTATTGATCAATGATATAGTCAAACAATGGACGGGTAAAACTTCGATTGAAGCGATTGACACAGAGGAACTTGAAAAAGTCGCAAACGAACATCCTTATGCGCCAACCCTTCAATTATTATTGGCTAAAAAATATCAATTAACAGCTTCACCCCTATTAGAAGCGCAATTAATTAAAACAACAGCTTATTTTCCTTCTAGCTTACATGTTCACTTTTTAATGAACCAAAGAAGTCAGAAAGAAGCAAATGCACCTGCAGATGCAAAATTAAATAGCGTTTTGTCCGAGCAAATGGCCCAATTTAAGGAAGAAGTAGACGATACAGCTGCTTTAGACTATGAAAAAGAGCTCAATCCAAGCATTCAAAGAGACTATTTTGCCGCTCAAGGCATCGAATTAGACCTTTCTAAGCTCCCACAGGATAAATTCACAAAACAGCTTAGAAGCTTTACAGCCTGGCTTAAAGTGATTAAAAACAAGGAAGGCGTAGCTCAAAATGAGCAAATTGACCAAATTGGTCCTGATCAGGAGCAAATGATTGCTCAAATTGCTGAAAAAGCCAATGTTCCTGCCGATATTTTGACTGAATCGATGGCTGAAATATGGGAAAAACAAGGTAATAAGAAGAAAGCGATTGCCACTTATGAAAAATTAAGTTTTATTTTTCCTGAAAAATCCGTTTATTTTGCATCCCGAATAGAACAATTAAAAAATAACAAATGATAACTTTCTTTTTAATATTAATCGTAGTTGCCTGTGTTGCCTTAGGATTTATGGTATTGATTCAAAACCCTAAAGGTGGTGGTTTAAACGCCAACGTAGGTGGTTTAAGTAATAATTTCATGGGTGTAAAGCAAACAACTGATGTACTTGAAAAAGGCACTTGGATTTTTGCTTCTGTAATAGCTGTTTTAGCGATTACCTCTACGCTTTTCTTAAGTGGAAACACTTCTTCTAGCAATGGCGTTTTAGATAAAGTAAACACTTCAACTACTACATCTCCAGCTACTCAAGTTGCGCCTCCTCCGCCTCCAGTGGCAGCGGATACCAACAAGAAATAAATTTTTAAAGAATGTGCAAGCATTCTTATCCAATAGTATTTTTCCCCACCAATCAAATGGTGGGGATTTTTATTGTATTTTAGTATAAAGCATCCCTTCATTTAGATCCATACAAAGTGAAAAAAATATTATTTGTCCTTTTGAGTGTTCTTGTATTCTACTTATTCTTTGTTGTCTTAATAAAGAGTACACATTTTGTTGGAGACAAAAAAAGTTTTGAATACAAAGGCGAAGGAATAGAACAACTTGCGGATAGTTTAGTTGCCAAGAAAATAATCTTTGAAAAACCTAGTTTTTTATTGTTAGCAAAGGTCTTCCAAATTGAAAGCAAACTTAAGCCCGGAAAATTCAGTGTAAAAAGTAAGAGTAATATCATCAGCATTATAAGGATGCTTAGGAACAACCAACAAGCTACAGTTAAATTAGTCTTGAATAAAGTTAGAACCAAAGGAGAATTGGCAAAATTAATTGCCGTTCAATTTGAAAGAGATAGTGCAGATATCCATTATTTCTTAAATAGCAATGACTCTTTAAAACAATTTGATACGGATACAACCCAGCTTTTCACTATCCTAATCCCAAATACCTATGAGTTTTATTGGAGCAGTTCCATGTCTCAAATTTTAAGCAAATTTAAAAAAGCACAGATTCGTTTTTGGGAGCAAGACAATCGTGTACAAAAAGCCGCTGAAAAAGGCATGAGTCAAAATCAAATTTATACACTTGCTTCTATTGTGGAAGAAGAGACCAATTTTGATTCAGACAAATCTTTGATCGCAAGTGTCTATCAAAATAGACTTAAACAACAAATGCCCCTTCAAGCCTGTCCAACTATTAAGTATGCGATGCAGGATTTTACTATTACTCGTATTTATGAAAAGTATTTGACCAATGCATCCCCCTATAATACCTACCGTGTAAAAGGGCTGCCTCCAGGGCCTATTTGCACACCAGCGCCCAAGACAATAGACTTAGTATTGGATGCACCCAAAACCGATTATATTTACTTTGTTGCTAAGGCTGACTTTAGTGGATACCATCATTTCAGTAATAACTACGATGAACATAATCGATATGCAAAAGAATATCAAAAGAAATTAGACGAATACCAAGCAAAGAAAGCAAAGCAAAAGAATCAATAATTTGAAAGAAGTTTTAAGATACCTACTCACCCCTGTTTTATTTGCAAAAAGAAAAGCGAAACGTATCATTGTGCCTGGCTTTCAGCAGGTCAACTTATTCCAATTATTACAATTTCTTTTTAAGCAATTAAATACCATTGGGCTCTATGATCGAGCTTCTGCAATTTCATTTAATCTGATTATGGCGTTGCCAGCTGGTTTCTTATTTTTATTTTCTATTATACCCTATTTTCCTAAAAGCTTTAAAATAAAGACACAAATTCTTTCAATTTTTAAAGACATTTCTCCAAATACAAGTACCTACAGATTTATATTGGATATTATTAATGACTTATTAAGTCAGCACGTGGGTATTTTTTCTTTTGGTTTTTTATTATTACTTTTTTATGCATCCAATGCCATGACTGGCATTATCAGAAGTTTTGATAAATCAATCATGCAAAATAAACCCTTCTTTTTACACCAAAGAATGAGGGCACTTCGTTTGACATTAATCTTAATGCTTTTGGTTTTTGCAAGTATACTTGTACTCATTGGACAAGATCAATTAACCACTCTTTTAAGAGATGTTTTTGATATCAGAAAAAAAACAATTTTACCTTATTGGAATATCATAAGATGGGTTGTCATTATTTTGTTATTGTTTTACGGAAATGCTTTCATCTATAAATTTGCCCCACATGTAAAAGAAAAGTGGTCCCTACTTTCTCCTGGGGCAATTCTATCAACAGTATTGATGTTATTAACTACTATAGGATTTTCCTATTGGGTAAATAATTTTGGCAGCTATAGTAAAATTTATGGGTCTATCGGAACCGTATTAGTGGTGATGACCTTGATTTATATCAATGCCCTTATTTTGTTGATTGGTTTTGAATTGAATGTGAGTATCGAAATACTAAAAAAAGAACAAGACCAAATCGATTACTTCAATTAAGATCTGCCTCCTTTTCCCAATCATTACAAAAAAAATGAGCCTCTTTTAGGAGACTCATTTAATATTCAATTGGTTCAATTTATTTGTTTGCCATATCTGGAATCTCAGCTACTTTATAAGCACCTGCATCCAATTTCGCTTTTGTTTCACTAAAAGCTTTTAATGTCAAATCAATTTCCTCCTGTGTATGCACAGCAGTTGGAATTAATCTATAAATGATATGTCCTTTCGGAATCACTGGATACACAACTATAGAACAGAAAATTTTATAATTCTCTCTAATGTCCATCACCATTGCAGTTGCTTCCTCTACACCACCCTTCATGTATACTGGCGTTACAACTGAATCTGTTTTCCCAATATCAAAACCACGCTCTTTCAAACCATTTTGTAATGCCAAAGCATTCTTCCATAAATTTTCCTTTAACTCTGGCTTTGATCTCAACAATTCAAGACGCTTTAAATTACCAACCACATAAGGCATTGGTAAACTCTTAGCAAAAATCTGAGAACGAATATTGTAACGGATATAATCAATGATGGTTCTAGGTCCTGCCATGAACGCACCGATTGAGGCCATACTCTTTGCGAAAGTAGAGAAGTATAAATCAATTTCATCTTGACATCCTTGCTCCTCACCAGCACCCGCACCTGTCTTACCTAATGTACCAAATCCATGCGCATCGTCCACCAATAAACGGAATGGTACTTTCTTTTTCAATGCAGCAATTTCTTTCAATTTACCTTGGTCACCAGCCATACCAAACACTCCTTCTGTTATCACTAATACCCCACCTGATTGTTGTTTGTCTACTAATGCTTGTGCTCTTAATAATTGCTTTTCGCAATCTTCTACATCATTGTGTTTGAATACAAAACGATGCCCAGGAATCATTCTTAATGCATCAATGATACAAGCATGACATTCTGCGTCATAAACCACCACATCGTGACGGCCACAGATGGCATCAATCGCACTCATGATACCTTGGTATCCATAGTTCATTAAAATTGAATCTTCCTTATGTACAAATTCAGCTAATTCTTTTTCAAGTTGCTCGTGTAAATCACTATTTCCACTCATCATTCTTGCACCCATTGGCAATGCTAAACCATATTGAGCAGAACCATCCGCATCAGCTTTACGCACTTCTGGGTGATTTGCCAAGCCTAAATAATTGTTCAAACTCCAAACAATCATCTCTTGACCTCTAAATTTCATTTTTGATCCAACTTCCCCTTCTAATTTTGGGAATGCAAAATAGCCATGTGCTCTTTCACGATGTTGTCCAATTGGTCCGTAGTTTTTAATCAGCCTTTCAAATATATCTGCCATAGGTTTATAATTATAGTTGCAAATTTAAGATTTTTTAGGTTCCAAAGCCTATAATTATGCGTATTTTGCAGTCCTAAAATCATGTGAACATGCGTATTTTCTCCATTTTATGCTTTGTAATCCTGTCTTTTACAAGCTTTGCACAAGCACCAAAATCAATCCAATCTGCCACAACAGGTAAGCCAAAGTTAATCGTCGGCATCGTTGTAGATCAAATGAGATGGGATTATATCAATCAATTTAAGCCTTACTTTACCACTCAACAGGGCTTTTTACGTTTTATGAATGAAGGTGCTAGTTGTAATAATAACTTGATTCCTTATGTGCCTACAGTAACTGCATGTGGTCATACAGCCGTTTATACCGGTGCTACTCCAGCATTACACGGTATTACTGGAAACCAATGGTATGATAATTATAAACAAAAAAATGTTTACTGCGTGGAAGACCCAACCGTTCAATCTGTTGGTGTAGAGGGAAGTCCTGCAGGTAAAATGAGTCCAGTCAATGTATGGACAAGTACGATTGGTGATGAGATTAAGTTGTCTACTAATTTCAAAAGTAAAGTGATTGGCATTTCCATTAAAGATAGAGGTGCTATTATACCAGCAGGTCATAGTGCAGATGGTGCATTTTGGTACGATAGTAAATCTGGTAATTTTATTAGTTCTACTTATTATGGCAAAAACTTACCTACCTGGGTAAGTGATTACAATGCAGCACATCGTGTTGATAGTTTATATGCAAAGGGCTGGAACTTAAGTTTAGCAAAATCTGTTTATGAAGAAAATTGCGATGGTGATATCAACGCATATGAATCAACCCCATTAGGAACAGAACAAAAAGGATTCCCCTATACATTGAATCAATTTATTGGCAAGGATTATGGTAAAATTGCATCTACCCCTTATGGCAACAGCCTAGTGCTTGAATTAGCAGAAAAAGCATTGGCTGGGGCACAGATGGGACAAGATGATAAAACCGATTTACTTGCAATTAGCTTTTCTTCCCCAGACTATATTGGTCATTCATTCGGACCAAATTCTTGGGAGACAATGGATGGCTATATTAAACTAGATGCAATGATTGCCCAACTTTTTGCAAGCCTAGACAAACAAGTTGGTAAAAATAACTACACTGTATTTTTAACTGCCGATCATGCAGTTGCAAACATCCCTGATTACGCAAAAAAACATAAAATTCCAGGCGGATTGATCAGCGAATCTGGTTTGAAAAAAGAACTAGGTCAACTATTAATTAAAAAAGGAATGGACGAAAAGTTAATTGCTGCAATTGGTGAATACAATATTCATTTTAACCATCCATTAATGGATAGTTTAGATGTTGATCAGGAGGATCTTGTCGAGATCGTGCGCAATTATATAGAGCAAAAACCTGGCATCTTACAAGTAGTTGAATCTCGTGAAGCTGCTGAAGCTGCTTTGCCAGCTCAATTAAGAGAAAGAATTGTAAATGGGTATAATCCACAAAGAAGCGGTGATTTATTTATTGTCACTAAATCTGGGTATATGGATGGCTATGCAACAGGAACCAATCATGGTGTTTTCTATAATTATGACGCGCATATCCCTTTATTATGGTATGGTAATGGCATCAAAAAAGGACAAGTAAATACCACAAATTATATGACAGATATCGCACCAACAGTGACTACCCTTTTAGGTATTCAAATGCCAAGTGGGTCTATTGGAAAGCCTATTTTGGAAGTACTTAAATAAGATTTTGAGGCAGTTTAAGGTAAAAATGAGTTAAATCATATTGTGTGAAGTCAATAATTCCCACTGAATCCTTAAATTGCATCTAAGAAAAAGATTAAAAACAACTTAAAAATAACATCATGAAAAAATTAGCAACCGTTTTATTTGCCTCTGTTTTATTAATTGCTGCAAATACAGCTTCTGCAAATTGTGGTAAAAAAGATTGCAAAGACTGCAAGAAAGAAACTAAAGCACACAAATGCGATAAGAAATGTATGAAGGATGGCAAATGTGCTGAAATGAAAAAGAAAGGATAATTCAACCATTATCTTTTAGGTATTCAAATACCTTGAAAATAAAATAGCCACTCAATAGAGTGGCTATTTTATTTTACCTAAAGTAGGTTTCGATATTTTTTACGCAAGCTTCTTTTGAAGGTTGCTATCTAATGCGTCCAAGAATTCTTCTGTGTATACATAGTGTTCACCATGTTTAACTTTATTTCCATGTATACATACTGCTAAATCCTTTGTCATAATTCCTGACTCAACAGTCTCCACACAAACTTCTTCTAAAGCCTTAGAGAAACGAATCAATTCTTGGTTATTATCCAATTGACCTCTAAACTCTAAACCTCTTGTCCATGCAAAAATAGACGCGATTGGATTGGTAGAAGTTCTGTTTCCTTTTTGGTGCTCACGGAAGTGACGTGTCACCGTACCGTGTGCTGCTTCTGCTTCCATTACTTTTCCGTCTGGTGTAATTAATGTAGAAGTCATTAAACCTAAAGAACCAAATCCTTGTGCAACCGTATCAGATTGTACATCACCATCATAGTTCTTACAAGCCCAAACAAAATTACCATTCCATTTTAAAGCACTTGCAACCATGTCATCAATTAATCTGTGCTCATAAGTGATACCCGCTTCAGCATATTTTGCTTTGAATTCATTTTGATACACTTCTTCAAAAATGTCTTTGAAACGACCATCGTATTTCTTTAAAATAGTATTCTTAGTTGATAAGTATAAAGGCCATTTTTTCGCCAAGGCTTGATTGAAACAAGCTCTTGCAAAACCATAGATACTTTCGTCTGTATTATACATGGCCATTGCAACGCCATCCCCTTTGAAATTAAACACTTCAAATTCTTGAACAGTGCCGTCTTCGCCTTCAAACTTGACAGTTAATTTTCCTTTACCTTTTGTTACAAAGTCTGTTGCACGGTATTGATCACCAAATGCATGACGACCAATACAAATAGGCGCTGTCCAGTTAGGAACTAAACGTGGCACATTTGAACAAACGATTGGCTCACGAAATACAGTACCATCTAATATATTACGAATGGTACCATTCGGGCTCTTCCACATTTGTTTTAACTTAAACTCTTGTACTCTTTGCTCGTCAGGTGTAATTGTTGCGCACTTAATTCCTACACCATATTGCTTGATTGCGTTTGCAGCATCAATGGTTACTTGATCGTTTGTTTGATCACGGTATTCCATACCTAAATCATAATACTTAATATCCAACTCCAAATAAGGTAAAATCAATTTATCCTTAATGAATTTCCAAATAATTCTTGTCATTTCATCTCCATCCAATTCTACCACTGGATTGGCAACTTTAATTTTCTGTCCCATATGTTTAAAAATTTTGTCTGCAAATGTACAAAATGTAGCTAAAAAGCAGGTAGATAATTAAGAAGAATGGTTGACAATTAAAACTGGCATACTTACTTTATGTCTAACCGATTCAATTGTTTCACCAAAGAAGTAGTCTTTCCAGCCCTGATGTCTGTGCGCGCCCATAACTAACAACTGTGCGTCAACATGATTTACAATTCTAACAATCTCCTTAACCCTATTTTTATAACCCAACTCTACCCTTACGTCGTACCCTTTTTCTCTAAGTGAATGGGCATAAATTTCAAGTCTTTCTTTATCTTTTCTAGACTCTTCATCATCACTAGCATCTTTTAAATAACTAGCTGTAGCACTCTCCACAACATGAATTAATGTAAGTTGGGAGCCAAGATGTGCTTGTGCTATTGCAGACCTAATTAAATTAGCATCTCCTGTCGAAAAATCAACCGCTATTGCAATTCTATCAATAGGCTCCACCCTTGTCCAATCTAATTCCACAGCTGCACCATGTAAAGCAGTTCTCTCTTGCTTTTTCTGTGATTGTAGCATTGGATAAATAATGATATAAAGTAGTAATGCAAAAAAGAAAAGAATTATAATGACTACTAAGCACTTTATAGACAAAGCAGTAGAACCTATCAAAAAAGCGTAAGCGAAATCGAAAACTAAATTGGCATTTAAATACACTAAAATACTTGCCACCAACCAAGAGCTGATTTTCACCCATTTAGGGATAGCAAATTCCCCCATTGTTTTTTTATCACTTACAAAATGAATTAAAGGAATAACAGCAAACCCTAATTGTAAACTCAAAATGACTTGACTAAACACCAATAACTCATCTACTCTTCCTTCACCCATTAAGCCGATTACGAGCACTGCAGGAATAATTGCAACCAAACGAGTAAGTAATCTTCTAATCCAAGGATTCAATCTTAAATTTAAATAGCCTTCCATTACAATCTGACCCGAAAGTGTCCCAGTAACGGTGGAACTTTGTCCAGCAGCAATCAAAGCAACTGCAAATAAAATAGGCGCCAACTTTGAACCAAGTAAAGGTGCCAATAAAGCGTGTGCTTCTTCTATTTTTGCAACTGATTGATTCCCTGTTTGATGAAAAGCAGTTGCTGCTAAAATTAAAATGGCTGCATTAACAAAAAACGCGGCATTCAATGCAACAGCACTATCAATAAAATTATACCACAAGGATTTCTTAATACCTGCACTAGTTCTTTCAATTTTTCTGGTTTGTACCAAAGCGGAATGTAGGTAGAGGTTATGAGGCATCACTGTCGCACCAATCATACCCACTGCAATATACAATGCGCCAGGTGATAAAGCAGATGGTACTAATCCCTTTGCTGCACTTGCTAAATCAGGCTTTGCAATAATCATCTCGGCCAGAAAACTACCTCCAATTGTTGCAACTAATACAAAAATAAAAGCCTCCATCTTACGCATGCCATAACGTTGCAATAACATGAATAAAAAAGTATCCGTCACTGTAATTATTGTACCATACATTAATGGCAAACCTGTTAATAATTTTATTCCAATGGCCATCCCTAAAACTTCGGCTAAATCGGTTGCGGCAATGGCTAATTCAGCTAATATATAAAGACAAAAGTTAACAAACTTTGGATAGGTCTCTCTATTCACTTGAGCCAAATCCAATCTTCTAACAATTCCTAAACGCGCGCTCAAACTTTGAAGTAAGATGGCCATAATATTACTCAGTAATAAAATCCATATTAATTGAAAGCCAAAAGCTGCCCCCCCTTGTAAATCTGTTGCCCAATTACCTGGATCCATGTAGCCAACGCTCACTAAATAAGCTGGACCAATAAAGGCAAAAAACCTCCTCCAACCAGTTTTATTTTGAACTGGTACAGACTCATGTAATTGATCTAAGGATTTATTAAACATAATTGAATGTAAATTTAACCATAAACCCTTTGTGAAACTCATATTCTTGCCTATTTTAGCAAAAAAGAGTGCCATGCGCCAACTAAGTTGTCTATTAATCCTATTGGCATTGATTGGATGTTCTGAATCCAAAACCGATTTGTCTGGAGAGTCTCCATTAAAAATTAACGATTTTAATAAAGCCTTCAAAAATATTGAATTGCCCCTTCGTATAAATGATACGAATTTAACTACGCTTACAGATACCCTGGAAATTGGGAAAAAAGCCTTGAAACAATTTGTACCAGATTCAGTCATTGAATCGATTGTTCCAAGTCAATCAAAAAATGCAAAACTTTATCCAATAGGGAAAATTGAAAAAGAGGCTGAGTATTATTTATTACTGACTATAAGAGAAAACAAAAATCAAGAAGTAGCAGTGATTACTTTTAGTAAAAAAAATGTTTTTTTAGGCTTCAAAGTCTTGACAAAATTTGATTTAACACATAAAGGATCTCAGTTTTATGGAAAAACATTGTTAATCAATAAAGAACCTACCTTCTTGGTGGAAGAAAATAAATTAGATCCTGAACAAGGCTTGACCAATGAAAAAAAAGGTTGGGCCTATACAGAACAAGGTTTTAAATTAATTTATTTTGATGCCAATATTAAGCCTGAGCAAAAAGCGATCTTAAATCCTATTGACACATTGCCAATGGCAAATAGTTATAGTGGAGACTATGCAAGAGATAAAAAGAATTTTATTTCTTTACGAGATTTTGGCAATGCAAATAAGTACCAATTTTTCATGCATTTCGAGAAGAAAGAAGGGACTTGTATTGGTGAATTAAAAGGAATTTTGAATTTCAATAAAAATCAAGCGACTTATTCTGAAAAAGGAGACCCTTGTACCATTCAATTTACAATCACTGGCAATATCATTAAGATAAAAGAAGATGGGAATTGCGGGAATCATAGAAATATGACCTGTTATTTTAATGATAGTTATGATAAGAAACGAAAGCCTAAGGCTAAGAAATAATCCACATTCTGCCATTGCAAACGATTGTTATCCACACTAGGATTGGCTTTGCCTAAAATTTAAGTCAAATAGGATTATATTGCGGGTCAAAATAACCAAAGAACAAAAACATGAGTTTTAGAAACTACGAAGTTCCTTATCCTATCAATGAAAAGTATTCGAAAAAAGCGGCTTATTTCTCTATGGAGTTTGCAATCCATCAACCATTAAAGATTTACAGTGGTGGTTTAGGTTTTTTAGCTGGTTCACATTTAAGAAGTGCATTTGAATTAAATCAAAATATGATTGGTATTGGTATGCTATGGAAATATGGCTACTATGATCAAGCAAGAAATCAGGATCAAACATTACAAGTGACTTTCATGGAGAAGATGTATAGCTTCCTAGAAGACACTGGGATCAAATACCAAATTTTAATTCACGATCATCCAGTTTGGGTGAAAGCCTATTATTTAGCACCGAATGTTTTTTGCAGTGCGCCCCTATTTTTATTAAGTACCGATTTGCCAGAGAACGATTATGTTTCTCAAACTATTACACACCGTTTATATGATGCGAACGTAGCGACTAAAGTGGCTCAGTTTATCTTATTAGGTGTGGGTGGTGCAAAATTAATTGATGAACTAAACTTCAATCCTGAAGTATACCATTTAAATGAAGCACATGGTTTTTCTGCTGCTTTCTACTTATTAAACAAGCATAAATCATTAGAAGAAGTTAAAAAACGCCTTGTTTTTACAACACATACACCAGAAGAAGCAGGTAACGAAAAGCATGATATTTATTTATGTCATAAAATGGGTTATTTCTGTGGATTAGGTTTAGATGAAGTAAGAAGATTAACAGGAATACATGATGACCAATTTAACCACTCTTTAGCCGCACTTCGTTTCGCAAGAAAAGCAAATGGTGTGTCTGAGTTACATGGACATGTAAGCCGTGAGATGTGGGGCAAATATGAAGGCATCTGTCCTATTGACCATATCACCAATGCACAAAACTGGCGCTATTGGGCAGATAAACAATTGTATAAATTTGCCGAAGCAGCTGATGATGCCGGATTTGATGATAGAAAATGGTATTTGAAAAAGCGTGCTTTTGAAATTGTAGCAGACCAAACTGGTAAAATATTTGATCCAAAAGTATTGACCATTGTTTGGGCAAGAAGATTCGCAGGCTATAAGCGTGCCGATTTCTTATCATGGGATTTAGAAAGATTCGAAAAATTATTATCTAATTTAAAATATCCAGTGCAAATTATTTTTGCAGGAAAGCCTTACCCAGTAGATCATCCAGCTATTTCTCAGTTCAATCACTTAGTGAACCTAAGTAAGAACTACAAGAATGTTGCAGTATTGGTTGGATATGAATTGGCTTTAAGTAAGCGTATGAAACAAGCTTCTGACGTTTGGTTAAATAATCCAAGAGTTCCAAGAGAAGCTTCTGGTACAAGTGGTATGACTGCTGCAATGAACGGATCTTTGAACTTCTCTACAGATGATGGTTGGATACCAGAATTTGTCAACCATGGTAATAATGGTTTTGTGGTTCCAAAGGCAGATTATGCAAATATGAGTACAGAAGCTCAAGATGAATATGATTTGAACGAATTATACAAAATATTAGAGCAACAGATTGTACCAATGTATTATGAACAAAAAGATACATGGAGACAAATCACTCAAAATGGCATGAAAGATGTTCGTTTCCAATTCGATAGTAATCGAATGGCTGATGAATATTATGAGAAAATGTATAAAATCTAACATTTTACAACTTATCCAAAACCCCTTCAATTAAATATTGAAGGGGTTTTTATTTATGGACCATTTGGTCAACTTTTAATACCTAATTTTGTTATTCTATTATGTCAAACAAAATCGTCATATCTATAACGGGTGCTAGTGGTGCAATTTATGCGAAAGCACTCTTGGATAGCTTAATGAAAATTCCTGAACAATATGAGGCTGTAGGTATCATTATGAGCGATAATGCAAAGATTGTATGGGAAACGGAATTAGGCAATCAAGACTACCTTAAATACCCTTTTGATTTTTACCATAAAATGGACTTTAACGCCCCATTTGCATCTGGATCTGCACAATACAATATCATGTTTGTGGTTCCATGCAGTATGGGAACCTTAGGAAGAATCGCATCAGGCGTGAGTGATGATTTAACTACTAGAGCAGCAGATGTCGTTTTAAAGGAAAGAAGAAAACTCATTTTAGTGGCGCGTGAAACACCATATAATCTTATTCATATCCGCAACATGGAAACGGTGACCCTTGCTGGTGGAATTATCTGCCCAGCCACGCCAAGTTTTTATAGCTGCCCTACAACTTTGGAGGAAGTGGCCATGACTGTTGTTACAAGAATGCTAGATTTAGCTGGATTAGATTTCAAATCTTATCGTTGGAGTACCCCTTCTTAAATCCCGTTAAATTAATTGATCAAAGAAACTAAAACAGTTCTATACAAAAGGCCCCTCATTTTAAAGTGAGGGGCCTTTTTATTTTAGTCGATGAAAAGTTCATCAAAGATTAATCTTGCTTGGGTTCCTTTGGCGCTTTAGGTGCTTTTTCTTTTTCCTTTTTTTGTAAAGTAAAAGTCAAACCTGTTTTTTCCTTATCTAAATCACCCACCAGAGTATCTCCTTCTTTTATTGAATTATTTAAAATTTCCTCTGCTAATGGATCTTCAATATATTTTTGGATGGCTCTATGTAAAGGTCTAGCACCAAATTGACTATCGTATCCTTTGTCTGCAATGAATTCCTTAGCAGCTTCCGTTAAAACTAAGTTTAAACCTAAGTTGACCAAACGTGCCAACACATGCTTCATGATGATATCGATGATCAAATAGATATTCTCTTTTGTCAATGAATTAAACACCACTACATCATCAATTCTATTTAAGAATTCAGGAGAGAAGGTACGCTTTAAGGCTTTCTCGATAACAGAGCGATTGTTTTCATCGGTTTGTTGCATTCTTGTTGCAGTAGCAAAACCCACACCATCACCGAATTCTTTCAATTGACGTGCGCCAATATTAGAAGTCATAATGATTAAAGTGTTCTTGAAATCTACTTTACGACCCAAGCCATCTGTTAAAATTCCATCATCTAATACTTGTAATAAAATATTATAAATATCTGGATGTGCTTTTTCAATCTCATCTAATAAGATAACACAGTATGGTTTACGGCGTACTTTCTCTGTCAATTGTCCCCCTTCTTCATAACCAACATATCCTGGAGGCGCACCAATTAAACGAGATACTGCAAACTTCTCCATGTATTCACTCATGTCTATTCGAATCAATGATTCTTCTGAGTCAAACATATTTCTTGCAAGGGCACGAGCTAATTCTGTTTTACCTACCCCAGTTGGGCCTAAGAAAATAAAGGTTCCAATTGGTTTTTTAGGATCTTTTAAGCCTACTCTATTTCTTTGAATCGCTTTAACCACTTTGCCAATAGCATCTTCTTGGCCAATCACTTGACCACGCATATCTTCGGCCATCTTACGTAATTTAGTCGTTTCTGCTTCTACCATACGCTTAACAGGTATGCCAGTCATCATACTAATTACTTCTGCAATATGTTCTTCATTAATTGGGAAACGCTTGTTCTTGCTATCTTCTTCCCAATTTAATTTAGCTTTCTCTAAAGCTTCTCCTAGTTTCTTCTCCGTATCTCTTAAGCTTGCAGCTTCTTCGAAACGTTGACTTTTCACTACTCTATTCTTTTCGTTCTTAACCTCTTCGATTTGTTTTTCTAAATCAACAATATCTTCTGGGACCGAAATATTTTTCAAGTGTACTCTAGCACCAACTTCATCTAAGACATCAATTGCTTTGTCTGGAAGTAAACGATCTGTCATATAACGATCACTTAATTTCACACAAGCTTCAATTGCCTCTTGATCATAGATAACGCTATGGTAATCCTCGTATTTAGATTTAATATTGTTCAAAATAGTAATGGTATCCGCAACACTAGGTGGCTCAATAATTACTTTTTGGAAACGACGATCCAGTGCGCCATCTTTTTCAATGTGCATTCTGTATTCATCTAAAGTGGATGCACCAATACATTGCAATTCTCCTCTCGCCAATGCAGGCTTAAAGATATTAGACGCATCTAATGAACCGCTTGCGCCACCAGCACCTACAATCGTGTGGATTTCATCTATAAACAAAATGACGTCTCTGTTTTTTTCAAGCTCATTCATGATGGCTTTCATACGCTCTTCGAACTGTCCACGGTATTTTGTACCTGCCACTAATGCAGCTAAATCCAAAGAAATAACACGCTTGTCAAATAAAACGCGACTTACTTTTCTTTGAACAATTCTTAATGCAAGGCCTTCTACAATTGCAGTTTTACCCACACCAGGCTCACCGATTAAAATTGGATTGTTCTTTTTACGACGACTCAAAATTTGACTCACTCTTTCTATCTCGGCCTCTCTTCCAACAATTGGATCTAAAGCATCTTGTTCTGCTAATTTTGTAATGTCTCTACCAAAGTTGTCTAATACTGGTGTCTTAGATTTACTTGGCGCATTTGGTTTTGTTTTTGAACCACCACCAAAGCTGCCACGTCCTTTTTCATCTTCAAATTCATCATCACCCTCTTCTTGGTATTCTGAGCTTGGACTTGATGGCGAAGATGGTGAAGATCCTACCATACCTAATTCATTTCGGAATAAATCATAGTCTACATCAAATTGATTTAAAATTTGAGTTGCTATATTTTCTTTGTTCTTTAAAATACTTAACAATAAATGCTCTGTTTCAACCATTGGGCTCTTTAAAGCTTTTGCTTCTAAGACGGTTACACGAATGACTTTTTCTGCTTGCTTGGTTAAAGGCAAACTATTAATATTCGCAATATTTTTACCTGACTTATCTTTCACCGCCAATTCAATCTCTTTCCTTAATTCTCCCAAATTCACATTCAATTGCCTTAAGACCTTGATGGCTGTATTTTCCTGATCACGGATCAAACCTAGCATAAGGTGCTCCGCCCCAATAAAATCGTTGCCTAATCTTAAAGCCTCCTCTCTGCTATAAGAGATGATTTCCTTAACTTGTGTTGAAAAATTGTTATCCATAATTATTTTTTCGAGCTGTTATTAGATAAACGAATAATTTTACCCTAAAGTATGTGATTATGAACTATAAAATAGATACCAAAGAGAAATTCACCGTTTTAAGCCTACTCGACCATAGTCTTAGTTCAAATCTCGTGCCAGAATTGAAAGATTTGATCCAAAAATTGGGTGCAAATAGTCCAAAAAACTTGGTTGTAAACCTTTCTGAGGTAAAGCACTGGGAATTAAGCATTATGGCGCTTTTTGCACAGCACCAAGAGCTGTTCTATGACAATAATACCAGTTTTGTCCTTTGCTGCTTGTCAGATGACCTACAAAACGCGCTAGATTTGACAGAATTTGGCGAAATAATGAACCTGACGCCAACTGAAACAGAAGCCTGGGACATCGTACAAATGGAAGAAATTGAACGAGAATTATTAGATAGCGATGATATGGAGTTTTCTACCCAAGAATAGTATAAGATTTGTTAAATTCGCGCTCCTATGATTACGCCTCAAACCATTCAACAAATTACCAGCCGAATTGACATCATTGATGTGGTGGGCGAATTTGTGAAATTGAAAAAACGAGGTACGAACTATTTAGGGAACTGCCCTTTTCACAACGAAAAATCCCCTTCTTTTACTGTCTCTCCTGCCAAAGAAATCTACAAATGTTTTGGTTGTGGCAAGAGTGGTAATACCATCACCTTTTTGATGGAACACGAGAAGTATAGTTATGTGGAGGCTTTAAGGTGGTTGGCTGCTAGATACAATATCGAAATAGAAGAAACAGAAACAAGTCCGGCTCAAAAAATTGCACAACAAACTGCAGATAGTTTATATGCAATTAACCATTTCGCAATGGACTTTTTCACCAAACAATATTGGGAAACTGAAGCTGGATCGACAATAGCTCAAAGTTATATGCAACATCGTGGTTTTTTAAAACCCATTGTTGACAAATTCAAAATTGGATACAATCCTTCAGAAAAAGACAGTTTAGCAAAAGCCTTGATTCAAAATCAGTTTAATCCTGAACTTTTTGCGAGAACAGGCTTAGTGGTGGAGCGCAACGGTGAATGGCAGGATAACTATAGAGATAGGATCATCTTCCCTATTCATAATACCACTGGAAAAATTATTGGATTTGGAGCTAGACAAATCGCTAAAAACGATCGCTCTCCAAAATATATCAATACGCCTGAGAACGAAATTTACATCAAGAGTCGAATTTTATATGGCTCCTATTTCGCAAGAACTGCAATAGATAAAGCCAATGAATGTTTACTTGTAGAAGGTTACACGGATGTAGTAAGCTTGCACCAAGCAGGGATTGAAAATGTGGTTGCAAGTGGTGGAACTTCTTTGACCATTGACCAATTGAGATTGGTTAAAAAATATACCCAAAACCTGACCATTATTTATGATGGTGATGCGGCTGGTGTGAAAGCGGCTTTAAGGGGATTGGATATGGCTTTAGAGGAAGGATTGAATGTTCAATTGGTCTTAATACCAGATAACGAAGATCCGGATAGTTATGTCAATAAAGTTGGACCAGACGCTTTCAGGGAATTTGTGCAATCAGCGAAAAAAGACTTTATCCTTTTTCAATTAGAAGTACAATTGAAAGAAGTTGGTAGCGATCTGAATAAAAAGAATAGTCTAGTCAATCAAATGGCGGAGACGCTAAGTAAAATCAACAAAGCCGAAGATTTTACTAAACTACAAGAATACGTTCGAAAATGTGCTGATATCTTACGCATTGACGAAACTGGTTTGACACAATTGGTCAATAAGTTTAAGCGTGACAAGATTGTCAAAGAAGAAAAGAAGATGTCCTATGACGAAGCGGCGATCCTAATGCCTAGCTTCCAAAATGAAACACAAGACATAGATAATATTGACATTGTTCTTGATAAGGATCTATTACATGAGAAGAATTTAGTGCGTTTGTTAATTGAATATGGCAATGAAGTGTTGACAGACGGAAGACTAGTTTCTACATGGATAGCAGAAGAATTAGAACCCTTCCCATTGGATAATCAAGAAATGATTCAATTGGTGAAAGTCTATTTCCAATGGCAAGCAGAGGGTAAAATGCCTAATAATAAGACTTTACAATACCACGAAGATCCACAAATACAACAAATGGTCATGGGGCTTTTTGAACCTGAACATGAGTTAAGTTATAGATGGAACGAGAAGTTGGGTATTAAAAAAGTGGTTGAACCTGTGACCTTTCACCAGGATGTGGAAGTAAGTTTATTGTACTATAAACTTAGAAAAATTAAAAAAATGATTCGTCAGAATCAAGAGGATATGGAGAAAGTAAACGGAGAGGAACAAATTCAATTATTACATATCCATAAGCATCTTAAGGAAGCAGAACGTGAACTAACACAAATTATAGGTACCGTAATATTTAAGTAAAATGGATGGGGCTTTTATTTCTCGGAAGGATTTTGCTTCCCAGCAATTAGTTTTTCCAAAGTAGCTTCTAATCGCTTTTGCTTTGTTTCTTCTTTTTTAGCACCATTGATCCAACTTAAATACTCCTTTTGGTTGATAATAGAAAGAGAAGTAAAGAATTCTCTTGCTTCCTCGTGTGACTGAAATAATTTTTCAACCTCAATTGGCAAAGCAATCAATCTTTTCTCGAAATCATCTATTTCAATATTAGGAGACTTAAAGTCGGCAAAAGACCTGTTTCTATTTGGAATTTGGTCGTATTTAGTAAAACGTAAAGCAGTCCAAACATGATCCAAAGTCACTTGACGAATTGCTTCATATTCGTTATTTGCTAAAATTTCCCAGCTTGCATCTCTGTTTAAATCAGAAACAATCTTAGAGCTTGTCTTAGGGTAAGCAATCCATAATTTAGACTCATTTGTCAATGCAGAAAAAACTTCCTTTAGGATATTATTTAACTGCAATTGATTAATAGCGAAAATAAGCGCGAAATCGATTTTCCTTGCTTTTAACAAAGGCGTCAGATTTTTACAGTAGTTTAACTTAGCAAATTGTTTCTCTACACTAGAAGGTAGACCTTGAATTAATAAGTTTTTCTCATCCTTTAACTGTAATTTCTCCAAAATATTCTGACTGATCGACATAAATGTTAGGATTTATTAGGATTGCAAAGTTAAGCAATTCCTATTAGTTGCAAGTAGTTAATTGAATAAAACTACATAATTGATTGATAATCAATTAAAATAAATACCTTAGGGCTTTATTATTCCTTCTCTTTTTTGTTTTTTTTGAATAATGGGGCTTTATGCTCTTCCCCCTTTAGTAACCTACCTATGTTCTTTTGATGTGTCACCACAACCATTAATGCAACTATAATTGCAAAAATTCTATATGAGGTTTCTTTCTCTTTAAAAATGAATAGAATCAAGACCATGAAAGCAACACTAGCTAACATTGAACTCAATGAAACAAACCTAGTGGTGAATAAAGTAATCAAGAATACAACAATGCAAATCAAGGCAACCATGGGCTGAATAGCCAATGCCATACCTAATAAGGTTGCAACACCTTTACCCCCTTTAAAATTAGCCCAAATTGGGAAAACATGACCAATTACAGCAGCCAATCCCAATGCAATCATAAAGTTGGTCCTAGCTAATTCATTGTGTAAATAAAAAGGCATTAGAACATATAATGAAGTAGCAATTACGCCCTTTGTAACATCAGCAGTCATTACAAAAGCACCCCATTTGGTACCTAATACTCTAAAGGTATTAGTAGCACCAGGATTTCCACTACCATAATGGCGAATGTCAATTCCAAAAACTGTTTTGCTTACCCAAACCGATGTAGGTATAGAACCTAAAAGGTAAGCAACTATGACAAGCATTATTTCGTTCATTGAATCAATTTTGGGGTAGGCAAATATACAATCAAAAAAATAAATGCCTGTTAGTAACCAATTACTTAGAATCAATTCTACCTATTGAACAACAAACTCACCCAGCCATTCAAGGGTTGGGCTAATTTAAAATTCCAGCCTTTTTCTGCAGCTAAATTTATCATATCTGATTGATCTTCAGTTAGTAAACCACTTAGAATTAAAATTCCGCCAGTTTTGCCAATCATTGTTAATTCATCCATATTTGCTTCTATGATATGCCTATTCACATTTGCAATCACGATATCGTATTGTTGTTGTTGTAAAGCGGATGTAACCTTTTCAATGGTAATTGTCTTAGTTTCATTGTTAAAACAATTCTCCTCGGCATTTTCTATGCACCATTCATCATTATCAACAGCGTGAATTTTGGATGCCCCTAATTTCTCCGCTAAAATGGCCAAAATACCTGTACCTGTTCCAAAGTCATACACCGTTTTGCCGTTAAAATCAAGCCCTTGCATTAATTGCATTACAGTAAAAGTTGTTGGATGATGTCCGGTTCCAAAACTCATCTTTGGCGTAATTTTAATTTCATACTCAACCGGAGGGTCAAATACAGGATGGAAATGTGCCCTAATTCCAACAAAGTCGCCTACCCTAACTGGATCAAAATTTGACTCCCAAATAGCATTCCAATTTTGTTCCTTAATTATTGATTTAGAATAAGTTAATTGGTATTTATTAAATATAATATTTAATTCATTTTCAACCGCATCAACTTCAAATTGCGAGGATAACATAAAGGTCTTACAATGCCCAGCGCCTAAACCAAGGCTATTGCTTAAATTAACGCCGTCATTCTGCCCCTGCTCTTGTTCCTCCTCATTGAAGCCTTCAAAACCTAAATCTGCTAGCTCCGCCACTAGCATATCAAACTGAGCTTGATTATTAAAGTCGAATTCTATTTGTATATATTCTTTGGACATTGGAAATGATTTAAAATGATTATTAAATGATATACTTGAATTAATACTATTCCGTAGCGAACAAGAAGACGCGACCAAGCGTCTGATGAAAGCAGCCTATTTCAAAGCTGAGAGCCTAGGAATAGGTATTTATTCAAGTATTATTTTGATAAGGAAACAATCTACCGTAAAGTTAGTTCCAAAAAAATGCCCCGCGGTATTCGCAGGGCATTTATATTTTAATTGTCAAAAGTTTAACCTTGTTGAGGACCTCTATCTTCACGAGGTGCTTGCTCTGGACGAGGCAATAAAGCTTTATGACTTAATTTGAATTTACCTGTCTTAGGATCCAAGCCAATCAACTTCACTTTAACTGTATCACCTTCGTTAAAGATGCCGTCCATAGTTTCCAAACGCTTCCAGCTAATTTCACTAATGTGTAATAAGCCTTGTTTGCCTGGCATAAACTCAACGAAAGCTCCGAACTCTTTGATACCTTTCACAACACCTTCGTATTCGTCTCCAATTTCTGGAACCGCTACGATACCATTGATCCATCTTACAGCAGCGTCAAGGCTCTCTTTATTTGCAGAGAAGATACTTACTTCACCATGGTTACCTACTTCTTCAATATTGATAGTAGCACCAGTCGTTCTTTGCATTTCTTGAATAATCTTTCCACCTGGTCCGATTACCGCGCCAATGAATTCCTTATCAATGATTATCTTAACCATTCTTGGTGCATGTGGCTTCACATCTGCACGTGCAGCTGGTGTACACTCATACATTGCATCCAAAATGTGTAAACGTCCTTTTCTTGCTTGAGACAATGCTTCTCTCATAATGTCCATGCTTAAGCCATCTACTTTGATGTCCATTTGAACACCGCAGATACCATCGCGTGTACCAGTTACTTTGAAATCCATATCTCCTAAATGATCTTCATCTCCTAAGATATCAGTTAAGATCGCATACTTACCATCTTCTCTAGAAATTAATCCCATTGCCACACCACTAACGTGTTTTGGAATTGGCACACCTGCATCCATTAAGGCTAATGAACCGGCACAAACAGTCGCCATAGAAGAAGAACCGTTTGATTCTAAAATATCCGAAACGACACGTAATGTATAAGGGAATACAGTGCTATCTGGTAACATTTGTTTTAAAGAACGCATTGCTAAGTTACCATGACCAACTTCACGACGACCTACACCACGCATCATTTTCACTTCACCTGTAGAGAATGGAGGGAAATTATAGTGCAAGAAGAATTTTGCGTATTCTGCACTCGCTGCAGTCTCTTGCATTAACTCATCTAACTTCGTTCCTAAAGTAACTGTTGTTAAAGACTGCGTTTCGCCTCTTGTAAATAAAGAAGATCCGTGTGGAGTAGGCAATGGACCAATCTCCATCGCTAAAGGACGTACTTCATCTAATTTACGACCGTCTAAACGGATACGGCTATCCACCATCATATCTCTAACCACTTCCCACTTAAGGTCTTCGTAATACTTTCCAGCTAATTTCTTTTGCAAGTCTGTAATCTCCGTACCTAAATGCTCTATGATTTCTTTTTTCAATGCAGTAAAAGCATCGCTTCTTTCATGTTTTGCAGAACCTAATCTTGCGATCGCATCTACTTTTGCTTTTGCAAATGCATATACTTTTTCGCGGATCATTTCGTCTTGCTCAGGCTTTTTGTAATCGCGCACTTCTGTAATGCCTACGATTTTTCTTAATTCAGCTTGTGCTTTAATTTGCTTACGGATTGCTTCGTGCGCAATTTCTAAACACTGAATTAATTCTTCTTCAGAACATTCTTTCGCCTCACCTTCTACCATCATCAAGTTCTTTTCTGTAGCTGCAATGATGAATTCTAATTCACATTTAGCTAATTCAGATTTTGAAGGATTGATTACAAATTTGCCATCAATCTTCGCGATTCTAACTTCAGAAATAATTTCCTTAATTGGAATATTTGATACTGCTAAAGCCGCAGATGCAGCTAAACATGCTAATGAATCTGGCATTACATTCTCATCGCTAGAAACCAATGAGATTAATACTTGCACATCGCATAAATAATCTTCTGGGAATAATGGTCTTAACGCACGGTCAATTAAACGGCTTGTTAAAATCTCGTAATCATTTAAACGCGCTTCTCTTTTAAAGAAAGAACCTGGGATGCGGCCTGCAGATGCAAACTTCTCTTGGTAATCTACGCTCAATGGGAAAAAGTCTTGTCCGTCTTTAGGATCTTTGTTGGCAACTACAGTTGCTAATAAAATACAATTTCCTTGTCTGATGGTAACTGCTCCGTCTGCTTGACGTGCTAATTTACCTGTCTCTATAAAAATTTCTTGACCAGGATTGATCTCGAATTTTACTGATTTTGGTTGTGATAACATTTTTAAAATTTTTGGTGTGTGTATGGACTGTATTGAATCAATTACAAAAACGACTTGAAATAGCTTAGAAAAAAACAGACGCTTATAAACAACTAATCCCAACCGTAGTAGTACAGTTGGGACAGCTATTATAAGTAGTTCTTGATTATTTTCTTAAGCCTAATTTCTCAATTAGTGCGCGGTAACCAGTAAGGTTATGTTTTTGTAAATAAACCAATAAACGCTTACGCTGACCCACTAATTGCATTAAACCTCTTTGAGTTGAATGGTCTTTGTGGTTGGTCTTTAAATGACCAGAAATGTGCGCGATACGTTGTGTCAATAAAGCAATTTGACCTTCAATTGAACCAGTGTTTGTTGCTTTGCCACCAAATTCAGCAAAAATGCTTGCTTTTTTCTCTGTTGTTAAGTTAGACATTGTAGAACTTCTTTTATTGTAGTTAACAATTAACTACGGTTTTGTTTTGTTTATTTCGGCTGCAAAGATAGGGATAAAAGCGTTACTAAATCAATAGTTTAGTCAAATATTTCTACGTTTTTAGGGTATTTTGCCCTATTGAAAACGAATAGTTTGTCTTCTAAACTAGCCGTGTAGTTGATAGAAACCACTTTTACATCGGTAATATTGTTGCTTTTGTCCAAAATTATGGCATTGGACAAGGCTGATTTTACCTTATCAATGACTAAAGTTACCTTTTGAAACCCCTTTTTACGATCTATTGGGAATAATTCAATAGTTGCAGTAGCGGCATTTTGAGCTAATAATTTGAAATTGAAGTCTTTATCATAATTACCTGACAGTAATTTTTGTGGACTTAAGGTTTGTTCCGTTTCTGACAAACTAGACTTTGAAATGGTATTGACACCATCAAAATTGAAGATTGAATTGCCATCACAAAGGATCTCTAATTTACCCTCGTTTAAGAGGTATTTCTCCCCTTTCATCTTTAACTGTATCTGCTTTGTACCCAAGGCCTTACCCTTGTTATTCTTTGAAACAAGTTGGATTTTAACTAAAATCCCTTTGGAAGCCTTTACTTTAGCGCCAACCTTATCCAAAATAGCTTTTGCATTAGGATCTTTTTGAGCAGAAAGGTTTAAGGTTAATAAACTCAATAAACAGATAATAGCTATTCTCATAAAGGGATTATATAGTCTAAGAAATGGATTGTTTAATTCTGTTAGCAAAAGTAGACATTAAGGACGGATTATGATAGGTTTTGCAAGAAATCATAGAGCTCTGCATCAGATTTGTACAAAACTTCTCTTGGTTTACTGCCCTGACTAGGTCCAACTATGCCTGCAGCTTCTAACTGATCCATCAACCTTCCAGCCCTGTTATAGCCTAATTTCATCCTTCTTTGTATGAATGAGGTAGAACCCACCTGCGCACTTACAATCAATTTAGCAGCATCTTCAAATAAACTATCTCTGTCGCCCGCATCAAAGCCCGATGTCTCTAAATCTTTCTCGTCTATATATTCAGGTAACAAGAAGGCGTCAGGATACCCTTTTTGCTCCGCAATAAAATTACATACTCGGTCTACTTCTGGTGTGTCCACAAAAGCACATTGTAAACGCGTAATCTCCCCATTATAACTTACCAGCATATCTCCTTTACCAATCAATTGCTCTGCACCGCCTGCATCCAAAATTGTTCGGCTATCAATTTTACTTGATACTTTAAATGCGATACGTGCTGGGAAATTCGCTTTAATGGTACCGGTTATAATATTCACTGATGGTCTTTGTGTTGCAATAATTAAGTGGATACCTACCGCACGAGCTAACTGAGCTAAACGAGCAATTGGCATTTCTACTTCCTTACCGGCAGTCATAATTAAGTCTGCAAACTCATCCACAACTAATACAATGAATGGTAAATATTGATGTCCTTTTTCTGGATTTAATTTCCTTGATGTGAACTTCTCGTTGTACTCCTTGATATTCCTACATCCCGCTTCTTTCAATAGATCATAACGATTGTCCATTTCAATACATAACGCATTCAATGTATTGATTACTTTTTTAGTATCCGTAATAATCGCATCTTCTTCTCCTGGTAATTTCGCCAAGAAATGTTTTTCAATTACACGGTATAAACTCAACTCAACTTTCTTTGGATCAACTAAGACAAATTTTAATTGAGATGGATGTTTCTTATATAATAGGGAAACTAAAATTGCATTCAATCCAACAGACTTACCTTGACCTGTCGCACCTGCCATTAATAAATGTGGCATACTTGCTAAGTCAACAATGAAATTTTCGTTGTCAATTTTCTTGCCAATCGCAATTGGTAATGAATGTTGACTCGTTTGAAATTTCTCACTAGCCAACAAAGTTTTCATACTTACAATTGACTTGCGAATATTCGGCACTTCTATACCAATGGTGCCTTTACCTGGTATCGGCGCAATAATACGAATACCCAAAGCGGCTAAGCTAAGTGCAATATCGTCTTCTAAATTTTTAATTCTACTAATACGAACACCTGGCGCAGGAACTATCTCATATAAGGTAACCGTTGGCCCTACAGTTGCTGAGATACGTTGAATCGCAATATCATAATTTTTTAAAGTTGCGATGATCTGATTCTTGTAGGTCTCCAGCTCTTCTGGATCTTGTACAATTTTTTCAGAGCCATGGGTCTCTAATAAATTAATGTGCGGGTATTTATAATTTTTTAAGTCTAAGGTTGCATCATATTTTGTTGCAAGACTACCTACCGCTGCTGCAACAGTCTCCTTTGGCACCTCATTTATTTCTAAGTCAAGGTCTTCTAAGAGTTCATCGTCAAGATCCTCAAGATCCGCTTCACCATCAGACGCATTCGCGTCTTCTTCTTCATCCTCGTCTTCTTCTTCATCCTCGTCTTCTTCTACACCCTCTTCTTCGCTATCTATTGGCGTTTTTTTTTCCTCCTCTTCCTCCTTTAGCGACAATTCGTCTATAAATAACTTAGGCCCTAATTCACCAAGCGATTCAGCCTCGGCTTCTTCGTCTGACTCAGGCATAATAACAGAGATGCCAGAAGCATTCTCCTTTAAGGTATTGCCTGAAGCAGCAGGTGTAACAGCTGGCTCGGGATTGTTCAAATCCCACTCTTGTTTTACCGCTTCTTCGGTATCCTCACTAATAAAAGTAGTGTCTTCCGCTTTTTTCTTTGGAATTAAAAAATCAAAATTTGGAACATTAAAACTTGGGTTAAATCTCCATATAAAATAACTAAAGCCTGCAATAAATAAAATAGCGCCAGTTCCAAATCGGCCAATCCATTTAATCAGCCAACTACTGCTATACTCACCTAATGCACCGCCCCATGAGAAAGCAGCATTCGGTGTAAAATAAGCAAAGCAGGTGCTTAAAACTAGAAGCCCCACTAATACATATCTAAAATTTCGCCATAAACTAAAAATAGGCTTCGTGAAAAATAAATTTACCCCTAATACAAAAAAGAAAGTACAAAATAAATAGGCTGCTAAACCAAAACCATTAAACATCATTTGATAAGCAACAAATGCACCAATATATCCTAATAAATTATTTGCTTTTACATCTTGCAATGAAAATAATTGTGTCCTCCACAATTGCACCATGTCTTGGTCTTCTTGCCAAGTAAATAAATAAGATGTGAAAGCGACAAAAAGTAGTAGACTGACTAATAAAGATACTAGTCCTAAAATCTTCATCGTACGTTCGTCTTTCACGACTTCAGACACAACAACGTCTGCTTCTTTATCAGGATTTAAATTCGGAGAATCTACCTTGGGTGTTGTTTTGCTTTTGAGCGAATTTGCCATGGGAACAAATATAAAAAGAATCTGCTACAAATCCGCTTTATTCATCCAAACTACCCTAGCCCAGTTAGCCCAGCCTAACATAAAACTAAGCCCACCTAAGGGCGTGATTGGACCCAGCACCATGGACCATTTTGAATCGATCAAAGACAAGAATGCCAAGCCGTAGATTGAGCCACAAAATAAGAAGCTACCAACTATAAAAAAATGTGCAGCAAAACTGATCCCTTTATTTAAATTAAAATTGGATGCATTTTGATGTTGGTATAATGCTAACAAGATCAATGCCATTGCATGAATGAATTGGTATCTAACCCCTGTTTCGAAACTCTGTAATTTATCTGAGGTTAAAATTGATTTTAAAGCATGCGCCCCAAATGCGCCAAGTACCACTGCTATTAATGCAAACCCAATACCCCAAAGTAATATTTTACGATACATGTTTTTGAATTAACTTTTTGAGACCTGCCTCATTAATTTGGTCTGAACTCAAACGATAATGCGCTTGCTTGTAAAAAGGGTGACGCTCTACTAATTTTTGCTCCAAAAAATCAGTTAATGCCTGGCCTGAAAGATCCGCTATTAATGGACGAGTTGATTTTGATGTGGCCAATCTTTTTACAAGTACTTCTACAGATTCATCTAACCAAATTACAACACCTTCTTTTTTCATGAAATCCATATTCTCCTGAAAACAAGCGGTACCGCCACCTGTTGCCACCACATACTTTTTCTTCTCTTTAAACCACTTTAAAATTTTAGATTCTGCTTTTCTAAAATAAGCTTCACCGTCTTCATGGAAAATTTCTGAAATTGTTTTTTCCTCATTCATTTCTATCAAAGCATCTAAGTCATAGCCAACAGATTTATTCCATTTTGCCAACTGCTTTAACCAATGAGACTTACCAGAACCCATCATCCCAATTAAAAAAATTCGCTCCGCTGCCATAAATTATTTAAATGCGTTAAATCCTGTCACATCCATTCCTGTAATTAACAAATGAATGTCGTGTGTTCCTTCGTATGTGATAACACTTTCCAAGTTCATCATATGACGCATCACTGAATATTCACCAGTGATACCCATACCACCTAACATTTGTCTTGCGTCTCTTGCAATATTAGTAGCGATTTCACAACTATTTCTTTTTGCCATACTAATTTGAGCAGCAGTTGCACGTCCTTCATTCATTAAAACACCTAAACGCCATACTAATAATTGCGCCTTGGTAATTTCAGTCACCATTTCTGCTAACTTCTTTTGTTGTAATTGGAATCCGCCAATTGGTTTGCCAAATTGAATTCTTTCTTTGCTATATCTTAAAGCGGTATCATAACAATCCATTGCCGCACCAATTGCTCCCCATGCAATACCAAATCTTGCTTTACTTAAACAACCCAATGGGCCCTTTAATCCTTTTATATTTGGTAATATATTTTCCTTAGGTACTTTTACATTATCAAAAACCAATTCTCCAGTTGCACTTGCACGTAAACTCCATTTGCCATGTGTGGTAGGTGTTGTAAATCCTTCCATTCCTCTTTCAACGATTAAACCAATGATTTCACCTGCTTCATTCTTTGCCCAAACAACGGCGATTTGTGCGAAAGGCGCATTGCTAATCCACATTTTAGCTCCATTCAAAATAACATGATCACCGGCGTCTTTGATATTCGTTAACATGCCAGAAGGATTAGATCCATGATCTGGTTCTGTTAAACCAAAACAACCCAACCACTCGCCTGAAGCTAATTTTGGAAGGTACTTTTGTCTTTGTGCTTCGTTACCATAAGCATGTATCGGAAACATCACTAAAGACCCTTGAACACTTGCCGTACTTCTTACACCACTATCTCCTCTTTCTAATTCTTGCATCATCAATCCATAACTAATATAATCTAAACCTCCGCCACCATATTCAGTTGGGACAGTTGGTCCAAAGCAACCAAGATCCCCTAATTGCTTAACGATTTGTTTTGGGAATTCTGCCTTTTGTGCATACTCCTCTATAATTGGTGATATTTCCGTTTTTACATAAGTTCTTACCGCATCTCTTACCATTAAATTTTCTTCTGACATCAATTCGTCTAATTGATAGTAATCTGGTGACTCAAACAAATCTGCTCTTACTGCCATGGTTGGTAAATTTAAATTATAATGATTAGGGCATAAAGGTAGTAGAAAGCGCTTAAAAAACTATATTTACAAGGCATTAATTCGCCCAAAATTGATATGAGAAAAATCATCACTCACCTAAGTTTTTATGTGCTCGTTGCCATCCTTTTGGGCATTTTTTTGGGGGTGTATTACCCAAAGCAAGCAGTCTTATTGGAACCTCTTGCTAAAGGATTTATTCAAGTGATAAAATTATTTACCTATCCAATTATTTTTTTAACGGTGACCCTTGGTATTGCAAGTATGGGGGATTTGAAAAAAGTTGGCCGAATTGGCCTTGTTTCACTGGTTTATTTTGAAGTTGTAAGTACCCTCTCACTCGCTCTTGGCGTAGTCGTTGCTTTGTGGTTTCAACCAGGTAAAATAGATAAGTCGAATTTACAAATGCAAGATCCAACTAAATATACCCAATCAACCAATTTTGATCTTTGGGGCATCATTGCGAATAACACCAATTTGCAAATTTTACTTTTAGCTATTATCGCTGGATTTGTGTTGAACTTTTTACCTAAAAGAGAAAAATATATTCATCAAATAGGCAGCGGAACACATTATGTTTTCTTGGGTTTGAAATGGGTCATGTATTTAGCTCCGATAGGTGCGCTGGGTGGTATGTCTTATGCGATTGGCAAATACGGATTGGCCACCTTGTTACCCTTAGGTAAATTGATGGTAACCATGTACATGACAATGGCTTTGTTTGTATTTGTAATTCTTGGACTTATTTTACGTTATTACAAATTGTCCATTTTTAAACTATTGAAGCATATAAAAGAAGAACTGCTTATTGTTTTCGCAACCTCATCTTCGGAACCTGCAATGCCTTCCTTGATGAATAAATTAGAAAAAATGGGTTGCTCAAAATCGGTGGTTGGCTTAGTAGTACCAACTGGTTATTCTTTTAATTTAGATGGCACATCCATCTACTTATCAATGGCAGTTATTTTTATTGCTCAATTGTACAATGTTGATTTAAGTACATCTGAAATTATTACCATGTTGCTTATTTTAATGCTCACTTCAAAGGGAGCAGCAGGTGTAACTGGAAGTGGATTTATTGTACTTGCCTCTACCCTCGCTACTATGCAAAAAATTCCCATAGAAGGTCTCGCCTTTTTATTAGGCGTAGATAAATTTATGAGTGAAGCCAGAGCGATCACAAATATTATTGGGAATAGTGCAGCAACAATTGTAATTGCAAAAACAGAAGGAGAAACTGTTCGAATGGATTAATTAAGCCAATAATGCTTTCATTTCTTTAGCATAACCTTGAGCAGCAATAGCTGCATCTTCTGCAAAATTAGCACCACTGCTTGCAAATATTACCGCCCTGCTTGCATTGATTAATAACCCCACCGAATCATTCTTGCCATATTTCGTTACGTCTTCTAGGCTACCCCCCTGTGCGCCCACGCCAGGTACCAATAAAAAATGTGCAGGTATAATTTTTCTGATGGTTTCAAGGTCATTGGCTTTTGTCGCACCCACCACAAACATTAATTGTTCAGGTGTGCCCCAACTCGCCACTTGTTCTAAAACAGACTCGTATAAAAATTGCCCGTTCGCTAATTTTTGTTGTTCAAAATTTTGACTACCTGGATTAGATGTCAATCCCAAGACGATCGTCCATTTTTTGGCATATGCTAAAAATGGATCAATACTATCTTTCCCCATATAGGGTGCAACCGTAATTGCATCGAAAGGAAGTGTTTCAAAAAAAGTTTTTGCATATTGAGCCGATGTATTTCCGATATCACCTCTTTTAGCATCTGCAATGGTAAAATGTGTTTTTGGAATATGTGCCAAAGTCGCTTCCATCGCTTCCCATCCAGCTATTCCTTGAGATTCATAAAATGCCGTATTAATTTTATAACTCACACAGTACGCCGCTGTCGCATCAATAATTGCTTTATTAAAAGCAATCACACCTGTTTTATTTTTTGGCAACCCAGCAGGCAGTTTTTCAATATCTGTATCCAATCCAACACATAAGTAAGATTGCTTTGCTTTGATTTGGTCTACCAGAAATTGTTTTGTCATGAATTATTACTTTAAATAACAGGTATAATGATTGATTCGAAAATTATTTAGCTGTCTTAGTTTTAACAAATACTAGATAACCCCAAGCTGGCATATTTAAAGCGCCAACACCTGTAACATTTTTTTTGGTAAACAACTCTTCGAATTTAACGCCTGAAGCTACCCCATCCACTTTAACTGCTTGTGCTTGATTAGATAAATTCAATACCACTACCACTTGGTCATTACCATTCGTTCTTTCATAAGCCATCACATTGCTTGGAGCACTCACTGTCAATCTTTTAAAGGTTGCAGTCTCGTTAAATGCTGAATTAGACTTTCTTAGTTTTAATAACGCAGCGTAAAAATTTGCACGCTCGTATTTTTTAAACTCAATACTGTCTTTTTCGAAAAACGCCAATGGTCTTAATACAGGCTCTTCCTGACCGCTATAAATCAATGGCATCGTTCTATTATAAGTTTGTGTGAATACCGCAAATGGTGCATGTATTGCTCCTGGCATTGTTGCATAGTCCGCTTTGTTCCAAGAGTTTTCATCATGGTTACTTGTAAAATACAATCTATCAGCCCCTTTCATAAAATCGGTTTCAATTTTATTCAACACCGTATCTAACGCTAATACATTCTTCTTGCCCGCTGCGATATCATTCAAAACATGAAACTCTGTCCATGTATAAGTCGCGTCAAAACCAGTCTCATGCAATTTGGCATCATCCGCTTCTGCTAATAAATAAATATCTCTTATTGATTTTAAGGCTGGGATACACTTATTCCAAAAACTATAAGGTACACCCCAAGCAACATCCACTCTGAAACCATCAATTTTTGTCGCATGTAACCAATACTTCATCGTATTGATCATGCTATCTTGCATCACTAAATTATTAAAATTTAATTCTCTGGTATCAGACCAATCAGCTGTATAAGTTGGCTTACCAGTTGAATCTGTTTCATAAAAGTCAGGATGGGTCTTTAACCAAGGATGGTCTGCGCCAGAATGGTTGGGCACATAATCAATCAAAACTTTCATACCCAAAGCATGCGCTTGGTCTACTACTTGATTAAAATCGGAAAGGGTTCCAAATTCAGGATTGACCTCTGTATAGCTTGCAACGGCATAATAAGAACCCAAGCTACCTTTTCTTCCTTCTTTTGAAATAGGCTGAATGGGCATAAACCAAATTGTTTGCACACCCATTTTGTGTAATCTAGGCAAATGCTTCGCAAATGCTTTAAAAGTGCCCTCCTTTGTATATTGACGGATATTCACTTCATATATATTACCCTGCTGCATAAATGCTGGATGTTTTTGTTGTCCAATGCCTGCTGCAGCTATCAATAAACCAACCAATAAGAGTAAATTTTTCATGTGTTCGCTTTAGGCTTCAAAAATACTACCTAAAGATGTAACTTTGGCTATGCAAGTACAAAAATTAAAACACCTGTTTTTAGCCTTATTATTCTGGCAATGCACCCCAACAGATCAATATGAAATTGCCGATAATCCGCTTGATGGTGGTAGGTATTTTATTGAAAACTGCATGCAGGGCAATTTTAAAAAAGCCAAATTCTACGTTTTAGAAGATGCCGAGAACCTTGCCTTATTTGAAAAAATGGCTACCAACTATTTTGCCTTAGATAAAGAAGGACGTCAGCAAATAAGACTTGCTTCCATCCAAATCAATGAAATAAGTGCTGTTGACAGTACTGTTACAATCATGAATTACCAGAATTCTTTTGACAATAAGGTACATAAGCTTAAAATTATGGAAACCCCTAAGGGTTGGAAAGTAGATCTTAAATATACCTACGGACCAAATTTATAGTTCAAAATAAGATTTATTGTATATTTGCAGCAGCATTTAAAAATTTAAAACAAAGCATCAAATGGAAGCACAAACTAACACGAAAAAATATTGGGCATTATTCTTTTTATGGTTCGCTATTTTAGTGGTTTTATTATTCGTTTATAGAGAATTTTTCTGGTTAGCCCTTCCAGGCGCGATTACCTATTTTGCAAAAGCAATGAGATTATTCTAAAAATATATTTCTACTAAAAAAGCCGCTCGAATCATCGAGCGGCTTTTTTATTTGTAACTATCTTATTTCAAAACTGATAGCGCCGCATCTAAGTAGGAATAAATTTCAGGTTGATGATGGTGGATTGGTTTTACAGGCTTCGTCTCCCCTAATCTTACTACCACTGCGTTTTTTTCTTTAATGGCAAATACATATTGCCCAAACAAGCCATTTTGAAAAGGAATCGTCATCCCCTTGTGTTGTATAATCCAATATTGATAGCCATAATAATCCACTGGCTTATCGGACTCGGTTCTGTCTTTTAAATAAGTCGCAGGTGAAGTTGCTTTAATAATATAATTAGAATCAACAAGCTGCTTTCCGCCCCATGCACCTTTGTTTAAAATCAATTGACCAAATCTTGCATAGTCCCTTGCCACACCATTAAAGCAACAAAACGCTTTTTCATGTTCTTGATCTCCATCTAATAACCATAGTGCATCTACTTCTGCACCCATGGGTTGTAAAAACTTTTCAGAAACTAAATTAGAAATATTATCTCCAAATGCTTTTTCAACAACCAACCCTAAAACTTGAGTATCCCCGCTTCTGTATTCCCAATAAGCACCTGCAGGTTCTTTAAAAATCATTTTATTCACCATGTAATTTTCGTTATCTCCATAATAACCATAGGCATTCATACTAAAATAACTTTTGTCTGATTCTTTATAATTGGTGCCAGAACTCATGGTTAATAAATCAACGATTCTTACTTTACTTAAATTTCCTTCTTTAAAATGTGGTACATAATTACCTACTGGTTCTTCCAAAGATTTGATTTTTCCTTCTTGAACAGCGATACCTATTAATAAGGAGATGATACTTTTAGCAGCAGAAAAAGAGCCACTCAATGTTTTTGAATCGTACCCGTCAAAATATTTTTCGTAAACGATCTTCCCATTTTGAATCACTAAAAATGCATGGGTATCATTGGTATCTAATGCAAGCATTAAAGAATCTGGCATGACTGCTTTATTGTAAGCACTATCTAAATCCCAGAACTGTGGTGTAGTTGCAGCTTTAACAAGTCTTGTTGGATGAGTCTTATAGTCATGGATCGAATGTTTACCCCATTTTGCAAAATTTCTTAAATGTGCAAATGGAGGCGTGTATGCAAGACCAATAGTTAGAATGATCAATGCAATAAATCCGTACAATACTTTCTTTATCATAATTCAATTAATTAATAACTAATTTAAATAACAATTCTTACTTTTAATTGTTTACTTGAATAAACAACACCCAAATTATTAATTTATATGTCTTTATCACAATCATTTGATGAAATAATAGAAAAAAGAAGGTCTAATAGAAAATTCGACCCAAATGTGGAAGTGCCTAACGAAGTGATTAAAAGAAGCTTAGAAAGAGCAATTCTATCCCCAAACAGTAGTAACATGCAGTTATGGGAATTCTACTGGATTCAAGACCCTGCTTTACAAAAAGACTTTCATGAATATTGTTTAAACCAAAATGCAGCTAAAACTGCCAAACAATTGGTGGTGTTTGTAACACGTCAAGACCACTGGAAGCAAAGAGTTCAATGGCATTTAGACATCATTAAAAAAGGTATCACAGGGGCAACTACTCCAAGCCAAGATAAACTAATGACTTACTATGGTAAATTAATGCCATTGGCTTATGGAACAGATCAATTTGGTTTTTTGAGTTTATTAAGAAGATGTTTAAGTGGATTAATTGGCGCTTTCAGACCTATGACTAGAATGAAAGGTAGAGCAGATCAAAGAATCACTGTTCATAAATCATGTGCATTAGCAGCTCAAACCTTTATGTTATCCATTGCGGCTGAAGGCTTTGAATCCTGTCCAATGGAGGGCTTCGATGCAGTGAGAGTTAAACAAGCGTTAGGACTTCCAAAAATGGCCGAAGTGAATATGATTATAAGTGTTGGCAAGGGCACTGAAGCGGGCATTTGGGGAGAAAGACGCAGAGTTCCTTTTGAAGAAGTAGTAATTATTAAATAAAAGATTTTAAAACATAAAAAGCCGCAATCAAAACTGCGGCTTTTTTTTATTAATCAACAACCCTTTAAAATATAGATTAACAATTAAAATTGAATCGATAGAAATGCAGTTATTTTTTTGCTGGAGTAATGATTATGTTTCTATATTCAATTGGACCATGATCTCCTTGTAACATAATAGGACCTGGAGCACCCTCATTACTATCAAGCGCGCCTCCAGTAATGCCTGGAATTTCTTGTTTGTATATAATAGTCTTGCCATTGGCTACTACAGTGACCATTCTGCCAACAAGTGTCACATCATAGGATTGCCACTCACCTGCGGCTTTGGCAACATTTTCCCATGGGTCAATAAATCCATAAACACCCCCTAAATATACATTCTGCGGTTCTTTGCCTTGGTTGTCTTCGATTTGAATTTCATACCTACCTCTTAAATACACACCGCTATTACTTCCTTTTGGATACCTAAACTCAATATGTAATTTGAAATCTTCGAAAGTACCAACAGTCTTAATATTATTTCCTGACTTAGGACTCGTTAAAACGCCATTGATATTTTGCCATTGATTGTTTTTCCCCGTAGCTTCCCAACCAGTTAAATCAGTTGTGTTTAATAAATTAATTGGCTTTCCCCATTGTACATCTCTTAAACTATTTAATCTAGGTGCACGAACGCCAGTCCAAGTATATTTTTGACCATAAGGCGCGACCATTGTACCTTTTAACTGATCTCCAATTAATTCACCTTCAACGACTAAATTATTTTCAGTTCTATCCCATTGTGGCGGTATTGTAAAATTTAATTTTCCTTCTTTAAAAAAAACTTGTGCAACTGGTCTTGCACTTCCTCCATCGGCAACAAATCTTCCAATCAAATTCTTAACACCTGAATGACGCACTTCTAACCAAGACGGAGCCATTCGACCTCCACCCATATCTACTGTCAAATCCCAACGTCCTTCTAATGGATTTTCCTGTGCAAGCACGGTTGAAGAGGCAAAGCAAGTTGCCGCTAATAATAAAATGAAAGGGGTAATTTTTTTCATAGCACGCTTTTTAATTGTATTTCAAAATAATCATTTTTTTGATACAAAAAAGCGGAATTATATGAATGAATGCTTTACAACTTAGCCTTTAAATACCTGATATGTTCAAAATAAAAAAAGATGGCCCTTCTGAGGCCATCTTAAAATTATAAAAAGACGCGTCTATTTGATTATGCTAAATCAAAACGATCTAATTGCATTACTTTATTCCAAGCTGCAGCAAAATCGTGCACGAATTTTTCTTTCGCATCATCACATGCATACACTTCTGCCAATGCGCGTAATTCTGAATTAGAACCAAAGATTAAATCTACTCTTGTTCCAGTCCATTTAACTGCGCCTGTTTTTCTATCCACTCCTTGGAATGCGTTTTGAGAATGATCTATTGCACTCCATGTAGTGGTGAAATCAATCAAGTTCGCAAAGAAATCATTGGTCAATACACCTGGTGTTTTTGTAAATACACCATGATTAGATTGATCGAAATTTGTATTCAACACACGCATACCACCAAATAAAACGGTCATTTCTGGCGCTGTAAGGGTTAATAATTGTGCTTTGTCTATCAACATTTCTTCAGCAGAAACAAGTGTTCTAGGTTTGATATAATTACGGAAGCCGTCTGCAATTGGTTCTAATACTGCAAAAGATTCCACATCTGTATGTTCTTGTGTAGCGTCTGCACGACCAGGTGTGAAAGGCACTTTAACAGTCACTCCACCCTCTTTCGCAGCTTTCTCAACAGCAGCGCATCCTGCTAACACAATCAAATCTGCTAATGAAACTTGCTTACCGCCTGTTGCACTTGCATTGAAATCTTTTTGTATTGCTTCTAATACATCTAATACTTTAGACAATTGTGCTGGATTATTTGCAGCCCAATATTTTTGAGGTGCTAAACGTATTCTTGCACCATTCGCTCCACCTCTTTTATCTGATCCACGGAAAGTAGAAGCAGAAGCCCAAGCTGTTGCAACTAATTCAGAAATAGTTAAACCTGAAGCAAGCACTTTCGCTTTTAAAGTTTCAATTTCTGCAGCTTCAATTAATTTATAATCCACTGCAGGAATTGGATCCTGCCAAATTAAAATTTCAGAAGGCACTTCTGGTCCAACGTATCTTGCACGAGGTCCCATATCACGGTGTGTTAATTTAAACCATGCTCTAGCAAATGCATCTGCAAACTGATCTGGATTTTCATAAAATCTTTTTGAGATAGGTGCGTATGCAGGATCTAAAATCAACGCTAAATCTGTTGTCAACATGGTTGGAGCATGCGTAATAGATGGATCGTGTGCATCTGGCACTGTTCCAGCACCTGCGCCAGCCTTAGGTTTCCACTGATGTGCACCTGCTGGACTCTTTACTAATTCCCACTCAAATTTGAATAAGTTTTCAAAATAGTTATTACTCCACTTAGTAGGTGTTGTTGTCCAAGCACCTTCTAACCCAGAAGTGATAGTGTATTGTGCATTACCGGTTCCAAAAGTATTTTTCCAACCTGTTCCTTGCTCTTCGATACTTGCAGCAGCAGGTTCTTTACTTACATATTTACCTGGATCAGCAGCACCATGCGTTTTACCAAATGTGTGTCCACCTGCAATCAATGCCACTGTTTCTTCGTCATTCATCGCCATACGTGCAAATGTTTCACGAATATCACGTGCAGATGCAATTGGATCAGGATTTCCATTAGGCCCTTCTGGATTTACATAAATTAAACCCATTTGTACAGCCGCTAATGGATTTTCTAATTCACGGTCACCAGAATATCTTTTATCTCCTAACCACTCACGCTCATTTCCCCAATACACATCTTCTTGTGGTTCCCAAACATCTTCTCTTCCACCAGCAAAACCAAATGTCTTAAAGCCCATTGACTCTAAAGCACAGTTACCTGCTAAAATCATTAAGTCAGCCCAAGATAATTTTTGACCATACTTCTTTTTGATAGGCCATAACAACAATCTTGCTTTATCTAAATTCGTATTGTCGGGCCAGCTATTCAATGGTGCAAAACGTTGCATACCTGCACCACCACCACCACGACCATCTGTTGTACGATAAGTACCTGCACTATGCCAAGCCATACGAATAAAGAACGGACCATAATGTCCATAATCCGCAGGCCACCACTCTTGTGAATTCGTCATCAAATCAATGATATCTTGCTTCACAGCTTTTAAATCCAAAGACTTGAATTCAGAAACGTAATTAAAAGTCTTCTCCATTGGATTAGACTTGTCAGAATGCTGACGTAAAATATTTAGCTTTAATTGATTCGGCCACCAGTCTCTATTTACTGGGCCAGTTCCTGCACTTCCTTGTTTTGCCGAAAGCGTTGTTGCTCCTGTAAAAGGGCATTTACCTGCTCCGCCTGAACTTTGATTATCCATATCTATTTTTGTTTTTTATAATTATTTGTAAAAATACACCAAAGGCTGAAAGTCCGATAAAATGTGATGAATTTTATTATATTATAACAATCCTTGTTTGATATTGTTCGAACAAATACAATAAAAAATCCCACAAAAAGTGGGATTTAATTTTAGTGGAGTCGAGGGGAGTCGAACCCCTGTCCAAACAAAGTTACCATTGGTCTTCTACATGTTTATTGTTTTATTAATTGTCGGCAACCAGCAGGAAAAACACAAACCAATTGATTACTTAGCTGTATGGTACTTAAATAAGCGGCACAGCCTATGCTTATCGCATCCCTTTTTGTTTTGATTAAGCTAAGGAGCGGGTAAAGGGCCTACCTGCTCGCTCGGCCATAATGGAAGTTAATTCACTGAATTAAGCAGC